>FRDC01001848.1_pt1 | contig 54080 bp, 79 predicted proteins | sample 1106171 | NCBI WGS metagenome assembly FRDC01 (sample SAMEA3930566, study PRJEB13176) | freshwater metagenome | biome: Drinking water system; feature: drinking water; material: water | place: Singapore | collected 2014-12-20 | reverse complement strand
CGCCTAACAATTGTTCCTAAGCTGTTTTCGTCAATCGGATTTTTATGAAGCTTCTTGGCTTTTTTAACAACCGTAAGTCCATGATAATTGTGACTATTCCCAGTTATAACTCCATAACTTGGATGTAAACTTTTTTCAATCTTCTCTTGATGCTTTTCCCATAACCAAGCAGGTACGACATAATAAAGTGTATTAGGGGTACTCTTCTTACTACCATACTCACTTTCAACTTGTTCCATGGCCGCTGCCATAGTGTCATGCTCACGCCACCCAGTAAGATTATGCTCACCCTCTTCAGATACCAGGAAGGCTGACCACTTGTCTGGTTGCCAGGTTTTCAAACCCTGTCTAAGTTCAAACTTGAGCTTGCCTTTTGTCCCGATATCTCCATTCCAAGTTATTGGAGTCGGATCATAAACAATATGCTTGTGCTTTTCCGAATCTTTTAATAAGTCTTGAAGGCTTATTTTGATTTCATATTCTACGAAGTTTTTACCATCAGAAGCTGCAACGTCAGCAATATTTTCGTAGATATTTACCTCAGTTGCCACATAAGGCATCTGTCTGGCAAATCTACAATATTGCAATAATGCTACCTTAGCCTCTGTCGTGTTCATTAAGACTCTCTTTAATGAATGATTTTATATATTAAATCGCCGTCTGGTGTTTTTATAATTGAAATTATAACCGCATCCTCATCGCCATTCGCATTTTGAAGTTCCATTTGTGCTGGCTCGAAAGATTCAACGGATTTAACAAGATCTTTTAATTCTTTTAAGCTTAAAACCAGTCTTGAATTAAAATTATCCACGATCTATTCTCCCTCAATTGCTTCAATTGTAATTTTTTTATCATCATTAAGATATATACGAGCAGGTATTCCATTAATTTTTACAATAGCGGTTTCACCACTAGTCACAACTTCTGTTATCTTTTCTAACTCATTGCTATAATGTTCAAAGTTTTTTAATTTAACTGGTCGTCCAAGAATCAGCCACCAAATAGGAAGATATAAGTATTTATAGAAAAAATATCTCATTATTCACAACATCCTCTCAAGGCACCTAGATGATAGTAGATATTATCAATGTGCTGTTTGTTTTTAGCCAAGTCTTCCTCTGAAAGATTTTCAAGAAGCTTCTCTAGGCTAATACGTGCATGATTAACGCTATTAAAGATTTCGCCATTAATAAGCTTCTTTTTTTCTCTATCAAGCTTATTTAAAAGCTCTTGCTGGGCGTGATTATATGTACTTGAGAATTTACTGTTGAGGTCTTGTTTTTTCATATTACCTACTTAATTACCACAACTGTTTCGGCTGGCAAGTCATTAATTTTATCGGCTTAACCAGTTCACGAATCTTGTCAATAAATTCTTCTTCACTTAAGTTGCTACCCCAGCTTTCCCAGTCCTCATTTGGAGCTAAAACTTCCTGCTGAAATGTAATTACGGCACTAGCCTCAAAATGATCACCTTCAGGGATTTGAAGATTTTCGTCAAAAAGATACGAGTCGATATGGGTCTCAACAATAAAAACTAACATAAAACTCCTAAGTAAGCGTGACAGGCCAGACGCTACTCTGGCTGTATACATAGGACATGGTGATTTGACACCTATTATTTTTCGGATATACCCCTTAACCTTGCGGTAAGTTTACCAGTATAAACGCAATCTTTTTTGTCCAGAACGTGTCTCCAGTGTCGTTGGTCGCCAGTCCATTACGCCTGCGGTGGGCTTCGACACAGCTTTCCACGCCGCTGTCACAATATGAATTTATTATATGCACTTTAGGAAGTCAAGAGTTTTTACGGCTTAGATTCGTAATATTCTCTTATAATTTTCATAACGAGAAGGTCGGTAGGCTCAAAATTAACCTCCAATACACCTTCAGCAGAATGTTGGACTGAGCCAACTTTGAAGAACACTCCAAAATCATTTGGAGCTATTTCTTGAATGGTAGACATAAGTCTATTATGGATGTCGGTAATAACGATTTCATCAGCTGGATGCTGCAAGTAATGAGACAGGATTCGATTAATATCGTTCTTAATCTCTTCTGTTAATTTAGCTTCCATTATCTTTATTTTCATTTTTGGAAGCCAGGTTCGTTCCAGGTGATACGGACACCAAATCCCAAAATGAGAAAAAGGAATTGCTCATAGTCCGTGCTGTGGTTTTTAAAATAATGAATCTTAGTGTCAAAAGACATATCAAACATGGTAATGTCTTCATAGAAGTCTTCTTCTTTATTAGTGTAGCATAGCCATGGATACTCAAATTTAATATTCATAGAAGTTTTAGCTTTCCAGTAACCTGATCGATTAATTCCCGTGGGGCTGGACCAATACCTACAGCCGTTAGAGTGTTTGGTTCCAGCTCTGTATGGCCAGCATCTCTAATGATTGATACTGGCAAGTGCAGATTTCCTGCAGCCTTGAATACATCGAGAAGTTCCTGCTCAGACTCGACACCTACACAAACCTTAGTTTGACCTTTATCCATCCACTCTTTTTGAACTAGATGGTTTGTGTTTAAATATGCTACCAGGGATGCATGGCTACCCTGTGCTACCATTTTTCCCTTACGCATATTAAGATCTTTGCGAATTACAATTACCTGCTTCATTTTACCTCTACAACATTATTATCTTTATCGTAAAAAGTTAAGATTAGTGTTTGGGTTCCGTCATCGTCTACAGGTTCTAGTTTATATTGTGTGACTTTTGTAATATCTACAAAACCACTAAAATCAGCCAGATCTAGATAGGCGTTACCTTCTTTATCTGTTTTAACTTTTATATTTTTCTTATTCTTCATACACTAAGCCTTACAACTTCTTCTTTGTATCCGACGATTGCATGAACTTCACCGTATTTGCGCTTCATCTTTTTAACCCAAGCTTGCGCAGCTGCTTCCGATGTAAACACCTGACTGCAACTCATATCGATAAGGTTGCAGTATGCTGTATATTTCTTATCTACTCCAGAAGTCAAGAGATTGTTCAAGTCTGTAATGGCAACATTAGACTTTTCCATAAAATCAGCAAACCCGTTATCATCGCCGTAATCAGTGTAATAGTACATTTCATGCCTGGTGAGTTGTTTAAGATAATCCTCCTTGCTGTTCCTTATAGTAATCTTAATTTGCCCCACATGACCTGATAGGTCTACAAAAGCGCACATCTCAGTTTCAATATTGATTCTCATAGCAAGCTCAAAAAGCTGGGATAATGTTTCATTAATCTTTTCTTGATTCGTCATGACACTCCTTTAAGGATCTTCTTTTTATTAGCTTTGCCGTTTTCAATAGGCCAAACCCACCATGGATTTGGAATCCCATCAACATGCCTAAACACATTCTTTTCATCTTTTGCAATAGACAGTGCGTCTCGTAATGAAGTTGTTTTGACAAAAGTTCTATGTTTTCTATTTAAAAAAGCATAGTACTTAGCCATCCTACACCTTCCGTTTCGCCATATCTTTAACTTCTAAAATAGCATCTGGAATATAAGCACTCATTCTATCTGATCTGCGACTTGTAGCGTCAGCCTGCTGACTAAAGAAGCTGTCCATAACTTCTGGAAGTGGTCCTGGATCTCTACCAAGCATGGCATAAAACAAATCATTCCTGTATGTACTTAAATCGTAAGCGATAGTTTCCATAGGCTTCTTAATCCACCATTTATTGCCAAAAATCTGTTGATGAACAAATAAAGCCTTCATAGTCATATCTTTAACATAATTAAGAGGCTTATCTTTAGTGTAAAGCATTGGTGAGTGCGCCCAGTACCAGCCGCCCATAAGCACCCAGTGAACCCAGAACACGACCTTAAAGAAATTGCTTGTTCTAGAAGCTAGAGCGAAAATTGCCGAGTTGGTGTAAAATTGAGGTCCTGCAGCAGGCTGACCTAGCTTTAGGGCATCCGAGTCAGGACAATAATTAACACCAAAATTGTTGCACCGATTACTAACGTCTCCTTGGTTGATTTCGTCATAAGACCTCGTACCTAAGTTTTTAAGATAGTTCATTGCCACCTTGCGAATCAAGGCGTTATTTTCTTTTGTTTCGATGATAAATAGGTTCGCAAAAGCCCAAGAAATAACTACGTCACCAGAAACAGCCCACATATTGTGCTGTCCATTATCTTCATAGCGTCTAAGCAGGTTGCCTTCAGCGTCTGCGAGTTTCTCTAATCCAGCTGGACCCACATACCCATACATAGAAAAAGCACCATGATCATCTACATTATCTAATAGTTGGCCATCAGCTCTGGTTCCGGTTCCTTCAGGACGCAGAATATTTTCATGTTGTGGAATTTGCTTATCTCCTGGATCTTTGTAAATCAAGAGTCGCCAGGCAAGATGTAGGATTGGATAGATAAGATAAACTAATAGCTGGATGGGTAGACCTACTAGAAGAAACATGGTCCAACGAACTAATGCTGTTTTCATACATCACCGCCGATGGATAGATAAGCAACCAAAAAGCCACCAAACATAACAATGGCGGATACTGTCAGAACAAAAATCCAGTTGCCTAGATATTTAATTTGATTTTCGAGTTGCATAACTCGTTCCTCAAGAGCGCCCGTGGCCTTAAGTGCATCTTCAGCTTTACGATTAACAATTGTTGCAGGAATAGCTTTCTTTTTCATTTCTTATCTCCTTTATCAAAGTAAGAGACCTTAAAAGTACCCTCTCTTTTGGCTTTTTCTTCCAAAGCCAGCATTTGAATTCTAAACATCATTTCTCGATGCTCTTCATCTCTCTTGTGTTCTTTATATTTATAATACAAATAACCACCAAAAATCAATAAAAATAATACAACTTCAACCATATTAATTCCAAATCTCTACTGTTTCCCACAGGATGGATCTTGTGGTACCCCATGGAAGCTCTGAAAGGAGTTTATGCTTCTGTTCAAAAGTAAATAAAGTGCCTACTTCGTACTGACCGACCTTGGTCATAAGTTTATAATATTTCATTTTCTCTCCTCTGGAAGTGGCATGTCCAAATTCTCCTGTTGATATACTATCATCTCAGGATATTGAATGGCTGTCAACACCCCATGCGCTTTATAAGCAACATAGCAGGCCCCAGTATCTATGTTGGCATAGCATGTACGAATTCTAGGATTATCTTCGTGAGGGGTATGTCCAAAGATATTAAACACTCCAGGAATTGCTTGAATATTTGGTAGTCTGTTCCACAACAACGCTCCACGATTAACCCATTGCTGATAGGTATCCTGACTGTCTAATCTGTGATATACTGAATGCGCTGAGGAGTGAGTTACTACAAGCTTCAAACCCTGATCGTTTTTAACATTTTCAAACTCAATAATCTCCGGCATATTAGACATCCACTGAAGATGTTCTTGAAGTTTCGGATTATTCTTAATTGACTCCAGCAATCCTTTGAAGTCAGATGTCCAATCAATCCCATAGCTCTTAAGGGTCTCTTCTCCACCATTACGGATAAAATCCCTCATTGCACTGTAATTACCCCACAATGATTGTTCTGGATCATATTCACAGGCGTTAATCATCATTTCTTCATGATTACCCATAACAGACATATATTTTGACTTAACAAGCTCAACCACATCTTTAGACGATGGACCTCTGTCAATCAAGTCTCCTACAAAAACGATATCCTGATCTTTTGGTATTTTCTCCAAAAGAGCTAGAAGGGTTTTGTAGCAACCATGCACGTCCCCTATGACGATCATTTAACCACCTTTAGAAGGTCCATTAACAGGTCTAACTGTACCTGCCCTAAGTCATGTTCTGGATGTCTTTTAGTAAACATATCTCTTGTTATATCCATCTGGTATACCGTAATAGGGTTTTGAAAGATTAAACCCTCATCACCATCTGGATTGCGGAATAGCCTAACACCGTTAATATTAATCCCAGCCCATGTGCGATTAGAGATTTTTACAAGATGGGTAATATTAACGAAATTGTATGCATAGTCGGTGATTATTCGTTCAAAAAAATTACCTGCTGTGGTGTGAGGAATTCCTACTTGTTTTTCTGTTGCATTTACAATACATCTCTTAAAATTCATATCGGATGGAGGTCTAAGCTCTATAATTCTTCTCACATAGTTGTAAACAGTAGCTTCTTCCATCGTACCGTCAGTAAAACTGGCAGCTAGCATAGATTGCCCAGGCAAGCTTTGAGTGTATTCGTATTGACTGGATTCACATTCTCGCAATGGACATAACTCTTTAAATTCCTTTAAAGAAATCAACCATACGTCTTCTGATAATCCAAGCTTCAACCGTCTCATTTTAATATAAACCTTATAATCTTTCTAGCGTACCTGCCCAGTGTTAGTCCAACAAAAAGACTAATAAAAATAGCCACTTCTTTTGGCAGGATCACATCTGTAATATAACATGTCAGAAATGTCAATGCAAGAGCTAAAGGTAAGGCTAAGAGGTCGGAATCTCTATATTTATCCTCCATAACAGACTTTACCCCTGATAATCGTTAGTTTTATAAATTGACCGTTTCTCATAATGATCATATGTACAGGGGTTCCAGGAGGTCCAGTAATTTCATTGCCAACAACCGAAGTAATAACATCACCAATCTGCAATCCTGCTAGGTCTGCCGGATAGCCAGAAAAGATTTTTTCAATTTCTTCACCTAACGGATGGCTTTTGTTTTGAATACCAATGCCTCCATACCACTTACCAGGACATTCCGTATCTGCATTTTTACGCTGTGGTTTGGGTTTTTTCTTTTTAATACCTGGGGCTTTAATAACAGGCTCAACTACCTCAATAGCGATAGGTCGTTCTTTTTCAATTACCCCACTGGCATCCACTCCCTTGTATTTTGCCCTACCACCCTTGTCACTATCGCCATCACCGCCTTTAAACATGCCATGAGGACCTAGAGACAGTACAATAGCAAAAACCAAAGCATGAAGCCCTAGACTAACTGAAAAGCTCATTAAATCTCGATTATTCATTGCAAGCTCTTTGGATGTGGCTCACCACATATAGCTCTATACATCAGTTCTTCTTGTTTAGAGAATTTTTTCAAACAAGGTGAATCAGGATATAATTCAGCACATCTGGTTTGGGCACGGTCCAGAGTCTTCTGATCGTCTGGAGTCCATGTGCCTGTTAGGTTGATAATAACTGTCGCAAGACAAATAAAGGCAGGGTTCATAGACCGCCTTTAATCCATTCTTCAAGTTCTGATTGGCCTTTTGGAAGCCCTTGACGTTCACGTACACCCTTATTACTAATCATAATGAGAGTTGGCAATCCAGATACGTCCTTTGCTGCTTGTGGGTTCTTATCGGCATCAATTTTCAAGACAATGATCTCTGGAATACGCACAGCCGCTGCTGCAACCATAGGCTCTGTTTGTTTGCAGTAACCACACCATTCGGCATGAAATTCCAGTAAAATGCCTTTCTTACCCTCTGCCCTAGCTTTTTGAGCTAGCTGTAGTAGGTTTTGATCTGTGGCTTCCACAACTTGCCCATATGCGTCAACTGCCAACAGAGCAATAACTAAAGCAACCATTGTAAATAAAAATTTCATATTATCCCTCATACTTTTTCATAATTTTACTTGTTAAATAAACTTTCTGTCCCATCCAGTTCTGAGCTGGTGAATCATCTAAATATCCTACTGGCTTAGTCATAACTAATACATCTAAATTTGCTAAGTCAAGCTTTGTTAAGACTTCCTTTACCCAATCCTTGCCATTACCAGACCATACAATAGTATTGCGTCCACGAGCTACAGAAGCCTTCATCAGGCGAATATGGTCTTCATGTGGAATCGCATATATCTTTTGGCCATAGAAATTAAATTCAACAGCCTCTTTGGGAGTTGGCTTAATGTCATCAACCCACATAATCAATGTTTCGTCTACATCAATGCAAAATGTTGTATCACTTGTTACTTCTCTCATTAATCATCACTTTCCGAAAAAACAGTCAAGATTTGCTGAAGTTTATATGGGGTCAACATGGTGCGAGTTTTCTTGCCCTCATAAAAAGAAATAATGATTTCGTTCTCACTCAATACATAAAAACTGCGAATGAGCGAAGCATCGATCTCGATCTTTTGCCCTGTCTTTTTACTTTTTACGTATAGATGTGAATATCCTTTAGGTAGAAAGTCTTTAAAAGTTGCTCCCATTAAAACATCCTAACCATACCAAGAACACGACGAACGTGATATACCATAGCTCGTTCTGCCTGTTCGTATTTAGCATATCGATATGGATTAACAAACTTATTAGGATCGATAGCTGCTTCTTCTTCAGCAGTTAGCTCTTTCACTTCTGGACAAAAGTCGTTATTTTCTGCATAAAGTCTGAAATATTTTTTATCGGTTGTTTCTTGCTGCATTTAGCACCCCATCTTGATCTCTAATCAATGTATTTTCTTCGTTCATTCCACCAGCGGCTATTGCCTGTTGTAGTACGTCCCACTCAGCTGCTTGATTTATTGGCTGAGCTTGATTCTGTATGTTGTATTCAATATTACCAGCATATCCTATCTCTTGTCCATTAATAAGTAATCTTGCTTGCTGGCCAGTGTACACTGTGTTATAGCTTGGTTCACGAAATTCAGAGACTAGGCCAGTGTTGAGGATCTTTTCTAAGATATGTTGTACCTCAGATGTTGCAGGTATGGAGTTATTTTTGCCTTTAAACTGTCTAACAATATACTTCAAAACTGGCACATTGTTTTCGTCATATCCTGCCGCATGATGGCGAACTAATTCTAATGTATATATCGGATCTAAATTGTGATTAATGCTTAGAATTACTGTTTCGTTATCCAACGCACATCGATCAGCGTAGCTCGCAACGCAATGCCCTAATACATGTCCGTACTCAACAATACGTGCCGTATCTTTAGGAAGTTCAGACCACCAATTATTCCCAAAATCCAAACCGTTTAATTTCATTAGTGCATCTGTATATTTTACATCTTTTAACCTATCCAAGGCTTTGATGCGGTTGTAATCCCTAGAGATTAGATCGTGCAGCTCTTTAGTCGTTTTCCATTTTTTAGGCATTTCCAAGCCATTTGGGTAAATCTCTCTAGCCTTTGGGGATAACTTATCAACGTGTTTAAATTTTTCCAGCTGACGAACAATGTCGCTAAGCCAATTAACTTGGTAATTTAAGAAAAGTTTTTTCTTGGTGCTTTCTGACTGTAAACGTATCCAATTCAGTATTGTAGGTGAGCCGTTATATCCAGTTGCTCCATTGTACTCATACCCCTCTTTAATGTCTGGAACTGCATCTAGCTCGAACCAGTAATCCAATGGAACTAAATCCTTAAACATATTCCAATATGTAATATGTCCGAAATGATAAAAAGTTGTAGTTTCAAAAACATAACCTACATCCTCAACCGCACTGGCAAGGCCACTCATTTCATATCTACGAAAACCCTCTTTATCAAAAGAATAAGTGTATTGATATTGCAATGCGTCTGGATTGTTAAAAATCTTCATGCCAACATCTCTGATAGACATTCCTGCAAGAATATTGGTCACAATATCTGCTTTGACTGTAGCCAAGTCGTCGCCAAGCTTCTGAGCTAGATGGCGATCTTCACCCAGATATCTTGCTTTAATATCTATTACGCCTTTAGTCACAAGGTCTTGATGTCGAACAGTAATTGTTTTCAGCTTCTGTCCAGTGCCTAATTCTACCATTTTTTTAATAAAAGCATTGCCGTGGATACCAGTGGCTCGACGAAGTGACTCTACATAACTTTTACTACCTTTAATGTATGGATACCAAGGAGCGGATTTAATTGGTGAATATTGATGATTATTTGATACTGCATAGCCATGCACCATGCAATTTGTATAGATATAATACTTCATCTTTTTAAATACTGGATAAAGAAAAGAAAGAAGATATCCTTTTAAGGAGTTGTAGTCTTGTTGAAAAACAACACCAACAGGACCGCCTAGAGTAGTCATAACCCCAGACAGATTATCAATGTTAATAGTTTCTTGCGGCATAATGGCAGCAGCAGCAAGTTCAAATGTTTTCTCATTGAATTGACCTATAAACTTTACAAATTCATGAAAGATTTTAGCAGAGCTGATATTTTTAGATTCGATCTCTTTCAGTCTTACAGGAGATCCAGTCGAGTCCAAGATATAAATCTTACCAAAATTACTGCGCTCACTAATCACCAGAGTCTTAACTTCAACAATGTTATTGCTGGCCATCGACAGAACTGTTGGTTGACCCATACGAGTAACAGACGAATTGTTAATTTGTTGACTGGACACTGGGTTAAAGTAATTTACATCGCTGTTGAGGTTGTCTGTTGTACTAATAGAAATACTTGTGGGGGCACTGACGGTTCCGACTAAGCCGAGCATATTAATATTGCTGCGATTAAACAGACGAGGGTGCTTGAAATCAAAAATAAGGCGTTTTTTGCCTTGGTACACGGTCACATATTTATTTGAATATTCTTCTAGTTTCGTGTACATAAACCCTCATAAAGTTGACCGTTTGTTTATGTCGTTAATCAAACAGTCTAAATATAACGCCTTATTCATGAAATAAGGAAGTCGGAGGAGAGTAGTAACCGACTTAAAACTTCAAAGACTTAATTTTAACAGCAGTGCCTGACTTGAATGGAGTAGCCTTCGTGCCTTCTTGCTTAGGCTCTTGGGCAGGCGCAGCAGGAGGTAATTGCTTAGCCATCTCTTTAACCTGCGTAACAACATTCGCTACGGCGTCGGCAGAGGGTGGATTACCAGCGACACCAGCAATCAACATTCCATCTTTAATAAAGATAGTAGTAGGAAGCTCAACTACCCCAAGACTCATGGCAACCATAGCCAATTCTTGATTTTCAAGAGGTGCGAGCAAGAATACAACGTCTGTATCTCGTTTTTCGTATTCTTTTGTCACATTTAAAATATTTTCTGATCTTTTATCTTTTTCATGGGTAAAGATAAGACCAACGACTTTCTTTTCTGATTCCAGTCGTTTTACCATTTCATCCCCAGATTTCAATGTATCCAATGCCATACCGACCGAAGTGACCAACATTAGAGACAGTGCGAGCAATACCTTTTTCATTTCTTTTCCTTTTGTTATTTGTTAAAAAATCCCGCAATTTTACCCATAAAACCTAAACGCTTCGCCTCAGACTTACTCTGTACTTCAGCTACAGGAGCTGTTTCTAGATTAGTTTTTGGCAATTCTGCTACGGCCAGCGTAGCAATACCAGCTTTAATATCTGCAATGACTTTTTCAAGTTCACTTACAGAGTTAACCTGTTTGGCAGTAAACACGCCATCTTCAATAACTGGCACCATACCCATAAAGGAAGAATTTTTTGCTTTAGGCAAAATGACATCTTCCAGATATGTCAAAATCTGCTGTGCTTGTTCAGATGGAGGTGGTGTCTTGCTTTTCATTTCGTTAACAGTGTCTACCACTACCTGAGCAAGCTTTTCTTGGCTAGCTCTATCTTCAGTTGCTAGAACTTGCTTCTTCGCTGGACGTTTCGCTCGCTTGACCGTTTTCTTCACTTTGCGTTTTTTCTTCTGTGCCATTTGTCTCTCCTTCGGCTTGTTTAACTGCTTCTTCGGCGGCTTTAACAGCTGCCTCTTTACGAGTTTCAATTTGCTGTTTCATCTTAGCAAGGATATCTTCTACTGTCAAATATTTTAATTTCTTAACTTTAATGGGTGTTCCATTGGAAGTCATATCGTCAGCTTCATAAAGCTCGCCCTTACGCAGTAGTTTCTGCCAGTAAGATTTACGTCCAAATACTTGTAAAGACAGGTCATTCATGGCTTCTCGTTCTTGTCGTGTCATTGTTTTTCATCTCCCTCTATGTTATCGATCTTAATAGTTTTGTTTTTAAATCTGTTATATCTTATCTTACTAACTGCTCTATCCCAGAACCATTTTGAGATGGTTCTATAAAATTTCAGCTTGGTCATCAGTGGCAAAGCTAAAATAGTATGGCGATTCCGATAATACGTCTTTATGTCGTTTAAGTCAAGTAATTCTGGATCAAAGTCCATACGAATATAATCCTGGTCGCCTACTTGAAACCACATGGCTCCCCATCCATATCCAGACCAGTTACCATATACAGGCTCTAAGTCATTTTTCATGCTTAGCCTCTACGTAGGCTTGAACAACAATAACAATCAATGCGACTAAGCTAAACATAACTACCGCAATATGAAATCCTACTGTAGAAAGTATAAAAGGTATCGTCACTGCTGAAGCACCAGCGATAACACCTCTCATAAAAGATTTTCTGATCTCTAGGGGTAAATTTTTCATTTTTTCAATCCAATCTCTTTCAAACGCTCAATAAGATACTGTTCAGCAGTAGTCTCAGGTGATAGTTTTACTTCTGGCCAGGGATGAATAAACATAGGCATACTATAACGTGATTTGGTTTTTCCTTCAACCGTATTTACAACTCTATGCGTGGTTGATTTTAAAAATCCACCTGTAGCCAGCTGAAGCATGTCACCAACATTAACTACGATATCGTTGTTTGAAGTCTTTACTTCGTGCCATTTACCGTTTAAGTCTCGTACTTCTAATCCTGAAGCTGTAGCGGCTGGCAAAAGCGTAATAAGATTAATGTCCTCATGAGCAGCTGCCCGAACAGCTCCTTCTTGATTATCTGACTCAGCAATCGGTGGGTAGTGGATGGACCTGAATAGAGTCGATGGACTGTTAAATGCCATAACCTCCAGATCCATATTTAAGTCACGCCAAATTGGGTCAGGCAGATGATTATTAAGCCTGCGCAGTAAATCAACACCCATAGCTTCCATCTCCACAAAAAGCTGTATAACGGCCTGTGGATTGGCATGAATATTCATCGGCTCTAACCGACCAGTTACATTAATCGGATTGACTGGGAGTCTGCCGTTTCGATAAAAGTGATAGAACTCTTTTAAGTCTGATACTTTTTGATCTTTAGCGTTTTCAGATTTGAATGGAAAGTATCCACCTTGATTGTTTTCTTGTGGGTTATACAAAAAGCTCTTTTTAAAATCCGTAGTAGAATTGTAAAATTCTTGCCAATAGTCGTATGCATTTTCGATAAGATCCTTGGGTATTTCATGATCGGTAATAACTGCAAAGCCGATCTCCTGGAAGCTCGCCAGTAACTTGTTGTCAAAATTACGATCTTTATATGAAATCTTTTTAATCATGGCCAGCCTCATCAGTTGCCTGTGCTGCTATTTCAGCTCTGGCTTTTTCTTTTGATTCAGTAACCGTAAAAATAGCCATCATGATTGTTAGTAAAGCCCCAATAACAACATCAGACAATCCTGCCAATGATGATACTAATGCCAAAGCTGCCATGAACCCAGTGACAATTCCATAGATTACAGTGAGGACTGCTGAGACAATGTGTTTATACAGTAAGTAGGTCTCATAAAGCTTAATCATTTCTTTTCCCTTTCAAACATAGTAATGCCATCTAGATGGTCTATTTCATGAGCAATGCATACTGCATCGAGTCCATCAAACGAGCGAGTTTTTGTGTTTCCAAGAAAATCCTGGAACTCTACTGTAATAACAGAAGATCGATTGGTTGTAACATGTTTTCCTGGAAAACTCAAGCACCCTTCAGAAGTTTCTGTAGAGCCGCCAGATGAAATGATCTTTGGGTTAATCGCCATAAGCATAGTTTTACCGCCAACTGGAGTGGTATCAATAGCGATAGCACGGACCATTTTACCAACCTGTGGAGCCGCCAGACCAATCCCATTTTCCATTTTCATAGTAAAGAAGAGATTTTTCATAAAATCGACAATATCTAGATCAGAATGAAAGCTCACTTCTCTGGATCGTTCTTTAGATAGTTCAGAATCTTTTAATACTTTAAACTTTTCCATTATACACCATACATAATTTTAATTAGTAAAAAGGCGATCACTACGTCGGTCAAGTGATGTACTGTCTGGTCTAACCCCAAAGACCACCAAAAATAGGTATTGTCCTTTTTGGCTTGATTTATTTCTTTCAATAGATCGTTGTATATCTCTACTTGATAGTCCAATAAAACAAAGTCTGAGGTAGCCAAAATCCCCTTAGCCAAATTTTCATTCTTCATTATCTGAATCATCTCGTCTTTCGACAGTGCCTTATATCGACCTAACATCTTTGGGCTGGCTTTAATTCTGTCCATAATAAAATGAACAACAAAGTCCAGTAAACCCAGCAGTCCTGCTGTGATAGGAACTAAAGGTCCGAAACCAAATTTAAAGGAAAGTGCCGAACATGCAATAGCAGATGTAAATAAAAAATGCACTCCAGCGTGAGCAGCAAGTGGCTTGACCCACCCTTTTTCCTTAAACTTACCTAACATATAAGGACCTTGAAGTGGATAGTCTGCGATAAAATGTTTAAACTGCGCAAGCACTATTAGTCCAAAAAACATATAAATTGCTTCTATATAATCTATGCAGATATCCATTACTGATCCCTTCTATAGGCATTACACCAATCAGAGTGTCTGCCGCCTTCTCTACAAAACTTTAAACCGCAGTTACAGTGTGATTCAGCATAAAATATTGGCTGAAAAAGATCAAGATGTTTTACTTCAACGGCTGGCACTCGCATTTCTCGTGGTCCAAAGCTGCTATCGTCGAATGCAACAGTTACAAAAGTCGGTGCATTAAGCCAAGAATCATACTCTACATCAGTTACAGTGCCGTTTAGTGGGCCGTGGTATCCATTGTGCTGCACTCGATCACCCTTTTTGAACATCGGTACTCCAGTTTATAGGTGATTCTCCTCGCTCTTGTAGTATTTCATTCACTTTTGAGAAATGTTTACAGTCTAAAAAGCCTTTATGCGCTGAAAAAGGAGATGGGTGAGATGTTTTTAAGACTGTATGGCGACTGGCTATCTTTGATTCAAAGGCTTGTGCATGCTGTCCCCATAACAAAAAGACAATATTATGATGGGGATGCTTGTTTAATCCATCAATAATTTGATTTGTAAAGCTTATCCATTCTTTTGTGTGAGATCCTGGCTTACCTTCTTCAACTGTCAATGCAGTATTCATCAATAAAACGCCTTGGGATGCCCAAGATGACAAATCAGTGTTATGATTATCAATATTTAAGTCGTTTTTGATAGCCTTAAAAATATTCACAAGAGAAGGGGGTGTTACTTCTGTTTTTTTAGAAGAAAAAGCCAGTCCGTTTGCTACTCCTGGTGTGTGATATGGGTCTTGACCAATAATCACAACTCGTACATTTTGATATGGAGTAAGTTTAAAGGCTCTAAATACTTCTTCTTTGGCTGGATACACCTTCGCTGCTTCATAAGTATCAACTAGCCATCTTAAACGGCCATTTTCTAACTCATGCGTAATAAAAGGTGTCCAGCCATTGCTCATTTTTTATTCCTTAGCTGCTTTGGTCGCTTTTTTTGCAGCTTTCTCTGCCTCTTTTTGTGCTTTAATCTCACGAGCCAGTTTAGAATCTACATCTAATTCAAATCGACGCACAGCTGCGTTACGGAAAACAACATTTTTACCAGAAAAATTATCTACAACTGTAAAAATCAAATCTCCTACAGCTACCTCGGTATCTGTACCAATCAGTTCTTTTAATTTTAGTGTAAGGTTGTCTTTGCGCTCATACAAAGGCTTTAGCATAGACAATGCAGACTCAACCTCTGCCAATTCAGCTAGGGTTTTTTCAAGTTCTTCATTATTTGGCTTTTGTTGTAACATGCTTGGTACGTTTTCCATAAATATCCTCCATGATTTTAACAATAACACTCTCGGCAGGGCCTGGCAATTTATTTTTATTCTTTGTATCAGATTGGATCTTTTTACATTGCTTTAGAAGTAGTCGGTGCGTGTACATAGCAGCTGCTTGGCTACTACCAGTCATAAAGGCATATTGATCTGTTTCATACGTAGACAAAATTTGAGTCCCATAGTCATACACCATTCCACCTGTAAAATTACTTGTTTTAGCTGTGCTGCCAGAGTATTCAAGATTGCCTACAGGGATTAAATTGTCGATATCTTCTAGAAAAGCGTATCGTGCAGGATAAAAATTTAGAAGTTCTTTGCCGTCATTGCCAGCGGCTACTATCATTTTAGCACCTTGCTGGGTAATTTTCATAATTAAGTCGTGTTCATTTTTATTGAAATCCTGTCCACCAGAAGAGTAATTAACATAGTCTACTTTCAGATCGACAGCTCGTTTCAGGCATGCCAAAGTCTTATCTAAGACATCGGATGTTGGGCCTGTATTGTAATATTTACAAGAGATTATTTGAACTTCAGGGCAAACTGCCATTTTGCTTTTATTTTGATCACCAAAAGCGATTATACCAGCCACATGAGTACCGTGGCCGTGATTGTCGATATAATCAATCTCAGTGTCTGTAACAGGCTCTAAATAAGGCTTGAGGTCTTTATGGCGGTTAACCCCTGTGTCGATTACCATAACAGTAATACGCTTGTTTTGGGCCATAACCGTAGTGGATAACATTATTAGGGCGATAAGCAGGGTTTTCATACCTTAAGCTTATCATAACTAGCATAAATGTCAACGACTGCTCTTTTTTAAATTTTGTTCAGCCCATAAAGGTTGTAAATTCAAATAATTAACAGCCTTTTTAAATTCTTCTGGATTATCAAGATTAAAACTAGCCAACGGCTTAATATGGTCTATATGCCATTTACCGTAATTATTCCAAGCCATGCCAGATTGGAATTTAGATTCAAGATATTGTTTAAACTCAAGAACAGAGCATCCTAAATCGTCAACGGCTGAACCTCGTTTTGAACCTCTTTTAATGGCCTTACTTAGTCTTGATCTTAAATTGGCTGCTAACTTAAAAGCAAGGTTTTCGTGCAGACGTTTTTTATTGTATCGTTTATTGTATTCAGCTACTTTGGCTTTGTTTTTTTTACGATATTCTTTTGATTGCTGTTGTGAATATAACCGCATACAGGATTTGCAAGATGAGTATAAACAATCATATTTATGTCGATAATAAAAATTATCCACATCCTTATATAAAAGACATTTTACACATTGTTTCATTATTAATACGGCTTATCGTAAGAACTTGGAATACTACCAGGCGTTTGTTTGCATAGATCGCATACAAGGAAGCCATCGGAGCCATAGATCCACTTATGAGGTGGACAGCTCTTTTCTTTGGATTTAGCCTCAGACAGGGCTTGGGCCTGGTCTGAATGCTTCTGAACCGAAACGGCAAGCATAACGATGCCCACTGCAAATAAAGCCATCCCAACCCATGAATCAGATTGAAACAATCCAGCTATGATGAATAGGATGGCATAAAACATATTACTTAACTTCTTCCTGCTGCGCTTGTTCAGCACGAGCTGATAAGAATTTTACCTTACTACGATGAGCAGATCGATCACTTGAACGACCTGTTGTGCGCTTACGTAGACCTTTTTTAATACGTTCTTCTCTTTGCAATACGATCAAGTTTCTTGCTTCAGTGATCAAAGCTTGTTTGTTCAATTCCTGGCGAGCAGCTTGAACAACTTCGCCCTGTTCGTTTTTTTGCTCAGGAATATCAACCATACAAACCTGTTTAAGCATTTTGAAGTCTTGCGACCCAATTTGTTTCTCAAGTTCTACTAAAATGTTGTTGATTTTTCCAATGGCAGTTTTGTAGCGTTTTTGATATCCCTCAATCATACGCTTCATTGCAGACTCTTGTTTTTTGCGCAAGAGCTTAGCTTTACGTTCTTTAGCTGCTTTCAGTCGTAGAGCTACTGGCCCTAGTTCAACTGTTTGCTGAACTGTTTCCGTTGTTGTCTCCTGTGTTGCCTGTACTGCCTGTTCCTGATTCTGTGACTCCATCGTTTACTCCTGGTTTGTTTGGTTCTATAATTAATGTTTCGTCAATCTCTTCTTCTTTAGGTACATTTAAAGTCAAATCTTTAAGGTCTGGGTGTTGTATTCTTGTAAATAACTTACCGACCAGTTTTTTCATTACAGTAGATGAAATCTTTTCATTTAGAGCTGCTTGTCGCATTTTTCTAAATGTTCCACGCTTCTTAGGTTCGATGACTTTATCTGCCAAACCTAACGTAACTGCCTCATCTGCACTTAAATACAAATCTCTCTTACATACTTCAGTCCAGAACTTTTTAGGCATACGTGAATTATGTGCATAAATATGTTCCAACTCTTCTTGAAGTCTCTTTTCCTCAGCCATACGAATTTCAGCATCTGCAAAGGTACTGTCAATAGTAAGACTCCCAGAATGTATCATAACTCTAGCATTTTTGTAAAGATATCTTTCATCGCAAACAGCCATAATCCAAGTAGCGGCACTCATAATAGCTCCACCACCATAAAACTTAAATTGACATGGTGAAGACAGAATCAAGTCGTGAAGATATAGCATAGCATATGGATCACCACCATAAGAGTTCATATGAATCTCAATTGGCTTTTTTGTGCTAACATCTAGCATCTTCATAATACCACGTACAGCATATTCGATACTTACATTATCAAAGTAAGTACCTTCTTCTACTGTGGCATTTGGCAGGTATCGACCAAAGTACACCCTGCGATGAACTTCGTCAACACCTGACGATATGACATTTTCCGATTCGGTCTTCAGTGACATATTTAATCATCCCATCGATTATGTAATCCCATAGCGTTCTTTTTCTCGAAGCTCTTTTTAACTCGCTCTTGATGCTCAACCATTTCTTTAATAACTTGTGTAAATGTTTTATCATGCAGCATACTTCTGATGACGATTTCGTTCAAATGCGCAATACTAAGTTTATTTGCGCCTGTAATCTTAAAAGCAGCTTTTTCATCATCCGTTAGAGGACGTTTGGCGATAAATTCCATAAGGGCAATTTGTTCGTCATATGCTGGAGGTTGCAATTCGATCATTTGATCAAAACGACCAGGACGATCTGACAGGGCACTTAATAGATTGGCTGGATAGTTAGTTGTGGCAATCATAAAGGTAGGCAGTTTAAACACAACATTAACGCCATCAAGCATATTCAGAAGTCCTGAATTAACTTCACGCAGACGACCACCTTCTTCTTCGTTACCGCCGATATCTTCCATAATTAACAATAGGTTGGTGCATGTAGGCTCGTAATCAACCGCAAACGACAGGAATTTACTAAAGTCCTCAGCTCTAACTTCAGAAGTAGGCCAAATCAAAGCAACTGTGCCTGGGTCATTCAGGGTAAGCTCACGAATAGTTTGTCGGATAGCACTAGATTTCCCAAGACCTGGATCGCTATAAAGCAAAATAGCTCGTTTTTTAGGCAATCTTAATTGTTCATAGACATGGAGTTTATTGTAGAAACGGTCAGCTTCACCACGAATTGTTTTTGTATTAATTACAGAGGTCAATAGATTATCTTCACGAATTTCTGTTTTATCCAGCCGCAATCCTACGGCTCCACGGTTTACTGTATAAACCCCAGGGCTAATTTTGTATTTTTCTTGACCTGCTTCGTCTTCTACATATTCAAACTGCACAATGGCTTCGTTTGAAGTCAAGCAAAGGTCGGAGGTAGGCAATTCCGTTTCCTTGTTTTCTTCAAGGTCTGAGAATTTGGTGATTTTTTTGATTTTAAACTTACTACTCATTTGTTTCCTCTTTTTTAATGATTTCGTAACCTTGATTGTTTAAAAAATTTACAACGGCAATTACATAACAATGTGCGCTGAAATTATGTGCTGTTCTGTGATTGATTGCCTTATTTACATATTCTTAAATCGCAGCAGTTCTGATGTCGTCAGCTTGCCTATCGGTCATATTCATAGCAATATCTTTAATTTGCGTGATATCACTATCGCTAAGCTTAGAAACATCAAACTTACGATTCATTAAAATTCCATTCCTAATGTCACCAGTCCTGTGTTGTTGCCAGGATTAATAACCGCATGTCCACCAACAAAAAACGGTCCCAACACTCTATACTGTACAGAAGCCATATATGCTGTTGTAGCGTTTGTTGTAAGACCAGCACCGCCAGATATGAGCCATTTAGGTTTCGCATTGGTCACAACTGTTTCAGATTTAGTTTGACTGTCTTTGCTAGTTGACTCTGTACTTTTATCTTCCGTAGTACGCTCAGTGATTTCTGTACCATCTTTTTGCTTTACGATGCGCTCTTTAACTACGATATCTTTCTTAACTACTTCAACTTCTTTAACTACTTGTTCAACCTTTGTTTCGATCTTAGCAGGCTGAAGGTATCGTCCAACTCCATATCCGATGGCTCCAATGACAATCGCCACGATAAGGATGTTTTTGTATTCTGTCAATTTCTCAAGCATATCTGCTCCTTTTTTATCAATTTACTAAATCCAATTACAATTGTCAAGTTGGTTTTTTTACTGTTTTTGGTGTTTCTACTATTTGCAGTTTCCGAATTTTTTTAATAATATCTGGCATCTCATTGTAGATAGGAGCCCTATCTATAAGATCGACGCCCTTTTCAAGAGCCTCTAAATCTGCATTTAACGCATCTGAATCTGCCATTGTATTGTCTTTCGCAGTTGATATCATACCTTCTATTAAGAACTGGCCAACATGAGCATATTGGTCGTAATCACCGTATAAACTACCTTCATTATATCGAGATCGGGTAATTAATGTACTATTTGCAGTTTCGGAATCACGAGCTTTAATGACAGAAATACGCAATATTTTATTTTTTAGGTCGCCAGGGGTTCTATTCAAAGAAACTGCCTTCATAGCATTTTGGGCAATTTGATATGATTCACTTACATCCTCTAGGCCGACTGTATGAGTAGCCTCGTCCGTTTTCATTTGTTTAGCTGCATGTCTATTTACCTGAACTGCATAGCCACAGAACACCATAAGTTCAGCCGCTAATTCATTGAATTTTTTATAGATATAAGACAGTCGTGATCGCTCAGATTCATGTCTGGCTTTACTATATAGAAGACCTGGATAGTCATTTAAGATAGCGTCAAATCCACGACCATTTTTAATTTTTTGTATCAAGTGCAGTCTTTTGATTTCTTCAATGACATTTTCGACAAACATATTGTCTGTGTTTTGCCAAGGTACAAACACCAGCTGCTCGTCGAGTATTTTTTGAGCTGCTAAGATTTGGTTCTTTAATACCTCATATAATTGATTACCCATATTCGTATTCCAGGGCGAGTATTCCATACCCAATGGTGGAGTAGCAGACTGACCTGCCTCAGCCTTACGCTGCATAATATAAGCAATCTCTCGTACTCCTACGCCAACCATCGCAGAGATAATACGTTTCTTTACTTGTTCTGGGTGATCTTCGTGAATCATATATAGAACACAGTGACCTTGTACTAATAAGTGTCGTATTAATGTGATCATAAACCGACTCTTACCTGTAAATGTAGGGGCAAGGATGGCCATGTTTTCACCACGGAATAATCCACCACCAAGCATTGTGTCTAGATTTCTACTCCCAGTAGACATCGGTTTGTCAGCTAGCGAAGTAGCCTCATTCCAGATATTCAGTGAGTCTGAAAAATCTACAGATTCTTTTTCATCAAAGCTTACGTCATTCCCGATTTTTAAAAGATTGTTGGCAATATCATTAATACGGTCATAATTCTGTTTGTTGATATCAGCAACAAGAGCCTTGGCACTTTCTTTAATTTTCATTGTGCGAATGAAGTCGGCCAGTTTAGGTCTTAGATGTGCTAAATTAAAATCTTGCATTGCCTGGCAAATCAATGCCATTGTTGCTTCATATTTTGCAAGGTCTGATTTCGCCTGAGCCTGAAAAAATGGCTCTGCCAGTAGCTCAGGAGCATTCAATGGAATCATATTGTATTTATCATAAAACTTAACTAACTCACGATAAACCTGTGCTACAAGGAAATCTGAAGTAAGCCACTCAGGTTTAATATGAGCTTTACATTTCAAAAGAAATTCAGTGTTGAACAATGCATGTCCAACAACAGCTGCCTCTTGAGTTTTAGTAAATGCAACACTTAAGCTGATATTCTCGCTCACATTCGCTCCATAGCATAAGAATACAAGTTAAAGCAATCAAAGTCAAGATTCGATGCATTTTGAAACGCATTTATACATTCTTCATATGTACAATCGCCAAAATCATCCCTTCCTTCTGGAACCTTAATTAAAAGGCACTGTACGGCATTATTTGTCTTTTGTAGAATTGTCTGGACCAAAGCTTGCATTTCTGGTATGGCATCGGGATCTAAAGCCATATATATTTTTTTAACGCCAGAATTAAGAATAATCTCAATCTGAGACGATGAGACCATTTTACCCATCGTGGCTATGTAACCGCCAACCCTAGCAAATTTAAGGGCAGAAACAGCTCCTTCGGCTATAATCGCAAATTCAGAGTTTTTGAGATTATCATGAAATAACATTGATTTAGTTTTCCAAGGTCCTGGTAAATTATACATTCGCAATGGATTGTTTTTTTCAATAGCTCGACCTTGCCATCCGTAAATCTTGCCGTTCATAATAGCAGGAAATATCACTCGCCTGTTCTGGGCTGAGTAAAGTATGCCATGTCTAACTAATGTTTCCTTGTCTAATCCTCGACCTTCTAGATATTTCAATCCAGGTTCAGATCCTGGCCAGTCAATAGGCTGTGCATCGATTGGCAGTTGTTCTGCTTCAATCGGCACTAAAGCATCTGGGTCAGCTTTTTGTTTGGGTTTTTTATCTTCAAGGACTAAAACTTCTGTAGGTGAAGAAGTTTTGTCTTTAGACATTTCTTTACGAACTGTATCGATTGGTAGGCCGCTAATTAAGGCCAGAACGTAATTAATGCCACTACGAGCAGTAGGACATTCAGCAGTCTTGTGCTTAAAGCAAATAGCACGACCATTAAGTTTTTCTATATAAAGTTTTTCATGACCACCACAGGCAGGGCAATCAAAGATAAAGCTACGAACATTCTCTTTTTTAGGAGTAATATTGTGTAAATCAAAAAAATCTTGGATTTCTTCATACATATCTAATCCTTAAAAGTGTTAGGGGCCAGTCGCTACTCTGGCTCAGGGGTTCCACCTGCATTGACGAGTTCGCCAGACCATGAGAGGCTGGACTCTACTGGTAGCCCTTTACTGCTACAATTGCGTTTCCATCGTCTTTTAGGTTTGCAGTCAATAATCTACAAACCTTGCGTGTCTCCAGTGAGTGAGTCGGCCCTACGCCCTCATTGCCAGGAGTGAATACCTTATCTCACAGCTTTCCACGCCGCCCTAACTATATACCTATGTAATATCGTTCTCTCTAATTTTTTCAATTAGAGTCTTTTGCAATTCTGGATCTTCCTTGACTGCTAAGGCGAAATTAGATACACCTTGCCATTTCTTGCCATTATACTGTACCCAAGCCCCAGCCATTTCTACAATACCCATACCTACTGCTAGATCGGCGACTGCTTCGTGGGCATTAATTAGTCCATCTGTATAAGACAGATCAACCTCAACCGCACGGTTTTGAGGGCTCATAGAGCTTTCTTCCATTTTGACACGGATTTTATGTCCGATCTGGATTGCATTACCAGCACCGTCTTTTTTGTCGCTATCAAATGTACGAGAGTCTTTATTGTTGATTTTTTCAACCAAAACCCAATATTCAACGAAGTGCTTAAGACCTTTACCGCCTGGTACGTTATATGGACGATATTTAGCCATTGTCGGGTCCATATTATCTCGAATATGTTGGCACAACAAAAGCGCAATTTTAAATTGTCGGATGACAGGAAGAATCTTTTTCATCGCTCCTGGTAGATAAGCCGCTGCGTCACCCATAACGTGGTCTGTTGTTTGATCTTTATTGCCTTCTTTGGGATACATAATACCAGCCAAAGAATCTACGATCACCATTTTAATCTTGGCACCGCTCTGAACCATTGCCTTTACATCATTAGCGATATAGTCAAAAATATCCACTGGATTATTGGTTTGGTAGCTAATAAAACGCTCTGGATCAATTCCAAAGGCTTTTTGCCAATGTTCCATGTTATCACGGAACTCTGTATCAAAATGCAATACAATTGCTTCAGGATCTGTTTGATGTAGATGTCCTGCATATGCAAATGACAAAAGTGATTTGCCTGATTTTGGCGGTCCATACACCATAGCTGTATATCCAGCTTTCATCCCAAAATCTTTACCAAAAAGATAGTTTAATGCTGGGTTTGCTGCTTGAGCAATCCAGCTGTCTGATTTACCCAACTCAAGTTTTTTAGCATCTTTTTTAAGTTGAGAAAGAAAGTTATTAGCGGCCATTGTAATCTCCTGCACTTTTTTGTAAATAAGGGTCTTTGCCTGTAATTTCTGCTACGTGTTTTGCCGAGAAATATGCTCGCTCTAAAACACTCTTTAAACCATTAACATATGATAAAATCGCTGTCAATGCGTCACTTGTCCTCTGTGCTGTTTGCACATCTGGATCTAAAATCATAGCTGCCTTTCTATTGTCGGCAGATGAAGATAATCCTTTTGCCTTTAAAACACCCTCGACTTTTTCCAACATAGCAATTGCTTCTACTGTGTCTAGGGTATGTGAGGCTTCTTTTAGTTCTATCTCAATAAGACCAATGATACGGTTAAGTTCGATCATGCCAATATTGAAATCCGTTACTAGCTCAGGAAAACTTGCTGGAGTAACATGCTGAATCTCGCTAGTACGACCTACAATTCGATATACATTAGTCATATCAAAAACCATAGGGGCTAAACCTTTTAGACCCCTTGGTACTTGTAGTGTTGTTTCTGAACCCAAGCTATAACCGTCATTAGTTATAGCTGGGGTATTTTTCTCATTACTCATTGTTTAACCTTATTTCTTATCTGGAAATAAAAAGTTTTTTACTTTTGCGCTATTTGCACCGTTAAGACCAGGATTTACTGAACCAGACATGCTAGGCGTTTGATTAACAACTTGCTGCTGCACTACGGTTTGTTGCGCTGCGACTTGTTGTGTTTGTGCGACTGTTCCAGGACCAAAATTAGAGGTTTGGAGCTGCTGGTACGAACCCAAATCTTCTTGAGTTTCATCATCTACTGGACCATCATTTTCTTCTTCAACTGGGGCTCCACGTTGAAACACTGCATCAAATACTCGTTGATCTAATGTGGCCAAAGCTGCCATTTCATCTGGTGATAATTCACGATATAGCTTTGTAAGGTCTTCAGCTTGTTCACCCAACAAACCTGCTTCTTCTTCTGTCAAAGCACCACGGATATAACTCATGACGAAATTGCCAGAATTATCTTTACCGCTTTTCATAGCAGGGTCAACTGAATACACTGTTTTCCCACGCTCATCTTTTTGTTTACGGAAATCAAAGAAAATGCCTTTGTCGGGTCCGATTCCAATAGCATCGATGCCTTTTGTATAAAGATCACGAATACGGCTATCAAGTGCCTGGAAAGCAGTATATGGAATTTCCAATACACCCAGCTCACCACTTGCTGAAATAACATTAAGGGCATATGTCTTAAAGTTTTGAATACGTTTAAGGTTTTGTTTCAAAGCTGCCAATACAGCTGGATTTTCACCATTTGCCACTGCTGCATTTAATTGATTTTTCATTTCTTCCATTTTCACCAACAGTGGGTCTTGCTGAAGAATTAACTTAGGCTGACCTTTACCTTGGCTCTTAGTGCGCAAGATACTAGAAATAGGACGACGTTTGCCGTTGCCATCAGTCAACCAGATCACTGACCAATACTGAGCGATCTTATTTTGATCTTTAAGAGATTTGTTGGGGGGCAATACCCGATAAAGATTGGAACCATCTTTTAGATAGAACTTCTTTGAATAAGTATTCTTACGTGCTTGCTTTGTGGGATCATAACTACCGAAACTCATTTTTAACTCCTTGGTTATTTGTTTTTGTCGGCTTAATTAAATTATCATTCTGTATCGGCTTGAGTCAAGGTCTTTTTACTCATTCGTCGAAGTTTATTAGTAACAAGCAATTGGAGTCCTGCCAAATCTTCTGGAACATTGTCTTCTTTTGTAATTCTTACTGAACGACCCGTCAAATTGTTAATATCCGACTGATCCATGTTTGTATTAACAACAAAGAATACGAATTTATCATACTCAAGAAGAAGTTTTTCAACTAAATCATTGGTTTGTTTAGCCAAATATAAAGATCGCAATTCGTTACCGTATGCTCTATCCAAAACACTACGCAAATGAGCCAACGCTGCATCTGCATCAGGCAATACTTTATACTGAGAGGCTGACGCAGAGATTGGTGGAATGAAGTCAGCACTAATGTAAGTACGAACATCGATCAGTGCATTGTTCAATCGACTAATTGCTTCTGAATTGAAATTATAGCCTTTAATCTTACTTTGTGGATATACGACAGACATTAGGGTCTTTTCTAGTGAAAGATAGTCCAAAACCTGCACGTTTGAAGTCGAATCACTAATTGAATCGGTTGCCTCTGACGGCACACCTTCTTCAAGAAACACCGTAAGTGAGTTTTGAAGGACTAATCCCAAAACCTGTGGGCGCATTGCCTCTACCTTTTGTTTAGCGGCGTTTTTAGTACCTTCAGCAGTATATCTGGTACGTGAATCTAGTGCATCTAGTTCCATTTTAGATAGCTGTAGGTTTTTAAGATATTCTGAACGTAAATCTGCTGATTCTGAGGCTTTCATTATGACTCCTTATTTGTCAATGTTACTTATATCCAATACTTTCTTGATTGTCAACTGTAATCCTTTTTCTGGATGCATTTTACGATTAATCAAGAATAAACATACTGTCTCTGAAAAATCCTTCTCTAGCCCATGATGTGCTGAGCCCCAATCAGGCCACTTAATAGCTTCAAAACTCAGGTCGCCTGCCTCTATAAGGAATTTAATCATAGTGTTAGGGGTCAATTCCTGTGTTTTTGTTTCTGGATTAAATGATTTTTTATTATATGTAATTTCTTCAGTTTCAGCCACGTATCCCACAAGAGCAAAGGTTTCTTCGTTGTCGTTGTGGGTATCCAATCGACTACGCAACAAAGTAGCATTTAGCAGTGGTTTGCCATTGAGGTCTTTACGGTTTTCGTCAATGTAAGTATAAATACTTCCAAATTTCTTAACCAACTTATTGCCTTCTAAAAACGTGACTGCTGTATCTGTCCAGTCTACTTTATATACAGTAAAGATACTTCTTTTGTGTAAAAGCTTCTGAAGTGGGTTTAAATTCAATTCTTCTGTAATTGAATCGGCCTTATTGCCATCGACCTCACGACGATGTTCAACATAAGAGCTGATCTTATCCATATCTGTAAATTCAGGTGGGAATAATTCATCCAACAGCCCACTGAATAAAAATTTCAATACAACTCGCTTATTAATAATACGTCGGTCAACTCTAGTGATAAAATCGGCAAAGCTAGTAAAGGGCTTTTTCATTGATATTTCATTGGTAATAGCTGGGCCAACACCATCAAGTAGTGTGATTGGTGCTTGAATATAGTTCTTGCCGTTTTCGTTTCTAATATAGAAGTTCTCATCAGAATTGTTAATCTCTGGCATTTTTACCCAATGTACTGCATATTTCCAATAATACTTCAAATCATCTTTGCTAGCATTTTTCAAGATAGCTGTCCACCATTCGATTGGATAGTGGAGTCGCAGATACATACAGGCATAAGCCACATAAGCATATGAAACCGCATGAGATTTATTAAATGAGTAATTAGACGATGCCATAATCTGAGCGATTAACAGATCCACCTGTTTATCAGTCCATCCCTTAGCCAGGGCAGCATTACGTAAATCACCCATACAAGATTCAAGAACTACTTTGTCTTTTTTACCGATACCACGACGAACCATTTCGGCTTGTTCATAGGTATAGTTAGCAATGTCACGGAAAATTTGAAGGGTTTGCTCTTGGTATAATTGCACTCCCAATGTTTCACGCATGATAGGTTCTAAGTCTGGATGAATATATTGAATTGGACGACCTTGGGCACGAGCAACATAGATTTCGGCCAATGTCATTTCGTGCTGTCCATTAAACTCGCCAGATGGTGCATCTAATGTACCTGGACGGCATAGGGAGGTGATCGCAGCTAGATCATCAATAGACTTAGGTCCTGTAGCTCTAAGATATGGCCTTACAGTATCTGTATCGAACTGGAAGGTTGTTACTGTGTCGCCTTCACCCACTGCGTCAAATACTTCTTTAGAATATGGCAATTTGAATGGGTCAATAGTGATACCATGCTGTTCTTTAATGAGTTTGAGCGCATCCTGGATATCTTTAAGGGTATTTAGCCCTAAGATATCAAATTTGATCAATCCAGCTGATTCCAGTTGTTTTGGTGAAAAGCCTGTCACCTTGGCATCGCCAATTTGAGTTACTGGGATATATTCTTCTACTGGTTTATCGGCAATAACAACACCGCATGCGTGTTGTGATTTCTGTCTGATGATTCCCAACATTTCCTTAACGGTCGCCCAGATTTCTGGGTTTTCGTGGATATATCGCTTCAGTGGAACATAGCTTTCAGAGATACCAGGCTGTTCTACGCCATGATCATCAGTGTAGCCAAAAGTAAAATCGTAGTCAGTTGTACCCATAGGAATTTTAGGCAGATTAACACACAGCTTCTCTGTTTCTGGACGTACTTTACCTAATACGCCTCGTTCAGCATCTTTGATTGATGATTTTAATTTAAGCTGTGAATCTGTGGAAATACGACAGAATGCATCGTTATATTTCTCTTTCAAATGCTCAAAGATACGACCTTGTTCAGCTACGTCCATATCCACGTCTGGTAGAGTATTTGCCTTAATACGACCAAGTGTCAAAAAACGCTCAAAAGATAAATTATGCTTCAAAGGGTTGACCGCACTTACCCCAAGTAAATACAGCAGCAAGGAGCCTCCAGCAGAACCCCTCACGTTAATTAAAATATCATTTGACTTACAGAAATCTGCTATTTCTTCAACAGTAAAAAAGTATGATAACAGATTGATTTTGCCATTATTCGCCAGAACGTCGATCTCATATCGCAGTCGTTCACACATTAGGTTATCGTCCCAATTCATACGTCCGAACTTTTCAATTAATTGAATAATGCGATCTTGATAGTCATCAGGTAATGGCTTTAAAACCCAACGCTCCTTGCTTGTAGTAAGTTTAAAATTGTCAAATTGGCTGGCGAACAGATATGAATTATCAATCCATTTTTCAAATTCTTTTTCATCGATATTAAGCTGTGCTTTCAATACCTCAAAGGCTTCGTGTGAGTCACAGACATGATAGCTATTATAGAACTTCCAATTTTCCTGTCCATTGCCCAAGCGAGCATCTTGAACGATTTTTTGTTCAGGACGAGCAAAATGTGAATCAAGCGATACAATAATAGGATCTTTGTACTTGTTAGCTAAACCGATGATAAATTCATTCGATGGCTTTTGTAGGTCTCCGTTAGGAGCAAATGGAGTACATTCATTAGGTACGAAACTACCAGGAGTAACCTTACCTGTTTCTTTATCTTTAACAGGTTTTTTCCATTCATGGCTAACTGTATGAGGAAAAACCTCGACAAAAAAACTATCTTTACCAGCAATCTCACGCAATAGAACATAGGCTTTTTCTGCTAGGTGCGGTGTCGAAATACCACTACCTCGTCTAGGTAAGAAAAACTTATTAACCATGCCAATTAAACAACTGGAGCAGATAGTAATATGGCCAGCTGCACCTGCAATTTCATCCACTGTTGCAATAGGTTTGCGCTCACCCCATTTAACCAAAGCTCGTGCTTCCATCTTAGGAGTGAGGCGTGTGAAATAGTTATATGCCCACTCATCCTTAAAATGAACAGTTAGGTGTACGTATTCGTTTCGTAATTGTTTTTCGATCTTCTCTTCTAGATCAGACTGATCGCTGTGTTTACCCTTAGCCTCAACTTCTTTACGAACGATAGGTCTAAGTTCATCCATAAATGGCGGCTGAACATAAAGCTCAATACCGCAAATTGGCTTTAAACCGTTCTTTTTGGCTTTTTCATATAATTCAAGTGAAGAGTTCATATTGCCGTGTTCGGTAGCGGCAACGTGGGTAGCACCCAGCTCCTTATTACGGATAACAATGTCCTCAACAGTAGAGGCTCCATCCAATGAATAATGAGTGTGGCTATGGGGATTGATAAGCTGTTTAAATTTGTTCTTGTCTGCCATTAAGACTACTCTACAGTAATCTTAAGCCTTTGTCTATACTTTTTTATTGTCTCAAGCATCTGGGCCTGAAATTCTTCTACGGTCATTAGAAGAAGGGTAGCAGCAAAATTATCATTAACTCCACCAGGATTGTTCTCAAGTAGCTGATCGAAGTCGTAATTATGCTTAGGAGAGTTGATAAAATTAGGGTCATTTAAAATCTTCGCCTTAATCTCATCTTTAGACAGTTTAGGTGCTTTCATTTTTACCTCTAAAATCAAGAACTTGTGCGCCTGCATATTGTTCAATCATAGCCTTGCGTTTAAGTTCTAAAACCCGAAGCTGCATCATACGCTCGTGCATATAGCGATTGAGGTTTCGGATAATCTCAGCTTTAGCCTGTAAAGCCATTTTGTATATTTTATAGTCTTTTTTTGCTGTTTTTAATTGATCGATTGATACTACAGAAGAAAGTTTCGTATCTTTAACCAACTTCTTTTGTGTTTCATACAATTTCTGTAATGTATAAAATTGTGAAAACTCAGCGTTTATGCCTTCTTGGATGACAACTAAAACCGAAACAAGATCATCAATGCTTTTCTTAAGCACCTGATACTCATAAGAATCTAGTAATTCTTGGGTTATTTCGTTTTCTTTTGGCGGTGTTTGCATATTTCACATGTTAAAAATATTAAATTACCTCCAGGTTTTTCTATAACAAACTCTGTCATAGAGCCTTTACCACAGTTTTCACAAGTAACTGGTTTAGGCACTGGTAGTACAGATTCTTCTTCCCGAATAGGGGATAAAGTAGATTTTAACCCTAATTGTTTTTCAAGCTCACGGATGCGCTGTTCAAGTTGACGAATAGCTTTCTGCAACTCTCTATTTTTACCACGCAACGATTCAGCGGCTGAATCGCTCCCACGAGCCCTTGGCCTTCGTTGGTTCGACATGAAACATTACAATCCTTTAAATGGCACAATAATCTTATCTAACGTCTTGTCCTCTGATGATCGACTTACGTCAACCATTCTGAAGTCGCCTACTGGATGCTCTGGCACAGCTTCCCACATAACTTGAATTTGTGGTGCTTCCATAATATTTAAGCTCTGTGCATAACTGTTTGGAGGTGTCAATGCCCCATTTAAAATTAAATAAGCTCGATTCGGTAGAGGGGTGACAACTGCTTGGTGAATGTGTCCAGCAACAAATACCTTATACTCTTCATCATCTTTTAAGGATGCGTTGATTCGGTTGATTTGATTTTCAATACCAGCAATATTAATCTGTTTACCAGGATTACCTGGGTTCAAGTGCGTATCTCCATGTGTTGCATAGCCCTTATTTTTAAACAACTGGAACTCAACCCAAGGCGTCATAGGTTGATGGAAGGATACGTTTTTGTAGTCAGACATAGCCACTCTGATAGAATAATAAATACTTGTCTCAAGGGCATTATACTTCATGGCAGAAGCTCTAGAATGATGGACAGATACGTCTCGTCCATGATTCCCTACTGCAAAATATACATTAATATGTTTAAAATTAGCTGCTAGGTGCTTTAGAACTTGTGGATATAACCACATAGCTCGACATGTTTGTAAGTGTAACAAGTCGGCAGATGTACGGCTGTGAAGCTCGTTCTCAATCATATCACCAAGAATAAGTAAATTAAGCGTGGTTTCGTCACGATATTGCTGTTTATAGCTAATAATATTTTCTGTCAAATAAGCCAAAGCTCGTGCTTCTTCTACTGGACCATACTGTAATTTAGTCTCTGGCTTAACAATATCAGATCCGATATGGTGATCTGAAAACACTGCATTAAGAATGCGCTCTGTAGACTTATTTTTACGTGGTTTATACACAGGTCCATTCATTTTAGGAAATTTAGCAATGGAGTCCTGGATGCGTTTTTGAAGCCGTTCTGTGTCGGCCATATCTAACAATAACTTGTTGTACTCTCGACGTACTTCTTTCAGATCGAGAACAAGCTCTGTATTCTCTGGCTTATCTTGTCGAAAATAAGCATCGATAATGTTACGCAAACCGCCAGCACTGCGAATTTGCCACTCAGAGTGTTGACCGCCAAGCTTAAAATACTTGGCAGTGGTCAAATCATATGGATTAATATCATTGTCTTTGCAGATTTTTCTAACTTCTTTAGCAATCGCATCGACAGAAGGTTTACTTTGATTCTTGCTCATTAGATTGTTCCTTGGCTTCAGGTTGAACGATTTGATACACTGAATCGATAGTTAAGCCTTCTATTACATCGCCTGCCTTCTTTCCAATCAGTTTGTCGCTCAAGCCCTCAGCTTCAAAAGCTGCTACTGCTTTGAATGCCAAAGAAACATCTTCACTTGTATAAACTACAATATCGTTTGGTGACTGTGCTGATTCCAGCTTTTTAATCAAACCAGCCTTCTCATCATTAGCAATCATATCACGAACTCGCTTGACACGTCGCTCGTTAACTTTATCAGTCACAGCTTCTCTAGTAGTGACACCCAGGTCATACATTGCCTGAATCTGATCATTAAGCATTCTAATTTGAACACTCAAATCTTGAACGATTTGTGCTGTAATCTGGAAAGCCTGACTTGCTTCCATATATTGCTGAGACATGACGACCATATGGTCTTCCATCTCTTTAAAACGCTCTGTGTATGATTTTACTTTATTTTGTTGTTCCATGTTTACTCCTATTAAAATCTTTCATTTACATCATCGCCAGATACAGGCTCAGTGTTCTGAGCTAGTACATTACCACCACTTGCCGCTTGAATCAAGGTATTTACAAGATTACTCATATCTACCTGACCTTTTACACCTTCAGAACTGACTGTCGGACCTTGTGAAGGTGGAACATATCCAGATGTTGGTGGAATATATCCAGCTCCTGGCTTAGGTCTAGCAGGAGCTTTTTTACGAGGAGCCATATTAACTGTTTTAGGTTGACTTGGTGCTGCTGGTTTAGCAGCTTGAACCTGAGTCTTATTCCCAGAGGCTACTGTTTGTAGTTTGGGAGCTGCTGCTGTTGCATCTGTAGAATTTACTTGAGCAACTTGTGGGCTATATTCTTTTGCAACAACAGCACTAGCGATATCACGCTTAAGAACTTTAGCTGCTAAAATTTTCAATGCAGTCAATTCATCTGTATCAAAAGGAAGTTTAACTTCTTCTTTCTTTTCTTTTTTAGATGAAGATTCTGACTCTATGCCAACACAATATTTAAGATTGTTCATGGCAAAATCTTTAATTTTTGCATTAACCGCTGCAACAATTTCAGGACGAGCCGAGCCTTGTTGAAAAACATCTAAAGTAAGCAGTGTCTTCCATAGATTCGCTTCTTCAATACGTTTCATAGCTTCAGACAGTGTTTCTACGACCTGAGCTTGTTGTTCAGCCTGCTGAGCCTGTTCTGATTCTAGGTCTTCTAGAATAGAATTAGCTTGACCAGCTACGCCTTCATCTGGATATTCATCTGGGTTCCAACCTGACATATTATTCCCCTTGTTTGTCCAGTCGGGCCTGAGCCAATTTCTCAGTAAAACCACCTGGATATCGTTTTTCTAGTTTATCGTGATTCATTTGCATTACTTCATCAAAAGAACTGCCGATTGCATTTAGCAAAAGAGACATATACCACAAAATATCGCCAGCTTCTTCTTTAACATTTTTAACATCAAGTTCTTTACCATACATCACAGATTTTTTAACGGCATCTGTAAGTTCACCTGCTTCACCAGAAATACCTAGCACTGCATGAAGTAATTGTGCATTTTCTTTTTTATCAAGACGTTGAACAACATCATCATAAGTAGGACGGTCTTTGGTGATTGCCCAAGCTTTGTAATCCTGATTATTCATCGATAATTCCCTTCTTTTTAGTACGCACTTTTTTAGCTGGCTTATGTACTGGAATAACCAGTCCACGATCAACTAAGTAATATACCCCATGTAAAATCGCATCGAGTATATCATAGCCTATCTTAGCATCTTTATTGGCCATGTCAAGCTGAGATTTAATAAAGTTCTTGGCTTTTATGGTAAATGGGTATTGCATAAGCCATTCTGTGCTAGTATGCTTATCAGCTCCACCATAACCATCTCCTAAAACCCCCTTACGAGCCTCAGAAATCCCCTGCCATTCAATTTTAGACCACGCCTCAGCCTTAATAGCCCCTATAAGTTCTGTTAGGGATTGCTTGGAGTATCCCATACCCCAGGGCTTTTCTGAGACAACTGTGTCTGGCTTCTCTAAACTAATTAAGGCAGCTGTGGCATGTGCCATATAGCTGTTCTTACGTGAAATATCCCACTGACTAGGTGCTTGGAGTACAAACGTCATTGGAATCTCGATTTTACCGTCAATAACCTGTAAAACCGCTATACCAAATGATTCCCCAGCAGGGTCCAAGCACATAATCTTATTCATCTTCGTATTCTCTACGTAGATCACGGATAGTATCTTGTAAGTCTAGTTGCATTTGCTGAAGTGCGCTATCCACACCTTCATCAAAATGAAAAACCTTAATCCAATGAACAAAGTCTTTAGAGTTAACTAAAACCATGCCTTCATTAGATGCTTCAATAGCACTGATAATATCAGCGACTGGAAAGAAGATAACGTCACCGTTGCTATATCCAGAAGCAGGTACATAGTACCGACTAACAATTCCAACCACTTTACCATCCATCAATACAGGAGATCCTGAAAAACCAGGACCGATATTATTACTAGCGGTTTGTAGCTTCTTAACGATATATGAAGGATACTCTGTAAAAAAAGTACAAGTAATGTCACTGCTTGTTTTGGGAGCAGGCGGTTCTAACAGACAGCTTTTCAATTCTGCTGGATGTTTAATATTTGTTGACCCATATACCTTACCTTGGATATACATAAGGTCCAATGATCTTCCAACGAAGCCAGAGATAAGAATGTCGTCAGTAGGTTCAGCTGATTCTGAAGCCAAATTCAGACCACGATAGTTATCCATATCCCTAGATTGAAAAATACAGATATCAGCTCCATAGTGCATATAGTATTGAGTTACTGGGTCTGTATTAACAAATTCAGGTGCTGTTCTAGGTACTTCAGAGTGAGTGCCACTTTTGATCAATACGATTCTTTTTGATTTGTAAAAGGAATCACATACATGGTTATTTGTTACCATATACTTCTTACCTTTGTATTCCACAGCAAAAGCCGTGGCGACCCCTGGACCAAGACGTTCGTATGTCGCTATTTTAAAAATAGAGTCGCTAAGCTTTTTTAGATCAGAGGATGCACCATAAGAGTGAGTGCCAACTAAAAAGATCAACGACATTAATAGTCGTCGAATCACAGCTTACCTCGCTCCTCAAGAGTTAGAATAATAAATTGAAGACGATTGGTCTTTTCTTTTTTGAGGTCATTATACCCACCATTCAAATCTTTCAACTGCTCTTTTAGAGCTGATAAAGTTCGATCTGCTTTTTGGGTTTCTTTTACGTCTTCAATCTCTTTAGAGAGGGCTACGATCTTGTCTCGTAGAGTTTTCTCGTCTGAAATCTTTACATCATCCAAAAATGAATCTGGCAATTTTTTGACCAGTTTCTCTAGACGTGCTGCTACTTTTGATTCTTCCATCTTACCCTCGCTTGTTAATTGCTTAATTGAGTCCATATTGTATCAATATTACGCATATTACCTAATTCATCATAGCTTGTCAATAGGCATTCTACAGTAATACCATCAGTGGAGTTAATGCCGTAGATTTGTGTGAGTTTTGTTTGTAAAAGTTTCACAGGAGTAATACCCACTTTTAAAGTACCTTCGAGAGGAGTTGTCTTGTTTGATTGCTCATGAAGGTATAGTTCCATTGCTTGACTATCCATAAACGCCCTGATCGTCTTTGTTTTTAAGTCAACGTCTTCTTCGGCATATACCTCTGACGAATCATTAACATCTAAAACAGGGATGAAAAGTTTACCATTGGCACTTAAATACTTCCAAATCTGAATAAATGCTTTTTTTTCCTCTTTAGTATTTATAGACCTTGGCATACCACTGTCGCTATTCCATCTTGTTTTGTGATTACGATCTTACGATCAATCGCTGCGTTCAATTCAGAACCATGATCAACAATCAAGACAATCTTGTCATAATATTTTTGTTTAATAAACTCCAGCAGTGGCTCTTTATTATTCTCATCTACCCAGCCAAACTGTTCATCAAAAATCTTGTAATTAATATCCACACCAAGTCGGCGGCATAATACAATGTCAACGGCCACATCGACAGCCAGTAGCAGACTTTGTTTTTCTGATCCAGACAAGGTTTCAAACGAAATCTCATCGCCACGATCAAATAACTTAGAAGTGATTGATTTAGTGGTGTTTCCTGTTGTTTTGGCAGTCTTATCTGGAGTAAAATACATACTCAAACGTGAAATTACAGGGATTTGCTTAATATTTTCATTAACTTCTTGATTGATTTCCTCTAAAACTGTATCGAAAATATATCCCACAAATCCATTAATAGACAAGATGTTGCCGATATGATTGCGTACATTCAGCTCTTTAGAGATGGATGAGATACGTGTTTCAACCGCCGTAGTAGACGCCATACAATCATTATATTTTTTCATAACGGCTGTTAATGTAGTCTGGGCGTCAGAAGATTCTCGTTCCATCGCACTGATATCTTTTTTAATAGAATCGATTTCTGCCCTAACTTTACCCAATAACAGCTGATAGTTACTTTTGGTAGTTTCTTTGAAGTGATTGATTGTAGTCTCTAGGTTTTTGGTAAACCGACTCATTTCACTGATAGCTAATTTTTTTAGTCGCAGAGACTCTTCTAAATTGGCCAGTGCAGTCTTTAAGTTAGATTTATCTTGGGATAATTTGAAACTTGTAATCTCACCAAGAGCAGCTGCGTGAGCATTTTGAATTGCCTCATCGTCTAGTTTTTCAGACAGTACAGATTCCAATCTTTTTCTATTGGCTTCAAGCAAGTCAGAAGCCTGTCTCAGCTCTGTTCCAATTGTCTCGGAGATTTTTTGATACATTTCATCTGTAATAGATTGTCCACAGGTATGACATATATCAGGCTTTAGAGATAAAGCCTTTTTATGCACAGTATCAAAAGTCTTAGATAATTGATTTTTTTCCGACAGCAAAGAATTTAAGGTTTGCTGCTGTAATCTGACTGCTTTAACTTGCTGTTCGATCTCGAAGACTTTAGTGAGTAGTTCAGCTGGTACAGAGACAGGGCTATTAATCTTATTTTGCAGTCCAGCAATATCAGATGAGATAGTGGCCATTTCCTGTGACAGTATGGTTTCGTTTTGAGAAACTAACGCCACTGACTCAGTGTATTGTTTTTTCAGAGAAAGATATTCTTCGTTCTCGTTTAGCATACTTTCTAAGTCAAGGTCTTGAATCTGGTGAAGTTCCATTTCTTTGTGTGTGAGTTCAGATTTCTTAGATGCCAATGTAGAAATAAATTCAGTAGATGTATATTTTGTAACTTTTTCAGTCAACAAAAGAACATCTTGATTTAACGAGGTAAGGCTAGATGCAGTGGCCTTTAATTGCTCAGAAGCCTGAATCATATCTTTATTTAGTTGATTAACGATTGATTGATTTTGGCTAGCAGCAGCTTCTAGCTTTGATGTATCGAAAAAAGAGCCTAAAAAGTCTTTCTTCTCTGAATCTTTCATTAGTAAAAAACCACCGAACTGCCCTTGCATTTTATGAGTTAGATGAATGAAATGCTCAGCTGAAATACCTAGATGCTTAATAAATTTATCTTGTATCTCATCGGCTTTACCGTCCAGCTCTACTCCATCAACTGCAATATTCAGCTTACCGCCAATAGTCCTATCGATTTGAACAGGTTGATAGTTAGCCTCTAAGTCAATTGTAATTCTGGCAGGAACACCTAAAATACGATTCTTTATTTCTTTATTGGTAATATCGATGTATTTTGTACCTAAAATACCAGCAGTTAAGGCTCTGGTGAATGACGACTTCCCCGATCCATTAGATCCACCATCATCCAAGTTTTTACCTATTAAGGCATACATACCAGGACCGTCAAAGGTTAAAGCCTGATTCTCGGCGATATTTTGAAATCCTGATACTGTCAATCCATTGAGATTAATCTTCATTTTTCTTCAGCACTCGTTCACGCTGCTCCATATTCTTAATATAAAGGTCGCCTTTTTCTTTAGCCTTCTGTACAGCATCTTTACGAAGCTCTACTTTTCTAGCCATAGTGCCTGTATCAACAACTTCTACGCTGGAAGTGCTGATGTTCGGCAATTCTTTTTCCATGACTCCACCACATTCACAGTGTAGAAATCCTGGCAGCTTATCACCTTTATGATACAACTTTTTGATGGAGTTGTCACACAAATTACATTTATACTTAATCATCATAAGGCACCTATCTTAATAAGGAGGTTCAAACTTCTCACGCTCCGCATTTTTGAGTGCATCTTGAATCGCAGCTTCTTCTGCATAGAAATTTTTCGCCTCAGAAGCCTCAATCTCAGCATCTCTTTGAAACACTACAATCCCTGAAAGCCCCATAAGCATTTTGGCAACCGACAGTGAATTTTTTATAGACATAATAACCGCTGATGCAGAATCAACCACTCCGATTTCAATACCGTTACCATATCTGAAATGCATTGCATCATATGTATTCCAAAACGGCTGTGCTTCACGAACAAACTCTTTAGATCGGCCTAGTTTGATCATGATTCTTTCTAGAAGATTTTTCGGTTTTACATAGATTTTATTAAAAAGGACTTTATCATACACGTCAACAATCTCATCTTTATTATGGCCGCCGTTTGTCATAATGCGAATAAATGGATCTCTAAATGCCAATGGCATGATTTCTCGAACCGCATCTGATAACTCTGTATTTGTTTCAATTAGCTCAGCCAGAGAGATGAGAGTTTTAGCACATCCAGGCAATACTCCATATTTCATAGCTCCTTTAATGGCAGCTACGGCGTCTTCTACACGGTGACGCTTCTCTTTTAATTCAGCCTCAGAAGAACCTTTTACTTTCAATCGAGCAATACCGCCAGTCAAGATCGCCAGTCGTTCTCTAAGAAGCTCAGCATCCAATGAGCTTTCTGCTTGCTCTGCCTGTTTTTCAAGTTCTTCACTTCGGGTGATAACTAAAAACTCATCTGGCTTACCTAAAATCACAGATTTATATCTGTAGTATTCAAGGGTTTCCATCGCTCCACCAAGATCCTCAAGTTCCATACTCTCAATTGGTTTAGAAAGTGGATCAAAAACCGTAGCACCTGTAAATGCTGCCATATCAAGTAAGAAATGGTATGGACTATTTGCCTGTTGGGTGATGACGGTTTTCAGTGGAATAATATTTAAACTGTTCGGCTGTTTAAAGTTGACCGCCAGACTAGCTAAAACGTCTTCAGAAAAGTGGTGAGCAACAATCACAACATTAGGACTGAATTTTTGTCCTGTTTGCATGGCTACATCATAAGCTGACCCCATCTTCTCAATGGCTGGCAACAAAGAAGAAAGAGTATTGATCTTACCGTTGTACAAAAGAAATCTTGGTTGATCGAGAACTGTTCGATAGTTACCCTTATCGTTGATAAACTCTTCAACAAATCGACCACAGGTATCCTCAAATCCACGAGGAATGGGGAAACCTTCAATACGCTCAGTATCGAAGCCGCTGGTGCCAGCTGTTTCAGCAATAGTAATATTCCCATTATATCCAACCATATTGAAGCATTCCAATACAGCATCTGTCATTTCTACGTCGTTATTGGTAGAAATCAATGCAACCTTACGTAATAGATCGTCTGCATTGTCGTTATTTACTTTAATAGAGTTTTCGGCAATGAATGGAATAATAACTTTATTGAAGGCTTGTTCTAATTCACGCATAACCTTTTGTGCAGAAAGGTGTGGATGTTTCTGTAAATAATTCAAACCAAGTCTAATCAGAGCCTCGGCAAGGATAGTAGCGGTTGTAGTCCCATCCCCTGCTTCTACGTTTGTCTTTGCGCTACTATCTCTTGCCGCCTCTAATACAGCTTGTGCTGTGGGATCTGAAAATGCCATTGAATTAAAAACAGTGATACCATCCTTAGTTAAAAACGGAGGAAGGTTCTCTTGACGCTCGATTAAAACCATTTTTCCATTAGGACCCAGTGTGCTTCCAACAAGATCAGAAGCCTGTCTAGTAGTCTGCAATACGATGTGTTGAAGATTTTTTCCATCGTAAGTGATCTTTTTTGCAGCGGTTTTAGACTTTGCGATTTCTTTCATAGCTTAACTCCTTTATCAACAGTCGGTAATGTACCATGTCGATACAGACAATGCAACTCTTTTTTATTGACTTTCAGTGTACCAGCCTGATATTATCAGGCGAGCTTTGTTAAATATATTTATTTTTGAACTAAAAGTCAATATATTTTAAGCATGGGAGATTTATGTCTGATCTATTAAAATCTGTTGAAAGGGTGATTGGAAACAGCCCTAGAGAATCTGTTAAGTTAACCGAAGTGCGTCATCTTGAAGATATTCACAATGAAGAGTTGAGATTAGTCCTACAAGGCATGTATAAGCATCAATATCTTGAATATCGTCTATTAGCAACGGTTATTAATTCGATTTTTACACAAGACAGGGCAGTATTCCTTTTTTCACGACGAATCTTAGCAGATTTGCTCAAAAATGATCCAAATATTGTTCGTAACGGCTTAAATTCACAGGAGTATTTGAAATTTAGTGCTTCTTGTATTGGTAGCGATAAAATCATTAAAACTATCTTAGCAAGCAAGAAAGACGACAATAAAGCAAGCGTATGTGAGCTTATCCATGCGGAATTTTTGAACTTATTGAAATTACAAATATCAGAAGACATTATCGCCATCCAGAGGAATCAGACGGTCGGTTTATACAATTCCAAGGAATCAAGTAAGTCAAAAAACACCAACACGTCCCAGCAAACGTCCCAGGGTACGTCCCACCTCACGTCCCAGCAAACGTCCCATGTACATGTTAATGTACATAATAGGAAAGTTCGGACTGCTCCTTTGGAGTCGCAGATCCTCACTAATCCATACATTCAAGTTCCAGATAGAGAAGAAATTAGAAAACATATGAAACAAGTTAATGAAGAAGGTAAAAATTGGAAACAGCGAGAAAATGAAAAAGTTAAAAAGTTTCTTGGTCACATTCCTTCTACTTTGGGTGAAATAAAAAAATCATGATACTAAAAATTGTAAATCCTACAAAGATGCGTGTCTTCTGGTCTAACGATGAAGAACACTCTCGCCTTGTCAAGGCATTGACCTACAAGAATACTAGCGTCGCTTATCAAATCAAGATGACTAAGCAGATGGCATATAAGTACGGAGAGATATGGGCAGCGAACAGAGTTGCCGAACTCGAAGGTGATTTGAATGAAACATTGCTTTATCAAGATGAGGAAGGCTACTACACTCGTCCTGGTTTGGTTAGATATTTAGAGCAGCGTTTTCAGTGTAAAGCCGAAAACTTAATTGAATACCCTGAATTTCGTCTTATTCCTTGGTCTAAGACACCTGAGAACGAGCCCTACCCTTACCAGCTTACAGGCAGAGATCGTCTAATACAGATCAAGCATGGCCATATTGAGTGTGCTACAGGAACAGGTAAGAGTTATATCATTGAGCTTCTTGTTAAAGAAGCAGGACTTCCAACTGTAATTTCTACACCTTCTAAATCTATTGCTCGTCAACTGTATGAAGAATTGACACTTCATTTTGGCAAAGCGAAAGTCGGCTTGTTTGGTGATGGCAAAGATGAGGTGGGCAAGCATATTCTTGTTGCGATTGGTAAGAGTTTATCTTTGGTTAAAGAACCAGAAGATATCACGGCATTTCAGAAGTATCAGGTTTTTATTTCTGATGAATCACATACGTTGCCAGCTGATCAATTCGACTATTATTCAAACGTCGTTCTTGGACATTGCCCTTACCGATGGTTTGTTTCTGGAACTCAAGAAAGATCAGATGGCACTGATTTAAAACTATTGTCAATTATCGGACCCCAAGTTTTAAACTATTCAATCCAACAGGCAATTAGCGATGGCTACTTAGCTAAGTTATCGTTTTTAGTATTTAATGTGCAATCACTGTCTAACTATCAGTCAAATAATTTAGTTAGAATGAATCAAGCTCATCTATATGAAAATGAGCGAATTGCTCAGGTTATTGCACTGCTCACTGCCCAGGCAGTCGAGGCCAATATGCCTGTTCTTATTTTGATTGATGAACATGTTCAAGAAAAATTACTTCAAGCCTATATGAAGGTTGACTACGTGTATGCATCTGGGAAAACAAAAACACATGAAATCTGCCGAGACTTTAATGATGGCAAAATCATGTGTGTGGTCGGCAATTCAGCTGTTTCTACTGGTACAAACTTTCGTCCTGTAAGACTTACAATTAACTGGCAGGCTAACAAAGCAGCTGTGAAAGTGAAGCAGGGGCCAATAGGCAGAAGCACTAGGATTGATAAAAAGACTGGCAAAACGGATTGTAAAGTGGTAGACTTCCGTATTATGAACGTGGATACATTACGTAGACATGCCAACGAAAGGATTAAGTATTATTCAGAAATCGTTCAAAGCTATGACCCACCAGAAGAAGTTTTGTTTGCGGATTTTGAAGCATTCTTTGAACAGATTAATACTTTGAGACAGTCAGATGGACTATAATTTAATTCAATCATACATCAAGGAAATGAATGCAGCTCTGAAAGATGCTTCAGATATAACGACTGTTGAGCAATTTAAAAAATTGATTAATTTAGAAGCCAAGTTCGCACGTAGACTTAGATCCATTGCTGGCGGTAAGCAAATCTACAAAGATTTTATTACTCATATCGTAAAGGACAGAGATTTACGTGAAGCTCGTCCTTTTTTCCGTGAACGTGAAAACATGTTTAAAGACATAATTAACCCAGCTATAAAGAATCGCCATCCCAATGTTCTTTATGGACTTAGGTTAAACTTCTTGTTTTGTAATTTCGCAATCACAACTCTGACCAATAAACTTACGGAAAACAAAACCCTCGATACGAAGTTGGTTGATATTTACAATGAAATTAAATCCATCAGAGAGTCTTTGATATATAAACATCTGCATTATGCAGTAAATAGAGCCAAGGCTTTTAACAGTGGGGCAAATGCTTCGGTTGATTTCGGTGACTTAATCCAGGTTGCTAATGAAGCGTTGATTAGTGCTGTAGACAAATATGTTATCGACGAAAATGCATCGGAGTTTCATACAATGGCCACTGGCAAAATGATTTCTAATTTAATTGCCAGTGGAGATCAGGCTTCACCTGTTACATTCGGACCTCAAGCATCACGCCGTCTTTATCAGATTAAAAAACTGTTACAAAAAACTCCAGGACTTTCTACTAAGGAATTGGCTGATATAATTGGGACGCTAGAGGAAGAAGTATCTACGTTAATCAATGCAACGAAATTTAAAAGTATGGATGAAAATCTGGGCGATGAAGAAAACGATAGTGTTCCGACAATTACCCTACAAGATTTCTTACCTGCATTGTCAGATCAATATAATGACCCATATTTAATCGTAGAACATCGCAACTTAATCCAGACAGCAGCTGAAGTTTTTAAAACCCTTACGATACTAGAACAAAAGATATTGCGTCTTAAGGGTATCAATTTTGACAATTATTTTTAACAAGGAGATTGCATGACGACAGTTAAGGTTTTAAATGACCATGTAGCACTGAAGCCGCTAGTGTTTGACCATGACAAAGGTCAAGTTCAACAAACAGTTAAGGGCTTTTATGGCACAGACAAGCTTTCCAAGTCTTTGATTGCTACCGAAGTAGTTTTTAATTCTAAGCAATTTAAAGCAGGGCAAAAGGTGTTTTTACGTGCAGATGTGTACAATGCACCGCAAGCTAAAGCGTTGATGAAACTGAATGAAAGCGAATTTATCTTACTTCCTGAAACAATGGTCGTGGCGGTTGAAGAATGAAGCGCAATCTAGTTGTAGGTGATTTACATGTACAAATTGGGAATCTTCAAGAAACGAAGATTCTCTTGTCTTTTATTCAAGACAAATTTATTGAATCAGCCTCACATAGATTAATTTTTTTAGGTGACATATTCCACACCCATTCGGTTATTCGTCAGGAAGTGGCCTATGTTGTTTTAGAATTTATCAAAAATTTCTACTACAATGTTGTCGGAGCTGATAGAAGTAGAATTGTAATCATTGCAGGAAATCACGACGGTATTTCACCCACTACAACCGACAGAAACGCTCTGTCTTTGGTATTGAGTGAGTTTGCTACCGTTGTTAGTGGATCTGAGTGTTTGGTAGAGGATGAGATGGTCTTCATACCTTATCTACATGACGGCAATGTATTTATCGAGCGAGCCTTGGAAGGTCATAAAACCGCCATAACTCGTGGGTGGAATGATCCTATTTTAATCTGCCATCAAACATTCGATGGAGCAGCATTTGAGAATGGTCATCCTTGTCCTAGTGGTATCAAATCAGAACTATTACCCTACTCTGTTATCGTGGCAGGTCATATTCATAAAAGGCAAGTAGTCAAAGATAAGGTTTTGTATCTTGGTACTCCAAGAGCGGTGACGGCCAGTGAATACAACGATGAAAAGTTTATTTTTTTAATGAGCAGGAACGACGATGGTCAAGTGGCATTTACCCCTATTTCGACCAGTCTTATTGTAAAGAACTATGTAGTTCTTACACTAAATGAGGGCGATCAAAAGGACTTGGATCTTGGTGCGTATAATTTGACTAAAGATGATGTTCGAGTTAAGATTACTGGTACTCAAGCGTTTTATGATGCAGTTTTAGAACAATACAAACAGTTTCATGGAAGAGTGAAATTTATACCGAATATTAAAAAAGATTTATCTAAAAAGATTAATCTAGAGTCTTCTGGTGTCGATATAAACACAGCACTTGAAAAGTATGTACATGAGATTGCTGATATAGATCCAGATGTTAAAGGTGATGTATGGACAACAATAGTTCAAATGTTGCATTAATGCCAGTCACAGAGCAGTTGCGACTAGCTCGCTTACTGTTGATTCAGTATGAAACCTGGCATCCTTTTTTGGACACGCAAATGCAAAATTATACAGTAGCATGTTGCAATATTGCATTGCCTGGTCAAGTAAAGCTCGATGTAGGTGCGAAGACAATTATCTACGACATTAAGACTGAAAAAAACTATAAGTTAGTTAAGCCAGGTCACTTAGCTAAACACATTAATAAAAAAATCTCCAAAGCTAAATACAAAAAAGAAGTTGCGCTGGCCAAGACGAATCTTAATAGCTGGACCAAAGAGTTGCTTTGGGGTGAAGGCACAACCGTAAGGATTTACATAGATGGACTCGAAATCGAATAATCAAGTCGCTATTGTTGGTGACTGGACAGTTAAGGAACTGGATACCCTGAAAGCCATTGAGGAATCAGGGGCCAAACCTATTTCTACTACATTGGCCACTCAAATGTTTCAATTGTTCCTTGAAGGATACACTTGTGCTGAAATAGCTAAACAAAATAAGGGATTTACGGAAGGCGATATCCTTTATTGTCGTAAAAAATATAAATGGGATAACGAGCGTGACGAATATGTTATCCAACTGAACAATCAGATTAAGCAAAAAATCATGAAGCAGAAGTTGGAATCTGCTGAGTTCTTAACCAACATGCTTTCTGTTATCCATAAAGAACATCGTGATGTTATGCTTAAGTATCTTCAAACTGGTAATCCTGATGATCTACCTAAAATTGGTAGCTTACGCACTTACAAAGAAGTCGTTGAGATACTTTCTAAGATTACAGGCGAAGATTCAACCAAGCGTATTAAGCTTGATGCTAAAATTCAGCAAGATACGAATGTTAAAGTTGAAAATCCTGGCGGTCTACAGTTATCACCAGAATTACAGACCAAACTTCTAAAAGCCCTATCTGATTTGTCCGAACAAGATAGTAGAGGAAAGAAAAAAAGTGAGTAGTTTTGAGAATTTAAGTAATTTAACTAAAGACGAAAGAGATGTAGTTGCTAAGGTGCTACTCTTTCAGCGTCTTTTGAATAAAGAGCAACTTCGTCTCTGGCTCATCTTCTTTCTTGGAGTTGATTTGGCTGACTGTACTGTGTCTAGGTTTTCTACTTCTAACCCACTAGACATGGTATGGGATATCTATCAGTTCTGTGCAGATGACAAAAATGAAGAACCTCTTGATCTAAGGTATATTGCTGGACGAGCTTCACAGAAAACACTGTCATTGGCGGCATTGCAAATCTTATTGCCCCTACACTTCAAGAGACCTGCTGTGCATTTTGGTGGTACACTGGCTCAAGCTAAACGAGCATATACATATTTTAAAAAGTTCGTAATGCGTCCTTATGTTAGAGATACACTCAAAGATGAACCTACTCAGCAAAAAACAGTTTTTATTGTTGATGGTGAAGAAATCGAGATTGAAATCTTGTCAATTTCCACAATGGCCGTTCAAGGAGCCCATGCTCCTATCGTATCTCTCGATGAGCTTGCTGCTCTTTCGCCAGATAAAGTAAAGGCATATGAAGACGTTTCTGGTATTCCAACTTATACACATGATGGAAGACCTTGGATTAAATTTGGCATTTCTTCTCGTAAAGGTGCTTATACCGTTATTGAACGTGAATACGAAGAAAGAGAAAAAACAGGAACCTTGTTTAAGTTCTGGACTGTATTAGAGAATACTAGCAAATGCCCTGACTCTATTTCTGGCACTCAAAACTATTCATACTATGTCAATGCCCTTGAGAATAAAGTTGCTACAGTGGAAGAATATGAAACATATTCTGAAATGGAAAGAACTAAGTACGAAAAAGTTAAAGCTAAAAAAGGATGTCTCACCTGCCCACTTAAGGCCATTTGTGCTGGCGATCTCAAAAAGCAGACTTCTACTTGTAAAACATTACGTCCAACCAAATCATTGATTCAGGAATTTAAACAAGCCGACTTACAATGGTTTCTTTCTCAAAAAATGTCAATGACGCCTTCGTTAGAAGGATTGATTTTTAGTAAATTTAAGCGAGATATTTTTGAAAAGACTCCAGCTGAGATGTATGAGCTGTTCACTGGACAAAAAGCAGAACGTGAATACCGTGAAGAAGAATTAATCGACCTAATGCTGTCTAAAGGCTGTAAGGCTTACGCAGGTCTTGACCACGGACATACAGATCCAGCTGTTGTTGTTGTCATCTATGAAGATGGCGTTGGTAATATTTACATAATGAAGGTTTATGCTCAAACTGGCCTAGATCCTGAACAGCTGCGTGATAAGGTTCATGAGTTACAAGAAAAATACCGTTTTACTCATTTATACCCAGATACTTCACAACCTGCTATTAATGACTTGATTCGCAAAGGAAAGCGTGTTAAGGTTGTGGACGATTTCGATAAAAAAGGTCAGATCGAAAACGGTATTACTCTCATCAGACAGAAAATTGCTCCTAACACTGGTGGAACAAAATTATTTGGATTAAAGGGCAATTGTGATTTCTTAGTTCATGAGATGGAAAAGTACCACAATGAAGAAGATGCTGGCGGCAATATTACCGATACTCCAGCTGATGAGTTTAACCACGGTATCGATGCCTTGAGATATGCAGCGATTAATCGTTGGGAGCGTGGCAGTCGAATCATGGGGGCTCAACAAGAGCAGGTAAAGAAAGAAACTGCCGAAGAGTATAAAGACAAGGTACAGCAGCAAAATAGCAATTGGTTGAGTGAAAAGATTAAAGAAGCTGCTGAAGGAAATGTTGTAAAAGTTCAAAAAAGTAAGAATAAAGGTACGTACTGGGATATATGAAACAAATTATGCGACAAAAATGGAACATTTCGTGGGCAGAATACATCAATAAAATTAATAAGTTAGATCAAAAACTTAATAATAGAGAGATGTCAAGCAGACCAGAAAAGCCACTGGTTCCTGTAAAAATTACAAGATAAGAGGAATTTAATGGGTTCTCAACTAAATATTCAAATTAATGCACTGGCATTCGCCGACAATACATCAAGCAATAACCCACTTTTACGTCATTTTGACCTTACCTATAAGCTTATGGGCTTAGACGCTAAGAACCCTGACCAAAAGCCATATACTATCGCTCCAGGGGTTGCTCAAACGATATACGATGGCACTAGAGCTTTGAATATTAACGGCGCATCTGATTTCACGCTCACTAAGCCTTATTTGGATAAGGACACATACCGTATGGCTTGGGCTGGTAACGGAGCTGCCCCAGTATTTCGCACTGATCGACTAGCAGGTATTACAACCACAAGTGCATTCACAATATCAATGAATGGACCAGTAGCTACTTTAACCAATAATACTCTACCCTTCGATACTAGCAATATTCAAATCGGCGACATTCTTTTGATTCAAGCTGGGGCTGGACCATCAGCTGCTAATCAAGGTCGATTTGTGATTATAGCAAAAACCTCTACATCTGTTTCTTTTCAAAACTTGAACGGAGCTGGTGAAACATTTACAGTCGCTGATGCAACAAAAATTCTTATTTTTAGTAACGGTGGAACAAGTAACCAAGCTCAAATCGGAGACAAAATTGTTATCTCTGGAGGTTTCTCTGTTGCTACACAAGGTACATACGAATTGACAGAAGTCACTCCTGAATGGATTGAGTTTAATGCTGGAAATCCAGGAGGGTTGCCTCTTGAGTCAGGTATTGTTGTTGGTGCTAGTGGTTTAACTATCTATAAAGAAGCCAAGAGATTTGCACTCATCGCTGCACAACAAACAGTAGCAGTTAGAATGAACAATGATACATCAAACAATATTCTTATTGAACCAGTCGAAAGTGACAATCCAGAACGTGCTGGTATTATGATTAAGAACGGTTCGTTTTTTAAACTTGTAATTGTCAACAACGGATTGGTTCCTGCCAACATAATCGTAGCGACGGTTGAATAATATGTCAGATAAAAATAAAAAAGAATCATTATCAATGGCTGGTGAAGTGAAAGAGAACGATCCTCGCTTTAAAAAAGCGTTTGTAGACTCTCTTGATCCCACTATTGGAAGCCAAGACGTAATGTCTCAAATCTTCACTCAGTTGAAGAAAAATCAAGACTTAAATGCCGTTAAATTAAGCTTTAGTGAAGATCCTGTACGTAGTGCTGATTATTCAACAATCATGAAAAAGCGCACTACGATGATCCCCAATTTGCTTTTAAAGCGAGTTAGGGATAGTGAAGAGATGATTGGTGGTATCATTCTGCCACTAAAAGCCAATCAAATTTCTTTGTTTGGTCGTCCACGTCCTAATCGTTTTGATATCGGGTTTACTATTAATATTAAGCCAGATATCTATGATACATACAGTGACGAACAAATTGAAAAAATTAAAAAAGACATCGTACCAAAATTGCGAGAAATTCTATTAAATTGTGGTCGTAATTCTGGGCTTAAAGATCGTGAAAAAACCACCTTTTCTCAATTCTTAAAACAAATTGTAGAGGATGTGTATATTTTCGGCTGGTGGGCAACAGAAATTCGTAAGGATCATGTTGGTAATTTCCACAGTTTCCGTGCCGTTGATGCTGGTACTATTTACTTTGCTACTCCAAGCAAGGAAAAAACCAAAGAAGCTGAGAATATTCGCAGACAAGCAGCTGCAATTCTTGGTAAATTACAAGGTCACAGGATTCCTGTTCAGCAATTTGCTGAAGGAGATTATACCTGGGTTCAAGCTATCGAAGAACAGCCATATCAAGTATTTACAGATGAGCAATTGATCGTATGGAGTCTTAATCCATCAACAGACATTTTGCGCAGCGGATACCCTACTACAATCATCGAAAGAATGATTCAGTCGATTACGACTCATATCAACTTGACTACACACAATAAAATGTTTTTCTTAAATGGTCGTGCATCTAAATCGATCATGGTATTTAAGTCAGACAACCTTGATGATCAGGATATCGTAGCAATTCGCCAACAAATGGCTAACCATATCAATACACCCAATGCAGCATGGCGTATGCCTGTGTTTGGAATCTCTCCTAAAGACGAGATTCAAATTCAGCCTATGGATGGCGGCAGTCGTGATATGGAATTTCAATACATGGCTGACCTGAATAAGCGCATGATCTTGGCCGCTTTCCAAGTGAGCCCTGACGAAATCGCTGCTTTGGGCTATCTGTCTCGTGGCACAAATGCACAATCTTTATCTGAATCTAACAATGAATGGAAACTCTTAAAGTCTCAAGAGGCAGGGTTACGACCTCTACTTAATGCTATAGAAGATTTCTTAAATGAACGTCTATTGCCTAAGATCAATCCTGATTGGGCAAAAATTGTTAGTATTAACTTCCAAGGACTTGACGCCGATAGTCCTGAAAAAGAAGCTACACTATTAAGCCAAGCTTCTTCTTTGTATTATACTTTTAACGATATCCTAGACAAAGTTGAAAAAGATCGTGTAGATATTGGTGGTGAATTTCCGATGAATGCTGCTTATTTGCAGATTCTTGAGAAATACTACACTATGGGCGAGATCCTAGAAAATTTTGAGCCTGAGAAATATAAAGGTGCTTCTAAGAGACCCGATCTTCAATTCTATATTAACAATCCTGCATGGTTCCAATTTCAACAAATGCAAATGCAACAACATCAGATGCAAATGCAACAACAACAAATGCAACAAGGTCAGGTTCCAGGTCAGCCTGGACAACAAGGTCAACCTCAAGAAGGTCAGCCTCAAGATTTAGACTCAGCAGTAAATCAACTTGCCGAGATGATTGAAAAATCTGAATTAACTAAATCTGAAAAAGACCTACCAGTTAATCGTAAAGAAATGTTGAAACGCCATAAGGCAGCTAAGCAAAAAATTATGAAGGATTTTGAAAAAGATTCTAAAAACATGCTAGATGAAATCATCGCTGCTCTTGATGGCAAGAAGTCAACCACAGGACATGATCATTAATGCTCACAAAATCGCTTCAAAGGATTTTAGAAGAAATTATACGGAAGTCATTTAATGGCTTTCGTCTTAATCTTTTGGGGCCAGATCGAGTTAACAAAGCTTTTGTAATGAGTTTTAAGGGGTCTAATTACGACCCCAATACCAGTCTTGGTTCTGCATACTTACATGCAAATGCAATCAATACCTCCGACCCACGAGCTGTTGATGTATCTACTATTAACAGAATTAAAGATGTTGCAGAAAAATACGTCGATCAGCTGGAGCAAAAATCCATAGCCGATATTACACGTATCATCTCTGAACATATCGCAGAAATCGAAACTCAATCTAAGATATCTGGCCAGTCCATGCGTGATATTTTGCTGAGCGATGCAGGTCAAGATATTATCAAGAGCATTAAAGAGCAGTTGACTATACAAAAAGAACGTATTGACAAAGCTGCAAGTGTCATCGCAGAACATGAATTATATAATGCACAAAATTATGGTGCATTCGATGGTGTACTGGCAGCAGCAAAAGCAGTAGGTATTTCTGATCCGAATGTTTGTAAGATTGGCGTAATGGACGATAAGCGGTGTAAGCATTGCTGGAGGCTCTGGACTCTTGAAGACAAAGTTACACCTAGAGTATATAAATTAAGCGAACTTAACGCAGCACCAGGAGACTGGAAAAAACCAGATGCTTCTGTTAGTCCTACTCATCCAAATTGTCGTGATGTGATTATTACTTTGATGCCAGGATTTGGCTTTGATGGTGGTAAGATTACATATAAGGGATTAGACCCACAAACAGGTAAGCTGTGGGATGAATACTCTAAACAACGCTCCTAGATAACACCTAATTTTTTATATTCAGTTAGAATTTCTTTTCTAACAAACTCATAAGTAGTGGCGCAAAAATCAGGAATCGTCTCCACTCCTCTTTTTTCCAAATCATTCAAAAGTTCTACCAATGGCTCTAGACTTGCGTTTTTAATCGCATCCAGTTTGTCTTGCATTGCAAGATCATTACTAAAATTAGCTCCATCCAATCCAAGAATAAGCTCATTGCGCATCTGTTCTCTCATCCATTTTACACTAGCCATATATCTCCTTTATTTTGTACATATCGCATTAATCGACTTAAAACATCAAGATTTTCATCAACAAGACCTAGAGCAGAGTTACATTTTACACACAATAAACCACGAACCACTCCTGTTTTATGACAGTGGTCTATGGTTAGCTTCTTGTTGTTTTTATTTATTTTACCACAAATCTTACAGGTTTTCCCTTGTTTTATCAACATTGATTCATAAATAGACTCGGTGATTCCATATGTTTTTAACTTGTGTCTACGAGCTTTTAAGGCAACTTTTTCTTTATTGTTTTTTTGCCACATAGAAGTCCGAATACATTGGCACGTACTACACACCCCTCGCTTCTTATCTGAAGCGGTTTCTAAATCATCCCCACAATCTCTACATAGTTTTAATTTGCTCATGTATATATTATTACAGGGTTAATTTTGTTTGTCAACTGTGATAAGTTTTTCGTATCAAAAACATATCATGTAAATATTACAATATTATGGGTATTTATAGGTGTTTTTAAAGGTGGGCTTTTCTGTAGTTAAATCAATAGGTTAGGCCAAAAACTTAATAATTGGGTTATGAGCGAAACCCTTAAGAAGAATATAACTGTAGCCGCTGTTTTATCAGCTGAGACGCCAGATACCACTGACGAAATATTAGACATTAAAAATGCCGATATATCGTCTTTAAAAAGTGGTTCGGCTCCTATTAACACAGAACATATTAATCCAGATGACATTGCTAAAGAAGAAGATAAAGATTTTAAGGGGTTTAATGCTATTGTTGGTCGAGTTGTTACTGCTAAGAAGATTTTTGGCGAAGATGACTGCGAAAATCAATACGAGCTTAATGCCTGGAATGAACTACAAGTACCTTTAATATTTGGGTATTTAGAGTTTTTCGATGGCGATGATGTACATGACAATGCCAAAGCCGCATCGTCATTGGTACGCATGGCTCATAAAAACGGATTTGACCATATGATTGGTTTTTCCGTTGAAGGTCAGATTTTAAAAAGACAAGGAAATAGGTTGGCCGAAACAGTGATTAAAAGAGTCGCTGCCACAGGTAAACCTGCAAATAAAGCTGCAAGCATTCAAGGAGTAGTGCAAGATACATCGCAAAGCGGTGACGCCGTTCAGAAGGCCGCTAAGGACGATTCCAACATCTTGCACAAAACTCTTAATACTAAACATTGTCAGATTATCCAATCAGATTTTGGACTATCTAGTGCAATGTTTAAGCTCAAAAAAGCTTTAGATGCAGGCACAGCCACAGCCGCACCGTCAGCACTTGCTGGTGGAGCTGCGCTTCAAAAAGAGTCTCAACTGACACAGTTGGTAAAGTTGGCAGGTAAAAAACCTACCAGCAGGGATCTCTTAAAGAAGTTACTTCCTAAAGCCTCAGATGACCAGCTTGAGAAAGTGTATAGTCATCTTAAACGTCTTCGTTTGAAGAAATACGAAGAAGAAGCTCAACAGGCATTTGAGCAGTTAAAAAAATAATCACCTACGGATGTCTTGATGAATGAACGTCTTCACAAGCTAGTGAAAGCCTTTGCGTTATTAAAAGCTTTAGCTAAGGCTAAGGAAAGCATTGCTATACCTAAAGACGAATTTGTCGCTGAACATAAAAAACTTCTTAATGTTTTGTCTCATCCTACTAAAGAAAAACTTAAAGACGAATACCAAGAGCAATCTAAAGAACTTAGTGC
>FRDC01000075.1_pt1 | contig 54097 bp, 68 predicted proteins | sample 1106171 | NCBI WGS metagenome assembly FRDC01 (sample SAMEA3930566, study PRJEB13176) | freshwater metagenome | biome: Drinking water system; feature: drinking water; material: water | place: Singapore | collected 2014-12-20 | reverse complement strand
TCGCGTAGCGAATGGTGGAGGGGTGTCGCCCTCTATCTGCTGGGGATACCCCTCCGTCAGCCGCTCGCGCGGCTGCCACCTCCCCTTATAGGGGAGGAGCTAAGCAGTGTGATCGCAAACAGCTCTAGAATTTGATCTCCGAAATATTGTTGATTACCGTTCCCAGAATGCCATATTCCTTGGCCTCGTCGGTCGTCATCCAATAATCGCGCTCGATATCCTCGCGCACGCGTTCGACCGGTTGGCCGGTTTTCTCCGAAATGACCCGCGCCAGCCGCTCGCGCATTTTCACGATTTCCTTCGCCTGGATCGCGATGTCGGTCGCGCGCCCGCCCGCGCCGCCCGAGGGCTGGTGGATCAGGAAGCGCGTGTTGGGCAGGCAGAAGCGGCGCTCCTTGGCCGCGCCCAGGAAGATGTGCGTGCCCGCGCTCGCCACCCAACCGGTGCCGATCACCGCGACCGGGCTCGCGATGAACTCGATCAGATCGTGGATCGTGTCGCCCGATTCGACATGGCCGCCCGGCGAGTTGACGAAGATCTTGATCGGATCGTGGCTGACGTGATCGAGATAAAGCAATTGCGCCGACACCCGCTCGGCGAGCTTCTGATCGATCCCGCCGAAGATCAGCACGGTGCGCGCTTCCAGGAATTTGGCCATCAGCACGCCGTTGCCGCCCGACGCGCGCTCCTCCGGGGCGTCTTCGTCGTCGAGGCGGAAGGGCGGGAAAGCGCGATCGAACATGGAGGTTCCTTCTTGCGGTATGGTCGGGGCTTGAGGTAGCTGCGCCCCCCGCCCCGCGCAAGGGAGCCCCAAGCGGGGGCTTGCGCGCCTCGCGCGGGCACCAGATATAGGCTGGCGCTGACAACAAGGACATCCCATGCATCCGCTTCACGACTCGCTGGTTCCCATCGTCATCGAACAATCGAACCGCGGCGAGCGCAGCTTTGACATTTACTCGCGGCTGCTGCGCGAACGGATCGTGTTCGTGACCGGGGTGGTCGAGGATCACATGGCCTCGCTGATCACCGCCCAGCTGCTGTTCCTGGAAAGCGAAAACCCCAAGCGCGACATCTTCATGTATATCAACTCGCCCGGCGGGGTGGTGACGGCGGGGATGGCGATCCACGACACGATGCAATATATCCGCCCGCGCGTGGGCACGGTGTGCATCGGCCAGGCGGCGTCGATGGGCAGCTTCCTGCTCGCGAGCGGCGAGCCGGGGATGCGCGTCGCGCTCACCAATTCGCGGATCATGATGCATCAGCCCTCGGGCGGGGCGCAGGGCCAGGCGAGCGATATCGAGATCCAGGCCAAGGAAATCTTGCGCATCCGCCACCGGATGAACGAGCTTTATGCAAAATATACCGGCCAACCGCTTGATGTTATTGAAACTGCGATGGAGCGCGACAAATTCCTAGCGGCGGACGAAGCCAAGGCCTTCGGGTTGATCGACGAGGTGTTCGACAAGCGGCCGGTGCCGGCGGACGAGGCAGCGGCCGCCTGACGGGCGGAGCAGGCATAAACCGGATTTTGGTGATTGTCCGATTGAAGCGGGGCAGGCTATGCTAGCTGCCTCTTGGCCGCGCGTTTTTGCGCGAAGGATGTGTTGAATGCCTAAAATGACCGGTGGCGATACCAAGAGCACGCTCTACTGCTCGTTCTGCGGGAAGTCGCAGCACGAGGTGCGCAAGTTGATCGCCGGCCCCACCGTGTTCATCTGCGATGAATGCGTCGATCTGTGCAACGACATCATCCGCGAGGAAACCAAATCGGCTTTGGTTTCCAAGAAGGACGGTGGCGTGCCGACCCCGCAGCAAATCTGCGACGTGCTAGACGATTACGTGATCGGCCAGAATCGCGCCAAGCGCGTGCTCTCGGTTGCCGTGCACAACCATTACAAGCGCCTCAATCACGGTCAAAAGGGCGCCGATGTCGAGCTCGCCAAGTCGAACATCCTGCTGATCGGGCCGACCGGCTGCGGCAAGACCCTGCTCGCGCAGACGCTCGCGCGGATTCTCGACGTACCCTTCACCATGGCCGACGCGACGACGCTGACCGAGGCGGGCTATGTCGGCGAGGATGTCGAGAACATCATCCTGAAGCTGCTCCAGGCGAGCGACTATAATGTCGAGCGCGCGCAGCGCGGGATCGTTTACATCGACGAGATCGATAAGATCAGCCGCAAGGCCGAGAATCCCTCGATCACCCGCGACGTCTCGGGCGAGGGCGTTCAGCAGGCGCTGCTCAAGCTGATGGAGGGCACCACCGCGAGCGTGCCGCCCCAGGGCGGGCGCAAGCATCCGCAGCAGGAATTCCTCCAGGTCGACACCACCAACATCCTGTTCATCTGCGGTGGCGCGTTCTCTGGCCTCGAGAAGATCATCGGTGACCGGTTGCAGGGCAAGTCGATCGGCTTCGGCGCGCATGTCGCCGCCCCCGAGGAACGCCGCACCGGCGAAGTGCTCAAGAATGTCGAGCCCGAGGATCTGCTGAAGTTCGGGCTGATCCCCGAATTCGTCGGCCGCCTGCCGGTGATCGCGACGCTGGAAGATCTCGACGTGCCGGCGCTGGTGAAAATCCTCACCGAGCCCAAGAACGCGCTCGTCAAACAATATCAGAAGCTGTTCGACATGGAGAGCGTCGATCTAGGCTTCACCGATGACGCGCTCGTCACCGTCGCGCGCCGCGCGATCGACCGCAAGACCGGCGCGCGCGGCTTGCGCTCGATCCTGGAGGCGATCCTGCTCGATACCATGTTCGACCTGCCGAGCATGGACGGGGTCGATCAGGTGATGATCGACAAGGACGTGGTCGACGGCCGCAAGGAACCGGTGCGCGTCTACGCCAAGAAGGAAAAGGCGGGCGGGGCGGCGTGAACGCGCACAAGCCGATCGATGCCGACGAGCAACTGAAGAGCCCGCATCTGGAATTGGCGGCGCGGGCGGACGCGGGACAAAAGCTTGCCTTGATGGCGCTCGAGTTTCTCGCGAGCTACGCCAAAACGACGGGAACGCGGTTCGACTTCGAGGGGGCCGCCGAGGCGATGGAATCGGATCCCGTGCTCAGGACGCTCGACGGCGAAGCGCTCGAGATCGAGTTGCGATCGCGATCGATCTGCGCCGACATGTTGCGCCGCTTTGGTACCGAGCTTTACCGGTAGGCGCGATGACGATCGCCGATACTCTCGCGATGTTGAGCGTGGCGATTACGATTGGGTCGATCATCCTAGGCTTGATCATCTTCTTGATGACGGTCTTTATGGCGTTCAGCGTTTATCGCTATGTCAGAAGCGAGACGCGGGAAGCGATTCGGGCTTATCTCGAAAGCGACGAGGGTAGATCGACGCTCAAGCATATGGTCCATGCCCGCATCGGGATGACTTCCGCGACGACGGCGCAGACGCCCCCGCGAGTAGGCGAGTGACCGACCCGGCGGCTTTCCGCCTCGCGACTCGCCCCGATCGCACCGCCGTCGCCGCGATGCTCGCGCGCGCTTTCGCGAGCGATCCGGCGATGGCGTGGCTCTTCCCCAATCCCGCCGCGCGCGCGCGCAAGCTACCCGCGCTGTTCGCCTTGCTGTTCGATATGGACGCCGTGCACGGGATGCGGCTGGTGAGCTTGGGCGGCGAGGCGGCGACGCTCTGGCGCGCGCCCGGCCATGCCGAGACGCCAATGCGCGAGATGCTCCGCTTCGCGCCGGCGATGCTCGCCACCTTCGGGCTCGCGCTGCCGCGCGCGCTCGCGCTGAGCGACGCGATCGACCGGCACATGCCGCGCGAGCCCTTTTGGTATCTCCACATCGCCGGCTGCGATCCGGCGCATCAGGGCAAGGGGCTCGGCCGCGCGGCGGTGCGCGCGGGGCTCGAGCGGATCGAGGCGAGCGGCGTGCCGCAATATCTCGAAACCGCGACCGAGGCCAATCTCGGCTTCTACCAAGCGCTTGGTTTCCGGGTGACCCAGGACTGGCGCGTGGGGACGGACGGTCCGCGCTTTTGGTCGCTGCGGCGCGACGCGATCTAGCCGCTCCTGGAACAGGCCGCCGAACCGCCGCGTTGACCGCTCGCTCAGGCGAAGGAGGGTGACGATGGTCGACAAATATGATGCCCCGCATGTGGTGGTCGAGCGGCGCGGCGGCGCTGGGATGTTGATCGGGCTCGCGGTGCTGTTGCTGGTCGCGGTGGTCGCTTATTTTCTGATCACACAAAGCCGCAACGACACGCGGCGCACCGACGCGGTGACCAGCGCCGCCGAACAAGTGGGCGATAGCGCGAAGAAGGCGGGCGACGCGGTCGAGCGGTCGATCGATCCCGCGAAGTAACGGCTCGACGCCTCAGCGCAAACAGGCGTCGAGCGCCGAGCGCCGCACGACGCCGGCCCGCGCCCGGATCGCGCTGCCGTGGCGGCGGGTGAAGCCCCTGGGCGCGATCGCCGCGCGCTTCTTGGGGAGCGGCAGCACGGCCGCGATCCGCGCCGCCTCGATCGGCGTCAGCGTGGTCGCGTCATGCCCGAAATAGCGCTCGGCCCCGGCGTTGACGCCATAAGTGCCGATCCCCGTCTCGGCGACGTTCAGATAGACTTCCATGATCCGCTTCTTGCCCCATAGATTTTCGATGAGGAACGTGAACCACGCCTCGAACGCCTTGCGGACATAGCCGCCGCCCTGGATGAGAAAGGCGTTCTTCGCGGTCTGCTGGCTGATCGTCGAACCGCCGCGAATGCGACCGCCCTTTTGGTTGCGGCGATAGGCCTCCTCGATCGCCTTGGCATCGAAGCCATTGTGGAGGCAAAAGCGCGCATCCTCGCCCGCGATCACCGCGCGCGCCATATCGGGGTCGATCTTGGCGAGCGGCAGCCATTTCTGGGTGATGCTATGGCCGCCGAGCAGATCGCCGATCATGGTGAAGGTGATCGGCGGGTTGACGAAGCGATACAGGCCCACCCAGGCGACCGAGAACAGCACGAAGCCGATGACGGTCTTGACGGCAAGGCTGATCGCGCGGCGGAACATGGCGGTGCGGTGCCACGAGCGGGGGGCGGGGATCAAGAGTTCGGCTTGCCGGGGGCGGGCGGCTTTAGCATCATGCCGCCATGTTCGAGATCCGGCAGGACGATCTATCGGGCGCGCCGAGCCGGGCGCTGCTCGCGCTGCATCTGGCGGGGATGCACGCGAGCTCGCCCCCGGGCCATGTCTTCGCGCTCGATCTGTCGGGCCTGCGCGCGCCGGCGGTAACGGTGTGGAGCGCGTGGGCGGGCGAGCGGATCGCGGCGATCGGCGCGCTCAAGCGGCTCGGCGACGGCGGCGGCGAGATCAAGTCGATGCGGACCCACCCGGACTTTCTCCGCCAGGGCGCGGCGGCGGCGATCCTGGAGACGATCATCGCCGCAGCGCGCGCGGAAGAATTGCGGCGCCTGAGCCTGGAGACGGGCAGCGGCCCCGCTTTCGAGCCGGCGCTGGCGCTCTATCGGTGGCGGGGGTTCATGAATGGCGCCGCGTTCGGCGATTATGCGCCGAGCGACTTCAACCAGTTTCTGCATTTGTCGCTGGCGGACGTCAAAACCTTCGCTCCGGGCCCGCCCCCGTCCGTCGCTTCATCCCCGGTCGAAAGGCAGCGGGACCCCGGATCAAGCCCGGGGTGACGACGAGGTTAATGTTCTCACCCGAGCGGGAGGACCCTCACGCCGCGAGCAGCCTTTTGTCGCCCGCGATCCGCAGCATCGCCTTTTGCAGCTTCTCGAACGCGCGCACCTCGATCTGGCGGACGCGCTCGCGCGACACGCCATAGACCTGGCTCAATTCTTCGAGCGTCTTGGGGTCGTCGGTCAGCCGGCGTTCGGTCAGGATGTGGCGCTCGCGCTCGTTGAGCGAGCTCATCGCCGAGACGAGCATCTCGTGGCGGACATCGGCTTCCTGCGCCTCGGCGACGCGCTCGTCCTGCAAGGGGCTGTCGTCGGCGAGCCAATCCTGCCACTGGCCCTCGCCATCCTCGCGCATCGGCACGTTGAGGCTGGTGTCGCCGCCCAGCGCCATGCGCCGGTTCATGCTCGTCACCTCGGCCTCGGTCACGCCCAAGTCGGTCGCGATCTTCTTCAAATCCTCGGGACGCAGATCGCCATCCTCGAACGCGTCGAGCTTGGCCTTCATCCGGCGCAGGTTGAAGAACAGCTTCTTCTGCGCGGCGGTGGTGCCCATTTTCACCAGGCTCCACGAGCGCAGGATGAATTCCTGGATCGAGGCGCGGATCCACCACATGGCATAGGTGGCAAGGCGGAAGCCGCGATCGGCCTCGAACTTCTTCACCCCCTGCATCAGCCCGATATTGCCTTCCGAGATCAGCTCGGACAGCGGCAGGCCATAGCCGCGATAGCCCATCGCGATCTTGGCGACCAAGCGCAAATGGCTCGTCACCAGCCGCGCGGCGGCCTCGGTATCGCCATGCTCCTCGAAGCGTTTGGCGAGCATATATTCCTCTTCGGCCGAGAGGATCGGGAATTTCTTGATCTCGGCGAGATAGCGGTTGAGGCTGGCCTCACCACCGAGCGCGGGGATCGTCGCGGGGACGTTGCTGCCGCTGGCCATGACCGAAACTCCTTTCCCTTTACCCGAGCGGAAGGCTCTTCGCCGATCGCGCCCGGGCGCGATCGCCGCTCTTACGCTTAGACACGAAGACTATCGAACAGTTCCTGCATGTCAGCAGGGAGTTCGCTTTCGAACGCTAAAGCGTTACTGCTGATGGGGTGAATGAACCCCAAACGGGCCGCGTGCAAGGCCTGGCGCCGGAAATTGAGCGTTTCCACACAGGCCCGCAGCGATTGCGGCAGTCTAGCGTAAACGGGGTCCCCCAGCAAGGCATGGCCGAGCGAGGCCATGTGCACCCGCACCTGATGCGTGCGGCCCGTCTCCAGCCGGCATTCGACGAGCGCCGAATGGCGCAGCGTCTCCAGCGTGCGATAATGGGTGACCGCGCGCTTGCCGCCGGGGACGATCGCGATCTTCTTGCGATTGGCGGGCGAGCGCGCGAGCGGGGCGTCGACGCGGCCCTCGCTCGGCTTGGGATGCCCCTGGACGATCGCCTTGTAGCGTCGATCGATCGAGTGTGCGGCGAATTGGCGCGCGAGCCCTTCATGCGCGCGGTCATGCTTGGCGGCGACGATCAGCCCCGAGGTGTCCTTGTCGATCCGGTGGACGATCCCCGGCCGCGCGACGCCCCCGATCCCCGATAATTGCCCGGCGCAGTGGTGGAGCAGCGCGTTGACGAGCGTGCCGTCGAGATTGCCCGCCGCCGGATGGACGACGAGCCCGGCGGGCTTGTCGACCACGATCAGATGCGCGTCTTCGTAAATCACGTTCAGCGGGATCGGCTGGGCTTCGTTATGCGCGGGGGCGGGGCGGGGGATGGCGATGCTGAATGCCTGGCCCGCCTCGGTCTTGCGCGCGGGGTCGCGGGTCGGCTTGCCCTGGGCGTCGTGAACCTGGCCCGCCGAGATCAGCGCCTTCATCCGATCGCGCGACACCTGGGGCACCAAATCGGCGAGCGCGCGATCGAGCCGTAGGCCCGCTTCGCCCACGCGCACTTGCACGACATCTACCCCCCGGTCCATTCTGCCGGCCGATATGGCGCCGTCGGTTTCCATTTCAAGCGCGCTGCTCACCGCCTTGCGGGCAAGGGCGGCGGCGAGTCCGGTCGAAATCTGCGGGCTGTTGCTGGGTGCGCCGGGCGCGATCCTGGAGGCCCCACCTTGCGCCAATGTCGCGGCCGAGCCAGAGCGGCGCTTCGAACTCGATCCCGCCGCGCTTTTCGCCGCGCATCGCCGGGCGCGGGAAGGCGGACCCGCGATCCTCGGTCATTATCACTCGCACCCGGAGGGCCCCGCGCGCCCGAGCGCCGAGGATGCGCGCCAGGCGGCCGCCGATGGCGCGCTGTGGCTGATCCTCGCCGCGCGCGAGGCGCGGCTGTGGCGCGCGGTGGCGGCGGGCGCGTGGCACGGGCGCTTCGATCCGGTCGCGCTCATGGTCGCGCCGCCTTGCGATGACGCGCCGCCTTCGCCATGAGGGGCATCGTTTGAAAAGGGGCTCCAGTTACCATGCCAGTCAGCGCGGTCGAGTTCGCCAGCCTGCTTTGTTCGCGGCTGTGCCATGATTTGTTGAGCCCGGTCGGCGCGCTCAACAACGGGCTCGAGCTGCTGGCCGACGAACATGATCCCGAAATGCGCCAGCGCTGCCTGGAGCTGTTGAGCGAAAGCGCCAAGGCGAGCGCGAACAAACTGAAATTCTTCCGCCTGGCGTTCGGCGCGGCGGGCGGTTTCGGCGAGACCATCGACGCGCGCGAGGCCCGCGCCGCGATCGAGGGGCTGTTCGGCGACAATCACCGCGTGAAGATCGGCTGGCTGGTCGAAGCCGGCGTGCTCCCCAAGCCCGCGATCAAGGTGATGCTCAACCTGGCGCTGATCGCGGGCGACGCGCTGGTGCGCGGCGGCCAGCTCGACATCGGGGCGGAGTTGCAGGGGGAGACGATCGAGATCGTGGTGCGCGGCGATGGCCCGCGCATCGTGCTCGATCCCGAATTGCGCAACGCGCTCACCCATGCCGACGAAAGCCTGATCACGCCGCGCGCGGCGGCGGCCTTTCTCGTCCGCTCGCTGGTCGCGGAGAATGGCGGGCTGCTCCAGGTGTCGCCGCCCGAGGCGCCGGTGCTGCTGTTCGGGGTCGCCTTCAACCAGCGGTAAACCGCTTCTTTACCGTTCATCGGCCATGAAACGAACGCGTTAGCGCGCGGGGGCCCATGGACGATCTGCTGCAGGAATTCATCGCGGAAACGCGCGAGACGCTGGAAGCGCTTTCGGGCGAAATCGTGATGTGGGAAGCCGCGCCGGGCGATCGGCAGCGGCTCGACGCGATTTTCCGCTTCGTCCACACCGTGAAGGGCAGCTGCGGCTTTCTCGATCTGCCGCGCCTCAGCCGCTTGAGCCACGCCGCCGAGGACGCGCTCGCCGCCGTGCGCGCGGGCGAGCGCGTGCCCGACACGCAACTCGTGAACGCGGTGCTCGCGATCGTCGACCGGATCGGCGAGATCATCGAGGCGATCGGCGCCGGCGCCGCGCTCGACGATAGCGGCGAGGATTTGCTGATCGCGGCGCTCGCCCCGGGCCAGGTCGCGGCTGTGGCGGGCGCGGTGGCGGCGCCGGTCGCGGCGGACGGCGAGCCGCCGGCATCGAGCCCGAACACGCCGCGCGCGGCCAATCGCTCGGTGCGGCTCAGCGTCGATCTGCTCGATCGGATGATGAGCGGCATGTCCGAAATGGTGCTCGCGCGCAACGAACTCGCGCGGCGGCTGCGAGACGGCGGCGTCGATCCGGTGATCGAAGCGGCGCTCGAGCGGCTGTCGCACACCGTCGCCGAAATGCGCGACACCGTCACCCGCACGCGGATGCAAAAGATCGACGCGCTCTTCTCGGCGCTGCCGCGCATGGTGCGCGATACCGCCGCCGAACTCGGCAAGAGCGTGCTGCTCTCGATCGAGGGCGCCGATGTCGAACTCGATCGCGAGATGATCGAGATGATGCGGGATCCGCTCGTCCACATCATCCGCAACGCGATCGATCACGGCATCGAAAGCCCCGAACAGCGCCGCGCGGCGGGCAAGCGCGAGCATGGCCGGCTCGTCGTGTCGGCGCGGCAATCGGGCAATCAGATCATCGTCGAAATCATCGACGACGGGCGCGGCATCGATACCGATCGGTTGATCGCCAAATATGCCAAGGCGAGCGGGCGCGGCGAGGCCGAGCTGCGCGCGCTGCCCGAACGCGCCAAGGTCGCGCTGGTGTTCGAGCCCGGCTTGAGCTCCAAGGACAAGGCGACGAGCATTTCGGGGCGCGGCGTCGGCATGGACGTGGTGCGCGCCAATATCGAGCAGATCGGCGGGCGCATCGAACTCAATTCGACCCCGGGCCAGGGCTTGGCGATCGCGATCCACGTGCCGCTGACGCTGTCGATCATCTCGACGATCGTCGTCGGCTGCAAGGGCCAGCGCTTCGCGCTGCCGCGCCAGGCGGTCGAGGAGATCGTGCGCGTGCGCGGCGACGCGATCCGCATCGACATGCTGGGCGACACCCCGGTCGCGACGGTGCGCGACCGGCGGCTGCCGATGATCGCGCTCGACGCCGTGCTCGGGCTCGCCAAGCCGGGCAGCGCGCCGGTGATGCTCGCGATCGTCGCGATCGGCGGCGGCAGCTATGCGCTCGCGGTCGACGAGGTGCACGATACCGAGGAATTGGTGATCAAGCCCGCCCCGCCTGCGGTGATGGCGACCGGGCTTTATGCCGGCCAAACCTTGCCCGATACCGGCCGGCCGATGCTGTTGCTCGATTGCTCGGGGCTCGCGCAAAAGGCGGGGCTGCGCTTCGGGCGCGGCGCGATCGTCGAAGAGGAGGCGCCGGCCGAGGCGGCGGCGGCGATCGGGCTTTCGGCGCTGTTGTTCGTCGATCTCGACCAGAGCCGGCGCGCGGTGCCGCTCGACGTCGTCGATCGCGTCGAACCCGCGCTCGCGGAAGCGGTGCGCTTCACCGCCGGCAAATTGCGTCTGGCGATCGACGGCACCGCCGTGCCGCTGGCGACGCTCGCCGGCGATGTCGCGCGCGACTTGATCGCGCAGCGCGGCGCGATCAGCGTGCTGCGCATGGCCGATGGGCGCGCCGAAGTCGGCTATCCGATCGCCGAGGCGCTCGACATCGTCGAAATCGCCGAGCCGGTGCTGCCTGCGAGCAACGCCGGGCCGGTCGCGGGGCTGGTGATGATCGAGGGCGAGCCGGTCGAACTGCTCGACGTGCATTGGCTGTTCGCCCATGCCGCCGACGCGCCGCAGCCGCCCGCGCCGCCGCTCTGCCTGTTCGCGGGCGCCGAGGCGCGTTGGATGGAGAATTTCCTGCGCCCCGTGCTCGAAGCCTCCGGCTATCGCGTCGCGACCACGCCCCCCAAGGGCGAGACGCCGGCGGTGGTGCTGGCGATGGAGGGCGAAGAAGTCGCCGCCAGCGCGCCCGTGGTGCGGTTGCGCGGCGAGGTCGGCCCCGGCCGGCGCGGGGACAGTGTGTATCGCTATGACCGGGCGGCGCTGCTCGCGGCGGTCGCGGCGCGAATGGGGGAAGCGGCGTGACGAGCAAACTCTTCCTGATCGCGCGCATCGCGGGCCGCGCAGTCGCGATCGATTCGGATCAGGTCGAATCGGTGGTCGACGTGCCCGAGATCACCCCCGTCCCGGGCACCGGCGCGGTGGTTCATGGCCTCGCCGCGTTGCGCAGCCGAGTGGTGACGGTGATCGACACCTGCATCGCGCTCGACCTTCTGCCCTCGCCCCGCGCCCCCAAGCGCGCGGTGATCACCCATGTCGATGGCCATCATTATGCGCTGCCGGTCGATCAGCTCGAAGACGTCGCGCTGTTCGATCCCTTGCCGCTCGCCGAAGGCGTGGCGATCGAGGGGGGCTGGGCGCGCGCGGCGGCGGGGCTGGTGGTGCGCGAGGGCGATCCGATGCTGGTGATCGATCTGCGCGCGCTGATCCCCGGCGTCGCCGCCGCTGCTTAACTCGTCGGTCAGGTTTTTCTGCGACAAGAAGCGCGAACCGAAAAAGGTGCCGTGATGAAGACTTGCCTGGTGGTTGATGATTCGAAGGTTATCCGCAAAGTCGCGCGGCATATTCTCGAGACGATGGATTTCCAAGTGAGCGAGGCGGGCGACGGGCGCGAAGCGCTCGATCATTGCCTGGAGACGGTGCCCGACGTGGTGCTGCTCGATTGGAACATGCCGGTGATGAGCGGCATGGATTTTCTGAAGGCGCTGAAGGAAACCGCGATCCCGCGCCGGCCCAAGATCGTCTTTTGCACCACCGAAAACGGCGTCGCCTTCATCCGCGCCGCGATCGAGGCCGGGGCGGACGAATATGTGATGAAGCCCTTCGATCGCGAAACGCTCGAATCCAAGCTCCAGATCGTCGGCGTCGCCTGAGCACCGGGGGGGTCGCCACCATGCCCGCCAGGCCGCACACGCTCGCCGCGCGCGCCGCGCCCGAAGCGCGGATCCTGATCGTCGATGATTCGGTCGTCGCGCGCGCGGTGATCGGCAAGATGATCGAGGCCGAACCGCGTTTTACCGTCGCCGGCGCGGTCGCCGATGCCCATGCCGCGCTCGATTTCCTGCAGCGCGAAAGCGTCGACGTGATCCTGCTCGACATCGAAATGCCCGGGGTCGACGGCTTGACCGCGCTTCCCGATCTGCTCGCCTGCGGGCGCGGGGCGCGGGTGATCGTCGTCTCGTCGAGCTGCGCCGAGGGTGCCGCCGCGACGATCCAGGCGCTCACGCTCGGCGCGGCGGACACGCTGGTGAAGCCGGGAATCGGCAATCTCGTCGGCAAATTCGGCGACGCGCTGACCGAGAAGATCGCACGGCTGATCGACGGCGATGATCTGGGCGCGAGCCGCCCGCAGCCGATCGCGAGCGCGGGCCAGGCCGAGGATTTCGACATCGTCGCGATCGGCGCCTCGACCGGGGGCATTCACGCGCTCAGCCAAATGCTGCGCGCGATCCCGCCGAGCTTCCAGACGCCGATGCTGATCACCCAGCATCTGCCCGCCTCGTTCATGCCCTATTTCGCGGCGCAGATCGCGGTGCTCGCCGGGCGAACTTGCGAGGTCGCGCAGGATCATGCGCGGATCAAGCCCGGCCGAATCCTGATCGCCCCCGGCGACGCGCATCTGCGCTGCGCGCGCTATGGCGAGGCGGTGGTGGCGCGGCTGACCCATGAAAAGGTCGCGAGCGGTTGCCTGCCCTCGGTCGACCCGATGTTCGCGAGCGTCGCCGAGAGTTTCGGCGCGCGCGCGCTCGGCATCGTGCTCTCGGGCATGGGGCGCGACGGCGCGCAAGGGGCGGCGCGGCTCGCCCACGCCGGCGGCGCGCTGGTGGTTCAAGACAAGGCCAGCTCGGTCGTTTGGGGAATGCCCGGCGCGGTCGCGCAGGCGGGCTTCGCCCAGGCGGTGCTGCCGCCCGATGAAATTGGCCGGCTGATCGCCGGCGGAAAGCGCCCAGCATGATCATCGACCAACGCCTGCCGCCGCCCACGACCAGCGCGATGGTGGTCGTGACCGCGCTGCTCGAACAGCGCACCGGCCAGCAGATCGCGCCCAACCGCAGCTGGCGGATCGAAACCGCGCTCAAGCCGCTGCTCCGCGCGCGCGCGCTGCCGTCGCTCGAAGCCCTGGTCGACGAATTGATGCGCGATCCCGGCGGCGTCGTCGCCGAACAGATCGTCGACGCGCTGCTCAACCAGGAAACCTCCTTCTTCCGCGACGCGCCGATCTTCGACGCGCTGCTCGCCGCGATCGAGGGCGAGGCGGCGACGGGGCGGCGGCCGCGGCTGTGGTCGGCGGCTTGTTCGACCGGGCAGGAACCGCTCTCGCTCGCGATTCTGCTCGCCGAGCGCGCGCGCGCGGGGGTGACGATCGATGCCGAGATCGTCGCGACCGACGTGTCCGAAGCCGCGCTCGCCCGCGCGCGAAGCGGGCGCTATTCGCAATTCGAGATTCAGCGCGGACTTTCGGTGCGCCGCATGATCGATTGGTTCGAGGCGATCGGCCCCGATTGGGTCGCGCGCCCCGAATTGGTGAGCCGCATCACCTTCCGCCGGCAGAATCTGGTCACCGACGCGCCGCCGCCGGGGCGGTTCGACATCATCTTGTGCCGCAACGTGATGCTCTATCTGTCGCCCGCGTTGCGCCGGGCGGTGCTCGATCGGCTGGCGCTGGCGATGCGCCCGGGCGGGCTGCTCGTGCTCGGCGCGGGCGAGACGGTGATCGGCCAGAGCGACGCCTTCGTCCCCTCGGCCCGCTACAAGGGGCTATACGAACCCGCGACCGGCGCGCGCGCAGCGGCGGCTTAGAGTATCCAGCGCGAAATCCGAACCGTTCGTCCTGAGCTTGTCGACCCGAAGGGCGGCGAAGCCAACGGCGGCACTGCCTTGCGACCGTCGAAGAAAAGAACGGTGCTTCGGCAAGCTCAGCACGAACGGCAGGCACGTGGTTCTGATGTAGCGCGGCCTGCTCGAGAGTGGTTGCGATCTAATCGACCAGGGCATTGAACGCCGCAGCTCCTCCCCTGTAAGGGGAGGGGGACCACGCGAAGTGTGGTGGAGGGGTATCACCCTCTATCCGCCGGGGACACCCCTCCGTCACCCGCTTCGCGGGTGCCAGTTCCGGGTAAACCGTGCCCCGCACGGTTTAGGATCGTCCGGGGGACGATCCGACCCGGAACTCCTCTTTCAGGGGAGGAGCAAACCAGTCCGATCGCAAGTGGCTCTAGGCCGGGCCAAGGCGCCAGAGGGTCTGTAAGCCGGGTTCTGTCCGCCCCGTTAAGGGCTGGGCGACCATTCCTCTTGGCCGGCGCTCGCGCGCCGGCTCCAGCAACCAACCCGGGCAGCGGGCCGGAGAAGCCCTGGCACCAGTTTCCTGGGCCGTGCCGCCCCTATTCGGTCTTGCTCCCGGTGGGGTTTGCCGTGCCGCGCCCGTTGCCGGCCGCGCGGTGCGCTCTTACCGCACCCTTTCACCCTCACCGCTCCGGGGAGCGGCGGTCTGCTCTCTGTGGCACTGTCCCTGGGGTCGCCCCCGCCGGGCGTTACCCGGCACCGTCTCTCCGTGGAGCCCGGACTTTCCTCGACGCCTCACGCGCCGCGGCCGCCCGACCCTCTGGCCCGGCCCGCTTAATCATCCCCCTGCGGCTTTGGCAACAGCAGCGCGAGCAGGATCATCCGGCATTCGGCGTCGATCTCGCCGTCGATCAGCTCGGGGCGGAAGCGGCGCTGGAACGCCATGATCGCCGCCATCGGCTCGGTGACGTCATAACCGAAGCGCTCGAGCGCGAGCAGAAAGCCGCTTTCGGTCCAATGCGGGTCCATCAAATTCTTGGTCGGGCGCGGCAGGGCGAGCCGCCGCCGCGCGAGAATGCCCCAGGGAAACAGCTCGCCCGGATCGCGCTTGCGCGCGGGCGCGACATCCGAATGGCCGACGATATTGCCGCGAGTGATGCCGTGGCGGTCCTTGATCGAATGGACCAGCCGCACCACCGCGTCGATCTGTTGATCGGGGAAGGGGCGATAGCCGAACTCATGGCCGGGATTGACGATCTCGATCCCGATCGAGACGCTGTTGACGTCATCCCACTGCCGCCAGTGCGAGCGCCCGGCGTGCCAGGCGCGCTTGTCTTCATCGACCAGGCGCAGCACCACGCCATCCTCGGCGACGACATAATGGGCGGAGACCTTGGCCTCGGGATCGCGCAGCCGGGCGATCGCGCTTTCGGCATCCCGCATGCCGGTATAATGGAGCACGATCATCGTGATCGGCCCCGGGCGCGTGTCGAAATTGGGGGAGGGCGCCTCGATCACCGGCGGCATCGGGTCGAAGGTCATGCTCGGGTCATGCCGATCGCGCCGCCGTCCGCATCGTCACGATCGCCACCCCCGCCATCGCCAATCCGCCACCCACCAACATCACGCCGGTGACAGGGGTGCCGAAATACCAAGCGGCGGTAAAGACCGAAATCACCGGCGCGGCGAGCGTCATCGGCGTCACCACCGTCACCGGATGGCGTTGCAGCAGCCAGGAAAGCGCGCCATGCCCGCCCAAGGTCGAGCCGAGCGCCGAAAAGGCGATCCACCCCAGCGTGCCGAGCGACAGCGACGGCACCGCGCGCAAGGCGTGCGGCTCGGCGACCAGCGCCGCCAGGCCGAGCCCGGCGGTGCCCCAGAGGGCGATCCAGCCGTAAAGCGTCAGCACCGGCACCCCGCGCAACTGGCGTTGGACGAGCGACCCGATCGCCCAAATCAGGCTCGAGAGCGCGGTGAGCGCGAGCGCGAGCAGCTGGCCGCCGGCGGAAGGATCGAACACCAGCACCGCCACCCCGCCGAGCGACAGCGCGATGCCGATCAGGCGCGGCACGTGGATCCGCTCGCCCTGGAACAGCACCGCCAGGATCAGCGCGAAGGGCACGCCCAATTGCCCCGCGATCGCGAGCGCGCCGACATTGGTCGCGACCGCGAGCGACAGGTTGATTACCAGATAAAAGGCCGCGCCCATCAACAGGCCGAGCATGGTGATCGCGCGCATCTGCCCCGGCACCGGGCGCAGCGATCCCGCGCACACCATCAGCACCAACGCCTGGCGCAGGAACGCCGCCGTCAGCGGCGCGACGAGCAGCACCGATTGCTTCACCGCGATGATGTTGAGGCCCCAGAACAGGTTCATCATCACCACCACGCCCAGATCAAGCGGGCCGAAGGGGCGGGGCGTCGTCATCGCCGGCGAGCTTGGCCGCGCGCGGGCGGCTTGTAAACCTCAGCCGGGGGTGGGCAGCAGCACTTGCGCGGGCGCGCCGACTTCATCGATCGCGGTGTCGGCGTCGATCGCCATCAGCGGCTTCAGCCGCCCGTCGCGCAGATCATAGACCCAGCCGTTCAGGAACAGCGCCTGGCCGCGCGCCCAGGCGTCGCGCACGATGGCGGTGCGCGCGAGCTTGAGCAATTGATCGCGCACGTTGATTTCGACGAAGCGGTTGACGCGCGCTTCCTCGCTCGGCTGGCGCGCGATTTCATCGCGATGCGCGTCGAGCACGGCTCCGGCGCCGCGCAGCCAGCGCGCGACCGGGCCGCTGGTGCCGCCGTTCAGCGTCGCCATCAGCCCGCCACAGCCATAATGGCCGCACAGGATGATGTGGCGGACTTTCAGCACGTCGACCGCATATTGCAGAACCGACATCAGATTGAGATCGGCCTCGTCGACCAGATTGGCGACGTTGCGGTGGATGAACATGCCGCCCGGCTGGGTTTGGGTGATCTGCTCGGCGCTCACCCGGCTGTCCGAACAGCCGATCCACAGGAATTCGGGCGTCTGGCCGCCGGTCTGGCGGGTGAAATAGCCGGGGTCTTCCTCCACGATCTCGCTCGCCCAGGCCTTGTTCGCGAGCAACAGCTGATTGAGCCGCTTCATGCCGGTTTATACTCCATGATCGGCGCATCGATGCGCGGCGGCGCGCGGCCCGCCAGATCGCCGCGCAGGAACACCTCGATGCCGCGGTAATGGGCATGTTTGATGAAGGCGTTGATGATCTCGATATTGTCGAGATCGACGTAGCTCGTCGCCGATAGATCGATCAGCAAGGTCGACTTATCGGGCACGCGGGCGAGCATGTTCTGCAGCTCGTATTTGTGGATGAAATAGAGGTTGCGCCGCGCGCGGATCAGGCAATCGGCATCCTCGCAGGCGAAGGTCAGCGCCGAGCGGAAATTGCGCGCGATCACGAAGGCGAAGCCCACCACCAGCCCGATCGCGATGCCGATCAGCAAGTCGCTCAGCAGGATCGCGAGCACCGTCACCACGAAGGGGACGAATTGGGTCGCCCCCTGGCGGAAGCGATCGACGAACAGCGAGGGCTTGGTGAGCTTATAGCCGACCTGGATCAGCACCGCCGCCAGCGCGGCGAGCGGGATGAGGTTGAGCAGCGCCGGGATCAGCGCGACCGACAGGAGCAGCCAGAGCCCGTGCAGGATCGCCGACATCTGGCTCTCCGCGCCCGCCGCGACGTTCGCCGAGGAGCGCACGATCACCGAGGTGACCGGCAACCCGCCGAGCAGCCCCGAGGCGATGTTGCCGCTGCCTTGCGCCAGCAGCTCGCGATTCTTGTCGGTGCGGCGGCGGCGCGGGTCGATCTCGTCGACCGCCTTCACGCTCAGCATCGATTCGAGGCTGGCGACGATCGCGAGCGTGACGGCGGTGATCCACACCGGCCCGGTGAGCCAGCCGGCGAAATCGGGCAGGCGGAACAGGCCGACGAACGCCGCCGGCCCATCGGCGATCGGCACTTGGACGAGATGCTTGGCGCCGAGCTGCCACGCGGGCGCCAACACGCCGAGCGCGGCATTGGCGCCGATGCCGAACAGCACCGCGATCAGCGGCCCCGGCAGATAGCGCCAAAAGCCGCCCTTGGGACCCATCTTGTCCCACCAGAAGAGGAACGCGAGCGCCACCCCGCCGATCAGCACAGCGCCGGGGGTGAGGCTCTGGGTGAGGCTCGCGGCGAGTTCGGTGAAAGTGTTGCGCCCATCGGGCGTCCAAAATTCGAAGCTGCCCTCGAAATCGCCGTCGAAGCCGACGAGGTGCGGGATTTGCTTCAAGATCAGGATCAGCCCGATCGCCGCGAGCATGCCGGTGATCACCGAGGAAGGCACGAATTCGGAAAGCATCCCCGCGCGCGCCGCCGACAGCGCGAGCTGCAAAATGCCCGCGAGCACCACGGCTGCAAGGAACAAGGGATAGCTTTGCAACCGCTCGATCGCATCGAGCACGATCACGGTGAGGCCGGCGGCGGGGCCGCTCACCGAAAGCGGCGATTTGGAGACCGCGCCCACCACCACGCCGCCGACGATCCCCGCGATCACCCCCGCGAACAGCGGCGCGCCCGAGGCAAGCGCGATGCCCAGGCACAGCGGCAGCGCGACGAGCGCGACGACGATCGAGGCGGGAAGATCGGCGCCCAAAGTGGCGAAAGGCTTGGTCATTGGCTTCCCGTAATGAAATTGCGAGGGGCGGCGACGTCGGGCAATAAGATTACCGCGCGCCAATCATTGGGCAACCCCAAATCGTTCGGGGGCGGTTTTGGTTGCCTGCGCACGCGCCGCTTTTGTCGGTTGCGCGGGGGCGCGCGGCGCCTATGTGGGGGGCATCATGGCGCGGCCGACACGGACGAACGACTGGGGATTCCCCCGCTGGCGGGGCTATGGCAGCGCGCGCGAGGCGCAAAAGGTGCGGCTGTGTGACCGCGAAGGGTGCGACCTGCCGGGCGATCGCCCCGCGCCCAAATCACCCAACAGCCGCGAGCGCTGGTATTTTTGCGAGCGCCACGCCGCCGAATATAACGCGAGCTGGAATTATTTCGCCGGACTCTCGGCCGAGGAAGCCGCCGCGCGCGAGGCCAAGGAAGCGCGCGAGGCGGCGGGCTTCGCGAGCGCGCAGCATCACCGCTGGGCCGGCCCCGGCGACGGCAGCCGCTCGCGCGACGAGCTGCGCGCGCTCGAAGCGCTCGAACTCGAACCCGACGCCGATTTCGAGGCGGTACGCGCCGCCTGGCGCCGCCTCGCCAAGGAATGGCACCCCGACGTCCGCCCCGCCGACGCCGAGGCCGCCAAGCGCTTCCAGCAGCTGCAAGCCGCCTATGAAGTGCTGCGCGCCGCCGAAGAGCGCAAGAGCTGGCGCCCGGCATGACCCGGCTCGTCAAGGCCGAGTGGGAAACCGCGATCCTGGTGTGCGCCAAATGTTCGAAGCGGTTGGACGGCGGCTTCGGCAAGAAGGGGAAGCAGCGGCTCGCCAAGGCGCTCAAGGCCTATTTGGGGGTCAAGCGCTTCCGCAAGAGCCGGCTGGGGGTGGTCGAGGTGAAATGCCTCGGCGTCTGCCCGCGCGGCGCGGTGACGGTGGTCAACGCCGCCGATCCGAAAAGCTGGCGGCTGGTGCCCAAGGGGGCGGATCTGGCCGAGGTCGCGGCGGGGCTGGGCGTGGCGCCGGCGGAGTAGAGTCGTTTGCGATCGAACCGGTTCGCTCCTCCCCTGTAAGGGGAGGGGGACCGCGCGAAGCGCGGTGGAGGGGTGTCCCCGGCGGTTCGAGGGCGATACCCCTCCACCATTCGCTGCGCGAATGGTCCCCNNGGTCCCCAGTTCAGGGTCGGATCGTCCCCCGGACGATCCTCGACCGTGCGGGGCACGGTCGACCCTGAACTCCCTTTGGGGGAGGAGTTTTTCCCGTCGAGCCCTTGGTTCGGTGTGATCGCAAACAGCTCTAGCGTGGCGTATCGAGCCGACGCCCCTGCGAAAGCAGGGGCGTCGGGCAGATGGGGCGCGCCGTAACCACCAGGCCCCAGCTTTCGCTGGGGCGACGATGGTCGGAGCGGACCCTTATCAATCTAATGGACAGGATGCCACTCGGCGAGCGTCCGCTACCCCGCGTAGCGCGCCGCCGTTTCGCGGATCAGCGCGATCATGTTCGGAATGCCCTGGGTGCGGTTCGAACTGAGCTGGTTCTTGAGATCGAACGGCGCGAGCGCGCCCTCGATATCGGTCGCGAGGATGGCCTCGGGCGCCGCGTCCTGCACCGTCTTCAGCACCAGCGCGATGATGCCCTTGGTGATCGCCGCGTTCGAATCGGCGAGGAAGTGCAGCCGGCCATCCTCGCGCCGCGTCGGATAGACCCAGACCGAGGCCGAACAGCCGCGCACCAGGGTCGCCTCGGTCTTGAGCGGCTCGGGCATGGGTTCGAGCGCGCGGCCGAGATCGATCAACAGGCGATAGCGATCGTCGGCGTCGAGAAATTCATATTCGGCGTGGAGATCGGCGAGGTCGGTCATGGTGCCCGCCGCTAACGGCTTCGCGGGCGAGTTCAAGCCCGTGTCGCCATCCCGCCGCAGAAGAAGCGGGGCGCGACAGGCGGCCAAGCGCTCGTCAAAGATCCACCCCCGCCGCGATCGCCTCCAGCTTGCGGATGCGCTCCTTCAGATCGGCGATTTCGATGCGCGCGCTCGCCGAGGGCATGGTCGGCTCGCCGGTGCCGCCGGTCCGCGTGAGTTCCTGCGCCTTCAGTTGCAGCCAGCCGCGCCAGCCGGCGAGCGTCGCCCAGGTGATCATCGCCAGGCCCATCAGCGCCGCGCTCGCGAGCGTGAGGTAAAGCATGGGGTCGGTCATCAGTCCCTCCGGTCGCGCAGCCGCTCGATCTCGCGGTCGAGCCGGGCTGCGTTGCTGTTGTCGTCGGTCGCGAGCTTTTCGAGCACCGCGATGCGTTCTTTCAGCGCGCGGATTTCCTCGCGCTGGCGGACGCCGTCGTCCGCCTCCTCGCGCGGCGCGGGGCGGCTCTGGCCGGCCTCGTAACGCGCGCGCAAAATCTTCCCGATGGTCACGATCAGCACGATCACGACCACCATTTCCGCCCATTGCATGTTCGCCTCCGTGTGGCCGGGTGCCGGCCGGGATTAGTTGAGCGGCTTGTCGCGCAACCGCTCGATCTCGTCGGAAAGCCCCAGGCCGCGATCGGTGACGATGCGTTCGAGCACCGCGACGCGCGCTTCGAGCCGTTCCTGCCGCGCGGCGTCGATCGAGGCGCGCTCGCGGGCGAGTTCGGCTTCGACTTCCAGCTTACGCTGCTGGAAGCGCAGCCAGGGCCGCACCACGACTCCGCCGAAGATCGCCAGCAGCGCGCAAGAGACGCCTAGGATCGGGATGAGGATCGGGCTGATCATCGTATCGCTTCCTTCAATTCGCGCGGCCGCGCAGGGCCTCGATTTCGCGCTCCAGGCCGTGCGCGCCGTCGGTGACGATCCGCTCGACATTGGCGAGTCGGTCCTTGACCGCGCTGAGTTCGGCGCGCAGCTGGGCGTTTTCCTGGCTCAGCAGCCGCACCCGCTCGACCGTTTCGTCTTGGCGCTTGGGGTAGAGCGCCTGGCCCCATTGCCCGTCGAGCGGATAGCCGTGGCGCACGCGCAGCCAGGTGGTGACGACCCAGCCGATCATCCCCGCGACACCCACCAGCGCGACGGCGGGGGCGAAGGCCTGGAACATGGCGATCTTTTCCATTCCAGCCTCCCGTTCAGCGCAGCGCGTCGATTTGCCGCGAAACCCGCTCGGCGGGGTCGGTCGCGATCCGTTCGAGCACCGCGATCCGCTCCTCCAGCCGGCTGATCTGACCGGCGAGCTTCTCATTCTCGGTCGAGAGCAGCTCGATCTTGCGGTCGGCCGCCGGATCGATCTTGGTCGAGATGCCCGACCATTCATTCTCGATCGGATAGCCATGCTTGGCGCGGATCCAGCTCGTGATCACCCAGCCGAAGGTCGACATGGCGATGATCGCGAGGACGAAGATTTGACCTGGACTCATTGCACCCTCCCTGATGGGTGATTGCTCCTCAGCGCAGGCTGTCGATCTCGTCCGACAGGCGCTTGTTGCGGCTGGTATACAGCAGTTCGATGTCCGCGAGGCGGCGATCGATGTCGCGGAACTTCGAGCGGACCTCGGCGGTCGAGCGGCGCGGGTTGCTGCGCACGCCCTGCCAGAATTTGGCGTCCTCGGGGCTGGTGTAGAGCCCGGCGGGCTTGTTCTCGGCCGCCCAGGCGATCACCAGATACACCAACAGCGGCCAGCCGAAGGCGAGGGTGAGCACGAAGGTGCCGATGCGCACCAGCAGCGGATCGATGCCGGTATAATCGGCGATCCCGGCGCAGACGCCGAAGACCTTGGCATTTTGCTTGTCGAGATAGAATTTGGTGCGGCTGACGCTCATCGGTCAGTTCCTTTGCGAAAGATCATAGCCGGGCCGCTCGGCGAGCGGCATGTTGGGGCGCCAATCGGGATGATCGGCGGCGACGATCCGCTCCACCGTGGCGAGCCGATCGTCCAACCGGCGCGCCAACATATAGAGCTCGTCGAGCAGCTTCTCGTCCTCGTCGGTGATCTTGGGGGCCTGCCGCCATTTGGTGACGTAATGCAGCACCATCCAAGGCAGCGCGACGAACAGGATCGCGACGACGCCCAGCGGGATGAGGACCTCGGTCACCTTAGCCGTCCTTACCCATCCGCGCCTTCAGCGCGGCGAGTTCGGCCTCGACCTTGTCGGTCGAGCGCAGCTCGGCGATTTCTTCCTCGAGCGTCTTGGGCGCGGCGCCCAGGCCGGCGGCCTCGGCGCGGCCCTCGGCCATATCGACCCGGCGCTCGAGCGTTTCGAAGCGGCTGAACGCATCCTGCATTTTCACCCCCGCATAAAGATCGCGCATGCGATAGCGGTTCTGCGCCGATTCGAGCCGCGCGGCGATCGAATTTTCGCGCGCGCGCGCCTCGCGCAGCTTGGTCTGCAGCTTGGTGATGTCGTCCTCGGCCGCCTTCAGCGTTTCGTCGAGCACGCCGATCTCGGTCTGCAGCTGCTCGCACATATCGGCGGCCTTCTGCTTTTCGACCAAAGCCGCCTTGGCGAGATCGTCGCGGCCCTTCGACAGCGCGAGTTCGGCCTTTTCGGTCCAATTCGCCTGGAGCTGTTCGAGCTTGGCGATATGGCGCCGCATTTCCTTTTGATCGGCGATGGTGCGCGCGGCCGAGGCGCGAACCTCGATCAGCGTTTCCTCCATCTCGACGATGATCATGCGGATCATCTTGCGCGGGTCCTCGGCGCGATCGAGCAGATCGGTGACGTTGGCGGCGATGATGTCGCGGGTGCGGGAAAAAATGCCCATGTGATACTCCAATGAAAGATCGAAAACGCCGGGGCGGCGAGGGGGCGGCGCCGCCCCGGCTAGGCCGTCGCCAAGGGGCTCAGGCGACGAACGGGGAAACGGGGGCTTGGGACACGGGGGCGATGCCGATTTCGGCGGGGCCGACCGCGCTCAGGACGAATACCGCGCTCAGCGCCGCGGCGAACAGGGCGGCGGTCATGTGGCGGAAGGATTTGGTCAGGGTCATGATGGGTCTCCCTTGGTGATCGTTGATGCTGCCCGGTGGCAGATGCTTCAAGCTTTGCATGGGGCGTGCCAAACGCGGTTTTCGTGAGATTTCCGGGGCTTGACGATGGATGCGCGGCGCGGGTGGCGGAAATTGCTTGCCAAGAATTGGGGTTTGGCGCCAAGCTTTGGGAAAGGGGGTGAGGGTGGACCGCCAGACTCAAGTCATCGGCCAATCGAGCGCGTTCCTCGACGTGCTCAAAAGCGCCAGCCGCGCCGCCGCGCTCGATCGCCCGGTGCTGGTGATCGGCGAGCGTGGGACGGGCAAGGAACTCGTCGCCGAACGCCTCCACCGCCTGTCGCCGCGCTGGGACGCGCCGTTGATCGTGATGAATTGCGCCGCGCTCCCCGAAACCCTGATCGAGGCCGAATTGTTCGGCCATGAGGCGGGCGCCTTCACCGGCGCGACCAAGGCCCGCGCGGGGCGGTTCGAGGAGGCCGATGGCGGCACCTTGTTCCTCGACGAGCTCGGCACGCTCTCGATGGCGGCGCAGGAGCGGCTGCTGCGCGCGGTGGAATATGGCGAGGTGACGCGGATCGGCTCGTCGCGGCCGCTCAGGGTCGACGTGCGCATCGTCGCGGCGACCAACGAGCATCTGCCCGACAAGGTCGATCGCCACCAGTTCCGCGCCGATCTGCTCGATCGCTTGTCGTTCGAGGTGGTGACGCTGCCTCCCTTGCGCGCGCGCGGGCGACGTGATGCTGCTCGCCGAACATTTCGCGCGGCGCATGGCGAGCGAAATGGGGTGGGAGGAATGGCCCGGCTTCAGCGCGCGCGCGACCGAGGCGCTGCTCCAGCATAAATGGCCGGGCAACGTCCGCGAACTGCGCAACGTCGTCGAGCGCGCGGTCTATCGCTGGGAGCGCGAGGGGCCGGTCGACGAGATCATCTTCGATCCCTTCGTCTCGCCCTATCGCCCCGCGCCGATGCCTGGCGCCGCGAGCGCGCCCGCGCCGGCGCCCGGCGAATCGCCGCTCCAGATCGTCGACACCGCGCCGCCCTGCGACCCCGACGCGCCGATGGATTTCAAAGCCCAAGTCGCGCGCTTCGAGCAGCAATTGCTCGCCAAGGCGCTCAGCCAGCACCGCTTCAACCAGCGCGCGACGGCGGAAGCGCTGGGGCTGAGCTACGACCAGCTCCGCCACGCGCTGCGCCGGCATGATATGTTGCCGGGGGGCTGATCGTCTCGACTGGGGATGGAAACAGTGAAACCCCTCCCCTTTAGGGGAGGGGCGAGGGGTGGGGACGGTGTGGCGTGCGCCACGCTCGGTCTCAACAGCCCCACCCCAACCCCTCCCCTGAAGGGGAGGGGCTCGAAGCGCGCCAATACCTTGCGCGACTCGTCCCCCAAGCCCAAGTGGGGCGCGACGCTTGGAAGGCCAAGTGCTGCATCAGAAGGAGGAACCCCATGGCTTTCGAACTCCCGCCGCTGCCCTATGATTACGAAGCGCTCAGCCCCACGATCGACGGCGAGACGATGCGCTTCCACCATGACAAGCACCACAAGGCCTATACCGACAAGCTCAACGAAGGCGTCGCCGCCAACGCCGCGCTCGAAGGCAAGAGCATCGAGGACATCCTCGGCCAAATCTCGACCCTGCCGGCGCTGGTGCGCAACAATGGCGGCGGCTATTGGAATCATGATTTCTTCTGGAAGATCATGGGCCCGAACGGCGGCGAACCCAGCGGCAAGCTCGCCGAGGCGATCGCGACCTATGGCGGGCTCGACAAGTTGAAGGACGAGTTCAACAATCGGGGCGCGGGCCAGTTCGGCTCGGGCTGGGCTTGGGTGGTCGCCGATGCGCAAGGCGTGCTGAGCGTGGGCTCGACCCCCAATCAGGACAATCCGCTGATGGACGACGTCGCGCTGAAGGGCATGCCGATCCTGGGCAACGACGTGTGGGAACACGCCTATTACCTCACCTATCGCAACGACCGCGCCGGCTATTTGAAGGCGTGGTGGAACGTGGTGAATTGGGAAGAAGCCGGGCGGCGCTACGAAGCGGCGATCGCGGGCTGAACCGGAAAATCCTCCCCGTTCACGGGGAGGTGGCAGCCGCGCCAGCGGCTGACGGAGGGGGCGGCGACCCGCGCGAACGCTGCGCTCGATCGCCCACCCCCTCCACCATTTGCGTGCCGCAAATGGTCCCCCTCCCCATGAATGGGGAGGATTTACTCGTTCGGCTTGTTCTCCAAGTCCAGCCCGTGTTTGGTCAGCATCGGCAAATTGGCGAGCGCGAACAGGAAAGTCAGCGGGATCACCCCCCAGGTCTTGAAATAGACCCACACGTCCGACGAAAAATTCAAGCGCACGACTTCGTTCGCCACCGCGAGCGCGACGAAGAAGAGCATCCAATTGATCGTCAGCTTGCGCCACCCCAGCGCCGAAAGCCCCGGAAAACTCTGCCCGAGCACCAACTGGAGCAAGGGCCGTCCGGTCACGAGCCCGAAGGCGAGCAACGCGGCGAGGATGCCGTAGATGATCGTCGGCTTGGCCTGGATGAAGCGCGGATCGCGGAAATAAAGCGTGAGCGCGCCGAACACGATCACCAGCACGCCGGTGAGCGCCATCATCGGCGGGATGCGCCGATAGAGCGCGACCGCCGCGATCATCGCCGCGATCATCGCGACCATGAACGCCCCGGTCGCGACGAGCAGCTTGAACAGCGCGATTCCGGGCGCGAGATTATAGGCCAGGAAGAACAGGGCCAGCGGTCCGTAATCAAGCGCGACATGGACCCAAGGGTTCTTCTTCGCTTCAGTCGTTTCGCCGCTCAAGGCGCGCTCCTCTTCAAACTCTACCGCGTTAAGCCCTTAGTCGTCGCCCCGGCGCAAGCCGGGGCCTTTACGCCGTGGCGCGCACCAGTTGCCCGAGGCCCTCGCTTTCCCTGGGGCGACGCTTCGATCCCCGTGCTTCACGCCGGCCGATCGATCCCCGCGATGATCCGCGCCACCTCGCGCGCGTCGAACGGGCGGAGATCGGCCATGCCTTCGCCCATCCCGATCGCATGAATCGGCAGGCCGAATTGCTCGGCCGCCGCCACCAGCACGCCGCCGCGCGCGGTGCCGTCGAGCTTGGTCATCACCAGCCCGGTCACCCCCGCGACGTCCCGGAAAATCTCGATCTGCGAGAGCGCGTTCTGCCCCGTGGTCGCATCGAGCACCAGCACCACGTCGTGCGGGCTCGCCGGATTCAGCCGGCCGAGCACGCGGCGGATCTTCGCGAGTTCGTCCATCAGCTCGCGCTTGTTCTGCAGCCGCCCGGCGGTGTCGACGATCAGCGCGTCGGTGCCGATCGCGGTCGCTTGCTTGACCGCTTCGAACACCACGCCCGCCGCGTCGCCCCCTTCGGCCCCGCGCACGATCGGCACACCGACGCGCTCGGCCCAGGTCGCGAGCTGCCCGATCGCGGCGGCGCGGAAGGTGTCGCCCGCCGCCAGCATCACCGCATAATCCTGTTCGGTGAACAGATGCGCGAGCTTGGCGATGGTGGTCGTCTTGCCCGAGCCGTTGACGCCGATCACCAACACGACGTGCGGGCGCGGGAAAGCGCTGATCTCGAGCGGGCGCGCGACCGGGGCGAGGGTGCGCTCGATCTCTTCGGCCACGATCAGGCGGATGCCGAGCTCTTCGAGATTGCGCTCGAAACTCCCCTCGGCCAGCCGGGCGCGGATGCGCGCGGCGGTCGCGGGGCCGAGATCGGAGGCGATCAGCGCTTCCTCGATCTCGTCGAGCACCGCGTCGTCGAGCCGCGCGGTGCCGAAGCTCGCGAGATTGCCGAGCAGCCGGTCGGACGTGCGGCGGAACCCGCCCAGCAACTTGTCGTGCCAGCTCATGCCGCTTCCCCCAACAGCCGCGCGCCGTCATGCCCGGTGACGCGCACCGGCACGACCTCGCCCACCGGCGCGGGGGCGGCGAGGCGCAGCTCGGCGTGATTGGGGGCATGGCCGCGCGTCCCCGGGCGCTCGATCAGCACCGGCTGCACGCTCCCCTTCAGCCCTTCGAGCCATGCCGCGCGCCGCTCGGCCGCCGCCGCGCGCAATCGGGCGGCGCGCGCCTTGATCGTCGCGCTGGGCAGTTGCGGCATCCGCGCGGCGGGCGTGCCGGGGCGCGGCGAATAGGGAAAGATATGCGCGTGGACGATGTCGCAATCGGCGATCAGGGTGAGCGTGTTTTCGAACATGGCCTCGGTTTCGGTGGGAAAGCCCGCGATCAGATCGGCGCCGATCGCGACGTCGCGCCGCGCCTTGATCCGCTCGACCAGCCGCACCGCGTCGGCGCGGGCGTGGCGGCGCTTCATGCGCTTCAGGATCAGGTCGTCGCCCGCCTGGAGCGAGAGATGCAGATGCGGCATCAGCCGGGGCTCGCCGACGATCAGTTCGAGCAGCCGGTCGTCGATCTCGATCGAATCGAGCGAGGAGAGCCGCAGCCGCTCGAGCTTCGGCACATGGCGCAAAATCCGTTCGACCAATGCCGCGAGCGAGGGTGCGCCAGGCAGATCGGGGCCATAGCTCGTGAGGTCCACGCCGGTGAGCACGACCTCGCGATGCCCGGCCTCGACCAGCGCCGCGACCCGCTCGACCACCGCGCCGGCGGGCGCCGAGCGGCTGTCGCCGCGGCCATAGGGGATGACGCAAAAGGTGCAGCGATGGTCGCAGCCATTCTGCACCTCGACGAAAGCGCGGACATGGCCGGCGAAGCTCGGCGCGAGATGCGGCGCGGTCTCGCGCACGCGGAAAATATCGGCGACGCGCACCCGCTCGGGCGCGGCCCAGGCGGCGGGATCGAGCTTGTCGCCATTGCCGATCACGCGGTCGACTTCGGGCATCGCGGCGAAGCCCGCAGGGTCGATCTGCGCCGCGCAACCGGTGACGATCAGCTCGGCGTCGGGCCGCTCGCGCCGGGCGCGGCGGATCGCGGCGCGTGTCTCGGCGACCGCGCTCTGCGTGACCTCGCAGCTGTTGACGATCACCCGCGCGCGCGTGCCCGAAAAGCCGCGCAGGCTCTCGCTCTCGGCGAGGTTCAGCCTGCAGCCGAGCGTGACGATATGGGGGGCGGGGGCGGTCATCGCCTCGCCCCATTAGGGCGCGGCGGCGGCGAAGTCCACGCGCTCAGCCGGCGGCGGCGCGGGGGGCGGCCGGCGGCACCGCGCCGCGCAGCAACCGTCGCTCGGCGAGCAGCGCGCGCGTCGCCGCCGCGGTTTGCGGTTGGCCATAAAGATGCCCCTGCGCGCGCGCGCAGCCCATCGCCTTCAGCCGCTCGGCGATCGCCGCATCGTGCACGCCCTCGGCGATGACGGGCAGGTTGAGGCTTTCCGCCAACCGCAGGATCGCGTTGACCACCGAGGCGCTGTCGCTGCTGTCGTTCAAACTGCCGACGAAGCCGCAATCGATCTTGAGCCGATCGAGCGGCAGCGCGCGCAGGTGCGAGAGCGAGGAATAGCCGGTGCCGAAATCGTCGAGCACCAGCGCCACCCCCTGTTGCTTCAAGCTGGTGAGCGTCGATTGCGCGAGCGCGAGATTGTCGATCAGCGCGGCCTCGGTGAGTTCGAGTTGGAGCCGCGCCGCGGGAAAGCCGGTTTCGGTGAGCAGCTTGACGATCTTCTGCGCGAGCCAGGCATCCTTCAGCTGCGCGGGCGCGAGATTGACCGACAGGATCAGCCCCGCGTCCCAATCGCGCGCCTGAGCGAGCGCCTGGTGCATCACGCTCAGCGAGAGCGCCTCGATCAGCCCGCTTTCCTCGGCGACCGGGATGAAGCGGTCGGGCGTCAGCGCCGGCTGATGGGGCCGCTCCCAGCGCGCCAGCGCCTCGAAGCCGGTGAGCGCGCCGCTCGCGAGATCGATCTGCGGCTCGAAATAGGGGACGATGTCGTGGCGCGGAATGGCGATCCGCAGCGCGCGCTCGACGCTGTTGCGCGCTTCCAGCTCGCGCGCCATCGCGGTTTCGAACCACATGATCGGCGCGCCGTCCGATCGCTTGGCGGCCGCGAGCGCGATGCCCGCGCAGCGCAGCAGCGAATCGACTTGCCACCCCGCCGCGTCGCTGCGCGAAATGCCGATCGCGGCGTCGACTTGCAGCGGCCGGCCTTCGACCTGAAAGGGTTCGGCGAGCAGCGCGGTGAGCCGTTCGGCGAAGCGATCGACCGTTTCGGGATAGCTCGGCTCGACCGGGAGCAGACAGGCGAATTCGGTGCCCGACAGCCGCGCGACCGGGGCGCCATGCGGCGAAGCCTCGGTGATCGCGGCCGCCAGCGCCTTCACCAGCGCGTCCCCCACCGCATGGCCGTGAAGTTCGTTGACGCGCTTGACGCGATCGACCTCGATCAGCACCAGCGCCGCCATCCGGTTGCGCGCGCGCATCTGGGCGATGAGCGCGGCCCCCGCTTCGCCAAAGGCGCGCCGCGCGAGCAGCCCGGTGAGCGCATCCTGCCCGGCGACGAGCGCGCGCGTCTCGGCGACCCGCAATTGCGCGGCGAGCGCGCGCTGGCGCCGCCAGCCCAGCAGAATCAGCGCGATGTTGAGCAGCAGCGCGACCGCCAGCCCGCGATCGAGCGGCGTGCCTTGCTGCGCGCGCGTGAAAGCGAGCGACAAGACCGCGCCACCATTGACGACGAACACCAGGATCGCCAGCAACGTGATGCCGGTGGTGAGCTGTCCGGGCGGCCGGACGGTCAGTGGCTTTTGCTTGCTCATGCGGTCGCGTTACACCCTCGTTCCGGCCGTGATGCCACAGCGCCCGTCAATGCCGGGTTAAGAGCACCCCTTGCCAAGCCCGGGCGTTTCGACTAGGCGCCAGCGCTCGACCGTTTCCGAAGGGAACGCTTGCACGCTGGCCGACGAGGTTTCGTCCGCCGGCGTTTCTTGCGTTTCGCGCCGGTTCGGCTCGGCAGGAGTGACTATGTTCGAAAGTCTCAGCGATCGCCTTGGCGGCGTGTTCGATCGGCTTCGGGGGCGCGGCGCGCTGACCGAGGCGGACGTGCGCGCGGCGATGCGCGAGGTGCGGATCGCGCTGCTCGAGGCCGATGTCGCGCTGCCGGTCGCGCGCGATTTCGTCGAGAAGGTGACCGAGCAAGCCGTCGGCCAGCAAGTGCTGCGCTCGGTCACGCCGGGGCAGCAGGTCGTCAAGATCGTCAACGACGCGCTGACCGAAATGCTCGGCGGCGGCGAGGCAGGGCTCGAGATCGACGTCACCCCGCCGGCGATCGTGATGCTGGTGGGCCTGCAAGGCTCGGGCAAGACGACGACCACGGCAAAACTCGCCAAGCGGCTGGCGGGGCGCGAGCGCAAGAAGGTGCTGATGGCGTCCTTGGACGTCAACCGGCCCGCCGCGCAGGAGCAATTGGCGACGCTGGGTAAGCAGGTCGAAGTCGCAACGCTGCCGATCGTGCCGGGCCAGCCGCCGGTCGATATCGCGCGGCGCGCGCTGCAAGCGGCGAAGCTCCAGGGCTATGACGTGCTGCTGCTCGATACCGCCGGGCGCCTTCACGTCGACCAGGGCCTGATGGACGAGATGAAGGCGATCGCCGACATCGCCCGGCCGAACGAAATCCTGCTCGTGGTCGACGCGCTGACGGGGCAAGACGCGGTCAACGTCGCGCAGAATTTCAGTTCGCAAGTGCCGCTGACCGGCGTGGTGCTCACCCGGATGGACGGCGACGCGCGCGGGGGCGCCGCGCTCTCGATGCGCGCGGTCACCGGCAAGCCGATCAAATTCGCCGGCACCGGCGAGAAGATGGACGGGCTCGAAACCTTCCATCCCGGGCGCGTCGCCGGGCGCATTCTGGGGATGGGCGACGTCGTCAGCCTGGTCGAAAAGGCCGCCGAGGCGATCGAGCAGGAAGATGCCGAGCGCATGGCCAAGCGGCTCGCCAAGGGCGAGTTCGACATGAACGATCTGAAGGGCCAGCTCCAGCAGATGCGCAAGATGGGCGGACTGGGCGCGCTCGCGGGCATGATCCCGGGGATGAAGAAGGCGCAAGCCGCGATGGCGGCGGGCGCGGTCGACGAGCGCATTTTGGTGCGGATGGAAGCGATGATCGGCTCGATGACGCCCAAGGAGCGCGCCAAGCCCGAATTGCTCAACGCCAAGCGCAAGATCCGCGTCGCCAAGGGCAGCGGCACGACCGTGCAGGACGTGAACAAGCTGCTCAAGATGCACCAGGACATGGCGACCGCGATGAAGCGGCTGAAGAAAATGGGCGGCATGAAGGGCATGATGGCCATGCTCGGCAAAGGCGGCATGGGTGGCCTGGGCAATGCGCTGGGCGGGCCGGACCTGGGCGAGATGATGGGCAAGGCCGATGGCCTGCCTGGCTTGCCCGGCATGCCAAAGATGCCGCCGGGCTTTCAGAATTTCGTGAAGACCAAGAAGAAATGACGGCTCCATTCCAGCACGTCGCCCCGCCGGAAGCCGGGCCTTCCGGCCAATAGCGGAAAGACCCCGGCTTTTGCCGGGGTGACGATTTCGAGATCAACGGACCAAGACTGAAGGAAGTTACATGGCACTGAGCATTCGTTTGTCGCGCGGCGGTTCGAAGAAGCGCCCTTATTACCGGATCGTCGTGGCCGACGCGCGCGCGCCGCGCGATGGCCGTTTCATCGAGAAGATCGGCAGCTTCAACCCGCTGCTCGCCAAGGACAGCCCCGAGCGGGTGAAGCTGGAGGCCGAGCGCGCCGCGCATTGGCTGAAGATGGGCGCGCAGCCGACCGACCGCGTCGCGCGCTTCCTCGACGCCGCCGGGCTCAAGGAGCGGACGCCGCGCAACAATCCGAAGAAGGCCGAGCCGGGCGAAAAGGCCAAGGAACGCGCCGAGGAGCGCGCGGCCAAGCTCGCCGCCGCGCAGGAAGCGGCCAATGCGCCCGCCGAGGAAGCCGCCGAGGCGTGAGGCGATTGACGATCATCATGCGTTCCCCTCATGAACCGCGAGGAGCGCATGATGTCGACCGACCCCAAGCAAGCGCAGCAGCATTCGGAAACCGAGCGTGACGCGCCCGGCCAAACCGAGATCAACCCGACCGGCGTCTCGACCGAGCAGCCCGCCGAAGGCGACGACGCCGAGCCCGAACCCGAACCCGGCTCCCCCCAGGGCTGAGCCGGGCGCGCGCCCGATCGTGCTCGCCGCGATCATCGGCGCGCACGGGTTGACGGGCGACGTGCGGCTGAAATGCTTCACCGATGATCTGGGCGCCTATCGCAGCTTCAACGATGGCGCGCTGACGTTGCTCGCGCTGCGCGACGGACCCAATGGTGCGATCGCGCGCTTCGCCGAGGCGCGCGATCGCACTGCCGCCGAGGCGCTGCGCGGCACCGAACTCACGGTGCCGCGCGACGCGCTGCCGCCGCTCGCCGAGGGCGAATATTATCACGCCGATCTGATCGGACTGCCGGTCGAAACCGAAGCGGGCGTCGCGATCGGGCGCGTGGTCGCGGTCGAGAATTTCGGCGCGGGCGACGTGATCGAGATCGAACGCGCCGAGGGCGGGCGCTTCATGGTGCCGATGCGGCCCGAGGCGGTGCCCGCCTGGGACGCGGCACGGCTGGTGATCGCCGAGGCGTTCGCCGAGGGTTGACGATCGTCCTCAAAAATCCTCCCCGTTCACGGGGAGGGGGACCGTTGGCGAAGCCAATGGTGGAGGGGGTCGGCCTCTCAGGCGAGCCAGCGCTTCACCGTCCACCCCCTCCACCATCGCTGCGCGATGGTCCCCCTCCCCGTAAACGGGGAGGATTTGGCAGCCCTTGACAATCATCTCCTACTCATCTAGTAGGAATATATGCCCGCGGCCGCCTCCCGGTCTGCTCCTCTCGACCACCCGGTGTGGCGCGCGCTCCAGAATTACCAGATCGGCCCGGACGACGCGGCGCTGAGCTTCGCCGCCCGGCTCGCGCGCGAGAATGGCTGGCGCCCCGCCTTCGCCGCGCGCGTGATCGAGGAATATAAGCGCTTCTGCTTCCTCGCCGTCACCAGTGGGCATGAACTCACCCCGTCCGATGCGGTCGATCAGGCTTGGCATCTGCACCTGACCTACACGCGCGATTATTGGGAGCGTTTCTGCCCCCAAATCCTCGGGCGGCCGCTCCATCATGGGCCGACCGCGGGCGGGAGCGACGAGCGCCACCGCTTCTTCCGCCAATATGCCGATACGCTCGCGGCCTATGAGGCCGCCTTCGGCACGCTGCCGCCCTATGACATTTGGCCGAGCGCGCGGCGCCGGCTGCTGCTCGATCCGCGCGCGCGCCGCGTGCATCCGCGCCAGGCGATGATCGTGCCGCGCTGGCGGGTGCGCCTTGCCCTGGTCTTGCTGGCGGCGGCGGGCCTCATTTGGTGGCGGTGGAGGGACATATGGGCATTTTCGACCTGACGGGCGGTCCGTTCCTGATGCTTTACGCGGGGCTGTTCGTGGCGGCTTTGATCGCGGGCCTCGCGATCCCGCGCTGGCTGCGGCCCGAGGGACGCGCGCCGCGCCACGCCGATGCCGAGGCACTCGCTTATCTCGCGGGCGGGGCGGGGCGCTATGTCGACGCGGTGATGACGCGGCTGCTCGCCGCGCGCGACGTCGCGCTGGAGGCCGGCGGCAAGGTCCGCATCCTCGCGCGCGCGGTGGGGCGGGGCGTGCCCGATCGCGCGGTGCTGCTGCTCGATACCCCCGCGCCCTGGCACAAGGTGAGCGCGACGCTCACGCGCCAGGCGGCGGGCGTCGAGGCGCGGCTGGTCGAGGCGGGGCTGCTGATCGACCGCGCGACGAGCTGGCAGCTCCGCTTCCTGGCGACGACGCCCTGGCTGCTGCTGTTCGCGATCGGCGCGACGAAGTGGGAGATCGGGCGCCTGCGCGACAAGCCGGTAGGGTTTCTGACCCTGTTCCTCGTGCTCACGGTCTTCGCGCTGGTGGTGCGCTTCGCCAGCGTCGACCGGCGAACCCGCGCCGCGCTCGACCTGCTGCGGCGCAAGCGCGATGAGGCCGCGCGACTGCGGCGCGCGCCGCGCGAGGAGGAGATGCCGCTCGCGGTCGCGCTGTTCGGCACGGGCGTGCTCACCGCCTCGGCGTTCGGCGCTTATCACGCGCTGCGGGTGCAAGGCAGTGGCGATGGTGGTGGCGACGTCGGATCGAGCGCCGATGGCGGCGGTAGTGGCTGCGGCGGCGGGGGGTGCGGCGGCTGCGGCGGGAGTTGACGCGGCGGCGCTGGATGTATATACAAGCAGTATATCCGGGGAATGGCGATGATCGACGAATATCACGGCAAGACGTTCAAGTCGGGCAATTCGGTCGCGCTCCGGTTGCCCAAGGCCATGGGCATTCCCGAAGGCACCGAGGTGCGGATGGTCAAGGAGGCGGCGATGACTTTCAGGCTCGAACCCGTCGCGGCGCCGCCTCGCAAGCTCGACATCAGCGGTTTCTGGGGAAAAGCGCCCGGGCTGAACGTGCCGCCGCGCGAGGATTTCGAGGATCGGCCCAGCACGATCGCCCAGCGCCAGGCCGCCGCCAAGCGGCGCCAGTCGCCTGAGTGATCCGTTTTCTGATCGACACGGACTGCGCCGTCTATGCCATGACGGCGCGGTTTCCGGCGCTCGGCGTTCGGCTTTCGGCGTGCGAACCGGGCGAAATCGCGATTTCGGCGGTTAGCTTCGCGGAAATCGCGCTGGGCTCCGAACTCGGCAAGCCACCCCCGGCCGACGTGCTCGAGGCGTTCGTGGCGGCGATCCCGCTCGTTCCGTTCGACGCGGCCGCCGCGCGCGCCTATGCCCGCCTCCCCTTCAAGCGCGCGCGCTTCGATCGCTTGTTGGCGGCGCATGCGCTGAGCCTGGGGGCGGCGATCGTGACCAGCAACGAGGCCGATTTCGCCGATGTGCCGGGGCTGACGGTGGAAAATTGGACGGTGTGATGGAGCCGCTTCTTCAGATGATCATCAATCCGACACCGCCACTGCTTACCCTCGGTCGACCCCGGCCGGCACGCCCCATGCGCGGTGGGCCTCGCCCATGACCTTCGCCGCGACCGTCCTCACCCTCTATCCCGAGATGTTCCCCGGCCCGCTCGGCGTGTCGCTCGCCGGGCGCGCGCTCGCCGAGGGGCGCTGGTCGCTCGAAACCGTGCAAATCCGCGACTTCGCGACCGACAAGCATCGCAGCGTCGACGATACGCCGGCGGGGGGCGGGGCGGGGATGGTGCTGCGCGCCGATGTGCTCGCCGCCGCCTATGACAGCGTGGCGGACGCGCGACCGGCGATCGCGCTCACGCCGCGAGGGAGCCCGCTCACCCAGGCGCGCGTGCGCGACCTGGCGCGCGGGCCGGGCGTGGTCCTGCTCTGTGGGCGGTTCGAGGGGTTCGACGAGCGGCTGTTCGAGGCGCGCGCCATCGAGCAAATCTCGATCGGCGACTATATCCTCTCGGGCGGGGAGATGGGCGCGCTGGTGCTGCTCGACGCTTGCATTCGCTTGCTTCCGGGCGTAATGGGCGCGCCTTCCAGCGGGGATGACGAGAGCTTCGAGACGGGGCTGCTCGAATATCCGCATTATACCCGCCCCGTCGAATGGGAAGGGCGCACGATCCCCGAAGTGCTGCGATCGGGGGATCATGCGAGGATCGCCGCCTGGCGCCATGCCCAGGCGGCGGCCGATACACGGCTAAGGCGGCCGGACCTTTGGGAGCGCCATGAGGGCGCTCGGGTCGGGTCGCCCTCTGGCGCGCGGCGACATGAGGAAGACGAACGATGAATCTGATCCAGCAGATCGAAGCCGAACAGATCGCCAAGCTGACGGCGGCGCGCAAAATCCCCGAATTCCGCCCCGGCGACACGCTGCGCGTGGGCGTGAAAGTGGTCGAGGGCGAGCGCACCCGCGTCCAGGCCTATGAAGGCGTCTGCATCGCCCGCTCGAACAAGGGCATGGGCAGCAATTTCACCGTGCGCAAGATTTCGTTCGGCGAAGGCGTCGAGCGCGTCTTCCCGCTTTATTCGCCGAACATCGATTCGATCGAGGTGGTGCGCCGGGGCGTCGTGCGCCGCGCCAAGCTCTATTATCTGCGCGGCCGCCGCGGCAAGTCGGCGCGCATCGCCGAGCGTCGCGATACGCGCGGCGAATGAGCCGTTCGGGGCGGTAGGCGGCGCGCGGCCCGACCCGCGGGGCGCCTCGCGCGCCGGTGGGCAAGCCCCGCCGCCGTTCGACCGTTCCAGAGCGATTTGCAGGCAGGTGGAAGCCCGGCAACTCGGAAAATCGCGACGAACGAGGAGTAGAGTGGCGATCCGACACGATCGGATCGACGCTCTTGGGGAGCGCCGGAGGCTTGGCCGATCTGCTGATGCCCGTGCGGCTCGCTTGGCGCTTGGCGCGTGGCGGCGATCGCGCGGTCACGGCGTGGCTGGTGCTGACGCGACCCGCCGGGCTGATGCAGCCCGATGGGGTGACCGTCGCCGATCGCAACCCGCGCTTGCTCCGGGCGATCCAGGCGCATTCGCCCGATCGCGCCGATCTTTCGCTGCTGTCGTTCGGCGGTTCGATCGGCGACGAAGTGTTCACGCTGCGTCGGCTCTATCCCACCGCGCGGATCACCGGGATCGACATCAGCCGCGCGCGGATCGCGCGGTGTCGCGAGCGGTTGCCGGCGGCGGAAGCGGCGCGCACGCGCTTCGTCGTCGCCAATTCGGCGGCCGGCGAGGGGCGGGCTTGCCATGATCTGGTGGTCGCCAATTCGGTGTTCCGCCACCATGCGCTCGATGATGGCGCGGTGAGCAGCGCCCGGATCCTGCCCTTCGCGCGCGTCGAGCCGGTGATGAACCGGCTCGCGGCGACGGTGAAGCCGGGCGGCCTGTTCGCGCTGCGCCATGCCAATTTTCGCTTCGAGGACATGGCGGCGGCGGCCGAGTTCGAGCCGGTGATCGGGCTCACGCGTTTCGCGGTCAAATTCGGGCGCGACGATCGGCGCCTGCCCGACGCGCCGATCGAGCACTGCCTGTTTCGGCGGCGCGCGCCCGCTCAGGGCTGACCGAGATAGGCATTGATCAGCGGCTGGAGTTCCTGCTCGAGCCGCACGCTTTCGATCGAGCCATTCACCCCCTCGTTCATCGCGATCAGCCCCCAATAGCCGCGGTCGTAATCGATCCAGGGCGTCCAGCCGAAGGCGCCGGGGCTGGAGACGAGCCGCTGGCTCGCGCAGCGCGCCGAAAAGGGCCGATCGTCGCATTCGCGCCAGGCGGCGAGCGCATAATGCCATTCGCCGTTCGCTATGGTGACGTCGGGGGTGTTGAGCACCGCCAGCCCCGCGGTGCGATCGGCGATATAGGTCGGGATGTCGCTCAGCAGCCGATTGGCGAGCAGCGCGTCGAGGAAGCGGGCATAATCATCGACGGTCGAAACGCCGCCGCCCGCGACGCGCGGGTTGGTGTTGCTCGGCAGGGTGAAGAGCGTTTGCGCGCTAAGCCCCGCGACGGCGCCCACTTCTTCGCGGAACAATTGCGCCCAGGGCTTGCCGGTCGCCGCCTCGGCCATCGCGGCGGCGATCTGGAGATGCGCCGGGCCATAGCTGAACGCGGTGCCCGGCGCCGAGCCCAGCCCACGCGCATAATAGCTTTGCGCGCAGGCGGCGATCGTCGTGGTCGCGTCACGGATACAGCCCTGGTCGGTCTCCTCGGCATTGAAGCCCGAGGTGAAGCTCAGCAATTGCTGGAGCGTTACGCGGCTGCGCGGATCGGCGGGGTCACTCGTCCAATAGCTCAGAAATCGCTGCGGATTATCGCCGAGCCGCATCACCCCGCGCTCGACCAAGCGCATGATCGTGACGCCGGCCAGGAATTTGCTCGCCGAGGCGATCGGGGTGACCGCATCGGACGCGAAATTGCCCTTTCGGTAGCGGAAGAGGGTGCCCGCGCGGGTGCCGATCGCGACATAGACGTTCGCGACCGGGCTGCGATCGATCGCCGCCTGGATCGCCGCGAAACTGGGGCTCGGGCTGGGCGTGGGCGTCGGGGCAGGTGTCGGGGCGGGAGCCGGCGCGGGGGCCGGGGAGGGCGTGGGGGTGGCCGCGATCGGGGCGCCGCCGCCCGTCGGCGAACATGCCGCGAGCAGCAGCGCGCCGCTCATCAGGCCCGATCGAAAGCGTGTCGCGCGCATCCTTCTCCCCCCGCGATCATGTCTTCGAAGAACATCGTCGCGCGGCAATGTCGCGCGCGTTTCGCTCGGTGGTCGCGAATTGGTCGCGATTTGTCGCACCGTGCCGGGGCTTTACGGCGCTCGCCCCCGCCGCGATAAGGCGGCGCGAAGGAAAGCCATGGAGAGCGAACATGCGGGGGTTGATCGGGGTGGCGAGCGCGGTGGCGCTTGCTTGGAGCGGCGCGGCCATGGCTGAGGACGCGCCCAAGCTCAGCCTCGAACGTGTGTTCGCCAGCCCCGAACTTTCGGGCTCGGCCCCGCGCGCGGTGCGGCTGTCGCCCGATGGCGCCTTGCTCACCTCGCTGAAACCCCGCGCCGACGAGAAGGAGCGGCTCGACCTTTGGGCGCTCGACACCAAGACCGGGCGCGAATGGATGCTGGTCGATTCGAAGAAGGTCGGCTCGGGCGCCGAGCTTTCCGAGGCCGAGAAAATGCAGCGCGAACGCGCGCGGATCGGCGGCAGCAAGGGCATCGTCGCTTATGAGTGGACGCCCGACGGCAAGGCGATCCTGGTGCCGCTCGACGGCGACCTGTACCTCGCGCGGCTGAACGGCCAGGTCGAGCGGCTGACCAATTCGCCCGACAGCGAGCTCAACCCCGCGATCAGCCCCAAGGGCGGCTTCGTCAGCTTCGTGCGCGATCAGAATCTGGTCGTGCAGCCGATGGGCGGCGCGCCGCGCGCGATCACCAGCGACGGCAAGGCCAATGTCCATTGGGGCGAGGCCGAGTTCGTCGCGCAGGAGGAAATGGACCGGCGCACCGGCTATTGGTGGTCGCCCGACGACAGCCGGATCGCGGTCGAGCGGTTCGACGAGAGCACGGTCGGCATCGTCACCCGCGCGGCGATCGGGGCGGACGGTACCAAGGTCGTCGATCAACGCTATCCCGCCGCCGGCACGCCCAATGCGCTGGTCGAGCTTTACGTGATGAACCCCGATGGCGGCGGGCGGGTGAAGGTCGATCTCGGGCCCGATCCCGACATTTACCTCGCCCGGGTCGATTGGGCGCCCGACGGCAAGACGCTCTACGTTCAGCGCCAGTCGCGCGACCAGAAGACGCTCGACATGCTCGCGGTCGACCCCGCGACGGGCAAGAGCCGCGTGCTGTTCACCGAACGCAGCGGGGCGAAGAGCTGGCTCAATTTGAGCGACGCCTATCATTTCATGCGCGACGGCTCGCTGCTGTGGCGCTCGGAACGCTCGGGCTTTGGCCAGCTTTACCGTTTCAAGAACGGGCATTGGACGCGGCTGACCCAGGGCGATTGGGTGGTGACCGGGATCGCCGGCGTCGACGAGGCCAAGGGGCGCGTCTATCTGCTCGGCAACAAGGACGATGTGTTGGAGCAGCATCTCTATGCGCTCGACCTGAACCGGCCCGGCGAACTCACCCGGCTCACCGAGCGCGGCTGGTGGCACGGCGCGACGATGGACGGCGCCGCGCAGCGCGCGATCGTCGCGCGGTCCAACCCCAATCAGCCGCCCCAAGTCTATCTGGCCGACACCAGCGGCACGCGCATCGCCTGGATCAGCGAGAATGCGCTGAAGCCGGGGCATCCCTATTACTCCTATGTCGCCGGCCACCGCGAACGCAAATTCGGCACGCTCGAGGCCGAGGACGGCAGCACGCTCTATTGGGAGATGATCACGCCACCTCTCGAACCGGGCAAGAAATACCCCGTCTTCTTCCAGCATTATGGCGGCCCCGGCACCGGCCAGCAGGTGACGCGGAGCTGGGGCGGGGCGCTCCAGCAATATCTGGTCGGCCAGGGCTATATCTGGTTCCAGATCGACAATCGCGGCTCGTATAATCGCGGCAAGGCGTTCGAGGACCAGATTTACCGCGCGATGGGCTCGGTCGAGGTCGCCGATCAGCTGGCGGGCGCGAAGTTCCTGAAGGAACAACCCTATGTCGATCCAAAGCGGATCGCGACCTTCGGCTGGTCCTATGGCGGCTATATGACGCTGAAGATGCTGGAGAAGGCGCCAGGCGTGTTCGCCGCCGGCATCGCTGGCGCGCCGGTGACGAAGTGGGAACTTTACGACACCCATTATACCGAACGCTATCTGGGCGACCCCAAGACCGAGCCCTATGCCACGAGCAACGCGCTGGTCGACGCGGGCAAGATCAACGACCCTTTGCTGCTGATCCATGGCATGTCGGACGATAACGTCGTGCTCGATCACTCGACCGCCTTCGCTGCCCGCATGCAGGCCGAGGGGCGGCCGTTCGAGATGATGTTCTACCCCGGCCAGACGCACCGCGTCGGCGGCCCTGGGGTGAGCGAGCATCTGTGGCGCACGATCCTGGGCTTTCTCGATCGGCGGATGCCCAAGGGGGAGTGAGGCGGACTCTAAAGGAACACCGTCACCCCGGCCCCCGAGCCGAGGTCCCGCTTCTTCTTCTACCCGCGCAAGGAAGCGGTACCCCGGACCAAGTCCGGGGTGACGGCTGGGTCGGCGCGATCCGCAATCCTCGCTTGAGCGCGCCCCACCCGCGCCCTATGTCCCACGCTTTCCCATAGAGTGACGAGGACAATGGACGGTTATCGCATCGTGGTCGCGGGCGCGACGGGCAATGTCGGGCGCGAGATGCTCAACATCCTGGCGGAGCGCGAATTTCCGATCAAGGACATCGCCGTGCTCGCCTCGGCGCGCAGCCAAGGCGATCAGATCGAGTTCGGCGACACCGGGCGGATGCTCAAGGTCCAGAATATCGAGCATTTCGATCCCGCCGGCTGGGACATCGCGCTGTTCGCGATCGGCTCGGAAGGCTCGAAGCAGCACGCGCCGCGCTTCGCCGCCGCGGGCTGCACGGTGATCGACAATGCCTCGCTCTACCGCATGGACCCCGACGTGCCGCTGATCGTGCCCGAGGTGAACCCGCAGGCGATCGACGGCTATAGGAAGCGCAACATCATCGCCAATCCCAATTGCTCGACCGCGCAGATGGTCGTCGCGCTCAAGCCGCTGCACGACGCGGCCGGGATCAAGCGCGTCGTCGTCTCGACCTATCAATCGGTGTCGGGCGCGGGCAAGGCGGGGATGGACGAGTTGTTCGAACAGAGCCGCAACATCTTCGTCGGTGACCAAGCCGAGCCCAAGAAATTCACCAAGCAGATCGCGTTCAACCTGATCCCGCACATCGACGCCTTCCTGGACGATGGCTTCACCAAGGAAGAGTGGAAGATGGTGGTCGAGACCAAGAAGATCCTCGATCCCAAGATCAAGGTGGTCGCGACCTGCGTGCGCGTGCCGGTGTTCGTCGGCCATTCGGAGGCGATCACGATCGAATTCGAACGCGAGATCAGCGCCAAGCAAGCGCAAAGGATCCTGCGCGAGGCGCCGGGGGTGATGCTGGTCGATAAGCGCGAGGATGGCGGCTATGTCACGCCGGTCGAATGCGTCGGTGAATATGCGACTTACGTGAGCCGCGTGCGCGAGGACCCGACCGTGGAGAATGGGCTGGTGCTGTGGTGCGTCAGCGACAATCTGCGCAAGGGCGCGGCGCTCAACGCGGTGCAGATCGCCGAGCTGCTCGGGCGGCGGCATTTGAAGAAGGCGGCTTGAGGGACGGTAGCGCCAAATGCTACTTCAGCGCACATGGCTGAAATTTTAGTTCGCGAAATCGACGAGACCGACCTCGATCGGCTGCGTGTGCGGGCGCGGGCGCGGAACATCTCTGTCGAGGCACTTGCGCGCGAAGCAATCCAGCAGGCCGCGAAGCTGACCGTCGAGGAAAAGCAGGCGTTGGTACGGGCGAATTGGGCGAAGACCGACGCGGCGCGGGTTCCTGGCGCGCCGCAAACGCCTGGCTGGGTGCTGATCCGCGAGGATCGTGACTCACGGTGATTATCGACGCGAGCGTCGCCTTCAAATGGCTCGTCCACGAAGACGACAGCGACCTCGCTTTGGCTTTGCTGCGTCGGGATGACCTATTGGCACCCAATTTAGTGTCGAGCGAGGTGGGCAACGCGTTGTGGAAGAAGGCGCGGCGTGAACAGTTCGACCCGACCATATCGCATGCCGACGTTCTGGCCACGCTGCCGAGCTATCTAGCGCTTGTGGACGAACACGCCTTTATCGGCCGCGCTCTGGAAATCGCTTATGCGCTCGATCATGCCATCTACGACTGCGTCTATTTGGCCGCCGCCGAACATTTCGGCCTTCCGCTCGTCACCGCCGACGACCGCTTCCTTCGCAAGCTGGAACTGACCGAATTTCGCTCGATGGCAAGAACGCTTCGAGAGGCGGTCGCGTGAGCGCGCGCCGGCTCATGATCAACCACTAGGGACCAGATGACCAACCCCATCACCCACCGTTTCGCCTCTTTCGATGGCACCCAACTCGCCTGGCACGAACTCGGCGAGGGGCGGGCGGTCGTGCTGCTCCACGGCTTCTTCTCGGACGCCGCGACCAACTGGATCAAATATGGCCACGCCGCCGCCGTCGCCGCGCGCGGCTTGCGCGTGATCATGCCCGATCTGCGCGCGCATGGGATGAGCGGCAAGCCGCATGACGGCGCCGCTTATCCGCTCGACGTGCTCGCGCGCGACGGGCTCGCGCTGGTCGCGCATCTGGGGCTGACCGATTACGACCTGGGCGGCTATTCGCTCGGCGGGCGCACGACGGGGCGGATGCTCGCGATGGGCGCCACCCCGCGCCGCGCGGTGGTGAGCGGGATGGGCTATGAAGGCGTGACCTCGGTCGGCCAGCGGATCGATTTCTTCCGCCGCGTGCTCACCGAGCCGGGCTTCGCGCGCGGCACCCCCGAATGGGCGGCGCAGGCTTTTTTGAAGACGACCGGCGGCGATCCGGCGGCGCTCGTCCATCTGCTCGATAGTTTCGTCTCGACGAGTGATGCCGAACTCGCGCGCATCGCGCCGCCGGTGCTCGTGCTGTGCGGCGCGGACGATCGCGACAATGGCTCGGCCGAGGCGCTCGCCGCCGCGCTCCCCGATGCGCGTTTCCAGGCGGTGCCGGGCAATCACATGAGCGCGGTGACCAAGCCCGAGCTGGGCGCGGCGATCGCTGATTTTCTGGCCGCTTGACGACGGCTGGTTGGTCTGCGCGGACACGCTCCGGCCATCGCCATCGCGAGCAGAGGCGCACCAGAGCGCGCCATGGAAAAGGCCATAGAGTGCAAAAACAATGTGAGCATTTGGCCGGGCCGGGATTGGAGCGTTAGCAAAAGCTTTGGGCTTTTCGCGGCAAAAACCTGCTTGGCAGACGCGGGCTTTGGGCGCGGGAGGCGATGTGATGGCTTGGTTCGTTACCGGTGAGTATAAAGACCCCGATCTCGGTACTTATTGGTCACCTGAAAACAAACCCATTGATGCCGAGATGACGCGATTCGAGGCCATGGGCAAACAACTGGCCTTGGAAATCGAGGCGCGGTATTTGGCTGGCCCGGATAAGGGTAAGATGGGAGTTCCCGAATTTCCCTGGTTTGGCAGCTACAAATACCCGCCTTTACTCGAGGGCTGGCGATGGCCAATTCCTGATCAACCGTTCCGAACGCAGCTTGTTCAACATGAAGAGGAAATTGTTGATCTTGTGTCAACGCCCTTTGACAGTTGGGCGATTTCAGAGCGGGTAATCGACTTGATCGAGTCGATCGAACCTGGCGTGCATCAATATCTGCCGTTCGAACTAATCCAACCCGACGGCAGCGTCCATCCCGCCAAACGTTGGTTGCTCAACGTCTGTACGCGTGCCGAAGTAGTAGATGAGGCAAAATCGGATGTCGTGCGTTTAACGCCGCCCTCCAACTTTAAGTTCGGTAACGCCAAAAATGATTTCTATCTCGTTGTCAAAGCGGAAGAGGCTCGTAAGCGCGCACTATGGTTTGAATGGCGCTATCATGGTCCGGGATACGATAGTCCTATGGTGGGTGACGCACTTTGGAACGCAATCAAAGCTGCAGGTATGCACGGCTGGCAGCCCCATTATGGATATAAACGGCATATCAAAGAATGTTGACCAAAGGGGCCGTGCCCACCGCTTCGTGGTCGGACGCGCGGAGGCGGACCGAGGCGGGCGGCTGGGACGAGGGCTTGGTCGGTCCGTTCGAGCGACCGTTAAACGATCGCCTCGGGCACGCGCTCGGGGATCATGTTTTCGTCGGCGATTTGCGCGTCGAACTGGGCGCTCGAATTGCGGCCGTCGACTTGGTGCGCGGGCCAATCCTCGTCCGCCGCGTGCGCGTCGCGCTTGCCGGTGAGCGCATAGATCAGCGCCGCGACGCCCGCGCCCGCCGCGCCGAGCAGCGCCGCGCGCCCCCAGCCGCCGGACGACGCCGGTTGCTTGGCTGAATCGGCGGCGGGCTTGCGGGGGGCTTGGACTTGGGCGGGCTTGCGCTGGGCGCGCGCGGCTTTGGGTTTCTTGTTCGTCATGGCCTGTCTCCATCGATCGGATGCAAGCGCCAACGCGCGATCGACCCGCGGGCTCCCATTCGCCGCCCGTTGCTTCGCTTCCCCGGCTATGCTAGCGGCGCGCGCTCGCACGCTGGTCGGTAACCAGCGGCATCAGGAGCACCCCCGTGAAGACCAATACCCATCCCGATTATCACTGGATCAAGATCCAGATGACCGACGGCACCACTTACGAGACGCGCTCGACCTGGGGCAAGGAAGGCGACGTCATGCTGCTCGAAATCGATCCCAAGTCGCACCCCGCCTGGACCGGCGGCAACCAGCGGCTGGTCGACGCGGGCGGCCAAGTCGCGCGCTTCAACAAGCGTTTCGGCGGCCTGTCGCTCGGCAAGAAGTAAGCGCCGGCGCCCGCCGATGCTCGGGCGCCACGCTTAAACGCGCATTAACCAACCTCGGTTAAGGCTCCCTAGGCTATGAAGGGGGCCTTGTTCACGGCTGAGATCGAACCGGCGCTGGCCAATGCCCAGGGCCGCTTCCCGCGCCCGCGCCCCGAAACCGCCGCGCGGCGCCGCGTCTGCGCGGTGCGCGCGCTTTCGCGCAACGTGTTGACGCTCGACACGTTCGAACCGCTGCGCCACGGCGCGATGCTGTGGCTTACCTTGCCCGGCATGGCGCCGGCGCTCGGCTCGGTGGTCTGGGCCGAGGATCTGGCGGCTGGCTGTCTGCTCGGCAAACCGCTATCGCGCGATCAATATGATCGGTTGAACAAACTCGCCGAAGCGCCGACGGCGGAGGCGCGCTGAAATTTCGCCACAAGCGCCCGCTAAGCGAAGCCACCAGGCGGGGCCGTTTCGCCTTGTCGGGCGGGCACGCATCGCCTAGATGGGCGCCCGCGATCATTGGGGATCGTCAACTTTTCGGTCGATAAGAGGAGAAGCAGTGGCCGCCGCCGCGTCATCGGTTCGCTTTCGGGATTTCATCGGCTGGGCGCGCCCCATCCTCTGGCCCGACCGCCGCTTCCTGTTCCTCGCCGCCATTTATGGCGTGGCGATCAGCTTGCTCTCGCTCGTCACCCCGATCTCGGTGCAGCTGCTGATCAACAGCATCGCCTATACCGCGCTGCCGGTGCCGCTGTTCACGCTGTCGCTGGTGATGTTCGCGCTGTTGATGACTTTGAACATCCTCAGCGCCTTTCGCACCCATTTGATGGAAATCTTCCGCCGCCGCTTCTTCGCGCGCCTCGTCGCCGAAATCACGATGCGCTCGGTGCAGGCGCGCGATCCCTTTTTCAGCGACGCGCGCCGCGCCGATCTGTTCAATCGCTATTTCGACGTGATGAACGTGCAGAAGGCGATCCCCTCGCTGCTGATCGGGCTGTTCACCATCCTGCTGCAATCGGCGGTGGGGCTGGTCGTCACCTCGCTCTACCACCCGATTTTCCTGGCGTTCAACCTGGTGTTCATCGGGCTCGTGTGGCTCGTCTGGCGGCTGTGGTCGCGCCCGGCGATGAGCGCCTCGGTGCAATTGAGCCACGCCAAATATGATATGGCGCATTGGCTCGAAAGCGTCGGCGCCTCGAACGGCTTCTACAAATCGGGCCGCCACATCGATTATGCTATCGCGCGCAGCGACGCGCTGACCGAGCGCTATATCCAGGCCGACCGCCGCTTCTTCGGCCATAGCTTCACCCAGAACGTCATGTTCCTCACGCTCTATGCGGCGGGGAGCGCGGGGCTGCTCGCGCTCGGCGGCTGGCTGGTGATCCAGGGCCAATTGTCGATCGGCCAATTGGTCGCGGCCGAGCTGATTCTGTCGAGCATCTTCTACGGCGTCGCCCAGCTCGGCCCCTATCTCGACAGTTTCTACGAACTCGTGGCGGCGTGCGAGGAACTCCACCTGTTCCACGAAGTGCCGCAGGAAGCCCCGATTTCGAACGAGCCGCTCGATCGGTTGAGCGGCGCGCTCGCGCTGCGCGACGTCGCGATCGACGATATGCGGTTCGATTTCGCGCTGCCCGATGGCGCGCGGCTGATCGGCGGCGCCGAGCCCGACGTGAAGCGCGCACTGCAAATGTTGCTCAAGCGCCACCGCAGCCCGGCGCGCGGCTTCGTGACGCTGGGCGGCGCCGACATCAGCGCGCTCGACGTTTATCAGCTGCGCTCCGAAGTCATCGTGCTCGATCGGCCGAGCATCGTCGAGACGACGATCTTCGATTATCTCGATCTCGCCAATGCCGAGGCATCGCCGGCGATGATGATGGAGGCGCTGAAGCGCGTCGGGCTCGAACGCACGATCGGGCGTTTGCCGCAGGGCATTCACACCATCCTTTCCTCGACCGGCTGGCCGCTCGCGCTGCAAGAGGTGATGCGGCTGAAATTCGCCGCCGCGATGCTCGCGCGCCCGCGTATCCTGATCCTCTCGCCCTTGTTCGACATGGTGCCGCGCCCCGATCTCGAAGCGATGCTCGACGCGTTCCAATCGAGCCACACGACCATGGTTTATTTCACCAACCGCACGCATCCGCCCGTACTCGACGGCTATCTCTGGCTCGGGCGCACCGAGCAGCGCCTGGTCGAAACGCAGGAAGCGTTCGACGCGCTGCGCTATGCCGCCGCGACCGATGGGGAGGCGCGCGATGGCCGCTAAGCCGCTGTTCCCGCAGTTTCACGCGCTCCACCGGCTGCGCGTGCCGCATGTGACGCGCGCGATCGCGATCATGCTGGTGATCGGCATGATCGCCTCGGTGCTGATGCTGATCTATCTGCCCTGGTTGCAGACCAGCCAAGGCACCGGCAAAGTGATCGCGCTCGACCCGCGCGACCGCGTGACGAGCATCACCGCGCTCGTCCCCGGGCGGATCGAACAATGGTATGTCACCGACGGTCAGCTGGTGAAAAAGGGCGATCCGATCGCGCGCATCGTCGACAACGACCCGATGCTGCTCGACCGGCTGCAGGCGCAGCGCGAGCAAACGCTCGCCGAGATCGCCTCGGTCGAGGCCGCGCTCGCGACCGCCGAACTCGACGTGAAGCGCACCAACAATTTGTATCGCGAAGGGCTGGCGGCGCGGCGCGACTATGAACTCGCGCTGATCAAGGTCGCCGATTACAAGGCCAAGCTGGCGAGCGAGCGTGCCTCGCTGACCACCGTCGAGGTCAATCTCAACCGCCAAGACGTGCAATTGGTGCGCGCGCCGCGCGCCGGGCGGATCCTGAACGTCAACGCGGGCGACCAGGCGACACTCGTCAAGGCGGGCGATCCGCTCGCGACGATCGCGCCCGAGGAGTCGGAGCGCGTGGTCGAACTCTATATCGACGGGCGCGACGTGCCGCTCATCTACCCCGGGCGCCGCGCCCGGCTCGAATTCGAAGGCTGGCCGGCGATCCAGGCGAGCGGCTGGCCCTCGATCGCGATCGGCGTGTTCGACGGGCGGGTGCGCTCGATCGACCCGCAGGCCTCGGCGAACGGGCTGTTCCGCGTGATCATCGAGCAGGCGCCCGATCGCAAGCCCTGGCCCAAGGAGCCGTTCGTACGCCTCGGCGCCAAGGTATCGGGCTGGGTGCTGATGAACCAGGTTTCGGCGGGCTATGAAATCTGGCGCCAGCTCAACGACTTCCCGCTGCAATGGGATCGGCCCGGCGATCCCAAGGCAAAGGAATTGCCGCCCGCGCCCGACAATGCGAGCGCGCCCGCGAAATGATCCGTTGGCTCATTCCCGCATTGCTGTTGCTCGCCCCCGCCGCGCTGGCGGCGGAAGGCGAGGGCGCGCCCCAGCGGCGCGCCAAGCCCCCGGCCAAACCCGCGCCGGCCAAGCCCGCCACCGCCCCCGACCCGGCGCCCGCGCGCCCGGTGTTGACGCTGGGCGAAGTGCTCGCGTCCTCGGCGCGGTTTCAGCCGCAAATCCTGGAGGCGATCGCCAAGGTGCGTTCGGCCGAGGGCAAGCGCCTGCAAGCCGAAGGCGCGTTCGACACCCAGGTGAAGGCCGAAGGCGTCGGGCGGCTTTCGGGCTATTATGACGGCAGCTATGCCGGCGGCACGATCGAGCGCCCGATCGAAAATTTCGGCGGCAGCTATTATGGCGGCTATCGCATCTCGGGCGGGCGTTTCCCGATTTACGAGGACGAGCGCTACACGAACGTGCTCGGCGAGATCAAAGCCGGGGCGGTGCTCTCGCTGCTGCGCGACCGCTTCATCGACGATCGACGCTTCAACCGGGGCAATGCCGCGCTCGACATCGACATCGCCGAGGCCGAGAAGCTGATCACCGCGATTTCGGTGCAGCGCCGCGCGGTCGCGGCCTATAATTTGTGGGTCGCCGCCGGCCTGCGACTGAAGGTGTATCGCGACTTGCTCGAACTCGCGCGCGCGCGCCAGGCGGGGATCGAGCGCCAGGTCGAACTCGGCGCGCGCCCGCGCATCCTGTTGACCGAACAAGCGCAAAACATCCTGCGCCGCGAAACGCTCGTCGCGCGCACCGAGCAGGAATTGGCGAACGCCGCCAACACCTTGTCGCTCTTCTGGCGCGACGCGAACGGCCAGCCGCAGCGCCCGAGCGCCGAGCTACTGCCCGACGCTTTTCCGAAGATCACCCCGCCCAGCGGCGCGACGCGGATGGCGCTGCAAGGCCGGCCCGACCTGCAGACGATCGACCTGCGCATCGCCCAGGCGACCAACCGCTTGGAGCTCGACCGCAACCAGCTGAAGCCGCGGCTCGATCTGAAGCTCGAGGCGTCGCAGGATTTGGGGCCGGTGGGCTCGGGCGGGGTGTCGCGCAACGGGTTCGAGACCAAGGTCGGGCTGTCGTTCAGCGTCCCGCTCGAACGCCGCGCCGCCAAGGGCCGGATCGCGGCGACGACCGCCGAGATCGACGGGCTCGAACGCCGCCGCCAGGCGACGCGCGAGCAGATCGCCGCCGAGATCGAAGGCATCGCGATCGACGTGCGCGCGACCGAACGCCTCGCGCTGCTCGCCGAGGAAGAGCGCGCGCGCGCCGGCGAAATGGCGCAAGCCGAGCGCCGCCGCTTCACCGAAGGCGCGAGCGACTTCTTCCTAGTGAATCTGCGCGAGGAATCGGCCGCCGACGCGGCGGTGCGGCAATTGGACGCGCGGTTTAGGAACCTGGTCTCGAACGCCGAGCTGGCGGCGGCGGCGGCGGATTTGAAGGCGCTGGGGCTGGAATAATTTTTCTGCGCCGGGGCGAAGCAAGGGCCGACTCGCGCTTTCGCTCTCGCTCGCCCTAAACTCGTCGCCCCGGGCTCGACCCGGGGCCCCGCTGCCTTTCCCCGCTCGAAGAGAAGCGGGACCCCGACTCGGGCCCGGGGTGACGGTTGGGGCGGAGATGTGTGAACGGAGAAGGAAAATGGCGACCCTTGCCGCCCCCCGCGACTGGCGGATCGACCCCTGCGGCCCTTTGCTCGGCGCGGAAGTCAGCGGTGCGCGCATCGACGATCCGGTCGACCCGGAAACCGCCACCGCGCTGCGCGCGCTGCTCACCCGCTACAAGGTTCTGTTCTTCCGCGATCTCGACCTCAGCCACGAACGGCATCTGGCGCTCGGCCGCGTCTTCGGCGCGCTCGAAGGGCATCCGGTGATCGCGCACGTGCCGGGCCATCCCGAAATCCTCGATATTCGCGGCGCCGAGGGGCGGGTGACCGACGCCGAAGGCGACCGGGCGTTCCGCGCGCTCGACAAATGGCATAGCGACGTCACCTTCCGTGCCCGCCCGAGCTTCGGCGCGGTGCTGCGCGCGCGCGACTTGCCGGCGATCGGCGGCGACACGCTCTGGGTCGACGCGGCGGCGGCCTATGAGGGGCTATCGGCCGAGGTTAAGGCGCGGATCGCCGGGCGCACCGCGACGCATGATCTGCTCCACGATTTCGGCGACCGCATCGCGCCCGAGCGCCGCGCGGCGATGGCCGCCGAATTTCCGCCCCAGCACCACCCGATCGTCCGCCGCCATCCCGAGACGGGCGCGCGCGTGCTGTTCGTGAACGCGAGCTTCACCAGCCGCATCGACGGGCTGAGCGACGCGGAAAGCGCCGAGCTGCTCCGCCACCTGCTCGATCAGTTCAAAGTGCCCGAATATCAGATTCGCTTCCGCTGGACGGAAAACGCGGTCGCGATCTGGGACAATCGCTGCACCCAGCATTATCCGGTCGCCGATTATTGGCCCGCCAAGCGCCGGATGGAACGCGTGACGATCGCGGGTGAGGGGGTGGAGGGGGCGTGACGCTCGTCTTCCTCACGCCACGTGCCTACTGGGGCGGGGTGCTACACACATTTGTCTTGTGTTGCTCTCCAACTTCTCCAAATTGGCCACATGAACGACACCCGAGTTCATTATGTGCCGCCCTCGACGGGTCTGACAGCGTTCAACTGTCCCCATTGCTCTGCACTGGCGAAGCAATTTTGGTTCTCGGTGCACGCCGAACAGTTGGAAAAAGACGGCGTTCCACTCCGGATCGACCCAGCGGGTTTGGACCAGCTTAAACTTCATCACATTGAGGACAAGGAGGAGCGACAGCGGATCAGGGAGCGGGCTGGCCGCATCGCTACCGGATTGCCCTTTGTCGAATATCAAAGTCGCTACAGAAACTATGACGTGCATAACGTCCATATTTCCCGATGCTTCAATTGCGATAAAATTGCTGTTTGGATTTTCGACAGTCTTGCTTGGCCGGTGGTTGGGGCGGCACCCATAGCCAACGCTGATTTACCCGCAGACGTAAGGATGGATTATGAAGAAGCGGGGACTCTTCTTCAACTTTCACCGCGAGGCGCTGCCGCGTTACTGCGCCTTTCGATTCAAAAGCTATGCAAAGAGCTAGGTGAGAAGGGGCGCAACATTGACGATGATATAGCTGCACTCGTGAAAAAGGGCCTTGATCCCCGCGTCCAGCAAGCTTTGGACGTTGTAAGGGTGATCGGTAATAATGCTGTGCATCCCGGTCAGATTGACTTGCGTGACGACCGCGCAACGGCAGAGAAGCTGTTTGGCCTCGTAAATCTAATTGCAGAGATAATGATCTCTCAACCCAAGCATGTTGCGGATATGTACGAGAGTCTTCCGCAGAACGCCCGAGACGCCATCAAGCGGCGGGACGGCAAACTCTGAAAGGGCGGACAGGGTGGGATTCGAACCCACGGTGGGCTTGCACCCACGGCGGTTTTCAAGACCGCTGCCTTAAACCCCTCGGCCACCTGTCCGCGTGACGCCTCGCTTAAGGCGTCCACCGCATTTCGCGCAAGGGCGGGTTTTTTACGCTTTCGGTCGCGCGCCCGCTTGTGGCAAAGCCCAGGCCATGGGGCGTATCACCAATATCGCGCTCGCGCTGGCGGCCTGGGCGGGGCTCGGCGGCGCGGCGGCGGCGGACGAAGAGGCCGGTTTCCAGGCCTTTCTCCAGCAGCTTCGCCAGCAAGCCGCCGCGCGCGGGGTAAGCGCGCAAGCGATCGCGGCGGGGTTCGACGGCCTCACCCTCAGCCGCCGCGCGATCGAGCTCGATCGCGCCCAGCCCGGCGGCCCGATCAACGCGCCGCCGCCCAATTTCGAGCCCTATCGCCGCAGCCATGTCGACGCCGCGCGCATCGGGCGCGGCCGCGCCATTTATCAGGCGACGCGCGCGCGGCTCGCCGCGATCGAGCGCGAGACCGGCGTGCCCGAGGGCATGATGGTCGCGATCTGGGGGCATGAGAGCAATTACGGGACCTACACCGGCAATTTCGATCTGCCGAGCGCGCTCGCGAGCTTGGCCTATGAAGGGCGCCGCCGCGCGCTCTTCACCGACGAGTTCATCGCCGCGCTCAAAATGATCGATCGCGGCGTGCCGCGCGCGCGGCTCAAAGGTAGCTGGGCGGGGGCGACGGGCAATCCGCAGTTCCTCCCCAGCGTCTATCTGCGCCTCGCGCGCGACGCCGATGGCGATGGCCGGGCGGATATTTGGACGAGCGAGGCCGATACGCTTGCCTCGATCGCCAATTATTTCGCCGATGCCGGCTGGCGGCGCGGCGTGCCCTGGGGCTTCGCGGTGGGCGTGCCGGCGGGGATCGATCGCGCGGCGCTCGCCAACCGCACCGTCGCGCCGCGCTGCCCGAAAGTGTTCGAGCGCCACAGCCGCTGGCTGACGATGCGCGAATGGCGCGCGCTCGGCCTCGCGCCGGTCGACCGCGCCTGGCCCGCCGACGATGTGCTCGCGACGCTGATCGAGCCCGATGGCCCGGGCAAGACGGGCTATCTGACGACCGGCAATTACCGCGTGATCCTCGACTATAATTGCTCCAACTTCTATGCGCTGTCGGTGGGGTTGCTGGCGGACGCGGTGGAGAAGTGATGCGGGCGAGGGGGGCGATTTTGGCGCTGGCGTTGGTCGGCGCGGCGGTGGCGGCGCAACAGCCGCCGGCGGCGGCGGTGGCGCAACAGCCGCCGGTGGGCACGGGGCCGCGCGGCACCAGCCAGGATTTCGGGCGCGATCGTTACGACGCGGTCGGCTATGCGAGCTGGTATGGCGAGGAGAGCGGGCCGGTGATGGCGAACGGCCAACGCTTCGATCCGCAGGCCCCCGTCGCCGCGCATGCGAGCTTGCCGCTCGGAAGCTTCGCCGAGGTGACCGCGCTCGATACCGGCAAGACGATCCTGGTGCTCATCACCGATCGCGGCCCCGGCGCGCCGGGGCGGCTGATCGATCTCTCGCGCGGCGCGGCGCGGCTCTTGGGGATCGACGCCAATCCGCTCGCCCCGGTGCGCGTGCGCCGGGTCGATCCGCCGCCCGCCGATCAAACCGCTTTGCGCGCCGGGCGCGCGGCCTCGCCCCGGCTCGACGCGCCCGCGCCGCTGCTCGTCGCGCTGCGCAAGCAATTGCCCGCCGCGCCGCGCCCCGTCATTCCAGCGAACGCCCAGCCGGTGCCGGTGCCGCCGCGCAAGCCAGTGCCGCAAGTCGCCGCCACACGGCCAGGGCCGGGGGCGACGCGCGGCCTGTTCGTCCAGGTCGCCGCCCTTTCGAGCAAGGCGCGCGCGCTCGCGCTCGCCGAGCGGCTGG
>FRDC01001707.1_pt1 | contig 54425 bp, 80 predicted proteins | sample 1106171 | NCBI WGS metagenome assembly FRDC01 (sample SAMEA3930566, study PRJEB13176) | freshwater metagenome | biome: Drinking water system; feature: drinking water; material: water | place: Singapore | collected 2014-12-20 | reverse complement strand
TTTTTATACCAATATCCACGTTTATTTACAAAATGCAGATAACAATCCCACTTATAAATGTGCCCCTACTAAATAATAAATTTAGGGTGTGAAGATTTGACTACACCATAGGTAAGAAAGTACCGACCATATAATGCCCTAATTCTTCTAAAGAATCGACTGCCAAAAGCAGATTTTTTCAGCACATCATACAACCGATACTGATTACAGTTTAACATACTTTTTAAATTATGCAAGTTGCACAGTATTGGGCTAGTTATTTTGAACTTGTAAAATAGCGAGTGCCTGTTAGCAAAATCCCTGAATCAACGCTCACCTCTTAATTGACTCAATCATAATTATTATAATATACACTCATATCTTCTCCTTCAAATCCCTGATTTGTTGTATAAGTTCAACTTTTTCAAGTAATGATTCCCTAGTCTCTCTTATCTCTTCAGTCTGTTCATTTAATACCTCATTACCCTTAACAGCATTCAATACTTTCAACCTATCAAGAGATTCATCATGCGTAACTTCATCAAATTCAGGTAATATGCTTGTAAGCACTTCAATCTGACCATCTATGCTTGTTTCTTTATTAGTAATAATTACACGCTTTTCATCAACATGCTTAGGTAAACTATAAAGCTCTTTAAAATATATCTGATGCGCCCATGCTTCATCCCTTTTCATTGCATCCCATAATATCTCAAAAGCTTCCTCAGCCTTATTCGATGCAATGTTCTTAAGTTTCATAAAATTTAAGGTCATATCATTGTACCTTCCCTTAGGTCTTCCAGTAGCTAATGTATGACCCTTTACAAATGCAGGATTACCTTTTTTATTCTTAACCTTCTTTAAAGGTAAATTCATATATTAAATTCCTATTTATTTTATTAATAATGTAAATATAATTATTTAATTTTCATTATCCTTTAACTTATAATTGATATCATTTGGTATAGACAACAATGGTTTCGCAGGAACATTTAATTTTTCAAAATATTGATATCTTGTGACTGCTTTTAAGTACCATAATATATTTCTATCTATTTCTTCCTCTGTATCATCATGGCATAATCTAAACATCACTCTTTCTCTTAAAACCATACCTTCTTCTAATCTATCCCTTAATAATAACCTAATTTTAGCTATAACAGGAGTAGCTGATTTTTCTACATTTTCCCAATCTTCTTGAGTAATATTTCTAGGATAGGTATCAGTTAAAAAAGGATAAGCCTTCAGATAATAGGTTACATGCATATCTTCTATTATCTTATTAACTCTACAATCAGCTTTGGTTTTAAATATAAAAGTTTCGTCTTCCCACGAATCCCTTATTTGTATGTCAATGATATATTTATTTTTATCTATTTCATAAAATGGATTTTTCATTATCTTTTAACCTCTTGATCATTAATTTTAGCATTCTTAATTAAATTTTGAAAAGCATCTTTTAACCTTCTAATAATATAATTCTTTTTAGCAGGATAGGTAAGATGATCTTCAAATTCTTCTTTATTAAAAAGTGCAACCTCTCTAGTTCTATAAAATAAATGAGGTGTTTCTTCTACATTTGTAATAAAATTCACAAACAACTGTTTATTGTTATTCAAATTCTTAGTAAATCTTTTATATATATTTCCCCTTTCTTCCTCTAAAAACTTAAACATCAATTTTTCAGTTTCAGTTAAACAATTTTTATCAAATATTTCGATTGGGTAATTATCTGCACCTTTAAAAATTATAATATCTATCTGTAATTCAGGTTCGATCTTATCCTTACGAAAAATCTTAAATTTAACTTCTATGTTATTAAAATTTGTATTCATTATTCCTCTTTTTTAGTATTTAAAATTATTGGTCTAGATCCAAAAATAGGTCTATTATCGTTAGATAATTCAAGAGCTTTAATCCATAACCCATTAAATAATTGATCAAATCCTAGAGTTACTCCTTTTTTAGTATTCCAAAATATTGTTGATTCTTTTTTTATAAATTTTGTCTTTTCAAAAGCTTCAGTCCATACTTTCTTTTCTTTTTTTAAACTTTTTTCAAATTTCTTTATAAACTTCTTTTCTTCAATTCTAATATATTTTATTAATTTTTCAGATAAGTTTAAAGAAATAGTTTTGTATATATTAAAAGCTTGAGGTTCCCAGTATATAGATATATAAACAAAACTTGAAACATTAATAGAAAGATGAAGTTTTAGAGTACAACCATTATCAAAATTAACTCTTTCATGTTCTGTATTCACTATTCCTCTTTTTTAATATTTAAAACGGCTTCGACCGTATATGATTATGTATATTATCTCTAATCACTTCATCATCCCATAAAGAAGATATTTTCAATATACTTAGAATCTCTAATTCTTTATATTCCCCCCGCTTTATCTTCCTTTTTATTAAAGAAGGTCCGGTTCCGTCTAATTTATGTTCATTAATTATTTTATCTAATGCTTCATTAATATACATTTCAAATTTAGAAGCATATTTATGATATTTATCTAAAACTTCTTCATCAGTATATAAAGGATTACTATATGAAACAACATAAGATATTTCATAATAAATATTATGATCATCCTCTTTCATATAAAAGATAATTTCAAACTTATTTTCTTCGCTTATTTCTCCCATCTTATTTTCTTATCCCCATAGGTATATTGCATAATATTATTTACGAAATTTTCAATATTTTCATCTAATTTCTCTTTAGACCATTTAGATGACATACCTATTACATAAGAAGAAGGTTTTACTTTCTTACCTTTTTCCCCTTTTATATCTATTAAATGTTTTATTCTTGACATAATATAAGATGATGCCCAACTTTTAAAATCAGGCTTATTACTAACAGGACGCTTATATACTTCACATTTATATAATATATGCTTCCACCATAAGAAATTATTATTTTCTGCATTAAAAGTTACTATTAAATTCTCATCTTCTTCATCTCTACATTTTTCCATGTTAAAAACCTATGTTGTTTATTGCTCTTTTATTTGGCATATACCATCCTCTTGGTTCTTTACTTCTTTTAAATCCATGAGAATCTAGTATCTTTGCCATTTCGTTAGTTAAACTCTTCTTATGTACCATATGATTTATATTAAATCCTAACTCTTCAAGAATTCTAGTAGCATTATATACCATCATTGTGCTTTTAGGTTGAATTAAAATGTTTTCTACTTCAAAAATTTCATTTAATTTCTCTTCTAATACCGAAATGCTTTTAAATTGCGAATTCATTTTCTTCTGAATATTTAAATCTTCAGAACTTAAAAAGTAATTATTGTCAGTTTTTGCTATTTCTAATAGTTCAGCATATATCTGTTGCATATCCATATTATGTTTATAATTACAACTAATAATTGGTAAACATATAAATCTGGTATTATCTGTTTGATCTTGTAAAAATTCAGTCTCATTAACTGATCCAAAAAATACTGTACGACGTCTATAAGTAACAGGATGAGTAACATATTTCATATTCAAAATATCTTCTGATGAACTCAAAAAATTCTTAAGCTCGTCTATATCAGATTTACGCATAGTTGAATTAATTTCACCAAGTTCAACTATTACATGTTGAATACATCGTAAGACTGTCATACTATCTGAAATCTTTAAAGTAGCACCTTCAGTAACAAAATTGTTATGAATAGATGGGACTAATGATTTAAACCAACTAGTTTTACCCGAATATTGTTTTCCTTGAAAAACAAGTATCATCCTGGCAACTTTACCTTCCTCATCATCATTGAAACATGTAATATTGATTAATTGTAAAAACCATTTCTTTAAATATAAATCCCTAAGTTCTCTAAATTCAGGTAAAACTTCTACTGTTTGACAAAAATCATCAAATCTTTTTATTCCGTCCCAAGGAAGAGAACACACCCAATCCTTCCAACTATTAAAAGTATTTTTTCTTGCTACTAACCCCACAAACTCATTAACAGGGTTAGTTTTCATCCCATTAAGTTCACAGAGAGATTTAATTAATGTAATTCCATCATTGATATCAATCTCTTTTATTTCATTAAATTTGATTTCGATATTTTTTTTTATTACATCAAATCTGATACTAATTTTATATTCTTCTAATAAAGTTTTAAAATTAGAATAAGTAAAAAGAGGTGTATTAGCCTTCCCTCTAGTATCTTTCCATTTGCTCTTAGCTAATGGTCTATATTCTCCCGATGTTTCCATCGGTAAGTTATTAGTACTTTTATAAATTATAGTTGCAAAAGTTATAGGGTTTTCAATGTTAATTTTAAAGCTATTCCATTTAGCCTCTAATTCATATAAACCTTTATATTTATCTGGTCTGGGATCTCTTTTAGACCACATATTCCACATTATTAACCCTTCAGGCTCACCTTTATATTGATGATGTAATGCTGCCCCGACTTCTAACCATTCGTAATAATCTCTCTCTTCTACAGGATATTTATTTAGATAATTAATAATATTTGAATCATTAATATCTAATGGATTGTTTTTTACTGTTAATGCAAATTGATCTTTTTCTACAATATGTAAATTAGAAGATTCTATATAAAGAATGGGATCTATTAATTTTCCATCTTGATGAGTATGCCAAGCTATGTAATCTTTATGGGGTTTAATAGGAAGATACATAAGTTGATTACGCTTAATGCAAGTAGGTATCTGAAGAGTTTTTTTAAAATCTTCAGACAAAGAATTAATAAAATTTAAACTAACATCAGTATAATCTTCTGTTTTTATTTCGGTAGTAAAAAATAACACAATTCGAATTCTAGGAGTATTTATAGTGTGAGATGCGGTTGAATAAGCTATGTACCTATAAGAATGCAAATCTCTTTTAAAAATCACCTCTAAATCGTTTATTGAACCTTTGTAATAATCTACATCCAGTATTAACAGAGTACGTGCATGCAAATTATGGGTATCTCTTGTTTTTCCATTAAAGTATCCCCCTATTATTCCAGGTGCGTTATCTTTATCTGAATCTATGAAATTGCTTAAAATAGTAACTAAATTCTCGAATGATAGCGATTTATCGATAGGATGAATATCTTTATTATTCTTTACAAATGCTACTTTTGTATACATTTACCATCTCTTGTTTCCCATTAGAGTAGGAATATTAGAATATAAAAAGAATTAGTCAATGATTATTGAATTAATGTCTATTAAAGATTGTTACTTGTTCTTACTTGCTTTACTCTTTATATACTTATTATACTTATTATACTTATTATACTTATATGGCGTATCTAGGGGCGCATCTTTTCCTAAGCGTTATGCGGTATTGGGCGCATGGGCATATCTTTTCTATATAAAAGATATTCGTAAGAAAAAATTTTTTAAATAAAAAGAATATTTATATTTATATGCGCCGGATACGCCCTTATTATTTTAATCAGGAAGAATTCGTGTATATAATAATTTAGATGTTCCTCATTACTAAAGCATCTAAACCGTCTAAAGTTAAAATGAATAAGAGGTCTCTTTAGATTGGAAAGGGCCCCAAGTATGCAAAAAAGAAAAACCATATTGTTGACATCAACAATATGGTTAGAAAGTAATTAATGACAATGTATATGACTATTTTAATGTCTATACATGCGGGGATAATATATAACAGAAGAGGATTTAGGTTTTTTTTCTTTTAAATCATCCTTTATAGGTGTAGTTGTAAGGGTAATTAATAGATATAATAAAAATCCACCTAATATTAATGTTGCTGTTAAGGCGGTTAAGTATGTATAAAATTTATTCATTATTTTTTTTCTTTATTATGTTTTTGATCTTCTATCCAGTTATTAATATTTTCAATCAATTCTCTTGAGATAGGTTGACATTTATTAAGATAAACTTTGATTGCATCATTAAAAACTGCATTTAACGATCTTTGTTCTAACAAGGCTTTTTTTTTAAATTCCTCTGATAATTCAAGTGGTAATGTTCCGCTGAATCTAATTAATTCTTCTTTTTTTGCCATATAACCTTTTTATAAGATATGCGACTATTTTATAGTAAAATTATATTTAAGTCAAAAATATCTATTGACAGTAGAATAATTTTACATAATATGTAAAAACTCGATTTAACTTAAAGGTAAATTAATGAAAATAAAATATAGTAAAAGAGAAACTAGAAATCTTGGTAACTATGAAAATGTTACGGTAGAAATATCTGTTGAAGATACTATGGATTTAACTGAAACTAAAGAAGAATGTTTTGATAGATTAAGGGAATTTGTAACAAGTAGATTACCTTTTCAATTTAATAAGACTGAAGATAAGATACAAGAATTAAAAACTGAAGAAGTAGATATTGAAGAAGTTAAAAATAAAGTACTTAATTTAATTGATCATGATAACAATAATAGGCAAATAATAAAATCAATACTCGGAGAATTTAATGCTGAAAAATTACAAGAATTAAATCGATCACAATTAAAAGAATTTAATAATAAATTAATGAGCTTAAGATAAGATAAGATAAGATAAGATAAGATAAGAATAAATAATATGGAAAAAGAATTAGATGTTAAAGATTTATGTAAACAAATTACTAATTATACAGGTAATTTAATTAGATTAATAAGAAGAGACCATCATGTTGAAATTAAAAATATTGCTAAGGAATTAGGAGTAAGTATTCAACAATTTAGAAAATATGAAATGGGAGAAAATAGAATTTGTATAGCAAGACTATTATTGATCTTAAATCATTTAAAATATGATATTCATACATTTATTGTAGATCTAATGAAAATTCATGATATAAGTTATATGCCGATTCAAAAAAAGGCAGCTTTTAAAAATGTAGAGAAATTAAATTCAGATCAATATAAATTAGTTGAAAAACTAATTAAAAATTTAACTAAGAATAATTAAAAGGTATAAAATGGAAAAAGATAATAAAGTAAATTATTTAGAATTAATAAAATTAGTTGAAAAACGTATTGAATATATAGAACAACTTGAATCAATTAAATATCCAACTCATTTAAAAGAACTTATAAATGATCTTATGGATAGAGTAGATGAACTTGAATTTAAAGTAGCAAATAAAAATTATGAGTAAAGAGGAATACATGAAAAGCATAAAAATAAAGTGTGAAATTAACTATGAAGTAAAAGATGGTAAATTAATTTCACAGTTAATACCTACATTACCGGTAGATTTTGATTTTTCAGAATTAAATAAGTTTTTAATAGAATTAGCATTACATAATAGATATAAACCGAATATAGTTACTAAAGAGGAAGAAATAGAAGCTCTTAAAAAAATAACTGATATGCTTTTAGTTTATATTGAAGATGAATACCTTATGAAGATGGGGGAGTTAAATGAAAAATAATAAAGAATATATGTTATCTTATAGATTAGTCCAATTAACAAATCAAACGGATAAGATATTTAAATATCTTTCTTCTTTAAAAAAGGGAACTTTTATTCCCCCTGTTAATGTACGTGATATATTAAATGCTGTTATAATTACAGAGGAAAAAGATATATCATTATTAAATGATACTTATTTAGTATTAGAAGAAATTAATATTAAAAATTTAAATTTTATTAAAGATATGGATACTATAAAAGAATTACTTACTTTTTATTTTAATGAGATTGAAAAAGTAAAAAATGAAATCCAAGGTAAAATAAAACATCATGCATACTAAAGATGAAATTATAGAAATTAATATTGAAAATTTAGAACGTAAATTGGATAAAATAAATGGTAGTTTTATTTTTATAAGAGAAGAATTATTAGATGCAATAAAAGCTAAATATCATTTAATTGAAGATAAAGATTATAAATTTTCAAAAGAACAATTTATAAAGTTAAAACAAATTGATGAAATGAATTCTTCTTTAGTGATAAAAATAACTAATATGAAAAGTTCAATAGAAACTATCTATAAAGATATTAAAAAGATTGCGTATAAAGAAATAAAATGACTAAACATGCAAAATTAAGTGCTAGTGGTAGTGAGAGATGGATTTTATGCCCTGGTAGTGTCAAAGCAGAGGAAAATTTACCAGATATAAAAAATAAATATTCTTCAGAGGGAACTTTTGCACATGAAATAGCTGCGGCATTACTTAATAAACAAGATATCAATAATTATGATGTCTCATCTGAGATGTTAGATAATATTCAATTGTATGTTGATTATGTAAATAATATTTCATCTAAGACAATATTTTATCCTGAAATACATATAGAAAAAGAAGTAAATTTCTCTCATATTGTACCAAAAGGTTTTGGTACTGCAGACAGTATAGTTATGTCTGTTAATACCCTACATGTGATAGATTTTAAATATGGTATGGGTCATAATGTATCTGCTTTTGAGAATACGCAATTACTTTTATATGCTATAGGGGCTTATAATGAATTGAAAAATAAAGATGTTATTCATGAAATAGTTTTACACATTGTACAACCTCGTAAAAATAATTTTGATAAATGGACATTATCTATTAAGGAATTATCATATTGGGAAGGTTATATAAAAGCTAAAGCTGAAATGGCACTTAGAAAAGATGCTATACGTATTCCAAGTGAGAATGCTTGTAAATGGTGTAAAGCAAGTTCTACTTGTCCTGCGATATATGATTTTACTTCTGATGTCTTAGAAAAATCTAAAGATATTGTAGAAGATGATAAAATTAAAACAATCTTAGATAATTCTAAGATGATTAAAAATTATTTAAATTCATTAGAAGAAAAGATTTATGATAAATTATCTGCTGGGGAATCTTTTCCTGGATATAAACTGGTAAAGGGTAGAAATATGCGTAAAATTAAAACAAGTAGTGAAGATAAACTTGTTGAATTATTAGGTGAAAAAGCGTATATTAAATCCTTAATAAGAGTTACAGATCTGGAAAAGTTAGTAGATAAGGAAACATTAGAATCTTTTATATATATTTCTGAGTCAAAACCCTTAATGGTTACAAAAGATGACAAAAGAAAAGCAATAAAAATAGAAGAATTCGATTTTACAGCTGAAGATATCTTATTATAAAATATGTTCAACGTTTAAATATTAAAAATAAAATGTCAAAAACTTCACCTCGTATTAAACTTAATGATGTAAGATTATCTTATCCATCTTTATATAGAAAAACAGTTAATCCTAAAGCTGGCCCAAATGGTAAACTTAGATATGAAGCTACTTTCATATTAGATAAAGATCAGCATGCAAAAGAAATTGAAACTATTAAATCATTTATTAAAGAAGTAACAACTGAAAATAAAATCTCTTTAAATAAAATCGATAAAAAACTTATTTGCATAAGAGATGGGGACGAATCTGAAAAAGAAGAATATAAAAATAAATATACTTTAATAGCTAGATCAGAAAATAGATTTCCTATAGTAGGGAAAGATGGTAAAACCCCTGTTGGAGAAGAGGAAGGTATATTTTATGGTGGATGTTATGTAAATGCTTATATTAATCTATATTTATATGATAAAATGAGTACGGGTATATCAGCTAATTTATTAGCCATTCAATTTAAAAAAGATGGAGATCCATTTGGATCTGGTCTTTTTAACATAGAGGGTGCCTTTGAGCCTGTAGAATTTTCAGATGATTTATTTTAAATAAATTTAATTAAAATATAAAGATATACCAATGTGGTTAGGGCTATTCTTTATATTGATATTAAATTATATACATGTTACCTATATTCTTATCCTAGGTATAGGTAACATGTATTTTATGGGGTAACTATTGTAAGTTCGAATCTCACACACTCTTCCATTTGCCCTTATGATGGAACGGTAGACATAACGGGCTTAAAACCCGTAGGCATTAATAGCTGTATTGGTTCAAATCCAATTAAGGGCACCAACAAACGGGGAAATGGTCGAGTGGTCAAAGGCACCTGACTGTAAATCAGGCCGTTATACGTTCGAAGGTTCGAATCCTTCTTTCCCCACCATTTAGAGGATGTCCTCTAAATGGTATAGTAAGATTCTAAATATAAAAATATTAGAAGACTATAGGTGGGGAAATGATAATGAATTTGATTTAGTTACATATTATTAAAAGAAGTAAAGAATATATGGAATACACTAAAGATGAAAAGGAATATACTAAAGATGAAATGTTATCATTATTAGGATTTGGTCCTGAAGAGTATACTTGGGATAAATATTTGCCTCTTTTTAAGAAAATATGGGAATCAGTTGCCACACCTAAACGTAGTTATGATATTTTTTTAACAAAAGAAGAAGCTGAGTATTTATTTGAAAAGTATAACGAACTGGTAAGTAGTTATATTAAATATGAAAACTTAATTTATTTGAGAACTACAGAGGGTATTAAGTATGATCCTTTAAATTTTGAAGATTCTCTAAATGGTATAGTAAAATTTTAAATAATGAGTAAAGAAGTATTTTTAGATGTAGAATGTTATTCTAATTACTTTCTTATTTGTTTTAAATCTAATACTAAAAATCGCTTTTATGAAATAACTGATACTTCTGTTCTTAATTATGCAGAAATATCAACTATTATGAATAATTATCTTACAATAGGTTTTAATTCTAAAAATTATGACCTTCCAATGATTACCTATGCTTTAACAGGGGTTAATCGTAAACAATTAAAAGAATTCTCAGATCAAATAATAACTTCTAAAAAACCTTCTTGGGAAATTTGTAATAATTATAATATTCAAATTCCTTATAAATGGAATCATATAGATATTATTGAGCCTACCCCTGGTGTTCGTACAAGTCTTAAAATGTATGGTGCTAGAATGCATACAAGTGTACTTCAAGATTTACCATTAGAACCAAATAGCATTATAGAAAATAAAGATCATAATATTATTAGGGAATATTGTTTTAATGATATTACTATTACCATGGAGCTTTATAATGAAATTCAAGATAGAATAGAATTACGGGAAAAAATAGGAAAGATTTACAATCTTGAATTAAGATCTAAATCAGATGCGCAAGTAGCAGAAACTATAATTAAGAAATTATTATCTATTAAATCTTATAATAATGTAATTGATCTAGAAAAAACATATAGATATAAAGCGCCTGAATTTATTAAGTTTAATTCCTTTGAACTTATAGAATTATTACATTCATTACAAAAAACTGATTTTAAATGTAATGAAAAAGGTAGACTTATAAAACATGATGAACTTAAAAAACAAATTAAAATAAATAATACTACTTTTACTTTAGGAATAGGAGGATTACATTCTAATGAAAAATATCAAGCTACTTTGATTAATGAAGAGGAGTTTTTGATCGATATAGATGTTGTTAGTTATTATCCTTCTATTATTTTAAATAATAATTATTATCCTGAAAAATTAGGTGGTAATTTTATAAATTTATATAAGCTTTTTTATAATGAAAGAATAAAAGCTAAGGAAAATAATGATAAAATAAAATCAGATACATATAAAATTATTTTAAACGGAAGTTTTGGGAAATTTGGATCTCAATTTAGTAGTTTATATTCTCCTAATTTATTGTTACATACTACCTTAACAGGTCAATTAAGCTTATTAATGCTAATAGAAGAATTAAATTTTTCTGGATTTGAAATTATATCTACTAATACTGATAGTATTACTATTAAAGGTAAGAAGGCATTAATAGATCTTTTAGATCATATTCTAAAAATATGGGAAAAGACCACTAATTTAAAATTAGAAAAAACATATTATAAAGCTGTATATCATGAATCTGTTAATTCATATATAGGTATATTAGAAGATAATAATATAAAATGTAAAGGGCTTTATGCATTTGAAGGATTAGATAAAAACCCTGTAAGTACTATATGTATTGAAGCAGTAATAGCATATTTACAAAATAAAGTTGAAATAGAAGATACTATATTTAACAACCAAGATAACATTAAAAAATTTCTTTTAATTAGAAAAGTAGAAGGGGGGGCAATTTACAAAGATCAATATCTTGGGAGAATTGTAAGATGGTATTATTCTACTGAAGGGGATAAGATAACATATAAGACAAGTGGTAATAAAGTTGCAGATAGTGATGGTGCAAAACCTCTTATGAAATTAAAAGGTGAAAAAATACTTGATATTGATTTTAAAAAGTATATAGATAAAAGCTATAAGATGTTAAAAAATTTAGGAATAAAATGTGTAACGAATTAAAAGAAACTATAATATCTATTGTTTTCACTTCCTCAATATTTATATTTTTATTCATATTAACCGCCTTACTTAATATGAGTTCAAAAGTAATATTTTGTTCAGGTGTATATATTTTACTAGCATTAACTATAAACTTATTATCTGAAGTATATAATAAGAATGAAGCTATGTTTGCTGTTACGGCTTGTGTATTACCTAATGTCATTTTATTAAGTAGAACCCATATAGATTTATTGGTAATAATTTCTTTTTTATCATTATTTATTTCTACTTATATTGGTGTTAATTTATCTAATTATCTTAGATATAAATTTAATTTTCCTTTAAGGAATTTCATTGTATTAATATGTTCTTCTATAATAGATACATTAATAGTTGGGATGAGCCTTTTAGGTAAATTTCCTCTAAATAAATGTTTAATGATAGTATCATATGATTTATTGTTTAAAGTTTTTTATTCTATAGTTATTACTATATTAATATATGGGATATATAATATTAAAAATAATTTTATGTCTTTAATTGAGAAATATAAATAATGAATAAATTAAGTCTTATATGGAAAAAAGCACAAGAGGCTATTTGTAATGGTGAAACATACATTGCTTTACCTTTAATACAAAAATTACATGCTAAAGAAGAATTACAATTAAAAAATAAATCAGGTTATACTCTTTTCCATTACGCTATTATAACTAACAATATTGAAATATGTTCTAATATGTTAATGTTTAATTGTAATGTTAGTAAAGATATTGTAGATAAGTATAAAATACCCCCTTTATTTTTAGCTATTCAGAAAGGTAATTATAAAATAAGTAAATTACTTATAGAATATAATAAAGATATAATTAATTATAAAATTCTTATAAAAGAAAGGGTATATAAAAATGGTATATTAGATTGTACTAAAGATATTGAACATACTATTTTAGATAGTGCATTATGTGCCGTTAGAGATGCTTTAAATGTTAAAACTAATAATTCAGAAAATAAATTTGAACATAAAAAAATATATGAATTAATAATAAAATACATAGATAAAAAAATAATTACTTCTCATCTTGAAAAATTAAAAGGTTATATGTTTGATTATTATGGTCATGATGACCCTTATAAATCTATAGAAAATTTATTAGAAGAATGTTTGAAAAAAGAATAAAGAAAAAATATAAAGGTATCTTTAAAAAGAAATTATTATCTTATATAAATTATTATCATTTTATAGATTACCCAAGATGGTTAAAACTAGTTAAGTTATATAAAAAACTATATGGTACTAATTATACCATAGGAATATTTCTATAATATATAAATGCTTGAAAGAGAAATAGAAAAAAAAGTTGTAAAATATGCTATTGATAAAAACTTTTTAGCATATAAATTTACATCGCCTTCTAATAGATCTGTACCGGATAGACTTTTTATAAGCCCTACAGGTAAGATTTTTTTTATTGAATTTAAACGTAAAAATAAATTACCTACAAAATTACAAGCTATTACTATTAATAAATTTAAATTACGAAATGTAGATGTAAGTGTTATTGATGATTATGAGACAGGAAAATTATTAATTAATGAATACATCTAAAGATTTACATCCCTACCAAAATAAGGCTATCAATTTTATATTAGAAAAAAAGAAATGTGCATTATTTCTTGAAATGGGAATGGGTAAAACTGTTATATCCTTAACAGTTATTTCTAAACTACTTGATCAATTTTCTATATCAAAAATACTTATCATAGGGCCTCTTAGGGTAGTGAATAATGTCTGGCATGAAGAAATAAGCAAATGGTCTCACCTTAATCATCTAAGCTATTCTATTGTTACTGGAAATGAAAAGGAAAGATTAAAAGCATTAGAAAAAAAAGCTGATATTTATTTGATAAATAGAGAAAATATTTATTGGCTTTATAGTATAAAAAAAATCAATTGGGATTTAATTGTAATTGATGAAAGTTCTAGTTTCAAAAGTTCTTCTTCTAAAAGATTTAAATCTTTAAAGAAATTCAATTATGAATATATGATTGAACTTACTGGTACCCCTTCCCCAAATGGATATTTAGATTTATGGTCACAAATATTTCTATTAGATAAAGGGGAACGCTTAGGAAGCACATTCAATGTTTATAAAGAACTATTTTTTTTCTGTGATTATTATGGATATAATTATAAGCCTATTTCTCGTGAAAATATTTTAAATAAAATATCCGATATAACTTTATCTATGGGATATGAAGATTATATTCAATTACCTGATAAGATTGAAATTGTTACTAAAGTAAAGTTAGCTTTAGCTCAATTAAAACTCTACAATGAAATAAAAAAAGAATTTACAGCTAATATCGGAAATACCGAAATAACAATATTTAATGCTGCTACTCTAAGTAATAAATTATTACAATTTTGTAATGGTGCTATTGATGACGAAGATAAAAATATTATAGAGATACATAATATAAAATTAGATGCTTTAGAGGAGCTTATAGAAGATAATCCTAATGAGAACATTCTTGTAGCTTATAACTATAAAAGTGATCTTATACGTCTTCAAAAACGATTTAAACATGCAGTTGTAATAGATAAAAACGGTAAAAATATAGATTTATGGAATAAAGGAAAGATAAAACTATTATTATGTCATCCTGCTAGTAGTGGTGAGGGTCTTAATTTACAACATGGAGGGCATATAATTATATGGTTTGGTTTAACATGGAATCTTGAAGATTATTTACAATTTAATGCTAGATTACATAGAATAGGACAATTAAAACCAGTAATTATAAATCATATAATAGTTGAAAATTGTATAGATGAAGTAATTATGAAGGTTTTAAATAATAAAAATATAGATCAAAATATTTTATTAAATGCTTTAAAGAAGGTATAAGGCGAACAGAGAAGGGAGGAAATCATGAGTAAAAAAACCTTCCCCGTTCATAAATATGGAGAGTAGGAAAGAATGAAAAAAGCACTAAAGGACTTTCCTACTCGTAAATTATATTATTTTAAAAGAAAGCAAACCATTATAGGTACAAGGATCATACATATATAAGAAATAAATATACTGCCTTTTTTATCTAACCATACATATAATATTATAGATATTATAAATGTTATAATATTAGGGGTTATTATTGTAATTAACATCAATAATAAAGATATTAATTTTATAATATTTATTATTATTGGTTTTACATAATTAGCTATTTTATCTGTTATTGAAATAATCACAGTTAAACCTCCATTTAATTAACTATAACGTTAATTTACATAATAATTATGTATGAGTCAAGAACTTATTATAATTTATAATATTTCATTGCATAATTATAAGCTTCTTCACCAGGATCATTACCTTCAATAGCTGATTTACCGTTTATACCATTTTGTAAAAAACTTAATACATGAAAACGGGGATCTTCAGCACTTCTACCAGCTTTAGACCAAGGTAATGTATGAGGAGAACCAACTGGATTATGGGTATATCTCCCTAAATATTTATTACTTGGTTTATCCCGATTTTGATAGTCATAAGGTTGAGTTACACGCCCTAAAGAGTCTTTATAAGAAAGCCCACTATTTATTTCATTTCTTATGTTCGGCGCAATATCTCTAAAAAACACTTGATGATATGGTTTTCCTATTATTCCATTACCAAATTGATTAGCACCCATTCCCCACCCACTTAATTCACTATTATATTTCTTATTTAAGAGTTCCGTTTCCATCCATAGTGGTATTTTAGGTTTAGCATTTCTTTGTGCTTCATCATTTTGTATCTTTTTAATTTGAGATTCATAACCTGCTCTTTCATGAGCCAATGCATTTTGTTTCTCATCAACATCTTGTAGATATTTCTGCATATTGGCAGCTGATAAGCCTTGTAACTCAGAAGGAATAGTATTTAAAAATTGATTATACCTATTCTTTTGAGCAGGACTTAAGCTTGCCATTTGTCTATCCCAACTATTCATAGCAGGATTTTGATAATTCTTATAAATTGTGTTATCTGTTTTGGGGATAACTTTATAATTTTCTAACCAATTTCTGTCGTAATAATTCTTCATAAATTAAAATACCGGTGTAGCTCTTGCTAATGCTAATGCTTGAGATCTTAAATTATCATAAGACCCATATTGAGGACTATAACCTCCCCCTATAAGGGATTGTCTTTGTTGTTCTTCCCATTCCTCTAATTGTTTCCTAGATACAGGATCAGTCAGACCTTGTTTAGCAGTATTTTTATATTGGTTAAAAGCTTGTAAATTATTATTGTAAGCTTGTGGTCTATTAAATAAAGAAGGTACATTAGTATTATATTGTTTAGCTAAATTACTATATGCCCCTGGATTAGCTCCTTCCATACTATGTTGCAATTGTGCGTACCATTCCCTTAAAGCTGCATTTTCTTCAGCTTGCTTATGACTTCTTTTATTAAAACCAATATTATTTAATTGATTATTTCTATCTAATAGATTACCAAATTCTTGAGAACCTAACATATCCATCATTCTATGTTTTGTAAGACCTGTTTGTTCTCTTCTTGTAGCTAAAGAGGTTTCACCTTTAGTAACACCTGTTAAAGCTCCTTCTCTTTCCTGACGAACTCGGTTTAAAATTTCTCTTAAAGATCTTTCAGTTTCAGCTTTATGGGCCCCAGATCCATAAGAACCTAATCTTACATGCTTACCCGCAATTTCTTTAGATTGTTTCTTTAGTTGTTGTTTAGTTAAATAATCAAGATTTTCCATCAATGGATTTACAGCATCAGGAATAGCATTAAAGGCTTGATTAGGTAAACTATTATTTAAAGCATTTCTTTCAATATCCTTACGTTGAGCATAATAAGAATCTCTATAATTAGAATTTAAAGAAAGAGCATTACCCATAGCCTGTTGACTTTCAGGTTGCATTCCTATAACTCTTTGCCCGGGATAATTCATATGAGGGGCATTATATGCATTTTGAATTCTCTGTAATTCTTTATTGCGTGCTTCTAACAAGCTTGGATGATCTTCTGCATTACCAAGAGCATTTAAAGCTTTAGATGCAATAGCTATTTTCCTTCCCGGCATTTGTACTTCTTCATCAAAAGCATCTCTTTTAGCCATATTTTGCATATTTCTTAAAGCATAATCTTGTTGTCCAAAATCTTCTAATTGATTAATAAGGGCACTTCTTTTTCCACTTTTTTGTAAACCGGCATCATGAAAAGCTCTTGCTACATCCATATTACGTCTATTTTCTACATCCTTAAACTCATTATTAAGTCTTTCAAAATTAGATATAGTATTTTTTTCAGCACGTCCAATATCTCTTCCTATTTTATCTTGTAATCTAGCTGATCTTTCATTTTCATATCCATAATTTTTACCAAATTGTTTTTGTAATCTATTTAAAACTTCGTTTTGATCTTGTCCCCTTCTTCCAATTATATCAAGTAAAGCTCTACTTTGTTCTGGTGAAAAACCTGTAGCTTCCTTATTTAACATTGTCCCAATTTTTTTAGAATAAGGAAGAGGTTTATTAATATCTTCTTGTCTAAGTGATCTTGCCCTTTGAGTAAGAGCTGATTCAGGCGCAACCATTTCACCTTTATAAGTAGGATAATTAGAATTATTTAACGCCAATGAATCAGCAGCTAATCTATTTCTAAGTTTTTGAGATAATTGTTCATTAGATAAAAATTGTGCACTTTTTGGTGGTGCAATAGGTAAATTTTGCTCAACAGAATTTAAAAAATTAGAAGCTTTTCTTTTATCAAATAATCCTTTTTCAACAGAATGTGACGCTTTTCTGGCTCCCGGTATCAAAGGCAATGTAGTATGTGCAGATGAAGAAAGAAATTTATTAGGTTGCCTCAAAGGGATTAATGTATTTACTGCTGAATTACCAAAACTTGTAATTGCTTTTAAAGGGTTTTTAAAAAATCCCATATTTACCTCATATATTCTAATATTGATTTAGCTTTAGGAGGAAGCTTATTAGGCATTCCTTTGCTTTTACGTACATTTCTTATAAGTTTATAAAATTCTTTACCACCTGCTGTACTATTACCATCCCCTATATGTGATACAACATCCGCTGGTATAACAAATTCACCATCAGATAAAGCTGCATCTATTTGATCATCTTGTCCTTTAGTATACCCTTTTAAGAATTTACCTTTAGATGGAGTAGCTATTATTTCTTCACTTTCAATAATCATATGAGGAACTTGTCCCCCATGTTTCATAGCTAAAGTGTTACCAGTGAAAGAAGGATTATCATAATAATTTAGCCATTTACCTGTTTTCTTATATTCTTCCGGAGTATTTGTTTTTCTATAAACAGGTTTTGTTTCAAATAATTCCTCAGGTAGATATTGCCTTAATGCAATTCTACGTTCCATTTGCCTTTGAGCTAATAAATCAGCTTCTAATGCTGCTCTTTCAGCAGGTGTAAGCATAGAAGCTTGTAAATATCTTTTTTGTTCTGCTGCGAGTTTTTCAGGACTTTTTTCTTTAGGTTTATTTAACATACTTCCACCAACAGAAGCTAATGTTAGAATATTTTTAGGCTTAGATAAAAATTTCTTACTATTACTCATTAACATATCACTAAAACTTTCAGGTGCTACAGCATTTGAACCTGCAGATACACCAGTAGTACCTATTCCTTTACCAGCAGAAGATAATATGCCTCCCAAAGGTGAAGAATTAACAGAAGTAGTCCCAGAATAAGACCCTCCCATTCCTAAAGAAGGTAAGATAGCATTTGTATTACCATAATTGGTTAAGAAATTACCTGCATTAGAAGCCCCCATAGTATTTAACCCACTCCCTGCAAAACCGGCAGCAGTAGGTAATGAAGCCCCCATCATACCTCCTTTAAGAGCCCCTTCACCGAAAGATTTACCACGTGCACGATGTTGAGCCCCCTGCCCTAAAGCTCCCCCTATAACACCCCCTATTCCAGGTAAAATCATATTACCTATAACTGCACCTGCTGCCCCACCTGCTATACTTTTTAAGGCTTTACCAGGTTTGTTTAAAAACCCAAATTGAGGAAGGCCTGTTTTTTTATTTATTGTACCTTTACCCCCCATTTGTTTTAACATCATAGCTTCTAACGGATTAATATGAGCAAGGATACTATCTTCTCCTTTACCTTGTAATCTGACCATTTCAGCCATAGAATGATATGGATTATGTTTAGGTTTTTTCTCTACCCTTCCACCTTCTGCAAAATTAATAGGTACGGAATTATTGTTATATTGTGATTCCATTGGATATAAATTATCTTCTGTCATATCACCAGCCATAGGATTTGGTAATTGCTGAGATGAAGAAAAATCATTATTACCCATATAAGGATTGTTATTATTTTGACCAAACATTGTTGGGAATTGCATAGTATTTAACATTTTATTACTCTTATTCAATTACGTTAAAATTATCGGACATTATTGTATAAACAATTTTTGCCCATTTCTCCCAATCAGTGAAAACTTCTTTCTTTGTTCCTTCTTTAAAACTAAGTGGTGCAGGTATTGTAGCTCTTTGAAATACCCCGGTACCTGCTACTATAGTTCCCCATTCTTGCCAATTTTTCTCATCATTTGGTATTGGTAAATTTTCATTTGGAAAATCCGCTACTAAACAAGCTGCCCAATATTTAAAAGTAATATTATGTGGCCATATTACTTTTATCATTTACCATCCCCTAAACCTAAACTTAGCATTACATGTCCCATTTCAAAATTACTAAGATTACTTGTAAAAGTTAAAGTCATATGCCTACCTTGGAAACAAGTATCAATTTTACAATCAAGTATATCATTAGGACTTATAGGTCCTTGTAATGACTGCAAAGGAGGAATATCAAAACTATCTGATGAAATAGCTATATTTTGAGCATATTGTTTGGTATTAATAATAACTTTTAAATCAGGATCTGCAGGTAATAAGATAAAATCTGGTTCAATAGTAACAAGTAACATCCATCTATCAGAACCTGTTAATTGTTTCATAGGATTAAATGCTGCCCATGAAAAAACAGGTGTAGTAAAAGAAGAAGGAATAGCTACTTTTTGTTCAGTCCCATTACTTAATATAAAATTCTCAGTTATTTCATTTGGATTAACTGTCAAATATTCATACTCATGTCTAAATAATGCTGTATTTCCATTTTCAGGAGCACTCAATGGATAACCATAACTTGCCATAAAACCGAAATCCTCAGAATAAACAGCAGCTGACCTACTTATGGCTGTATCATACCAAGTATTCTCTCTTATATTATATATAATAGCTCTACTATTTTCTCCTTCAGGAATATTAGGATCTCTCATAGGGGAATTTACCTTTTCTGGGTAAAACCACCATATCTCACCATATTGAGTATGCTTTACCCCTACTACTTGCTGGCGTCTACTCATATCTAAATTATTGTAAAAATAATTTAGACTCATAGTATTTGCTAATTCTTGTACAATACCGTTATATTGAAAGAATCTATTGGTACCAGGCCAGAAAAATAATCCATCATATTCTACTACACATCTAGTAGATAAAATTGATGAACTCTTGGACATTACATCAATTTGAAATTGTAAATTACCCCCGGTATCAGGAGTATTTATACATCTTACAACTGAAGATAAAGTCCAAAATAATATAGTAGGGCTATTTGTACCACCACGAATAGATTTAGCATCTACAACTTGATCATTACTAATAGTAATATTTCGATTTTGTGAATCTGTAAAATCAAGAGGTTCTTTTAATTTACTCCATTGTACTAATCCATTAGAGCCATATAAAAATAAATAATTTGATGCAAATAATGCCCCACATATCCCTCTTTGATCTTTAGGGGGATTAACTAAATCTTTTAAATTTTGCCCTATAACTCCCGATAATAAAGTAGAAGGAATTTCATCACTAATATTAAATTTATTATATGAACCTACATACACAATATATTTATTATCATTTTGTATAATAACTTCAGATTTCCAAATTAAATTATCATTATTTACACCATATATATTATTATAAACAGAATTTGCTAATCCTTGAGTAGTTCTAACACGATTAATGCCTGTTGAATTAGCTAAATAAACTTGCATATCATTAGTATTTCCCTTTTCGGGTAATATAGTAATATTAGTCGTTGTAGGTTTTCCGTTGGTATTTTCTCTACCTATCCCTTTCATACCTTGTATGCTTCCCATCTTACGGATATTACCCCGTTGGAATCTTACCCATTGACCGTCTGTACAGAAATCAGCTTGAAAGGTCGTACCATCTCTTTTTATACCAGGTTTGTAAATTAAAGGATAAAGTTGATTAGCCATGTTTAATCCTTATTACGTTTAGTAACACGATCAGTATATCTTTCAACTGTATCTTTATTTATATTTTCTAATTCTTTTTCATATAAAGAAGTAAATAAATTAGCTCTTTCATCTGATTTTAAAAATGGAATAGCTTGTACCATACATGCATATATCAACAAATTTGGATATTTATCTGTTAAAAAGTTAGTACTATTTTGCTCATTAAATACAGGAGGAAAACTCAAATATGTAAGTGAATATGGATAAGCAATAGCAGGTGTAGGTGCTATATAAATATGTGGGGGAATACCACCTGCATCATTTTGAGGCACATTCATATCAGCTGAATAAAAAACAGGAGGAGAATTTTCATTAGAAATTTCTTCATCTGGCCAATAAGTAGTACAAAATTCATAACTTCTAGGTAATAAAAATACAATATTTGAATTATTAATATATTGTAAATTTATAGTAAATTTATAATCTAATGGTTTTGAAATATAAGGAATATTTGGTGTCATTACTCCTTCTATTGTTTTTTGAAAACCAATAGTTTTTGCCCTACTATAAATATTACTCAAAGCCTGATTAATTAAATTAGGGATTTGACTAATAAATACAGGTTCATTCCTATTAGTATAAGCTATCATTAAATTCTTTAAATCATTGTAATTCATCTTGTTCTTCCTCTTTATTCAAATTTTTAGAAGCTCGATAAATACTATTTAATGTATAGCCTGTGATATCTTTAGCTCTTTTATTTAATTTCATAGCTGTAGATATTTTCCCCTTACCTTCAGTTTCAGCATAATGTAATGCTAAATCTAAAAACTTTTTATCGGTTAGAAGTTTAGTGGTTACAGCAGCTCCCCCAACTCCTGCTATAGTAGCTGGCGTAAACACTCCTGTAGGGTCAAAAAATACTCCGGATAAAAAACCTAAAGCGGCTGCTGTAGGTGCTGTTCCAGAAGGGTTTGGTGTCCTCCGATTTTTGCGTACCATCGCATTAGATAAAATGCCTAATTTTTCAATTTTTTTATAAGTCTCTTTAGGAACATTTTTTCTTATTAATTTATTCTTTTTTTTATCACTAATAGATCGTGAAAGCATCGCATATGAAATATCCTCAGGATCATTTAATCCTTCATTTCTAAGAAGATCTTCTACTTTTTCACGTTTAGCTACTTTTGAAAATAAATCATCGGCTTCTTTATAGTTTTTATACCATTGAGGGTTAGTTTTACCATATTCTGCAATATCTTCTGAAATAGAATGTTGTACATTACGTAATTGTTCTTTTACACCTTCAGGTATATCCCATTTAATAATCTTATTAAGACTTTGTTTAGTACCTATTAATCTTTTTACTCTAAAATCTTGAGCAGGTATTTTTACATTACCAAATTGTGAATTTAAACTTGGGGATAATTCTCTTTTTAAACGTTCTAATAATCTGGAAAGTTCTTTTTCTTCATCTGATAATACAGCTGTATCTATTTCTATTTTATCTAAAGCGGCTTTTGTTTTTAATGGTTTAACAGTTACACCTTTTGGTAATTCAGCTTTTCTCTTCTCATATAAATCAAAAATTTCCTTTTCTATTTCTGGTGTTCTTTGTGGTCCAATTTCATTATAAACTTCTCCTAATTTTCCATGTAATTTGGATTGGGCGTTATCATATTTATTCTTTAATTTATTTCCAAAAAAGGGAGTTTTAGATATAGCTTGATCAGCTAATCCTGTTAAAGTGCTATCGGTAAGAACAGCAGCAGGTAATTCTATTCCCAAATCGTTAGCCGCTTGTGCGGCTTTAATATTTAATCTTTGAGGTCCAAGTCCCATAACTTTCATTGTCGTTTTCTTTGGACTTTGTATTACATCCTTAAAAGAAGGAACTTTTAAATTAGGAGTTGCAACACTAGATATAACATCAGCTGCAAAAGGATTTACCCCTGATTCTTGTAATGCGCCTGACCCTAAACCTACAGCGGTTGCTCCTTTTGAAGCTTTAGCTGCGTTTTTAAATTGATTAAATAAATTTTGCCCTTTAGTTTTCCAATTCCATGGTAACATACTAGCTCCAAAATCAGCACCTTGTGCAACAATTCTTTGAGCAGGACTACTAGGATTAGGTTCTAAATCTACACCTGTATAATTTTTTATTCCTGATTTTACAGATTCCCCTGCTGGAACATAATCACTATAATTAGTTTCAGGGATATTTTCATCATTAGTAATTTTAGGAACATTAGTAATGTTTGGGTTTTGAGCAGCCCAATAAACCTCGGAAGGATTACCAGAAGTTTTGCGTCCTAAATTAATAATCTTTTCAGTAGCTTTAGCTGATAGGGCTGGTAAATCTGCTATACTTGAAAAACCTTTTAATGCAGACTTACCAATGAGCGCAGGCCATGAATCACCTTCTTTTTCAGGTACAATAGGGGCAACAGGAGTTACTTTATATTTATCCCATTTGTTTAAAGGTTTAGTATCTTCTTCAACTCTATATTTGTCCCATCTACTCAATGTTAACCTTCCACAAGAATTAAACCATCTTGTAAGGCATCATTAACTTCGTTAGTTGGAATTTGATATTGTTTCCCTTGTGAATCTTGCATTAAAATAGATTCATTATTAGTAGAAGGAATAATTTCTTTTTCAGGCGCTGCACCTTTTAATCTAGATTCAAAATCAATAACTTGAGAAGGATCTATATGTACTTTATATTGTAAACTTAAATTAGCCGCTTTATAAGAATTCTCAATTTCCTCTTTTAACATTTTTAATTTAGATTCAAACGACTCTCTAGAATCTTCTTCTAAACTAGGATAAATACCTTGTTCTTTAAATAACTCAATAAGACGCGGACCTATAACACCACCACCTTTTAGAGCTCTTTCTGAACTAGTAACAAACTTATTTAATTCACTATTTAAGGTTTCTCTTTCGGCAGTTTCAGTTTTTAATGCTTTATTATTAAAAAATCTTCCTGCAATATCTTTAGCTTTATTAGTAAAATATCTTCCTTGCGCCATTGGGTCTAAAATATTCCCAGCTGTATTAGTTTTAAATTTTTTATAATGTTCTTCAATTTTATTTATATCATTTAAAACCGTACCTATAGATTTCTTATCTTTTAAATAACTAGCAAAATCTTTTTTATTATCTATAGGAAATAATCCTTCACCGCCAATAACCTCTCCTCCAGATGGGTTTCTTTGTTCTAATTGCTTATTATGATAAGCATCCATCATATCATGATATCTTCTTTGTTCAGCTAGTTGATTTTCAGCGTGAGATCTATGCCAATTACGCTCTTCTTGTTGAGATTGCCTATTTTGTTCTGCAGCTTGATAAGCTAATATTTGATTAGCTAAATTATTATTCTCTTTAAATGCTAAATCTTCTGCTTCATCATGAGCCATAACAGCAGGACCTAATGATCTTGCAACTGCACCGAAATTATTCATAAAACCTTTTTGTGTAGGTTCATTTCTATATGCTTCACCAAATGATAATAAAGAACGTCTTAAAGCTTTATCCTGCTGTTTTTCAGTCATATCAAGAGAAACACGTGCACTTTCAATAGCAGCTCTTATGCCGCTATTGAAAGGATTAAAAGGTTGTTGCCCTTGAGTAGGGGAATTTTGTTGCGTTTGTTGATTTTGAAGATAATTTAAAACTGCAGGATTCATGTTAAGTACCTAAAATATTACCCATTATCATATAATTCCAAACATATGTTGTAGATGCTGTTAAAGCAGTTTGAGAAGATCCAAATATAGCAATAACATTTCCTGTTGAACAAGATACGTAAGTTTTACTATTTTTTTCGTAAATTGCAGTAGTTGCGGACGCCGGTGTCATTATCATACAACCTTGACCAGTCATCAGAGTGTTAAGATAAGATGGTAATGTGAAAGTTGCGATAATACCTAACGTTGGGCTACTACCGGTTGTAAGAGTGAATTTCCCTGCTAAATTAGAACCTGACATACTGTATGTAGCACCAGTTCCTGCACCTACATCTAAAGTAGCTACTACAGGCGCACCACCCCCAAAATTTGTTAATCCGTAAAGTAATCCGTCTACACGATTTGTAGATGCTTCAAAATCATTAACATCTATGATAGGGGAACTAATACGCTGAAGTGTACTAACTCCTGTAACATTTAGATCCCCGTTAATAGTTACATTCTGTAGAGTTGAATTTCCGTCAACTAATAAATTACCAATTGTTGAAAGATTACCACCTACTAAATTTCCATTTACCCCCATATCACCTGTTACTCCACCTGTTTTACATAGCATATTTCCGTCTATTTTTGCATTGCTTGTAACATGTAGACCTAATGTAGTAATTAGATCATCATTATTAATATCAGATGAATGTAAATTTCCGCTTACTGTTAAATTACCGCTTACATTACCATTAGTAAGACTACTGGTTCCATCAACTTGAAAATTAGTTTGTACATGTAAAGTTCCATTTACTTGTGCATCCCCCATTGTCAATAATCCTAATGTAGTAATTACAGCATCATTAGTAATATCGTTAGAATGGATATGAGTTAAATCTGCATCTATAGCATTAACTGTTTGAGCTGTTAATGTTTCAACATTAATATCACTTTCAGCAGTAAGGATTGGTAACCAAAAGCCTGCAGCGGTGTAGGTTTCTAATTCTTCAGTATCCCTATTAAAAACAATTCCACCTACTAAGTTTTCTGTAACAGGAATATCAATTATTTCTTGTTGAGATAAAATTGGGGTATTTAAAGCTCGGTATCTGTTATCAGTATCGTCAACAAATGCAAGGTTTGATAACCTTGTTACTTGAGACATTGGATCGTCAAGTGTAGCCATGGTAAACTCTTTTAAATTAAAAGAATATTATACCATAAAATTTATTTATTAAAGATTAATAATTTTACTTAATTTAACGGAGTTTCGTTTAATTCAAGATAAACTATATTGCAATCAAATAATTGCGTATAACCATTAGAAAAGCATACTAATTTATCACTCATATAGGGTGTAAGATTATATTGTAATCTTAATAAGCCTGTCTTTTGTAAGACATTTATATTAGCATAAGGTGCAATTTCAAATTCATTCATTATTACAGATGAATAGGGAGTATTTGCAATAAATAAAATTGGACTTGTACCAATAGTTGTTATGATCTCAGTTTGAACAAAAGTATTTCCCCCATTAACAGTTCCTGCTTGTATGACTATAAGATCACCTTTATTGATTTGACCAGGTTTATTATAATCATTAGCACGAGTTAAAACCCAAGGAATGGAATTACTACCAACCGTAGTAAGAACATAAATTCCATTTTGAAATGTTAGAGTTTGATTTTTTACTAAAATTCTGGAATTGATGGCAGGTGTAACGCCATCAATAGTAAATGCAGTTAAAGTAGAAGAATTATTGGTTATAGTCGCCCCAATACCTGATAAACCATTATCATAAATAATATTAGGTAAATTAGCTGTAGTAGCGGCATAACAATTTCTTGTTGTTATGCCTTGAGTTCTAACTTTTAAAAGATTAAATCTAATTGGTGCGGGAGTAGTATTTGTTACATTAATAGATGTAACTTCAATAACATGTGCATCAGCTGTAAGGATAGTAGTTTGATTATTACTTAACCCTTTGTATATATTACTATCTGGACTGACAAAAATACCCATTTATTTTTTAATTATTAATAATAAATTCAACAACCTTTGTATATCTTCCATCTATAGCTAAATGTAATATACTTTCACCTTTTTTATTAGTACTATTAATAGTTTCCTTATTCATTTTATTAAAAATAAATTTAAACTTCTCTGGTACATCATCAAACCATCTATTAGTTTTTAATAAATAATGTAATAATGTATTACCTTCTTCATCTATTATATTAATAATTTCAGGTGACATTTTAGATAATAAAATCTTACAAATCTCTAACTCTGTATCATCTCTAAGCAACGCATAATGTAAAGCAGTTAAACCTTTATTATTTTGTTTATTAATAAATTCATTACTCATTGTATGAAGTAATAACTTACATACATCCTCCATACCTGCCGAAGCAGCATTATGTAAATACGTATTACCTTCATTATCACAACTGTTATAATCTAAATCGAATTTATTCATATTATCTTCTCCTAATTTTTTATTACTTCAATATTATTAATTGGTATCATTTCTCTTAATTCTCTAATATTATTTTCAACATTAGAAAGTAGATTATATAATATATCACATTCTTCTTTTACATAATTATTATCTTCTTTAACAAGTAAAGGAAGAACTGAAGGTATAATTTGTTGAGCATATTGCCAATCAATAATTATACTATTCATTAATTGTGTTCTTTTTCTGGATTCTTCTATTTTATCTTGAATGTTCATTGCATACCTATAAAATTAATTGATATATTATAACATAAATATTCTAAATTAGATATTCAATTACCAATTACGTGATAATTAAATGTATAGACTGTTGAATTAGTTAAAGCTGTTGTGCACCTTATTGTAAATCGATCTAATCCGGTTTTAATTACATATAAGGGTAATCCAGCTGCTGTTAAGCTACCAGGGGTTAAGATTGCCACAAAAGTATTTGTCGGCATAGAAGAAGCTAATATAACAGTTAGTATAGGGTTTGTAGTACCTGGTATTGATATACCTGTACCTGTTGTCAATGTTATACTACCTGCAAGCTCTGAACCATCTTTATTTGTAACAGAAGCACCCGTGCCAGTTACTGTTGAAGTACCTACAATTACTGTTACACCAACACTAGTATTACCGATTATTCTATGGGTTCTTATAGCGCCAAATACATCAAGAGGGTAAGAAGGTGTTCCTTTTATTCCGACGTTACCCGTAGAAGGAGAAGGGATAAGTAAAAGATTACCACTTCCATTAGGGGTTATAGAGATTGCACCGTTAGAGTTTGTACTTATTAATGAATTACTTGTTAATTCCATGTTACCAGCTGTCAAAGTATTACTAATTATAACATCTGAAGGTAACGATAAAGTTACTGCTCCTGATACTGTATTAGCTGTGATTTGATTTGCTGTACCTGTTATAGAATTAATAACACCTACACTTATGGCAGCAGTTAAAGTTTGTAGATTTACAGCATCTAATGGATTAATAGGGTCACTTAAATTAATAATTCTATGATTATTAATATCAACATTCCCAGTACCATTAGGATTAAGAATAATATTTCCATTAGTATTAGTACTTACTAATGAATTACCTATTAACTGCATATTCCCAGCTGTTAAAGATGTAGATATTATTACTGCTGACGGTAAGGATATTGTTGAAATACCCAATACAGTATTAACAGTAATCTGATTAGTTGTCCCACTTATTATTATTCCACTAATAGCAGTATTCAATGTTTGTAAATTAACTGCATCTTGTAAGTTTACAGGGTTAGCTAAATTAATAATCCTATGATTATTAACATCAATATTACCTGTACCATTAGGGTTAAGAGTAAGATTACCATTAGTATTATTAGTCTGTAATGTATTACCTATTAATTCTAAATTACCTGCAGTTAAAGATGTAGATATTATTACATTTGCAGGTAATGATAAAGTTACAGCACCTGCAACAGTATTAGCTGTAATTTGATTTGCAGTTCCTGTAACTGATGATATTAATCCCCCAGTAGCCCCTGAAATAGCAGTTTGCATTGTTTGCAAATTAACCGCATCTAACGGATTAATAGGATTCGCAAGATTGATAATTTTAAAGTTATATAAAGAAACGTCAGCATCGGCTGAAATATTATTTAATCTTAAAGCTGATATTTTATTATCAGTATAATTTTTAGCAGCCGCATCAGCTATTGGTAATATAAATGTAGCAGCAGCCGTTACTGAAGCTGCTACTATAGCAGGGGTTGCGGCTGCTATCGCTGCAGCTATTTCAGCGGTTACAATTAAATGAAAAGCTGCTATTGCTGTTTCTATAGCTAATGGAGCTGTAATAGTTTTATATATAGTAAAACTAAGTTCTAATTTACCTAAATCATCAGAAACAACGGCTTGTCCACTAGCCGTTCCCCTCCATATTTGCCCATCATATAAAAAACTAGTGCCAAGGCGTGGTAAATTAGTTATATCTATATAAGGATAAGGTTGAGGTCTATTACTAGTATTACCTATCCAAATATTACCTATTGGTAAGTCTGGTAATATCGTATCGGGTAATTTATTACTAACTATTATTTGACCTGTGTTAGCAGGATCACCTATAAATATTTCGCCAGGGTTTAACCCTATCTCTTTTAATACACCATAATTATCATCGTCTACCCCCCTTGGATCCCAATTCAAATCACCATTTATTGAAATATAAGGCGGAGTAGACGATGTAGTTATAGGTGGAATAATATTTTTTACTGATAATAGCATCCGCCCTATTTTCACATTAGGTAAATTACTCATATCAAGACGCATTGTTATAGAAGGAGTACCTGTACCTAAAGGATCAGTTAAAGTTACAGTCTTACCAGTATATAAATTATATATACCAAAATTTTGTCTCTTATTTTCAGAAGTAGGAAAAAGATTAAGAAAAGTTGGTAAATTATCTAATGTTACTCTTTGTTGAGGGACAGGTCTGTTAGTATTATCACCAATCCATATGTTTTTATAAGGTAAATCAGGTAAATCACTAATAGGAATTATAGCTGTAGTACTTACTATACCATCAATATTATATAAATAACCTTCAGCAAGATTAAATAATACCTGAGCATTAGGTAATTCATTATTAGGGTGTCCAATAATGATATCCCCTTTAACTAGGGAATTATATCTTTTTTTAAGTGCTATTAAATCTAGTCTAATATCAATTATAATTGGAGAAGGTATAGCTATACCATTTTTATTTCCAATCAATACGTAATTAGGATCAGATAATACTCTCCCAGTTATTGGTGATATGAAATTATGTAAAACATCATATTGTTCATAAGTGAAACTCATGCTGTCAAATGCCCCAAAAATGTAGATATATTTTCTATATCATCATTATAAGTCTGATTAGCTAAATCTTCATAATATGTTAGTATCTCAGGTGAAGTGTTATCTAAAGCAGGATCTAAAGTAAGATCCAATGGCGGATTAAACCTATAATAATATAATTGATCTAAGGTATAATTCGATTCTAAGAATAAAGATTCAGCACCAGATTCTTGTGCACCTGTAGAAGCTATACTAAATAATTCAAATAAAAATTTGATAGTGTTATAATCTATATCTTGTAATTGTAAATCTAACATTTTATTCTGTAATTTATTCAAATTCTTTACAGAATGTCCCATCTTTTGCACTATACTTCGAAGTGTAGTACTTGGGGTGTATTTCTTTTTATCTTTTTCTAAGATCATTAGATTAGATGATACAGGATCATTATCAAACCCATACTCACCTGCACCTGTGCCTACTGATAAAACACAAAACCTATTAGCAGTCGGCTTTGTCATTTTCCCAAGAGTATACCCTAATTGTGATGGGTTATTTTGATATATTCCCCCATCAAAAAATAATCCGTTTAATTTGGTATTAATAGGACTTGTAAGCTCAATAGGAGGTAAATAAACAGGAGCAGCAGATGTTGCAAGTGCAACATTACTTAGTAATTCATCTTGCCCACTAAATGCAGGATTATCTAAATTGGAACATAAAACAAATGTTTTAGTAGTATATTCAAAAGTAGGAATAATTACATTTGCCTGTACATCTTGCATTGTCTTATCACCAAACAAAGTCTCAAGTAATGTTTTAAGTAATCCTGATCCATAAGCATTAGCATATGTGCCTGATGAATTATAAAAAGGTATATTCGCAACTATAAGAGCTAGTTTTTCAACAGAATTTGGACGTACAGACGGTACAATTGGGGGAAATACTACAGGAGGAAATACATTGCTCCCTAATGTAAATAACAATGGTCCTTGTTCAGTAAAAAATGGGATTAGATCTTCTGGAGTTTTACCAATAGCTAATGCAAGAGCTACTATTCCCCCTACTGATGTACCACAAATTACATCAAATTTTTGTGATAAAGTTGCTGGATCTGTTCCCCATTGTTGGACAAAACGATTAAAAAAGGTCATAGATAAATAACCTCTTTCTCCTCCACCATCAAACTCTAATATTCTTGCGGTATTTGGATCACTCATTGAAATGTTACCTTTCTAAGTTCTTCTAATAAAACATTAGGATCAGGCACAGGATTAGGATCCTTCCATCCAGGTATTGGAGCATTTGAATATTGTAAAAAATAGTAAGGTGGATCGTTCTCACTAAAAAAACTTCCATTTCCAAGACTTTCTACTGTTTGTTCATAAGTACCTATTACTGGATACTCAGGGTCTGGGTATGGTGTTGGAGGTCTTGCATTATTAATAGGTTTAGGATCACTTTTAACTAAAGGAGGTCTATTTTGCTCATTAGGAATATCTAGATAAGGTCTTCCTACCATTAACCCTGTCCATACAAGATTATCACCTCTCCATTCCATTTGCTTACATAAGTCTTTAGTATTAAAGGTAAAACCTGTACGATCACATACACCTAAAGAATCAGGATTATCATAATCTATTGTTACAAATTTACTTTTCCATCTACTTACCCATGCCATGATTAATTACCTTTTATAGTAATAGAAATATCTTCTGTATCTTCTTTAGTTGCTTCTGCAAATGATCTTTCATATTTAGCTTCCATCATATCCGTCATTTGTGGATTAAATTTTAAAGCTAAGAAATATGAAAGTCCCCAGATTAAAGCAGGATACATTTTGGAAGGTATTTCAATGGTATCAGTCAATAACTTAACATCTTGCATCATCTTCTTATAAGAATATGCAAGACAATTATATTGAGGTGCAGGAACAGGCCAAACAAATAAAACTGGTTGTATTTGTCTATCTAAATAACAAACACTTGGTCTACTTTGAATATTTTTGTTTGGATAAGTTCCATATTCATATCTACTTACATTTGAAATATTAAAATCAAATACATTATTGTTAAAATATATTTGTCTTATATTTAAGGTTTCTCCGCCAATTTCTCTTATTCTATATGCTTTAGCATCAAGTGGAATCGGTACATCAAACCATGAAGTTATACCTTTAACATAAGTTTGCTTAGGAATAGTAATAATAGGTAACCAAGATTGTGCTACAGTAATATCAGAATCGGCAGGGCATTGTTCTACTATTATTGTATAATCATTGGTAATATTTGATTGAATACCAACAAAAGTAATAATATTTGTATTGATTAATTGATTAGGGCCAGCTGGATCAAAAGTACCAAATTCATATGATATATTCCCATTAGCTACGGTTTGAATACATCCTGTTGTGATACTATCATCAAAGGCATTTGCAGCTACACCACCTCCCCCATTATCATAAGTAGCCCCAGTATTTGTTTGAGCTTTAGCTAATCCAGTAGGTGCTAAGGTATAAACTTGCCTTGAAGAGGTTCTTAAATTCACCTGAACCATATCAAGAACTTCATTAGAAAGAAGATATTGACCTTGTGCAGGTATTAAAGCTAAGAAATCACTTTTAAGAGTCCAAAGATTAACAGTTTTACCCATCCATTCAAGAAGTATTAAATTAATACTTCTAATAGCTGATTCTATTTTTAATACGTCTAAAAATTCACCTGTAATGCCAATACGTTCAAATGCTTCTCTTATTAGCAGCTCTACCTGAACTGATTGAAAATTGTAAGTTCCAGAAGTTGGAAGCATTTATTGTACTCATTTATTTTTTTTATTTTTAAAACTTCTTAAAGTTTCAGCCAATTTTGCTCTCTTTTTCAATAATGGATTTTTAGAACGAGTAGCTTTATCTAATTTTTTCTTAGGTATTTTTTTACCTTCAGGGACTCCTAATTCTTTATGTAAAGAACCTTTATTTTTAATTGCACCAGCAATCCAATTACCACTTTTACCGTAGGTATCATGGTGAACTTTATGTAAATGTTCTTTATTATTTCTATTTAATCCCATTTATCTCTCTTAGAATTGTAAGAATTGCATAAATAAAGTAGCAGCCCCTACAGATGGAGTTACCTTTATCAAAATATTACTGCATATATCATTCTTTTGGAGTATCTGGGTTGAATTAACATAAGGTCCCCCTACAGATATGAAAGAAAAATCATTAACCATAGATGGATAAGTTTCACCATTACCTGATACATCAGTTAGAGATTCATATACTTGGTAGGTACACCCATTTGAACTTTCAGTAACAAAACCTAAAGCATAAGCTGTAGTAGGTGCTGATATTGAAAAATTATTAGGTGTTATACGGTTAATAAGAGGGAAAAATCCTATTAAACCAGTTCCAGCACTAACACCATTTACTGCCATGTTTACAGTAATGGATGAAATGATATCAAATACATCAGGTGTATAAACTGTGTTATTATGAGGTCCTGCAATAGTATTTGTAACTACAGTATTATTTTGAACTCCAGATATTGTAAAAGATGCAGCGCTTAAATCATTAACAGATGTTAGGCTAACATTTCTTGCAAAACCTTGTGCATTAAAACTAATAGTATTACTTGCAGCATTATAATAAGTACCATTTAATACTAATGCTCCCGCTGAAGCTAAATTCTGTAATGCTGAAACAGCTGCTAAATCCTGAGCTGCCCAGTATTTCTCTATGTATGTTGCCATTTATATAAGCTGTAAAAAAGTTAAGGTCATACTATTACCAATAGTGCTTGTAGAACCTGTTAATTTAATTAATATCGAAGTAACTAAAGTGCTATTATTTGGATACATATAAAAAGTCTCATTTCCTGAAGCTTTAATCGTATATAAGGTTCCAACGTTATTAGTTATAATTTCATTAAAAGTATGACCAGTATTAACTATATTACCTAATGTTCCATATACTGTTGTTCCTATAACATTAGTTCCAAATGTACTACCAAGAGTAAAATTGTAATTTAAATTACTTATTCCGCTAATCGTTGGCATAAGTAATTGGAAAAAGCCGCTATGCCCTGTCCCAATACTTATGCCTGTAACAGCAATGCTAGATGTTATATTGCTAACTACATCATATATATTTACCGAATAAACCGTATTAGCATTAGGACCATTTATAGTTTCGATAATGGCTACACCATTTTGGATACCGTATATAGTAAAGACAGCAGATGATAAATTACCTGCAGCAGAGAATGATAGTTGTCTGCTATAACCATTTTCAATAAATGAAACGTTACCACCTGATGCCAAATTACCGTTGAGAACCAAATTAACATTTCCTGTTGTATCCTGTATTAAACATACATCCTGAGTATTAGCATCAGGAAAAATGTATTGTGCCATTATCTACCTCTTTTTATAAGTTAAGCCGCAGCACCTTCAGTACCAACAACCGCACGCTTGTTACTTATACCCATAGAATACCTTTCAGATAGACTACACATGACGTTTTTAGTCATAAAATCTACATAAGTATCACCTTCTACAGCTGTTCTTTGGAAATGTTTAAATCCATCAGGAGCATCTGTAAGAATGAAGAAAGCATTAGGGCTTGTCAGGAAGTGATTGATTTTATAGCCTTCTGGTAGATAATCCCCATGGTAAATGGCGTTGATATCATTATTTGCTGTACCAGTTCTAAATACAGAATTTGTAAGAATAGATGATTTGAACTGTAAATTAGCAGGCACAATCATCTTCCTTGCCATTGTTTGAGATAACAAACCACTTTGTAAAGGCATTTTTTGACATAGAAGTAATAGTTGCTCAACTGAAGCTTCACCAAAAGCAGCAGGTACTGCCAATTTATTAGCATATGTTCCACCGTCTATTGGGTTATTCAATGAACAAACAGGTTGACCATCTCCGGTTGGGTAATTTGCATTAAATGCATTATTAAGTAGATTAGCACCTAAAATATTTCTAGTACTTCTTAGAGAATCAGCTAATGCATTTGAATTTATAGTAAATTGACCTTTATATAGGTTATCTTCTACAGCTTCTTTAGTAATTGCAAACTGTAGACTAACAACTTTATGTAGGTAACTTGTTACAATCCTTTGACCAGCAGTATCTGTAGAACCAGGTTGACCTTCAGGTTTAATAACACCATTTCCGAAAAGTTTCATCTCAACGTCAATTTCCTGATTTTTATAAGATGGAGTAGTTTTGTAGATTTCAGTCCATTCTTCAGGATATGTCTTCATTTTAGCTATTACGGCATCTAAGCCAGGGCGTAGTAATTGTGCAATTGCACCGGTATTTATCATATAATTATTCCTCTAAATATTTTATTTATCCTTGTAAATCCAACATCTGAATGTCAAATTTACAAGGTTGTTAATTAAGCTACATAAATTGGAGCAGTTGATCCTTTCCCATATACGTGATTGTTTATAACTACTGTTACGTTTAAGAACGGTGTAGTTTCCAGGGTTAAAGCTACGTTAGATACGTTTTCAGGCTTAAGAGTGTATGCAATTGCTTTAAGAGGCAGAGTTGTTACATCTTTATTGTAATCATGAGTTGGACCTGCAGCACTTGTAGTATCAACATCAAGATAAAATGCAGATTGCCCTGATAAAGTACTCCCTGAAGTTGGGTTATTAGCATAGAAAATAGGATTGGCAGCAGTCCATTCTGGTGTTCGAACAGTATTAAAATTAGTACCACCCCCAATGTTTAAGCCAAAATTTCTCCCGAATGTCCCGAATTTAGAAAATGGAGCTGATCCATTAGTATTAGAATTAGGGAAAAAAGGCTCTCCAACAAAAGATGGCAAATCAGGTAGAGCTGGCGCACTAGCATTAATATGACTTGAAACTTGAATATCAAAAATAACATTCGGATCATCAAGTACGTAAGCTATAATAGCTGTACCAGGTTTAACCTGTGCAGATGCTGGCCAATAAGGTGAAGCAATATAAGGAGTAGATGAAACACTATTAGCTGCTTGATATCTACATCCCATGAAAACACCAAGAATAGGAACAGCAGAAAAAGTAGAAGGAGTTGCATCTCCAAAAGCAGGAGCATATAGTGCAATAGTTCCTACTCCTCCTAAAGTTGTAACAGATGATAATATTGAAGTACCCCATTGAACAGGATCACCTGTAAAGAGTGAAACTGCATATGTAGATGTACCATTTGGATCTGCATAAATTTTGTATTCGTTAACCTTTTCAGTCCAGCTACCACCCGCAAGTGAATTCATAGGACGTAGACCAAAAGGCGCATTTGTGCCGTAAGCCATAAAAACCTCTTAATAATAAAATTTGAATTAATTTATTTTTAGATCTTTTATGGATAAGACTTCAGAAACCGCAGAACTTTTTAATGTCTTGTTATGACTGGCAGGCATATAAGGGAGAAGGCTTATATGCCTATTAATTTGAGTAGTTTTGATCTTTTATGGATAAGATTTAAGAAACCGCAGAACTTTTTAACGTCTTGTTATGACAATAATAAATATATTGTATTCCTATTGGTTAATAAAGTCAAACATTTAAATATATTATTAATGAATTATACAGATGTAATTAAAACTGTTACTCCATGAGGAGCAGAAAGTACTAACTCACCACTTGCATCTGTAACAATGATAGTCACAGATGTGAGTTCTTTAACGATGTAGTAACCATTAGAAATAAATGGTAAGCTTCCACCAGTACTACCAAGAGTAATAGTTACCCCGTAATTAAGATTAGGCATAGGTGTAATAAAGTTTCCTACGTACGTACCTTTTGAACCTGTTACTGAAGATATATTAGATTTTTGTTGTACTACTATCTGATTACCCATCCCCACTATAGTATCAGTAAAAGTAAATGTAGCAGCTATTCCTAGAAAATTAGTAAGACCTGAAATTGCACCAGAACTATTAATAGTAACACCATTAATTTGTACTGATCCAGTGCCATTAGTAGATAATTGTATATTACCGTTATCAGTATTATTTGTTATGACTCCCCCAGATAGAGTCATATCACCTACTGTTATTGAATTAAGACCTGTTATAGTATTATTTAAATCAATAACAGGATCATTACCTAATCCATTTCCACCTGTAATGGTTATATTTTCACCACCTAATAGTTCGACTGTTTTAAAGTCAAGTGATGGTGTTGTTTGAGTTACAACCAAGAAATCAGTAGAATTTACAGCATTTAATTTAGATAAAGATGTAGGTAATTTAAAAGTAAGTGAAGCAATAGGAGGAGTTGCAGGACTGCCTGTTATGATAACAGAATTATCAGGACTTAAAGCAGTTATCCCTACAATACCGTTAAATCCTCCTAAAGGTTGTACAACTCTCCATTCACCGTTTACTGTAGAATTATCATATAAATATAATTCATAACATTGACCGTAAGGAACTTCAATTATATTAGTAATTCCATCATTACATGTTAATGTAAAAGATTCCTCGGTAATCTTAGAAATATTATTAAATCTAATTGTTTGCCCTGGTGATACTAATGTTGCATCAGGTAAAATAATCTTTAAATCAGCCAATTCTGCTGTAACATCATTAATATCATTTATAACTGGACCTCCATTAAATCCAGAAGGCCATGTTAATGTTAAATTTTCTACTAAAACTAATTCTTGAACGGTAAATTGTGCCATAATTAAAAACTATGTATCCCTCTCATTACACCACCATAGAAAGTACTATCATTAGACACATGTCCTTGTATTTTAGCCATTGCATTATCTGCTAATGATTGATTGTAAGCTTTTATTCTATTACCTAATATTTCAGGTATTTCCATCAAAATAGCATCCATGTACCAAATATAAGAATTCATATTCTCATACTTTTTAAATGGATCAATAGAGAAAGCAGGAGATCTATCAGATGGTACTATTTCCCATCCCTGTCTCATTAAACCCTCTACTTGATGAGGGAAATCCTTATTAGCCCAACAATACATATAACCATCCCTTGCTACACCATGTGGTAAAGCTAAAGGACTTACGTATTCCATATTATATTGTTTTAACATTTCATTAGCCCTTGATTCGGCTAATCTTGTCATTCTTCTATTTTCCATATTTGTTATACCCGTTGTAAATATTGTCTGGATTTTGCATACGATAGATCTTAAATTTCAAATATTCTTGATTACTATAACCCAATCTTTCTGCTAATTCTTTTTCATCAGTATTTAATGTAACCTGATTATCTGGTAATGAAGATTTATTATTTCCTGAAGTTGATACCTTTCTAACACCACTAGCATTAGCTAAATATTCTCTATTTCTTGCACTATCACGTTTAGGGGCTTTTATAGATTTAATATAATCATCAATAGTATCAAAATACTCCTCAGAACCTATTACATCCGTAGCATCATTCTTTTGTAAATTATTTTCTAATCTACTAATAAAAGAAGTTACATTCCCATACATAGTAGGATCAAAACTTTTAGAATTAATTTTCAAATAAGGATGAGTGTCAAGCCAGTCATTAACTATATCTTGTTGAATAGCTTGATTATCATATTCTTGATTTGAATAATTAAACCTTTGATTAGAAAATGAATTCCTTTTAGCTTCACTTTCATTAGCCCATCTTTCTAAATCATGTACAGCATTAGTAGCTTTTGTCAGAGCTATCTGAGCTTCTAAATATGCGTCTATATCTCCCTCATCAAAAGCTTTTTTAGCATTTTGTTTAGCTTTATCCTGTTCAGCATATACACTTTTACCATAATGATATGTACCAGTACTTAAAGATTCTTCAAGCATTGCTTCAAGTTCAGCTACTCTCTTAAGCGCTTCCTCTTTTTCAATTCTAGCTCTATATCTGTCATTATATAGTTTTCTAAATTTACTAGATCTTTTGCCTGGTAGGGGTTTAGCTTCTTCCTCATCTACATCCTCATGATCAAATTCTTGATCATTTTCAGGATATTGATTCTCATCTTCTGTTTCAGAATTCTCAGGAATTTGAGACTCTTCTACTTTAATTTCTTCTTGCTCTGGTTCTTCTCTTTTCTCAGGAATTCTCCCTTGCAACTTATCTATTTCATCAAACATATTTTGTACTTCAGGTAGATTTTCTATCTCCTTTATACGATCTGCTTGATCCATTCTTTCATCTTCATTATATTGATTCATATATTATTATATTTACCTCTCTATACTTCTTGGGTCTTTTACTATCAATTCTATACCATCTTCTTTAGTACAAAATATCGGTAGGCCGTTATATTTCATTCTAAGCCCCGAATGCCTTGCTATTACTACCCAATCACCTACTTTACACGCAGGACCAGTGTCTTTATATCTACTATCTTTATATGAACCTGGTGAGATTTTAACTACTAATCCTACAATAGTTTTATATTGTTCATCTTCCCTAGTTTTAGCTGTAAGATATAAACCTCCTTTAGTTTTCTCAGGAGAGGTATATAAACGTACAACTATTTGCCATAAAGGGGCTTCACAATCTTTAAACTTTGCTATTTCAGCTTCTTTATCAAAGGTATTAATATCAATACCTTCATCAACATATTCAATTATCTTATCGCTAACTTTTTTTGCTTCTTTTTCAAAAGCTTCTTTCATTTGATCTGGGGTTAAAACATTCCCAACATCATTAAATTTTTCTATAAATGTTTTATTATCCATTTTTTACCTCTCCCTTTTGTTTAATTTCATCAATTAATATTTCCCTTGATAAAGACTTTAAAATTTCTTTGATTTCACAAGGTATACATATATTAATATTTTTTAGTTTATCTACTAATTCATCAATTATTGGAAAATGTGGCATATAAAGAACATTACAATCACTATTAACTGTAAAGTTATAGTTTGTTAAAAAATTAATATGATCTTTTATGTCTTCTATACTTATTTTTCTTAATTCATCTCTTTCTTCTTCTGAATATTCATTTAAAAGTTTATTTTTAAATGATTTAAATTCTTCATCCGTCAATTTCATCTATTCCCCTAAAAACACCTTTAATAATCTCTATTGAATCATCAATCCCTTTGATTTTACCAGTATAAAATCGGTAATTATCAAAATTTGTATTTTCTGATAATAAGAGGTTTATTAATTCTTCTCTTCTTTGCCTAAGATTTCTTAATAATCTTTCATGTAAAATCATTATTTAAAAATTATTTGTATATGATTTCTTTTTCTTTAGTATAGGTTGACCATCCGCTTTAGATTGATCATGCCGTATTTTAGCAACTCCACCTGCTGCGAATTTTTGCTTCTCATTACAATGTTTTACATGACCACCTTTTCTATATTCTTCATCAACTTTAAAACCATCTTTCTTTTTTTGCTCTTCTTTTTCTCTTTTTTCACGTTCAGCTTTTCTTTCTCTTTCCTCTTCTTTGGAAATATCCTTTTTCATCTTTTCTATATGATAATTACTACTTACATGTATTTTCTTATCATCTTTAGAAACCATTCCACCTGTTTTATAAGGTCTCATTTCTTCTCTATCTGCCGCAGATTTAGAGAATGTAAATTCAGGTTCATGACCCCTTCTTGGATCTGTTAATCTTTCAGCTAATTCTCTCATTTGATCAGGTTTCCCTTGATAACCTGATTTTAAATATTTGAAATCCATTTAGTTTTCCTCTTGTTGTTTAGTATTAAATGTTTCTTTACTCATTTTCTTTCTCCATTTTTTGTTGTCTTTTCCATTTATCCCGTGCTTTCTTTTCTTCGTCATACAAAGGATCAAATAGATCTTCTATTTTCAATTCTTTAATATGTTTTTTATCCATTTTGCATTTCTTGTCTTGTTAATTCTGTTTCAGCTTTTAATATTGCTATATCTTCTTCAGATTCTATTTTGGCTTTATGTTTCTCAAAATCCATTTGAGTTTTAAATACATCAGTTTCAGCTTTCATGTTAGCTATCCGTTCCTGTATTTCAGCTTGTTTTTCTTTCTGTTGAATATCAGCTATTATTAACTGGTTAGGATCAATAGGTGCAGGAGGAGCATTTGCATCCATAGTCTGATTGATATTCTGAGCAATAGTAAAAGCAATATGATTTTGAACTTCTGGATTCATTAATTCTTGAAGAGGTGGTAACTCATAACCTAATATTTGTTCCATTTGAACTAAATATTCCATAGCTTCATGTTCTTTGATATGCGCTACTATGGCTGCTTGCACTTCAGGTTTATCTGCGTTCTGCTCAGCCCATAAACCGTGTATTAATTTATGTGAAGGATGATCTTGCCATTTAGCAGCTTGGACAGGTTTACCAGCTAATATGTTTAAATTCTCCGTTAAAGGATCCATAGCTAAAACTTCCTCAGTTTCACTATTAGTTGGATCAGGTAATATTCTATCTATTTCAGTTTCAGGTATCCCTTGCGCTTTATAATTATATTTAAATACTTCATACATATTATGCTGATCAGGTGCCATCATTGCTGTTTCAAGCATAGATTGAGCTCTTACAAGCTTATGAATAGTAGAGTTAGAAGAGGGATTAGAAACTGGTATGATTTCTATTTCATCTACAAAATCATTAAGTGTTATTTCTTTACCGTTGATATATTCAGAAAAATCATCATCTAATGTATTTTTAAATATATCATATATAAGTTGTAATTCCTGATTGAACGAACAATGGATAGATTCAGATATAACACTTTGAATTTTATTATTATTTTCAAGTGCCATTATTAAAGTAGAAGGTGCAATAGCCTCCCTTGAATCTAACATCCCAAGTTCCCCTGTTGCACCTAATTCCTTGGTTTGTGTTATAACCCTATCAGATAACGCACTTAATGCTTGAGAAGGACCTGAATATGGTAAAGGCATAAATACTTTTTCAAGATCTTCACCAAAAGTATCTACTTGTACAAATTCACCTGGTCCTATAACAATGTTATTTTGTTGCTGCTTAGATGCCCCTTGTTTACGTAACCCACCAGGTAAGTTTTGAAATTTACCTGCATCAATTAATTCTCTAAGGATTGTAGTTAAACTGATAGCATTAGATCCTAACATATGGGCAAGACCTAATCCTCTTATACCAAAACCTATTAAATAATTGTATAATACAAAATAATTAATCCTATTCTTATTAGGATCTTCTTCTCGCCAATTGCGACAAATAGATAAAATTTCCTTAGAATTAGGATCTAATATAACTATAAATGGTAAAGGTATGCTTTTCTCATCTATATCTTTTCTATCACTAAAATCATCCAGGTTAAGATAAACATGGCACTCATATATAGGAAATAACGACCGTTTTTCATAAACACTTAAATCTACATCTTTTTTTTCAAAATTACTCTCATTTTTTAATACCTCATCAGTATTTTCCATTGTTTTTAAATAAGGTAAATCAACATTTCTATAGGTACCATTTTGCTGATTTAGTAATATATCTCTTTTAGATAAATGTAAAATATGAGTAATACGTTGTGAATCACTTATAGAATTACAATCAGCATCAATAATAAAATCTTCAGCCGGAATAAACCTACTAATAGGACGATTTAAAGCTTTATCTAAATAAATTTTTCTGCATGAACTACCATCAAATCCCAAATGCATTAGAAAACGCTCATAATTAGGATAAAAATCTTTATCAACACGCAATAAATGATTATTAAGAAAATCCCTAGCTTTTTCCCCTTTCTCTTCTAATTCTTCAGTTGGGTAACCCTTAAGCCTATAACCTACTGGCCCTGCATTTGGTAGTAATTCACTCCTAATGTTAGCGTAATATCTTATTAATGCATTTGATAAAGTAGTATCAAATGTACGTGTAGCTTCTTTAAATGGACTACTTTTTAGATCTTCAACATCAAAACCTAGATATTCTTTTACCTTTTTAAGGGTTTTCATCCATTTTTCGCTGGCTTCTCTATCTTTATCAATAGCTTCTAATAGAAAAACAGATAATTTTTTTAAAGAACTATCACTAACAACTGTGCCTGCTAGATTACCATAAAAGGAGTCAGGTTCTTCTGCTTCTTCCTCTTGAGAAGGACCTATTTCGTAAACGGATGTCCCATCTTCTAATTCATGAAGTTCTCTAATGTCTTCATCATTAAGATTAGTTAAAATACTATCTTCTATCTTCATTAAGATTTTTAAAATTCTATTTTACGAAATAAAAAGATTAACGTATAATGTTAATCATTATTACTGAACTTAATCATTATACACTATTAATGGCAAAAATATTAGATAAATTTATACAAAACATAAAAAATTTAGAAAATTATTATATTTTACGAGAAGATAGTAAACATTTAATAGTAACTACTAATATTACTATTAAAAAATTTCATGAAAATTTAAATAATGTCTTTCAACCTTATAATGCTAATGTTGATGTAACTTTAAATGTAATTTTTATAATTCCATTAATGGAAGAATTTCCGGAAAAGGAACAATATAAGAAAAGAGGTATTCCGTTTTTAGTTTTACCTAAAAAGATTCTTTTTAATAAGGATGAAAATTTTAAAATTAAAGAATGTTTGGATGAATTCGTAGAAACTAAGATAAAGATTTAAATCGGAGTATAGCGCAGCTTGGTAGCGCACCTGTTTTGGGTACAGGAGGTCGAAAGTTCAAATCTTTCTACTCCGACCATTGATTTAATATGAATTATATAGTATTTTAAACATGCGCCTTAAAGGATTAGTTCTATACTATGGGCTTTAAGGGGATAATGTAGGCATGCTTTAAAAACAATAAGTCCTACATTATTGTTGTTCTTTTAATAATTTTATTTAATTGAAATTATAAATATAAAATGCTATCTTTTGTTGCGCTTTAGAAGACGCAATGTGGGATAAATGAACGTTGATTTCATATCAGGTGTCTTTGTAGTTTTACTAACTTAGTCCTAGTTTATCTCACATTTTAAATATTGACTTTTCATAGAAAATATATCATATTGAAAATACAGATGTATTGTAGCTATTATATTTGTGTCATTCATAATACTAAGTCATATATTTTCCTTAATTAATATATGACTTAGTATAACGATTTATGGGCTTATCTTTAAAAAAGAAATCACTTTACCTCCATTAATTGATTGAAGATAAAACTTCTAAGCCCTCCTAATTATAAAATATTCTTATTCCATTCTCATAAATATCATGCTTAACTTCCCTAATTAAAAGATTTTCATCTTCGGGCTCAAATAAATCCCATGTTAATTGTAATATAAATATACATTCATGTTGCTTCCCTAAAGTAAAGCCAGAACCATCTATTGATTTTTTTAACAACCATATCTTATTGTTTTCAGGATTATAAGAAAAAGTTATCTTGTCACCAGGTTTTATACCAATTTGATCAGCAATTTCTTTTCCGATATATAATGTAAGTGAATGCTTATAAATACTTTTTTTAAGCTTTCTAAAAGCAATTCTTATTTTTTTTATTGTATTAGTATTTGTTTTGACTTTTTTAGGTTTGACTGTAGTAAAATCCATTTTATCCTCCATTTAATAATGTATCATTACATATATTTTATTAATGATACAATGTCAACAATTGATTTTTATGTTCTTATATTAAGTCTAGTGATGGGGATATTAAAATTAATATTTATTAGATATGAAGAGTAGGTGACAAATTGTCACCTACTTATTTTTTTACTCCTTATTATTTAAATAACCATTTTTATTACATCATATATCATAGAACATATGCCAAATATTGCTAATATTATAAATATAAAAACAGCAATTACAGCTAAAGTTAATGATGTAATAGAAATAAAATAATTAGATGTTTCTTTGATAAAACTTTTTATTTTTTGTAATTTATTCATTTTTAATCTCTTTATTATTCGAAATACTTTTAAAATATTCTTCTAAGGTTTTATAATATTTATCCTCTATTATTATGTAATGTTCATTGTTAGGAAATAAAAATTCAGTTAATGTTCTTCTATTCTCATCCATAAAAATTCATTATTTTGATATATTAATCTATATTTTTTACCAAATCTATTGCAAACAATATCCATTTCTTCTAAATCATCAACATTGGTTGGAAGTAAATCCGGTAAATTTAAAGGTAACTTAATTTTCATTTCTAATACACTTTAGTTTCTTTATATTGTATTGGTTCAGGTCTTTCATCCCTTGGATTTAATAAGAACATACCTGTTTTTAACTTCATAAATGCTTGACTCATAGTATCTACTATATCATTACTTTCTAAGTTAGGATAACAAGCTACATTCTCTAAAAACTCATCTGCAAATGGTAACAAATGATCATATGATGGTCCTCGTGCTGGTAACCATACACGCTCACCTTCAAGTAAAGGGGTTATAAAGTTTAACCTTTGTATTTTATTTCCTCTACCAGTAGGGTCAACAGGTATAGCTTTAATACCCCCTAATTGCAAGTCTTTTATTAATGGATCTCCCGATGCTCTTGCTTCTATAAGAAATAAATCTATAGGTCTACCTCTAAATTTAGGCTCATGTATCTTGCCAGTATCTCTATAATCAAAATATAAACGCTTAGCCATTTCTCTAAGCTCCACATATTCTACCCTTCCTCTCCACATAGATAATAAGATAATATGCTCTATATAATGATCATCATAAAATACTCCCCATGTTGTACATGCTGAATATGCAGATGTTTTCTTTTCTGAAAAAGCTGTATCCCAAGATTGTACAACAAATTCAATCTTGGGAGGTGTAGTATCTTTCCACCATTGAAACCATGCTTTTTTGATAATATTACCTTCTTTAGATGCAGGTCTTTGTTGTAATTGACCTGCTATAGCTGCTTCACTACCAAGGTCATTTTTCAAGCTTTTAACAGCTGCTTCATCAAATCTCTCAGGCCATAATAACTCACCCTCTTTAGTACGTGGATCAGTCCATAGTTTACCGTTAGTAGATGGAAGTATTATAGTAGAAGTTTTATTCTCTTGTTCATATTCCATAGGAAGGATAAGCTTTGTCCATTCCTTTAAATCATCATGTGATGTTATATAACCTGTTACATCTCTTAAGTGATATCTTTGTTGTACAACTACCCTACAGTCATTTTTTTTATCATTTAACCTTGTAGACCATACATGATTCCACCATTCAACAGTACGTTCACGTTTTATATCTGAATTATCACCGTCTTTAGTATTATTAGGATCATCAGCAATAAGCATATTACCCCCTTCACCCGTAATACTTCCTCCTGTGGATGTTGTCATTCGATATCCACCTTGCATATTATCGAATCTGCCTTTGGTATTTTGATCTCCTACAAGCTTAAATCTATTACCCCAACGTTTTTGATACCATGATGAAAGCATAAGACGCCTACAACGTACAGAATCACGTAATGCTAATGATATTGCATAAGAACAATACATGAATTGCTCATGAGGAGCACGAAGCCATACCCATGCAGGGAATGCTACCGATACTATTGATGATTTAGCACACCGCGGAGGCATGTTAATGATGAGATTTTTTATCTGACGATTTGCTATAGCTTCAAGATGTTCACATATAATGCGTATGTGCCATCCCTCTATGAATTCCTTATCACCATCTATAACGGATGCATTCCATGCTTGTTTTAAGAATTCATAAAGTGACAACTCAGCTTTATATTTGTCTTGTAAATATATTAATTCCGGTAAATTAATATCTTCAAATGAAAGAGTTTTAGTAGAAATAGGAATATACTTATTAGCTTAATAAGACATTAAGTATATATTAATTTTAGAGGATTGAAAGTGAATATGTTAGAATTTTATTTACTTTTTAGTTCTTGCTCAATATCCTTTACGATTTTTTGTACACTTAAATATATATTTAAGTCTTCAGGTGCCACCTCTTTACTTTTCAGTTCTTTAAGTATACCTTTCATAAAACTATGTGATACTAATTTCTCCATATGTGAACCAGATATCATAATATACCAGCATCTATTTCTTTTTTTAATTTATTTATATAATCTAAATCTTCATATCTTCTTTCATAAACTTTTTTAGCATCTTCATATATTGAATTGAAATGTGAATCTAAATCCATTGAAATTTTACAAAAATTAGTTTGATCTTCTTTATCTTTTGTTACTTCTATTTTTTTATTATGAATATACTTATAATCTTTCCATATTTGTTTTTCATCTTTAAAACTTTTTTCAAATTTATTTTTTATATATTCAAAAATAATCTCTTGGAAAGTGTAAGGATGCTCATCTGACAAATTTTTAGAAAGACTATATTTAATTTCAATATGACAATTACTTATAATATATTGAATATAAATAACCGGTTTTTTATATTCATATTCTAAATCTGATACTTTTTTTATATTATATTCCATATATTTTGGACATGAAAACTTTGATCCCTGCAAAAGTAATTTAACTATTTCTTTCTGATTTCCCATCTGGCATCCTTAATGTATTATGACATTCAACAGCTGTCCCTTCTATAACAGATATTTTTGAATCATGTTCCCAACTATAAACCCTATCTTCAGGATTTATTTCTTTGTACCCATTAACTATCTCAAAAAAATCATTTCTTATTTTCCCTACTATATCTTCAAGAGTATATTTATTTTGATCCATATTTTTACAATTTATAAATCAATTTGATTGTATTATATACTGGATTAGCTAATAAAACTTGTACTTTTAATGATTGTTTTTTACAGTCATTACCATCTGTATGAGTGAAATCCTTTGGCCCATATCTTATAACATTATCTACATCCTTTGTATTAGTGAAAACCCCAAATGATCCCTCAGTAGTACCTTCCATCCATACTTTATCACAGAATTGAAAGAAACATGTACCTAAAAGCTTTTGAGGGTTTACCTTTTGATAATCATAAGATCTTTCTAACTGAGCAGCTATAACATTATTATAATCACCCCGTTCTAAACGACTACATCCTATTTCTGTAAATAATATAGGTAAATTATATTTTTCATAAGCTATATCTACCCAGCCTTTACCATTACCTTCAGCATTTTCAAATAAATAAGATGCCTCATTGTAAGATTGAGGACATAGCATCAATCTCTTATGTAAATCACTAGTTTCTATTCCCTTTAATTCATTTAAAAGATTATCCCAAAATTCAAAACATGGGAAATCACCCTTATGTTTTGCAAAACTTACAGGATGACCTATTGGAACTTTAAGCCATGTTCTATGTTCTTCTGGTATCCATCTTTTAGGAAAATATTCATCTTCTATTTCTACCCATCTTTTAGTATATTTTGCTAAATATCCCTTAGGCATTTTAGATGGTAAATCTAATTCTGACCCTATTATTATACCTGCTATAGCAGGGTGATATTCTCTTATTAAAGTATTTTCTTTTAGTTTATCATACTTTTCATCCCATTTAGCCTCAGTAATAGGTAATGTAAAAGATTCTAGTAATCCCTTTATAGACTCATCCATATTAGGAGGAGTACCAAATGCTCCCAAATTATAATTTGATACTGGCACTAAAACTTTAATATTCTTAGAATGACAATAATCTAAGAAGTTTTTATGATCATTCCTTGAATCCCAATCATATAGCCTTATAAGATTTACACCCATATTTGCCATTGTTAATACATCATCTCTACCTAAATAGATTTTATCTTTATCAGGACCATCAGTAGGTGTAAATGATTTACCCCATAATGGTTTTAAATTCTTTGTAGCAATATCACTACCAAAGAATATACATGTATTATTAGCTGTGGAAGGATCATAACCGGAAGGAAATGCAGAATAACACATTCCTTTTAAAAATTTAGTTGTCATTTATTTAATTTCTCTAATTCAATAATTCGTTTTTCTAAATTATAAACTTTAGAAGTAAGATGATTATATACATTAAAATCACCTTTATATATAACTTGATAAGGCCCTATAAACATACAAAATATAAAAATAAATAGGAAAATTGTAGCTATCCATTGACCAAAACTTGTAAGATGTAACACATCTATATAATTTAGAGTTCCTACTAATAATACAGGAAAAGCTAAAAAGAATAACATATTTATCATAATTTTATTATATCTTATTTTTCACGGAAGATCTAAAAATTTCTTACATCCTTCAAGATTAAAAGTATATACAGTAATATTTCTTTTGTATTTTTTAACTAAATTATACTTATTTAAATGTCTAATTATTCCCCATACATGATAACTAGATTTACCTGATTCTTTAGATAATTCTGCTAAACTTAATGGCTGATTAAATTCTAAAAGTATTAATAAAATTAATCTATGAGTACTAGATAAAGAACTCCTTTCAACTCCTACGATTAAATCATCAACATTTTCAAGTTCTTTAATCCTATCCCACTTTTTATCGTCTAATATCTTATCCAGATTATCAAACATATCAAGAATAATACTTTTATCTAATTTAATATTATTGTTATATAATATATTTTGTAAGGTTTCCCGATGAAAAATTAATCTCTGTTTAATTGTTGCCTTCATTTTGTAATTTCTTTATTAATTTATCTAAATTATCAATTATAATTTTAAGTTTATTTTTATCTTCTACATTTTCAATTAAAGATATATTATTTATTGATTTTTCTAAAACCATCAATCTTTTATCAAACGAAACATTTGTAATTATTTGACTTATAATAATTAAAAGTATTAAAATTAAACTATTTCTCATCCTTATTATATTCAAATTTGTTTATTCTTTCGTTTAATTGTAGATAATCTCTATGACTTAGAGCACTAGTATCAATTATATATTTTCTCAATGTATTAATTTGATCTTGTAAATCATCAAGAGATTTATTTGTTAGCCAAATATTGATTACAAATAATATCTGTATTATTATAATTATATAAATCATGATTCTTTAATATATTCTAATTCATTATAAGATTTTCCTTCCATAGATAATTTATAATTTTTATCATATATAGTTATTTGAATAAGAACAAGTACTATAAAAAATATTAGGATAATTTTATCCATTAATTTTTTCCTCTTTTGTAAACAAATTATTTAAAAAATCTCCAAACTCATTATTATCTACTGATATATCCATATATTCAATATAATGAATTCTTCTATCACCAATTACTGTGTAGTTTGTAGAAGGATTATACATTGATACGTAATTATAATTTTCAAATAATTCGTTAGAATCATAAATATCAGGATATTTTAATACTCTTAATTCTAATAAATCATTTTCTTCTTTAACTGCAGTTAAGTAAACTTTAATATATTCTAATTCATTATAAGATTTTCCTTCCATAGATAATTTATAATTTTTACCATATAATTGAAGTTTACCAAGTATGGTATTTTTAATATATCTCTTTTTTGTATAAAATAATAAAGGCTTTCCCATTATTTTATTTTTATCAATGAAATTACCAAGTACCTGTCTCTCAATACCAAATTGGGGCTCTTCGGGAATAAAACCTCTAAGCCAATCTATTTTACATTGTTCAAATATATTAATTGCTTCTTTTATTGGAATCATAATTTTAATTGCTTCTTTTTTTAATTGAATTTAATATTGTTATCTTCTATTACTTTAAATAATTCTTCAGCTCCCCTTTCTAAAAATCCAACTGTTAATTTGAAATATTCTTCAAAAAATTCAAGTGTACGTACTTGATCATTATTTAAACCAGCATATTTTTGTTTAAAATAGTCAACAGTAATTATAACATCAGCTTGTGCTCTTCTTTTATTCCAGTCCTCGAATGAAAAGTCTTTTATTTTTTCTAATAAATCTTTATATGAATAAATTATATTTAAACCATGATCTATTTTTTCCCCATAATTTGCAGCTATATGATGATAATAAATCACAAAATCCGACTCATTTATTTCTAAGTTAAGACCTTTAATGATATCATTAAATTTATAACGTATTAAATTATATCCCTTAGGATATAACATAAAACCTAGATCTATTATTAGAGTGGATAAATATTTTGTAATTCTTTTTATTTGTAGTTCTTTCGATTCAGTATTTCTAACATTCTTATTGTACTCATCAATACATTCTAGACTTTTTATACTTTCTATAAAATATAATTTAGACTTTTTATACTGAAAAGCATTAGAACTAATTGCCTTCTTATAATTAGTATTTTTTATCTTACTGATTTGACTTTCAAATTTAGGAAGATATTCTTTTAATATAAGTTCTTCCCCTTCTTTATCATCAAAACTTTGTCTTATTAAGTATATTAAGAAATCTTTTGAATTTTTTATCGGTATATATTTTAAATCTTTGGTTGACATTTTAATCCTAATTTAATGTTATTATCTTCTAAATTTCTAACTTTAATTTGATGGAAATATTATGTGGGTAAAAATACTAATCCAATCTTTTACATCATTTAACTTAAGATGTAAATCATAAATATTATATGTAATTAAGATTAGTATTATAATTAAGAGTAGTTTGGATATTGTATCTAACATATGAGTAATTTTAAATATTCGAGAAGAACGTCTTTATTATTCATAAATAATTTCCTCTTTTCCATAATCTACTTTTATTTTTATTTCTTCTTCAGTTTCTATTTCTTTAAAATCTTCAAAGAAATAGTCCATAGAAACATTAAACACTTTACTTATACGATATAAATTAACAGCTGTCATCCTACATTTAGGGTTATCTTCATATGTATATAACGAATTAGCATGTAATGAAGCAGCTTTTATAACTGCTCTTTTAGTCATTCCTAGTTCGTTTCTACGATGAGTTATTTTACGTGATATTAAACTATTTATTTCAGATGGATTCATACATTATGCCGCATTTACCATTAAAAATTGCCAGTCATCCTCAAAGAAATAACTAACAGGTACATCTAAATATTTTGCAATATAATATAATTTACCGCTTGATATCCTATTAACCCCAGATTCGTATTTTTGAATCTGTTGAACCGTAACATTTATATGCTTTCCTAATTGTGATAATGAAATACCTAATTCTCTTCTTTTATGTTTTAATCTACGTGATACTAATTTATCTATTTCATTAATTTCTATATTTTTTTCTCTCATTTTAATTTTCTACCTTATATAATTTCTTTTCAGCTAATATATTTAATAAATACCCAGGTAACCATTGTAAATCTTCAACTAATAGTAAACCATTAACCATATCATGTAATATGGTTTTTATAGTTGTAGCTGTATGCTTAGCATTATGATATGGCTCCCATGCTGGGTTATCAGGATTATCTAATTTTATTTTTAATATCTCTTTCTCTGCATAATCAATAAATTCGTCTAATATCTCATATTGATTTACTACATAATGAACACATCTTATCTTAATATCTATCAATGAAAAACTGGTATATTTATTTTCTAACATATTGATAGCATCAAATAACTTCAATTTATCACTATAAGAATATAAATTATCAGGATTATCTAATGTTATAAGAATATCAGGATTTTCTATTAGAAACATATCTAAGGACGAATAAAGCATGATAAGCCTTAGACGATTATATTGATTTACATTAGTCATAATTTTACTCCATATTAATTATGTAACATCATCATAATATTCAACTTATAGTATGTCAATAACTAATTATGTAAAATTATGTAGTTATGTGAAATATGATTTAATATAAGTATATTGGTATTAAATAGGTTGTTTAGTTTGAAAATAAGAATTATGAAACCTTATTTTGTGTTTTTAGTTTCATATGATATCTTATTTAACGGATTTTCTAGGGAAGTATGAGAAATTATATTATATTCAATTTTATTATTAAGATAATCATCTATATACATCCATTTTTCACCATTATATACTAAATAATTATCATCTTTTGATGGTACAATATCACCAATAAAAACTTTATCAGGATTATTTTTTGTATAAAGTTCTATTTCTTCTAATGTATATACTTTTCCATTCTCTCGCATATGCTCGAAACTTCGAAACATTATACGTAATTGATCCTCTCTACTTAATTCACACATATTTAGTTTCCATAATGCCGATTATAAAACATATTATATTTCAACCCTTTTCCCTTAATTCAATCATTCCTTCTAGAATAACTTTAAAACAATCCGGTAATGTTTTATCTATAAGATTTGATTTATGATAAACCTTACATAATTGAATATAAATTTCATTATAAACATGCTCTTTATATTCTATTAAAATAGAATCATCACATGAGATCATTGTATCAAAAAGGGATAATTCTTTGTGAGAAACCAATTCCTTAATTAATTCGTCAACAGTAGGAATTTCAGATTTATTATCAATATAACCTTTTAATATTCCTAATTCTTCAAGCTTATAATCATGTAAATCTATTCCTAAATATTTAAAATCATTTAATTCTAATTTCATATTATTCTAACCATTCAAAATATTCTTTATACATAATTCCAGCTATATATCCTATTAGATTTGCAAGAAAGAAAGTTAATGAAATTATAGAAATAGTATATCCTCCTTTAAATGTAAAGAAATAAGCTTCACATTTATCAATAAGCATACGTTCTATCATTAAAAAAGTAATCATCGTAGAAGATAATATTATAAATTTTATAATTAATTTCATATTATATATTCCTAATTTATTATATCTTCACTCATATAAAAAAGGCGTATTAATTCTTGGTATTCTTCTTGGTTTGTTTCTACCCACTTTTCACCTGTATATTTTTGTAAAGTCATTTTCCCTTTATTAAAAGATACTCGTGTAGCACCTTCAAATTCCTCCCACTTTTTACCCAATCCCCATTCTGGGGGAGTACTATAATTAGTAGGGATAGATAACAATTTTCTTTGTAATCTTATAGATTCCTCGTAAAACTCTTTATCAGTAATTTCACATTTAAATTCATTA
>FRDC01003068.1_pt1 | contig 54444 bp, 49 predicted proteins | sample 1106171 | NCBI WGS metagenome assembly FRDC01 (sample SAMEA3930566, study PRJEB13176) | freshwater metagenome | biome: Drinking water system; feature: drinking water; material: water | place: Singapore | collected 2014-12-20 | reverse complement strand
CAAGGCTTGGATATCGGGGGTTGCAGACATGATTAAAATTTTGAGATCACCCCGCAGGTTTTTCTGTAGATCAAGACACATTGCAAAGGCGAGATCAGACTGAAGACTACGCTCGTGAAACTCGTCAAAGATCACAAGCTTGATGTTGGGTAAATCTCCATCCCGAAGGAGATATTTTGTCAATAATCCTTCCGTCAAAATATTGAGTTGAGTTTGTGGCCCACTGAGATCTTCAAAACGGATGCGATAGCCTACTTCGTGGCCAAGAACAAAATTGCGCTCGGCTGCGATTCTTCTCGCCAGTGCTCGAGCCGCCACTCGTCGCGGTTGAAGCATGTAGGCCTTACCAAATCCCGAGTCAAAAACGAGGGAGGGGGCCACTCGAGTGCTTTTGCCTGTTCCGGGAGGACTTACCAGCACCGCCAGGGGGGAACTCTTCAGCGCTTGAGCAATGGCGGGTAAATGAGCGTCAACGGGGAGAGATGCCAAAAATCTCAAAGACCCAACAATCCCTCTTTAAGCCCCGAATTGGGAGGATTCTTCCCTAGGAAAATCGACAACACATTCAGAGCAAAGTCTGCACCCTTGATTGTCGCCTTTTTTTCACCCCGGAAGTCCACTTCGATGCGGTCGCTATAGAAGTCGATCGTCATTTTCTGTTTTTCACGCATGTCGAGCATGAGTGCCAAGAGTTCCTTAAGTTGAGGGCGAGTTTATTCATCTCCACAGGACTTCGTACAGTTGTCCTTGTAACCCTTTTCCCAGGCCTCCACAATTTTTGCGCGTTCCACCACCATTTTGAATTCCATATCCAAGCGCTTCGGTGTGGTGGTCTTTAAAATTGCCTCCGCATCGGAAGACTTGGTTTTGAGATAAAGCCCCGCCACATACACTTTGATCGTGAGGTAGGCTTTACGAATGCCCATGCCATTGAGCACCAAGGCCTCCCCTCCGACAGTTGCGGTAGCCGGCATTGTGACTCCCGCCAGTTCCGCTGCACGCGACTCGAAAAACCCCAACGAGGCGCTCACCAAACAAAGCGCAAAACCGAAAGTGCTTGCAAATCTCATCAAGGCCTCCAGGTGTTTTTTGAACCAACACAAAAGAGCTTACTCGCTTGAAGTTCAGTTCGCAAGCCCGAGGCAAAACAAGTTCGAAGCTCTCAGGATCAATTCGAAAGGATGATCTCGACGGCAAAACTTCCGACATCGCACTCAAAAGGAATGATGATTTTGGGTCCCTTTGAAAAATCGGACACCGTGTGATCTTTACCGGTGACCACGGAGGGGAGCGCAGTTTTAATTCCATAGCCCTTTTTGTTGAGATCAATTTTAGCTTGCCCGAAGATGATGTTGGTGAGCTCGCCAGCTCCATCTTTAATTTCAGGAGTGATGCTGGTGAACTCTTCGCCAAGCATCCGAGAGATCAACTTCAAAAATGTCGCTTCTGGAAATGAAATGACGACCGTGCCCGTGAATGCATCGGCAACAAGACCAATCACGCCGGAGATATCACCCATGAGTTTTTCCTCTTCTTTTTTGAGATGAGGGGTTCCGGCCTTGGCCTTGGTTTGCGTTTGAACTTCCAAAACTGAAATTGTCGCGTCTAAAAACGGGTTGATAAAGTTGACGTCAAGTTTTTTGGGTGCCGGAGGTGCGAGATCTTTTAGTGCATCCTTAACGGTGGGGGCCATTTTTAGAGACGTCTCAAGTCCCGCTGTACGAATGATGCCCATGACATGGTCTGGAACCGAAGCCAGTTTAAGGGTCTTTTCAAAACCGCGCAAATCGCGTTGGGCCTTTAGAATCGCTCGGATCCAGCTTTGGGGAAGGTCTCTAAGGCCCTCACAGTCGATCACAACATGAACCGCGTTTGCCATGAGCTTGGTCATTTCGGTCTCAAACTCACCCGCTTCGGCCTCTGCGGGAACGCCCTTCAGGCGATACAAAGCGTGGTTGGTGCTGATGACAAACTTACCAACCTCGGATTTTGTTGTCGCAGCGGGAGTCGCGGGAGTTGAGGCTGGAGCGGCAGGTTTTGTAGCGGCTTGAGAACTGTCGGACATATTGTCCCTCCCGATTTCACATTAGGATCGACCTTCGCCTGCGATCAATTGAGTGGTCTTGTTCGAATTCACGAAACAAACAGGTATTACTCTCTGCGCCAAGTGCCCAGGACCGATTTACCTCGCATCAAATTGAGATGCGTTTCAAAACGGCCTCGAGCGAATCGCACTCCTCAAGCCAATAAAGGTAGGTTCCAAATTGCGGAAACAACCTTGGAAACGAGGGGTCAGACCAACGTCGAGCAATCCACCCACTGTAGTGAATAATTCGAAGTGCCCGAAGAGGTTCAAACAACTCCTCGAAGTCGTGAGGTAACTGCCGAAGCCGCTCGTAACCCACAAGCATCGGATCTAAAAGTTCACGCCTTTCATCCGGATCACCTGGGAGCAGCATCCAAAAGTCCTGAGCCACAGGGCCATTTAAAAAATCGTCCAAGTCGATAAAGAAAAATTGTTCGGGTTCATCTAGGTCAGAATTCAAAGCCCCGCGACCATACAGGAGGTTACCCCGATGGCAGTCACCGTGAATTCGAATAAACTGGGCAGGATCTAAGCGGTCTTCCAAGATTTCGAAAACCTGCCCCACAAGATCAACATAACGAGCCTGTAATTCCGTTGATACGAATTTCAACGCGACCTCGACCGCTGGCTCTCCAATCTCTTCAACCGTCATCTGAGGCCGGTGTGAGGCTCGCCTACGCGAACCCACATTGTGCAAAAGAGCGAGCCTTGCTCCAACGGTTTCCGCATCGCGCGAAAACAACTCGTCTGGAGATCTTCCAGATACTCGGTGAAAAAGCGAAAACCAAAGGCCCCGAACGTCCCACAACGTCACTCCATCCCGAGAGATCGCGGTGGAAGTCGGAAGCCCTTCCGCATTCAACTCTGATAAAAACGCATGCTCCTGCAGGATGGCTTCTTGGCTCCACCGGTTAGGTCGATAGAACTTGGCAATGCTTCGAGTGCCGTCCTCAAGCCAGATATCATAAACCCGATTTTCATAACTATTGAGCTGTTGCATGCGACCCGTGGGTTTAAGACCCAGAGTCTCAACCGCCGACAAAACGACGTCGGGAGAAAGCTCAAAGAAATTCGTTTTCAAGAAGCACTAACGAGTTGAAATTTCAAAAAACACGCCTTTCTCGTGGGCGTATTTCTGAGTGATCGACCCGTATCCAGGAAATGAGTTTCCTTCCAGCGAGAAGCCTGCACCAAAACTGCCAGTACCCCAGGAATTCTTGAAGTAATAGACACCGCGATAAGAAAATGGTCTTACACTGCCGTCAGACATACGCACTTCGGTGTGTGTCACCACGGTATCATCGTAACCCACCAGCAGTACCGAGTGGCCTGCAGGCTCGCGAGGTGAGAGCTCTGCGTCGAGACTGTCTTGCTCAGGATACCCCACTTCCCCCAAATTCCACGCCGCCATGTCGCGACCAATAGCCAAGCCCGAACTCGACTCCAGGGAGCTCGCCTTGGAGTGATTCCAAGCTCCATAAAAAACATCAATGTCTAAAAAGACTGGAATGCCCTGATTCAAGAGTTGCTTGATCTTGGATTCACTCCAAGTGTAATTCGCCTCACCGATTCTTGTACCTAGACCGCTCCGAAACCGGCGAGCCGAAGCGCGGGCAGCTTGAAACTCGGGGTCGTAAAACGGCCCACCTTCCTGCAGGAGTTGTTGATCAGTTTGCTGAATCAGAAGTGGATCACGATGCCCTGTGAGACACATCTTTAATCTTGTACTTTGAGGCTCAAGCCGACCGCACATCAATCGTGAAGTATCATTATCTTCAACGCTGCTCCAAGTCTCACCTCGGTACGCAAGTTCACTCTCCAACGCAACGCCGTTTGTTGAGAGCTCCGAAAAGTTCGCGTTGGTTGTGGAACCACTTCCCCCAGCAAAGCGAATAGATGTGAGATACTGAAGATATTGCTCCGAATAGTCGGGGTCCCGCACACCTTGACCTAAGGCGAAGTACTCAACAAAAGCCAGAGCCGAAAATATAGAACACGAACCACGCCTCATTTGGTTTCGAACCGGCGACTGTGCGCGGATGGTAGCCACGGTGTTCGAGCGCTCGGGAAGCCCTTCGCTTCTGACGTCAAATGCTCTGAAGCGGTTGATCTCGACAAAGGTCTTTCGAGGATGATGATAGGGTGGGTCAAAGAATTCATCGGCACGGCCCCGTTCTAAGGTCAAAAGAGACAAAAGAATGAAAGCGTAAATTGAAACCGTGGGCCTCTTTGTTCTCAACATGTCTGCGTTCCCCCAAAATACCGCGATCTGACCTTGGCCAAGGAGGCACCGGTGCCATCCGCAAGCTGCTCCTACGCTCGACTATTATGGCGAAAAGAGCAACAGCCGATTTCTCTACACAGGAGCGCGCGCATGGGCAATTTCAAACCTCAATTGCTACCTTTTCACGGTGTCGATCCCAAAGGATCTGAACAAATTCCCAAAGTGAGCACGTCACTCAAAATGATCCTAGAGAAGGCCTCCCACTATATCCTGGGAAAGGATCGAGAACTCAAACTGGCACTGGCGTCGCTTGTGGCGAACGGGCACATCCTCCTCGAAGATGTTCCAGGTGTGGGCAAAACCACGATGGCTCGCGTGTTGGCTCATCTCATGGGTTTAGGATACAGCCGAGTTCAGTTTACAAACGACCTTCTGCCCGCGGACATTCTGGGCGCCAGTATTTGGGACTCACAAAAGCGAAGCTTCGAATTTTCACAGGGCCCGATATTTCGCCCGTTTCTTCTTGCCGACGAGCTCAACCGCGCCACGGCAAAAACCCAAAGTGCATTCCTGCAGGCGATGGAGGAGCGCAAGGTGACAATCGATGGGCACACCCACCCGCTTCCTGAACCCTTTCTGATTATGGCGACGCAAAATCCCCAACAACAGATTGGAACGTTTCCCATTCCGGAATCGCAACTGGATCGATTTTTAATGCGACTCGAACTTGGTTTTCCAGACGCGCAGGCGGAGCTCACTCTACTGCGACGAGGTTCCAACACGGCTAGTCCTGAATCGATTGAGGCCGTCGTGAGTGCCTCTGATTGGAAAGAACTCCAGAAGATCGCGGAACAGGTTCACTGCGGCGATGTCGTTTTGAAATACATTATTGATCTGGTCCAAGTGTCGCGATCTCAACCCGCAATCTACCGAAGCCTTTCGCCTCGATGCAGTTTGGACGTCACGAGAGCAGCAAAGGCAGCCGCTTTGATTGAAGGCCGAGCTATGGTAACACCCGACGATGTTCAAGCGGTTTTCGCAGCAGTCGTAAATCATCGCCTGTCGCCGTCGCTAGAGGCCGGTGTCAGTGAAGGCACTCGCCTTGCGGAGCGTCTCTTACAGGAGACGCCGGTACCCACGTGAAGCCACCGCGAGCCAAGTTCTACATGATCCCGACTCGATTCGGATGGCTTTTTTTCGCAGGCCTTTTGGTGATGATGTTCATCGGTGCGACTTACACCAACAATTTAGTTTATATGCTGGCTTTCGTTCTGTTCAGCTTGGGGATGATCACCATGCTTCAAACCCACTCGAACCTCAAGTACATCTCCATCCATCAACTTAACTCTCAATCAGGATTTGAAGGGGGGTTCGCGGACCTCACATTCACGGCAGTAAACTCTTCAAATTTAGCATGCCACTCTCTTGAGTTTGAAATCATTCGTGAGGTGGATCGGTCTTCCTGCATCGTGCCCTATGTGCCCGAAAACGGGCGAAAGCTTGCGTTCATTCGGCTTCCCTTGAGAAAACGAGGCATCTCGTGGGTCCGAGGTCTTCGAGTCTCAACGGTGTTCCCCCTGGGCCTGTTTAGAGCCTGGTTTTGGATCCCGGTTGAACTCGAGCTCATCACGTTTCCTAAACCCGAAGGTGACGCACCCCTGCCTGCGGCGAGCGAAGCCGGGAGCGACAATCGAGTTGGTACACGGCATACGGGAGAAGACTTCAGCGGACACAAAAAACATGCTCCTGGAGAGTCGCTTCGCCACTTGGATTGGAAAGCTTTTGCGCGAGGCCGCGGCGAACTCACAAAACTTTTTCGAGCTGGGAGTGGCAAGATGACGACGCTCTCGGTCGCCAATGCTCCAGGTGTCGACCTCGAGGCGAGGCTTCGACAGGTGAGCCACTGGCTCCTCCAAGCTAAATCGCAGCGAATGGCCTGCTCGCTTGAGGTCGGAGAAAAAAGACTAGAGGTCTCCGACACCCCTCAACACTATCTCCAGTGCCTAAGGGAGCTTGCATTGCATGAAGAAGCTTCAAGCTAGGCTTTTTTCTGGCCTCATTTTTGAGCAACGCCTCGGGAGAAACCACTACTTTTGGTTACTTGGGAACTTTGCACTTCTGTTTCTCCCGCTTTACGGTCACATACCCATCGCATTCTTTGTATCGGGGCTAGCGCTTTTGTGTGTAAAGCTTGGCGAAGTTCTAGGCAAGTTTCCCGGAATGCCTCGGTGGGCTACCAATTTACTTGCGGTGTTGGCATTGATTGCCACCCATCAAAGCTATCAAACAATACTTGGTTACGAAGCTGGCACAACCCTCCTTTTGATTTTAGCCGGACTTAAAGTTCTCGAAGTCAAAAACTATCGTGACTACATGATCACCCTGCTTTTGTTTTACTTCTTGCTGACGGGATCCCTGCTCTTCAATCAGGGCATCGCGATTACCGTTTTTTTATTTATTGCCACTTTAGCCGTGACGGTCACAATGGTCCGAATGCACGTGACCGACCTTGAATCGCTTCGGATGGGAGACCTTCTCAAAAGGTCACTTCAACTTGTGGCTTACTCGTTACCCGTTTTTGTAGGTCTGTTTATTGTCTTCCCGCGCTTTGTATCGCCGTTGTCAGTTGGCAGCTCGGACCGTCAGTCCATCTCGGGTTTTGACGATGAACTGAACCCAGGCGATGTGAGCGAACTTGCATTGAGCGACGAGGTGGCGTTCCGAGCGTATTTCCCAACTGGCTCACTTCCTAAAATGCAAGACCGATACTGGCGAGGCCTTGTTCTGGATCAAAGCCAGGGACTCAAGTGGACCCGCACGAGGACTGCCAAATCAAGACTCGAAAAAGGAGACGATATCGAGGCAAGGTCTCGCGAGAGCATCGAATTTGAAACTGAAATTGTTTTAGAACCACGATTTGGTCAAACTCTTTTCACGCTTGATCGCCCGATCGAGATTCCAGGCACTCAACTGAACTTTCGGCTTCTTCGTAAATTGGGTGACGTTTACGAGCTGCGGGATCCCCCGTCGCAGAAGGTCCGTTACAAGGTGTCCTCTACGCTCGCTTCGGACCTCACTGAGGCGCACCAGAGGCCTCAGTGGACCCAGCTTCCGGAAACCACCTCCCCTCGCTTGAAAAACTGGATCCGTAAGCTTTATGATTCGGCTTCCACACCAGCTGATCGAGTTCAGCTGCTTCTCGAAGAGTTTAGGCAATTCCGCTACACCCTAACTCCAAAAGCTTTAGGTCGCGAGCAACTGGAAGGCTTGGTGTTTGAAACCAAAGAGGGATTTTGTGGGCACTTTGCAGGAGCCTTTGCGAGCCTTGCGCGTTTGATGAACATACCTGCTCGTGTTGTTTTGGGTTTTCATGGTGGCGAAGTCAGTCGCTTGAGCGTCACGGATCCCGCACACGTCACTCTACGAGGTCAAGACGCTCACGCTTGGGCAGAGGTCTGGCTCCCTGAAAAGGGGTGGACGCGCGTTGATCCGACCGCGTACGTTGCGCCCCTTCGACTTCTTGCGGGCGGACAACGGTATGCCCAGTACGGTCCCGAGGGCCTCGTGGCCGACGCCTCGGGAAATCTCGTTGTGCGAGGCGATTGGTTACCACAACCACTTCGACGTTTTTGGAGCGGCTCACAAATGATTTGGGACTTGATGCAAGCTCGATGGGATCGATTTTTACTTAACTACGATCTAGAGGCTCAACGTCAGTGGCTCTCCCGCCTAGGACTGCAGGGCTCTCCTCGCCTTGTGCTCGCGTTGGGTACGGTTCTCGTTTTGGCGCTTGGGATATTGGTCTACTCACTTTACTTAAGACGACGTCGCTTGAGAGTTGGCCGAACCTCCGAACTTTTTCTTAAATCCGTCGAGGTTGCTCGCAAGTGGGGGGTCGACAAGATGGCTCACGAGCCACCAATCGCTTTTGGCGCGCGAGTATCTCAACATCTTGAGTTGAGAGGCGCCCATCATATGATTCAGGACTGGCAGCTCCTGATCAACACTTATGTTACACATCGGTTTGGCGCTAACCATGGCGGGGGACTGGGTTCCGAAATCAATCCTTCTGAGTTTAGGCACTGGATGAGGTGGCTTAGGCGCGCCAGTTCAGCACCAATTGTTGCCATAAAATATTCTGTGACTCGTAGACTTCCTTAAAGGGTTTGAGGTCGCACCCCTCAACAAACACAACTTGTACTTGGACTCCCAAAAACTCAAGAATCCGCTTTAGTGAATCAAACGGTGGCGGCATCGGGTTGGGATAGACTCCGCCCGCAGTCGACAAAATGATCGCTTTCCGACCTCGCAGTGGCGAATTTATTCCCGTGGGGCCGAAGTCAAACACCGAACCGGGCATCACAGCTCGATCAATAAACCCCTTCAACTGCGCTGGAGCGCTAAAGTTCCAAATCGGAAAGGCAAAAATATAGCGATCGTGGCCCAACAGAAGCTTAGCTTCCCCCGTCATCAGGTTAACCCGACGACTGTGGTCCTCGGGGCCCAGCGCCCGTATCGGCTCGGTCCATAAGTCGACATCTGTAACCCTGAAACCCGGCTCTTGTCTGGTCGCCTCGTCGAGAAAGTCAAAGTAAAGCTTCCGAGTTCGCGATTGCGGGCTCGAGAATAAGTGAACTGCCAAAGTGGTCTTCATGAAGGCCTCCAATTCTGGATAAGAATTGCAACAACAAAACTAAACGCCAAAACAAGGTGAAACTTCGCGGCCATAACGCGCAGGTGCCGTATGATTGGAGATTCTGGCCCCGAGGCTTGAAAAGTGAGTCGCAGAACTTTTATGGCAAGAGGTAGAGAAAGCAAAAACGCTGGTAAAATCCAAAAACCAGCGTTGTTGAACCAAAATCCAAAGAACAGTCCGAGGTAGGCTGCAAGGATCAACAGAACCATGTAAACTTGAGCTCCTCGAAATCCAAGGATACTTGCAAAAGTCCGCGCGCCCGCTCGAGTATCTGCCACGATATCGGCGATATTGTTGGCGTGGAGAATCAATGTTGCAGCCGAACCAATCCCCAATCCTAGCAGCAAAAGACCAACATCCATCTTCTCAAATAGCATCCAGCTTAATCCCAGAACCAGCGCAGGCCCGCAGAGTACAAGCACCGCTAAGTCTCCAAGACCTCGATATTTGAGTCCCAATGGATAACTCGAGTAACCGATAACGCCCAAAAGTCCGAAGAGACCAATTCCGAGAGCCACTTCGGGACTTGAAATAAAACAAGGAATGGCGCAGATCGTGCTCAAAACGAGAGCCGCATAGGCCATCCGCTTAACCTGTCGAGCTGAAATTTGTCCACGCTGAATGATACCGGCGCCTCCGAACGTTCCCGGGAGATCGATCAGTCTCACGTGGTCCTCATAGTCGTTTAGAAGATTAATGCAGATTTGTAGACCCATTACGGAGACCAGCGCCGCAATTCCGATCGGCACATTGGCCTTCCAACCCAAAGCTAACCCGTAACTCAACACAACGAGAAATGGTGCAAACGTAGCGGTTAAACTGAAAAGCCTTAGAGCTTGGATCCAGGCTCTTAGCGAGTCCCTTCCGATGATGGTTTCTAACGGTTGAACCCGAAATAAAATATCGTCCTTAAGGACCATTTCCGGCACGACAACAAAGCTCTGTTTTTCCCGAATGATGATCCCGGACTCCAAAAGCTCTCGGGCTTGACTTCGAGGAACTCGAAGTTGATCTGACTCCATCAGTGACTCCTTTCATGGGCCTGAGCGAAGAGCTCCGACAGTTCGCGGTAGGCTAGCAAGGCTCCGTTTCGGGCAGCCAGCTCTTCAAACGGAGTAAAGAGCTCATGCGCACGAAGAAGAACTGCTCTTGCTCGAGCCCGCACACGAGAACAAGCGGCCTGAAGCTCATGATCAGCCCAAATCGCTTCAATCGGATTTTTAAAGAGAAGCTCCGAGATTTTTGATCGGTGCTCCGGGTACTCGAGTAAGAGTTCCGCAACAACGGAATTCACGAGACCGTCCGTGAGATCATGCGCAAAGGGCTTTTCACCGTTTTTCTGAAAGTCTAAACTGTCATCGATAAGTTGAAATCCAAAACCAAAAAGTTGCCCGATCTGATCACAGGCCTCGGTTAGGCTAGTCGAGGCATTTGAAATGATTGCGGGAGCGGAACAAGCCCACCCGATAAGCCTTCCGGTCTTAAGCCTCGCAACTGTATCGATGTGATCTTTTGGGACATCGACGACACCGCGCCCTTCTAACTGGAGCCACTCTCCTCGGACGATGTCTTGAATCACATTGGAAAGCGAGGAGATGGCCGGAATAGAACCTAGCGATGAAAGGTCGACCATCACTCTGGAAAGCAAAAGATCGCCAGCCAACACGGCCCTGGAATTTCCGAATCGAGCCGCAAAGGACGGCTTCCCTCGTCGAAGCTTTGAGTCGTCAACCACATCGTCATGAACCAACGTCGCAGCATGGACCCACTCGGCAGCCCTGGCGTAAGGGATAAGCTCGTCATCAGGCACGCCTAGGATTCGTCCGAAAAGAAGGCAGAGATAAGGCCTTACGCGCTTACCGTCGTTTAAAAGGACACGGTTGAGCCCCGACTCAATCTCCGGAACGGACAGGTTTTCGTCCAGCCGGAAGTTGATTTGCCTTAGTAATTCTAAGCCGGTTGACACGGACTCACGAATCCTTTAAAAAGTTTAGTTATTAGTAAACTATTTTGACCAATCTATTTTAATCGGCCTTTAAAGGCAATATTTAAAATAAGGGGTTATTTTTGCTGGGCTAACGTAAAAACAAAATGTTTAACTGACTCTAAATTATAAACATCGATCCAGCAAGCGGAGGAGTTTTTATGCTGACAGAGGGGAAATCTCAAGTTGACGAGTTGGGTTCAAAACTGCGTTGGACCAAGGTGCGGGCTTGGCTCGATCAGATCCAAGAACAAATTCTCAAGCCGCGAGCCGAGGAGATTCGTAATCACCCATTTGTTTTGAGTGTACTTTCTGGACAGGCCCGACGTGAAGATGCGGTCCACTACTTTGCGGGACTCATGTGGCACCTGATCGACTTCGACAAGCATGTGGCCCACCTTCATAAAAAAAGGCCGGCAAGTATCGACGACTTTCTGAAGGAACGCTCAGAGGATAAGGACGGAAACACCGACATCTTGGGACGAATTGTAAAGGAGTTCGGGGGACCCTTTGAAACCTTGGTTCAGTCGCCGTGGGCGTATCGGCCTCACCCGGTTTGGGTCAATCATGATGCACTCTTGAGATCTGCGATATACAGCACGGATTTATCCTGGGAGGTCGGTGTTGCGGCCCTCAATGTGGGGATCGAATCTTTGGTGCCCACGATGATCGAACCCCTTTTTGAAGGTTGCACCAAAAACTATGGGCTTTCTCGATGGAGCGCCCAGTGGTTAGAGTCTCGCTCGCAGGAGGAAGAGCGCCAACATGGCGAAAATGGCTTTCTCATTCTTGAGCGATATTTAGATCCCGACAACCAGAAGGTTTTAAAGACCTGTGAATGTTACATCGATGCCTTGTCTCGATCTATGGCGACTCAGTTACTCAAAAGTGGACTCCCCCATTAGCACTTGAGCTTGCCGGGCGGGGCCTGTTAGCTTGTATCTCAATGGGTCGAAAGAAGAGCGAGATGAAACCGCAGGATGAGATCGCCAGCTTGGCCGAACGAATCGGCGGCTTTATTGAACATTGGGGATTTAAAAGAATTCATGGCAAAATTTGGTGTCATGTTTTTTTATCTAGCTCCGGACTTACCACCGCACAGCTGTTAGAGCGAACAGGCGTATCGAAGGGCCTATTGAGCATCGCCATTAACGAGCTCCTCCAGTTTAAAGTCCTCTACGCGGACCACAAGATCAAAAATGGAGCCGTGGTATACAAGTCCAATCCCAAAATTACCGAGGCGATCGTGGAGGTTTTAAGAGGTCGCGAGAGAACGATGCTCGCGGACATATGGGCCTCTTTCGAGCTCTTAAAACAAAGCCGTAAGGCCGGAGCGCACCCGGAGCTTGACCAAAAAAATTTTCGAGATTTGGAAACGATGATCACCTCTGCTCGAAACGCTCTGGATTTTTTAATCTTTTCGGCGGCAAGCAGCCCCAACATGTTCGAGCGAATCAAAAGACTCGTTTGAAGCTGTTTAGTAGCCGGGCCTGGTGGTGTCGCGATCGACCACCACGCCCTGAAGTTGAAATTCTCTCTTACGGTCCTCTTCAGATCCATCAGACAAAGCCGGAGGTGCTGAACCTAACTCCTGAAGTCGTACACATTCAGGAGTTGCCATAATTTTACGTACAAATCGATTCATCAAATCATGCCCAGCTCGGTACAGAACGACATGACCCAAAAGAGGCGCACCTAAGGTAGTCAAATCGCCGAGTGCATCGAGCACCTTGTGACGCACAAACTCGTCAGAAAATCTGAGGCCCTCGGGGTTCATGATCGAGTCTTGATCTAAAACCACGGCATTTTCCAGGGTACCGCCCAAGGCCAGCCCTCGCGCTCGGAGCGCTTCAACATCCTTTAAAAATCCGAAAGTCCGCGCCGAAGCAATCTCCCGCTCAAAGCTTGTCGCATTAATATCAATATCTATTGTTTGTTTGCCAATCTTCGGATGCGGAAAATCAATGGTGCAAGACACCCGCAGTCCATTATAGGGGAAAACCGACGCCTGCTTTTGATCCTCTCCCAGGTGAATGGGCGAGTGGACATACCAATATCGCCGTGGCGCCTCTTGCTCCACGAGCCCCACCTTCAAAATGGCATCCAGATAGGGCTTGGCGCTGCCGTCGACGATCGGAATCTCAGGACCCTTGAGTTCAATGTTGAGATTGTCCACGCGAAGAGCGGCCATTGCGGAAAGGCAATGCTCAACGGTCGCAACGGAAAACTCGGCGCCCCCAAGGGTGGTAGCTTGGCTCGTGGCTCTTACGTTATCCGCGTGAACTCGGAGCGAAGGACGCTCGGGTAGGTCAGACCGGACAAAGTGAATTCCCGTATCCACGGGCGCTGGACAAAAGACCAAGGCCGCAGGCTGGCCACTGTGTAGACCAACGCCCTCGACTCGAATTTTTTGCCTGATCGTACGTTGCAGGTACACGCGCACTCCCCGTCCAGACCAAGATCCTACCCGCTCGTTATCAAAAAGTCACATCTGGGTAGCAAGATATGAATCTTTTCAGCCCCTCTCACTTTCTTGCACCGACAACGTCTCGACCAATGGCGGATCCATCTCGTTTTGGAGCACATCTGCCGAATTATTGCTCAGGAGTTTGGCGGCATTGATGGTCCCGTGGTTTATTCAAAAAATAAAAAGCTCACGCTTGCGGCAATGGGCCGGGTGCACCCTGCTCTTATGCTTGTTGGCGGGGGCCACTGCGTGTTCCACCGCCGAAGAGCGCCCCCCACACCCCGTGGACATGCTCAGCTCACGGATGTTCTATGTTCAATCGCCCCGCCCCACTGCCGCCAATAGCGAAGAAAAACGCAAAATGCCCTTTTTCTTCAAAGACTGCAGCCTCAACCCACAAAACAATTTTTACTCCAAAACATCCTACTTCTGCGAGGCGCGATAGTGACATTGGCGTTCGGCGCCACACCCGCAACCTGCGACCAAGCTATTCCGATCGCGAGTTGCGCGAGGGGGTTGGCAAGCGGTTAATAATGAAGGTGGATATAATATCACTCTATCTGGTGGTGCGCTGGAAGATGCTATTTACTCACAAGAAGTAAAGACTTTTACTGGGCGAGCCGATGCCTACGTTGACTTATTCAAAGTGAACAAGACCTATGAGGCCAGTTGTGAAGGGACTTACGCTTTCAAAAGTCCATTCTAAGTTAATAAAAATTTGATGGGACTACGGGGCATAGCGTACAACTTCCACCATCACCCCCTAATCTTTTGATCGCGGTTTCGTTCGTGATCGAGCTAAATTGCTAGCCTTTCAGCGCGGATACACCTCAAATGCCTGCACTCCACTTCAGAAGCAGCGGGCTCAGTTCAAAGGCAGCGTCTTTTCCGCGACAACCAAGGTGAACTCGGCTTGTGCCGGTCTTGAGCTCGCGCCTGCGACGTTCGACTTTTTGTTTTCGAGATAGTAGGCTATTTTTTCGATCCCCAGTTTTTTTATTGCCTGACGTTGATTGCAGGTGCGGCACAACAATCGAAGGTTTTTTTCGCCATTGCTACCTCCCCAGGCCCACGGTTTTACGTGATCGATCTGGAGGGCAAACCGCGAGCCGCAGATTTTGCACTCGCTGCGGTCTCGCCTCCAAACCTGCCGAACTGTTTTGGTGGGAATGACTCTGCTATTCTCCCGCGCCGTCGTTCTAGTCGGAGTATCGTTCAAATTGTTGGCCTTCGCTGTTCCCGTTTCCCTAACTTCACCACCGCGTACGCCGGGGTCCCAACGCTTGAGGGCCAGGTCGCAAAGTTGATCTAATAACTCGGAAGTTGAAAGGTTGGGGGTGCGATGAGCTCTAAGTCCCTTGAGGCGATGGATCTTTTCAAGCGTACTTTTGGAAACGGTGAACTTGAGCTCCACGAGTTCTTCAGATAGTGGCTTCTCCCTTTCAGGTGCAGGAGTGCTCGGGGCTGAACTGTAATCCAGCGCAATCACTTGAGCTTGTCTTGAAGTCTTGTTCTCAAGTCTTGCGACGAGTTCCTGTTTTTTCTGCGGCGTGAGCGGAGCGACTTTGGCCTCACGCCTAATCACAGTTTGAGCAAGACTTAGGTTTGACACCGACAACCGACCCGATTGTATTTTATCCTCAAGCTCGGGCATGGTGCGAAGCAGCCTCATTGCGGAAATTCTACGGTAGGCCTGGTCCTCACTGTAACCCAGCACTTCAACTGCGTAGGTATAAAGGGAACTGCAACCTAAGTCTGAAAAGAGCCTTCGACGCTCGATCTCCTCCAAGTGCCAGAGAATCGAAGTCATTACTTCTCGTTCACTAGCCACCAGGGTTTTGGTGGATTCAAGTAGTTGCGAGTCAGAAAGTGATTTTAGGTTCATAAGTGTCCCCTTTGTTTTTATTTGGTTCAACACAAGTCCCAGTCGGAATGTCATAACATGACTTTACAGTCGACGATTTTTGTTCGTATACGGGCTGTGAGTGCATTTACGAACAACAGATCATCCGGAGCGCAACCGATCAAAAACATGTCAATAGAGGGGCTTTAGGAGCGCGCAGCGGTGCGATTATTAAAGGTTTTTAAACGCCTGTGTCTCACGCAAAAAAGCGAAAAGTCGGTGTCAACAAAATTGTTTTATAAGCCGCATGGCGCTAGCAAAGGGATCTTGAGGTCAGCTATTTCCGGCACAAGCGGTAGCCAAAGCAGGGCATTGAGCGCCTTGGCACACGGAGCAGTGCCAAGAGGTGGCGCCTGGAACATCGCGGGACGCGGTGCGGTGCCGGCCAGCTCCATCCACTTCTTTACGGCTCTAGCGACAAAAGCTCCTGCTGGCTGGGAACTCTTGCGGGTTCAGGGAAACCAAGGTGCAAATAGGCGCGCTTGCCGGCCATTCGACCGCGGGCGGTCTTTTGCAGAAAACCTTCTTGTATCAAGTAGGGCTCGTAGACTTCCTCAAGAGTGTCGGTCGCTTCACTCAGTGCGGCCGAGAGGGTTTCAATCCCCACAGGCCCGCCGTCGAACTGCTTGATCACCAACTCCAACAACCGGCGATCCATCGGATCTAAACCTGCGGGATCAACCTCAAGTTGGTCGAGCGCGTAGGCCGCAATACCAGCGTCAACTCTTTTCACCGCTTGCACTTGGGCATAGTCGCGAACCCTGCGGAGCAGCCGATTCGCCACGCGAGGTGTTCCGCGAGAGCGCTTGGCAATCTCAAGCGCTCCGTCGTCGCCAATCACAATTCCCAAAATGCCAGCGGATCTTTGCACGATACTCACCAGGTCCTCGGGTCTGTAAAAAGACAGCCTCTCCACAATTCCAAAGCGATCTCGAAACGGTGCATTTAAAAGGCCAGCCCGAGTCGTCGCACCCACAAGAGTAAAGGGAGACACCGCAAAGCGCATCGTCCTCGCTCCCAAACCTTCGCCCGTGACAAGATCTATCGCGAAATCTTCCATCGCACTATAGAGATACTCTTCAATTTGCCGATTGAGGCGGTGAATCTCGTCAATGAACAAAAATGTTCTAGGTCTCAGCGATGTCAATATGGCCGCCAAGTCACCTTTACGCTCTAAAGCCGGGCCTGAGGTCACTCGAAGTTCGGCTCCCACCATTTGGGCCAAGATGTGCGCCAAGGTGGTTTTTCCGAGCCCCGGGGGCCCATGTAACAACACATGATCCAGCGGCTCACCCCGCGCCATCGTTGCCTGTACAAACACTTTTAGTTTTGATTTCACGATATCTTGACCGGGAAATTCCTCCAAGGTTCTGGGGCGCAAAGCATTTTCCTGGGCGACTTCGGACCTTCCACCACCTTGCAAAGGTAACCCATCTTCCACGTGAGCTGCGATCGCCTCGTCGCTTAAATTGTCTAACTGTCCATCCACAATGCGATTCATTTCAGCACTCCGTTCAACTTTCAATTTGCGGCCAAACTCGCAAGACCTCGGCGGACACCCTCTTCGACCGAAATGGACTCGGGTAAAGCGGCAACGACCCTACTGACAACGCTTTCTTTAAATCCAAGGTTGGTCAGGGCATACAGGATCTGCCCCCGAACCTCGCCTCCGGCAGTAGCCGACTTAACCTCGACCTGAGGAAGCTTTCCTCGAAGGGTCAACACAATTTGTTCTGCGGTCTTTTTTCCAATTTTAGGAAGCTGGCTTAAACCTTTGACGTCGCTGCTTTCAATTAACTCCAAAATTTTTCGAGTCGACGCGCCCGATAGAACCTTCATGGCCACTTTCGGACCGACACCGTTAACACTGATCAAAGACAAAAACAGCGACTTCTCCTCTTTTTGAGAAAAGCCAAACAGCTGGATCGCGTCCTCGCGAACCGCCGTGTAAATCCAAAGGCGCGCCGACCGCCCCACATGAAGACCCGACACCACTTCCGAAGTCAGAGCCACATCATAGCCCACGCCCTGAACACTTACGACTGCTCCCTCGGGAGTGACCTCAACGACCTCACCGTCCAAGTACGCGATCAAGTTGCCTCCTTGGAGAATCATTCCCCTTTAATGCACCCAGCGTCGCCAGAGCCAAAGCGTCGGTCCCATCCAAATCCTCAGCAGCCCTACTCTCCTCCAGATCTTGGTGGCCCAGCAAGCGAAAGACCATTCGGGCCACCTGCTCTTTACCTGCCGCGCCATGCCCCGCGATTCCCTGTTTCACTTCACGGGGCGAAAGCTCCAAAATCGTTTTCACCCGAGAGCCCACGACCGCCAACACCATTCCCCGGGCCTCACCAAGTCGAAGAGCTGTTTGAACGCCCCCGCCGCCGATACGGGCCGATACAAAGGCTTTCTCCAGCACCAGAGTGGTGGGAGAATAAGATTTCACCAGCTCCTCAAGCTGTTTTCCAATTTCCATGATGCGGTCTCGGGAATCTTCAAGTCGCGATCGAAGTGAACCATGGCGAACATATCGCGGCTGTGCTGTCGGACCAAAACACCGGACCAAACCAAAACCCAAATTGCGGGTGCCAGGATCAATTCCCAAAACAAGTTGAGGTGAGCTTGGCGTTGCGAAAGGGTTGTCGTTACGCATGGGAAATGATTTGATGACTCCATGAGCGAGGTCAATGCCGAGTTTGTAGAGAAATATCAGCTTCTTTACGAAAAGGACCCGAAATCAAAGGTTTTCGCACCTCTTGCCGAGGCCTATCGACGCCTGGGCCTGATCGAGGAGGCTTTGCGGGTTGCAGAGGCCGGTGTCGGCCACCACCCTCACTTCCCCAGTGGACGCGTCGCATTGGCAAAGATTCAGTTTGACCGAAATCATTTTGAGGAAGCCGTGAAGCATCTGCTTGTTGCCGTGGAGTTTTCTCCCGAAAACATTTTAGCCCACTCGCTTCTGGCTGAGACTTACCTCAAACTCAAGGACCTCAAAAAGGCGCTCAAGTATTTCAAGATGGTTTTGTTCTTAAACCCCTCAGACTCAAAAGCGCAAAAGTATGTCCAAAAGCTTGAGAGTTTGACTGCCGACGAATTCTCGCAGGAACTTTTTGATCTTGCCAGCAGTCGACGACCGCCGGAGCTCGCATCACCACTTCGCCCGGCACCAGTCAAACACATCCCGGAGATCCTTCAACGTCAAAGAGTGCTCGAGCGGGCGGTCTCGCTAAGTGATGCCTATCTCGTGCGAAATGATGTGGATCGGGCGGCAGCGGCGATTCTAGAGGCGGAAAAAGAGCTCGGTGCTCACCCGGAACTTGAAAAGCGAAAGACATTGATTCAAAGACGCCGGGGCGACTCTCTCACCAGCAGAGCCCAAGATCAGTCCAATCACTGGGAGAAATTGCGGGACCGCAAAGTTAAAATGCTCAAATCGCTTCTCGTTCGAGTGTCGTCTCGGGCGAACGAATCCTAGACACCCCCACTGAGAAAAGTTAATGTCGCTCCAAGCGAAGCCACAGGATGGGCAAGTCGTCAGTTGAGCACGAGCAAGGAGAAAAAATGTACGAGCTTTCAGATTTTCGCAAAGGTCTTCGAGTGATGGTCGAGGGGTCGCCCTATGCCGTTGTTGATTTTCAGCATGTAAAGCCGGGAAAAGGAAATCAGTTTACTCGTTGCAAATTGCGAAACCTGCTCACCGGTCAACTGCTGGAGAGAACTTTCAAGTCGGGCGAACGTTTTGAAGTTCCCAACGTTGAGTTTCGGGATACGACTTACCTTTACAAAGACGACTCGGGCTATACGTTCATGGACAAGTCCAGTTATGAACAACTCGCGCTCAATGACGCCGAAGTCGGGGAAAACAAAAATTACTTGATCGAGAACTTAGAAGTTCAGGTGATGCTCTATAACGAACGTCCGGTTGGGATCCAGGTCCCCAATGCCGTGAACCTTCGGATTGTCAAAACGGACCCAGGTTTCAAGGGCAATACGGTGACCAACACGTTTAAACCCGCCACCTTGGAAACCGGTTATGTGATTCAGGTGCCTCTTCACATGAAAGAGGGGGACTTGATCCGAGTCGACACGCGTACTGGTGACTACGTGGAACGCGTGAATCAGTAAAAGCTGGACCTGTCCGGCAAATTTTTCCTGGTCGGACTTGCCTCGCGTCAGGCCTCGCGAAAAAACGTGACTTCTCTTATACTTAGAGCAGAGCGCAAACACCCTAACGGTACAACGTGAGCGAGGCATTTGGTGGTTGCAAGTATTGACGATCTGCTGACAAAGCAGCTTCGAACGGGTGCAGATCCGCTCGCCTCGGCGCGCGAGTACGCCACCGATCCTCAAAAGTTTTTGCCCCATCCTGAAATGCGACGATCCTTCGCTCACTGGCTCTTTCAAATCGGCCAATGGAACTCGCTGCGCTTTTTAATTCTCAAGGACTTGGAACAGGAAAAGCCCGCTCTTGTTCCCTTTTGGGTGCCCTTCCTTAAGCAGGCCCAAATCGAAATTTCGGAGTCCCTATGGAGTGATCTCTGTGCCGGGGCCCAGGCCGGCGGTGCAATTGAAGACTTGGCTCGGGGCCCTATCACCGCGGAGATCGACCCGAGGCTTCAACCCTTGCAGCATCAACTGTGGCAGGCATTGCGAAAAGAGCAGGCTGAAATTCGCCAACAGCTTATTGATCAGGCCAAGCGCTTTTCGAACGACCGACTCTTTGATCAAGAGAGCGAAGCGCTTGAGCGGCTCGCGAAGCTCTATCCTGAGGACAACGAAATTCTTGAGAGGCGAGCTAGCTTTGCAACTCGCAAGGCTCGCGAAGTCGTCAGCAGCAGTCGACGCTCCAAGTGGCACGACGCCCGGGATGCTTTGCGCGATCAAGAAACTCTGCCACCAGAACTTGAGAAAAGTTTTAAGGGTCAAGAACACGTTATTATCGACGCAGCCGTCGCCGACCCAGTCCAAGCTTACGACCTTGCGATCGGACTCGCCATGATGGGGCGCCCCCATGCGGCTCTGGAAGCCCTGGAACTTGCACCTGAAACCACGCCTGTTCTTTGGTTTCGTTTAGAACTTCTTCTACAAACTCATCGCTATCTTGAGGCTATTTCAGGCGCAGCAGATCTTGGGAAAAGACTAGGACCCGATCCCGAATCCGTCTTTGCAGCTCATTACGTTAAAGCTCAGGCGCTGTGGGGTCTTCGAAAAAAATCAGATGCGATTGAATCCCTCAAGGAGCTCGTCGCGGTACGACCGAACTACCGCTCGGCTCATGCCCTTCTGCTTTCCTGGCAGGCGGAGGGTCCGTGAAGTTTGTCAAACTTGCCGTCGTCATCGGTCTTGCCAGTTCGCTCATCGGGTTTAGCATCACTTACCATCTCCCGCAGTTCAAAATCTGGATTCTCAACGAACTCGCAGACAAGTCGTTTCGACATTCACCGGTGGGAGTACAGGCGGACTCGCTGTCGATTTCACTTCTCCCACTCGGAGTTTCTCTAAAAAACATTCGAGCAATACCGCAAGGTGAACTCTCGAAAGTCTTGGCACCTGTCTATTGCGACGAAATCACCATCGAACTGCACTGGTTGCGCCTCCTTGCGGGGTACTTGGAGGCAAGCGAGATCCGAATCCTTCATCCCCGAGTCACGGCAATCCTTCCAAAAAGTTCCAAGCGGTCTACCGGAGATCCCATCCCATTTGCCACCATTATCGGTCGTGTGCTCGAGCTTCCCATTTACAAACTTGTCGTGGAAGACATGAACCTTCAAATTCGAGACGGAACCTCCAATCTCAGAACTCGGATCGGATCCTTGGGGATTCGCATCACCAATCGCCTCCATTCCCTGGCGCTTGAAATCGCAACTGAAGATCTCGCAGTCAAGACCAATGAACAAGCCAACTCTCTTGGCTCGGTGGTCGTGGCACTAAGGGCCGTTCTCAATCCACGCCTTGCATCTCTGACAAGCCTTAAAATCGCCCGCGATCGCAGTTATCTGATTGCCTCGGGCCAGGCGCAAGGGCCTCTCGACTTTTTGAATCAAGTCGAGTTAGAGGCCGACGCCAAAACTCTGATCGGCGCTTCTGAAGCTCGCGGGTGGCTCAAGACCCTACTTCCCGAAAATGATTTTCCGGATGCACAGGGCTTTCTTCAAATGCGCACCCAAGTTCGAAAGGGGCGAGGTGTTGCACCTTTCTTTGAAACACAAGTGCGAACCGTTCAACTCAAAGTTGATAAGTTTAGTTTAGGTCGAGTTTTTGCAAATGCAACGTACCGTCATCCCGATTTACAAATCCCCAAGTTGCAGGTGCGAAACCAGGCTGGCCTTTTGGACGTGGACGATGTCAAAGTCAACGTCGACGCCCGAACTTTTGAGGGCAAGGTCAACCCCAAGCCCCTTGAAATCGGAGCTTTACTCAAGGAGCTGGGCCTGGGGGAAATTCCGATCCACATCTTGGTGAATGGGCAACTGCCCTGCCAAGGCTCATGGGCACCTCAGTTTACAAGCGCCTGTAAAGGTGCGCTCGACGTCCGAGATCTCAAAATCAAAGATCCATCACAGAAGACGATTGTCGCAATCGACCAAGTCCACATCGAAGGCGAAGTTAAAGTTGACTCGAAAGGAGTTTATCCCCAGGGCCTCATACGGTTGAAGCAATCGCAAGGCCTCGCCAAGGGCCAAGTGCTATTCGAAGACGGATTCGATTTTACGTTCTCAACAGAAAAGCTCGACTTTTCAGACATCCGAGATTTGTCGGACCTCAAGCTACAGGGAAGCTCCGCAATTAAGGGTCGCACTCGCGGGAACTCTTCGGTTGGAACCGTCGACATCGAAGCCCAGGGTGAGAACCTCTGGTTAGAAGATTTTGGTTTAGGAAGCACGACCGCCAAAGTGAATTACGCAGCTGGGGCGCTAAATTTCTCAGATATTGTCGGGCGCTATCGTACGACTCGCTATGAGGGCCAGGTGTCGTTGGATCTCGACAAATCCCAAATTCGAGGAAATCTCAAATTTCCGATCGTGGAATCGCTTGATATACAGGAGGCTCTCTCTCGAAAAGTTGAGCTCCCTTTTGAGATCGTCTCCACGGGCGAGGCTTCAGTTCAGTTTAGTGGTCCACTTGATTTCCCAAAGCTCACTTACCAACTTCGAACGGGCCTTTACCGAGGCCTCATCGGCAAGGAGGGTTTTGATCAAATCAGATTTGACGTCAATTCCGATGGAAACCAAGTTCGAACAGAAAGCGCCTTTTTGAAAAAGGGAAAGGGGCGGATCGATCTCAACGCCGTCGCTCAGTCCTCAGGACAAATTCAGGGCACAATCACGGCTACCGGTCTTAGGCTCGAGGAGAGCGAGTTCTTGCAGGGCACCGGTCTAAATCTATCGGGAGAGATTTCGGGGCAGATCAAATTGACCGACTACCTTCCCAAACCTTCGCTAGATCTCTCGGCTCGTACAACAGGGCTCTTGATCGGCGCCGAGGCCCTTCCGGACTCGGAAGTGGCCATGAAAATTGACTCAAAAGCCTTTTCCGGCGAAGCCGAAGTTTTAGGTGGAGACATCAGAACCAGTTTTAGATTTCCATTCAGTAGTGACGAACGGTTTCGGTTTCGTTTAGAGACCAAGTCATGGAATTTTGCACCGCTGATAGCGCTGGTATCGCCTGACTTCAATGTCGCGGAGTACGACTCTGAGTTGACGGCTCAGATCGACTTACAGGCCGAAAAAGGTGGCTTTTGGAATTCAACTGGTCCCATTCGAATTGAAACCCTTCGTGTACAACGAGGGACTGTAGACTTCTTTGCACCGCTGCCAATCGACGCACGAATGGAGCAGGGGCGTCTCGAGATTCGCAACTTTACACTTCAAGGAGACGACACTTATTTTCAGGTTGTCGGAAAAGAGAGTAGCCGAGACTCGCTGGACTTAAAGCTCAACGGCAAAGTGGACATGGGCCTCTTAGCATTTTTGCTTCCCTTTCTCAGCGATCTGCGGGGCATTCTGTCGATCTCCACTCAGATCTCCGGTAGCGTCGAAGCCCCCAAAGTCCTCGGCACAGCTTATTTAGAAAAGGGATTTGCAAAGCCTAAAACGCTACCTCACGCGATAGAAGACATCCGCGCTGAAGTTGATTTTACTCAAAACCGAATTCTTTTAAGCAAAATGGAGGCAAGACTCGCAGGTGGAACCGCGGACTGCCAGGGTACGATCGAGCTAAATGGCTTCAGTAACCTTCCGGCTAAAATTGTCGGCGAATTTAAAAACGTCGACTTACGGGTGCCGAATGGGGTTGCCAGTCGGGGTTCTGGGACTTTCGAGGTTTTTGGAAATTGGTTCCCTTACACATTTAAGGCCGCTTACATTGTAACGTCCGGACTTGTGAGCACAACTTTTATTGAGGAAGAAGTTTCAACGGGTGCGGTCCGTCGAAGCAGTCTTCTCCCTCCCGTGGTGATCCGCCGAGAATTTGAACCGTTCCTTTTTGATCTGGACATTCGCTTTCCAAAACCGATCGATGTCAAAAACATCTTCTTTGATGCCACCGTAACAGGGCAACTCAGCATCAAGGGGACGCCCACCGCACCGCAAATCTTAGGAGAGGTGAACGCTCAGGAAAAGGGTAAACTGTTCTTTCGAGATGTGCCATTCACAATCGCGAGCGCCAGTCTCAAGTTCACGGACCCAAGGGAAACGAATCCTAGCGTCTATGCACTCGCTAATGCCCAGGTCCGTGATCGCCTTCGCGAATACCAAGTCAGCATGTTGGTGCAAGGAACGGTCCGATCCAATCAAATTTTATTGCGTAGCCAACCACCTCTCCCGGATCAAGAAATCATTTCGTTATTGGCTCTTGGATTTACTTCCACTGACATCGGGCAAGATATTCGGCGAGAGGACCAGGCTTCGCGTCAATCGTACGAGTTAGGCTCAGCCATTTTGTCCAAAAATCCTCTCAACGACGAGCTCAAAAAACGCTACGGGGTAGACGTTCGGTTTTCCTCATCGATCGATCGTCTCAACAATGCCGCGGTCTCCAAGATTGTCTTAAATAAACAATGGACTCCCAAGCTCGGGACCAGCGCAAGTCGCACGATCGGATCAAAAATTGTTCAGGATGTGAAGCTCGAGTATTTGCTCAACAATAATGTCTCGGTCATCGGAAGTTGGGAAGGACGAGGTTTTGACGAAGAGGTGGGTGACCGGGTCGAAAGCTTGAATTTTTTTGGACTCGATCTCCAATATAAGGTGGACTTCAAATGACGAAGTCTATGACTTGGCTCAAACTTGCGCTAGGACTTGGAGTGCTGTTCAACACTCTGGACCTCAAGGCAGCCGAGTTGGAGTTCAAAGGCATCACGGAGCGTTCGATTAAAGAGCTTCGAAGCAGCTTGGAGTTCGATGCCAAAGACGTATCCCCGGCAACGGTCGATCAGATTCTGAGACTTCTTTATGGTTCCGGCCAGTACGAGTATTTAGAAGTCAGAGAATCTAAAACCTCCCGTCACGTTTGGACGCTGCTTGGTGCTCCGATCAGGAAGATCAATAACATTACGATCCGAGGGACTTTGCGACAATCGGAAGGTGACATTCGCGAAGTACTTGAAATTGAATCTGGTCAACGATTTGACCGTGCCCTTTTAACCGAACGAGCCGAGCGAATACGGCAGTTCTACGGCGACCGAGGGTTTCTAAATACAACGCTTGAGATGACCTTCAAAGAACCCTCTCCCGGCGCATTAGATGTCGAAATTTCGATTGACGAAGGCTCCGTTTGTAGTCTTCGTTCCATCAAATTTCAGACCACCAATTCTGAGCTTGAGGAGCAACTCGGTCGATTGACCAAAAAATTTCTTGGCCGCCCAGTTGCAAATGAACTCCCCTCCGTAGTGCTCCAAGAACTCAACTCGTTCCTCGCGGACAACCGATACTTGGCGTCTCGAGTCTCTGCCCCTGACTTGAGGCTGGCAGACGACCGAAAATCTGCGGAGTTAATTTTTTCGATTGATAGACCCTTCAGATACAACCTCCTTTTTAACGGAAACGAGAGTCTGTCCTCTGGAACGATCATCGATTCCCTAGAGCTTAATAAACCCAATCAAGTTGGAACCAATCCCATCACGGAGATCCAAGGGAAAATCGAAACTCTTTACAGAACTCGAGGCTACACGCACATCCGAGTGACTCACCGAGAAAAAGTGCTCGCCACGGAGTTTATTCGGCAAGTCGTCTTTGAAATTTCGGAGGGTCCTCGCGTGCGCCTCAGCGCGCTCAACTTCACGGGCACGTTAACGCGGCCCAATGACAGCTACTCTCAGTTTGTAAAGACGCACAGCTCACCGTTGATCGAGGAAGGATTTTTTAATCGAGACGACCTTGAAATTGGATTTAAAAACCTCATCATTGAACTTCAAAACCAGGGTTTTCTAAAAGCTCGAATCATTTCATCTCGAGTCGAATACGACCGGGGGAGAGGCCGCGCGACCGTGAACGTCCAGTTGGACGAAGGTGCCATCACTCGCCTTAAGTCGGTCAGCTTCAAAGGTAACAACGCCCTTTCCACGGAAACTTTGCGCGAAATCCTGAACTTGAAATCGGGTTCAGCACTCGCACTTAGCACTTTGGAGGCAGGCCTCGAAAAAATAAAAGAGGCTTATGACAGCCGAGGCCACCTGGATATGAAATTTCTCTCGGAAAAAAACGAGATCGTCACCTACGACGAGGCCACGGGTGAGGCCTCGGTTATGATTGAGTTGCACGAGGGGCCCGCCGTTAAGGTTCAATCCATTCAGATCGAAGGCAATGACTTTACAAAAGACTTCGTTGTGGAGAGGGAGCTTGAGTTTCAGATTGGCGACACGTTAACGCCAAAAATGATCGACGACTCGCTCTATAGACTTCAACGTTTAGGCCTCTTTGGTACCGTTGAGATTAAAACTCTTGAGGCCGGAACGGAGGTCGCCAGCCGTACCGTGATTGTGCGAGTTTCCGAGCGAGATCCAGGCCTCTTCAATTTTGGTTTAGGGGTCAACACGGAGTTTAACTTTACGGTCAGAGGTTACACGGGGCTTTCGTATCAAAACATTGGCGGCACGGCCAGGGCTCTTTCGGCCCGACTTGAGCTCAAAAGGATCACGGACATTAACTTTTTTGATCAACGCATTACAGCCGGCTATTTAGAGCCGTACATTTTTGGAACTCGGTTTCGAGGTCGAGTGAATCTCAGTAGATTTAATTCCATCATCAACCGCTTTCGCACGCCTTTTGTTGAGGCGCGAGAAGGTACGGAGCTTGAAAACAATCTTGAGCGGGACTTTTCAAAACACTATCGTCTGATTTGGAACGCCTACTCCATTTCGTTTCTTAAAGATTATCAATTGAGCTCGCCTAATCCGGGGTCTACACAGGTTATAGGATTTTTTGGACCCACCTTCGAAATTGACTTTCGAGACAATCAGTTTTTACCCCGCAAAGGTTTTTACTCTCGTTGGGCGATCGAGTATGCCGATCCACTTTTGGGGTCGCTCCGAACCATTCAGTACTTAAGAACCAACGCTGCGATCAACTACTACGTGCCTCTGTGGGATAGTCGACTCATTTTTGCGCAGAGCTTACGGGGGGGTTATGTCTCCAACTTCGCTGAAAACGGTTTTATCCCTGACATCAAACAGTTCTTTCTCGGTGGGCGCTCATCGATCAGGGGTTTTAACGTGGGTACCATTCCACCACGGCAAGGATTTGCGGGAGACGACACTTCGACCTTGGTACCCACTCAGGTCCGCACCGATAGTCACTTTTACGTCGCACAAACCGAACTTCGAGTGCCCTTCAAAGGGAACGTCGAGGGTGTTTTATTCTATGACGGCGGCGCGGTTTTAATTTCGGGGTTCAACTTTGGAAACCCCTACCGGCACTCAGTTGGGCTTGGCATCCGATACAATACTCCGGTCGGGGCCCTCAGTGCGGAGTATGGTTGGGCCCTTGATCGCCGGGACAACGAACCCGTTGGCGTGCTCAACGTTTCGATCGGCACGTTCTAGCCCCCTTGCGACTTCAGGTGTCCGACCCTATACTGATAGAATGGGAATCTCATCCGGCCCCTCAACGGGAACATCGGTTGCAACCAAGGATCGCACGGAGACTAAGCGTCCGTCTTTGTATAAAGTGATATTGTTAAATGACGACTATACTCCCATGGATTTCGTGGTGATGGTCTTAAAGAAAATTTTCCAGCACCAAGACGATTCCGCTCAGTCCGTGATGCTGCAAGTGCATCATGACGGATACGGAGTGGCGGGGGTTTATCAGTTTGATATTGCAGAGACCAAGGTGCAGCAGGTACATGCCCTCGCTCGACAAAACGAGCACCCTCTGAGGTGCACCCTCGAGAAGGAGTAAATGATATGCTGAGTAGCGGAGTTGAACGAGTTTTGGATCGAGCCATCCAGCATGCGCGAAGCCTCCGGCACGAGTTTGTAGCGCCGGAGCATTTACTTCTCTCATTGCTGGACGAGCCAGACGTGGCCACGGTTCTTTTGGCAACCAAGGTCGATGTGACAAAGCTCCGACGGGAGCTTGAATCCCACATCGCCTCGCACATTCCTCGATTCAATTTGAATGAAGAGACGCTTGGCGAGTCTTCCGGGAGCGATTTATCTCCTCTGCAGGACGAACACACTCCGCAGTTGACCCTGGCGTTCAAACGAATTTTGCAGCGAGCCGTCGTACAAGTTCAGAGCTCAGGACGCGACCAAGTGGAGTGCATTCACCTTGTGGTCGCATTGTTTGACGAGCGGGAATCGTTCGCGCTTTACTTTCTTCAGCGACAGGGGCTCACTCGCTTTGATCTCATAAGCATTTTATCCCACGGTCTTCCTTCGTCTCACATGGAACCTAAATTTTTGTCCGAGGCCAAGGGCGAAAGCGATGACCGCCCGGGACAAACGGCCGATCCCTTAACCGAGTACGCCGTTAACCTTAACGAGAAGGCGCGCGCGGGCCGTGTGGACCCACTGATTGGCCGCGAAGATGTTCTGGAGCGAATGATCCAAACCCTTTCAAGGCGAACCAAAAATCATCCGCTCTTGATCGGTGAACCAGGGGTGGGGAAAACCGCAGTCGTAGAGGGGCTCGCACAGCGGATCGTTGACGGTGCAGTTCCCGCCGCAATTCAGGACTGTGAGATTTTCGCGCTGGATATAGGGCTGTTGCTTGCAGGTACAAAGTTTAGAGGAGACTTTGAGGAGCGCTTAAAAGGTGTTGTCGAGGCGGTAAAAAATCGCGAAAAAAGATCAATTTTGTTTATCGATGAGATTCACACGTTGGTCGGTGCCGGCGGTACTCAAGGGGGATCCATGGACGCTTCGAACCTTCTTAAGCCTGCTCTATCCGGCGGAGAAATTTCCTGTATAGGATCGACCACCCACAAAGACTATCGCCAACATTTTGAAAAAGACCGAGCACTCTCGCGCCGATTTCAAACGATTGAGGTACTCGAGCCCTCGATAGAGGAGGCCATTGAGATTTTAAGGGGACTCAAGAAAAAATTTGAAGAGTTTCACGGGATTCGTTTCACCGATGAGGCCATCAAAAGTGCCGTGCAACTTTCTGTCCGGCATTTAACTCAAAATCACCTGCCTGATAAGGCGATCGACCTCCTCGACGAGGCCGCAGCAAGAGCGCGCCTGATGCCGTCGGGCGCGACACTTGTTGATGTGAAAGACATCGAAGAAGTTGTAGCTAAAATCGCTCGCGTCCCCAGCCAAAGTGTTTCTGTTGATGATCGAAAGAGGCTTGCGAGCTTGGCGTCAAACCTGCGTTTGCTTGTTTTTGGCCAAGACAAGGCGATCGACTCCGTCGCGACGGCCATCAAGTTGGGCCGGGCGGGGCTTGGCTCGCCCCAAAAACCAACCGGCAGTTTTTTATTTGTGGGACCAACGGGTGTTGGAAAAACTGAAGTTGCAAAACAGCTCGCGAAGGTTTTGGGCGTAAAGTTTTTGCGCTTTGACATGAGCGAGTATATGGAAAAACACGCCGTCGCAAGACTCATCGGCGCCCCCCCCGGTTACGTCGGTTTTGAGGAGGGTGGCCTTCTCACCGAGGCGATCAACAAATCCCCGCATGCCGTGCTCCTTTTAGATGAAATCGAAAAGGCCCACCCTGATCTGTTGAATATTTTACTGCAGGTGATGGACAACGGAACGCTCACGGACACCAACGGAAGAACCTCGGACTTTCGAAACGTGGTCTTGATCATGACTTCGAATGCGGGAGCGTTGGATGCGTCAAAAGGGGCCATCGGCATCGTTCCTGGATCCGAGTCTGGAAAGTTTTTAGAAGCCGTGAAGCAAGTCTTTTCGCCCGAGTTTATCAACCGTCTTGACGCGATTGTTCCCTTTGAACATCTAACACCAGAGGTGCTTTCGCAAGTTGTGGACAAATTTTTGATGGAACTTCAGTCGCAGCTCTCAGATAGACAAATAGAATTTATAGTTTCCGATGAGGCCAAGTCCTTTTTAATTGAGAAGGGCTACGACCGAACCTACGGCGCAAGGCCGATGGCTCGGGCCCTACTGGAATACGTCAAAAAGCCGATCGTCGACGAGCTGCTTTTTGGTCAACTTGAGAAGGCAGGCGGCCTGATTGAGATTGAGGTGCAGGTACCAAACGGCTCAGCGCGAGGCGAATTTGTGGCCAAACCCCTTAAATTTAAGATCACGCCTAAACCTCTCCAGACCGTCGAGAAGCGTGATACGCACTTTTACTTGAAGGGCCATTAAGAGTTTTTCATAACGCCCTTGGGACTCGACAAGCTGATCTTGAGACCCTATCTTGAGCATAAAGCTGGAGGATTTTTATGGTTATGATGAAGCGCATGATGCTCTTTATGCTCACGAATATTTTGGTAGTCGTCACAATCAGTTTGGTACTGAACCTCTTAGGCGTCAGGCCTTACCTGAGCCAGGGCGGGATCGATTATGGCGCTCTTCTTATTTTTTGCTTCATTTGGGGTATGGGCGGCGCGTTTATTTCTCTTCTGATTTCGCGGTGGATGGCCAAGATGTCGATGGGCGTCCAAATTGTTTCGCCCGAATCGCGCGGCCCTGAGCGTGACGTACTCGACATGGTTTACCGCATGGCACGAGGGGCTGGCCTTTCCGTCATGCCCGAAGTGGGTATCTATGAAAGCCCTGATGTGAATGCCTTTGCCACCGGACCTAGTCGCAATCGATCGTTGGTTGCAGTTTCGACAGGTCTTTTACGGTCGATGAATCGCGACGAAGTCGAGGGCGTAATCGGCCACGAGGTCGCGCACATTGCCAATGGCGATATGGTCACGATGACCCTCGTGCAAGGTGTCGTGAATGCGTTTGTGATGTTCTTTGCACGGATCGTTGGCTTTTTTGTCAGTCAAAATGTTCGGGAAGAGAATCGAGCCATGACACAGTGGATGGTCACGTTGGTGGCCGAAATTCTTTTCTCTTTCCTTGGAATGTTTGTGGTGGCTTATGTCTCCAGGGCTAGAGAGTTTAGAGCTGATGCAGGAGGAGCTCGAGTGGCTGGTCGCGGTAAGATGATTTCGGCTCTTCAAAAGCTCCGTCGAGTATATGACCCTCAAATGGATAGCGGTGGGTCCCTGGCCACGATGAAGATCTCGGGTCGTCAAGGCGGACTCCTCGCCATGCTGTCAACTCATCCGCCGCTTGAAGAACGTATCAAAAGGCTTGAAATGAGCCAGTACTGACCACGATGGAGATGATTTTTCGTCGACGGTTTGAGGCCGCGCACAGACTGATCGAGGGTGTTAATGCCAACACCCTCTGCTCGCAGCCCCACGGACATTCGTGGGAAGTGTTGGTCGGCATTGAGCATCACGAACTCAAGCAGCTCGACGGCAAGGCGAACGTGCTCGTCCCTTTTAGTTTAGCAAAGGGAAATTGGCACAAATTCGTGGACCAATGTTTAGACCACGCCTGCTTTTTGAATGAACGAGATCCGATGGTGGATTTTTTACGCGAGCACAACAATCAGGGGCGCCTCGCAATTTTACCAGGCGATCCCACAACCGAAATTCTTGCGGCAGCTTTTTGGCACAAAGCGCAGGCACTGATACAGAATTCTACTCCTGAACTTGAAGTGACTTGGCTCCACCTACAGGAAACGGCCACTAACGCCATTCGCGTTTCCAAAGAAGAAGCCTCTCGTTGGATACCTCGCTCCAGTCAGTCTTGGTGGGTGAGGGCCGACTTTTCGACTCGCGACTAAAAGATCTTTATGACAACTCGTCTTACCAGGTTGGAAACTGATCAATGGTGCTGTTGATATCGTTGATCTGCATCAAAACACTATAGAGCGTCTCCCCATAGACGTCGGTGCAGGTGACATAGTAGTCCAAATAGCAAACTCCCTCTGGATTTCGAGCGGCACTCGCTCCGCAGTCTCCAGCCGTGGCGAGGAAGGGCCCCACTCCAGTCGCAGGATAAGCCGCTCTCGCAGCATTGGGAATTGAGTTAACGGTGTAGCGGTTGTTCGACACGAGGCTCGTAAATTTTTCGTTGGAAGAGAGAACATCCGGAAAGCCCGAATAACTTGTGCCGGAGGCTCCTGGTAAAAAGTACCTGCCACTTTGAGAAGGAAAGGTCGGGACAACGTCCTTAACCGCTCCATTCCAACAGCCAGCGTTGGTCTGCCAGTTGGTGCCGCTACAATCGATGGCCGCCGTCGCGCCAGGCGGAGTGTAACCCGCGGACTTTGAGCTCAAATAATAAAAGGGATAAAAGCTCACCTGCGCGCAAGTGGTTTCGCTCTCAACGTCAAAGGTGAACTTGAGCTTCGAGAAAAACAGCTGTGCCTCTGGAATATTGATCGTGCAAGTGGACTTTCCGACGTTGGGAGTGGTGGAGGTCGCGTTGCAGGAACCCCATGTGGTGTCGGCGCCTCCGCCTTCCCATTTGGTTTTTACTGTGACCCGAAGTTTGAAAGGTGTCGATTGCGAGCCTCCGCCACTACTTCCAGCGCCATCTTCGGCCTTCATACCACAACCCGAATGAATCAGGGTCACAAGTACAAACACTCCCCGCAAAGCCAGGGATGCCCAACGCGCAGGCCAGTCCTTAAAATCTGGTTTAGGCTCGAATCTCTGCATGCAGTTTAGAGATCGACAGGAAAGCTCTTGTCCTTAATCGATCGAAGTGTCTTAAATTGGGATCGATGGCAAAACTCAGTGTGAACGTAAATAAAATTGCAACTCTGAGGAACTCGCGGGGCGGTAACAACCCCGACCTTCTTCAGTGCACCCGCGACCTCATCGACCTCGGAGCAGAAGGCATAACCGTTCACCCTCGACCCGACGAACGTCACATCCGAAAGCAAGACGTCCTAGACCTCGCCGAACTTCTTCAGGGGAAAAAACTCAAAAATGGTTTACCCCTTGAGTTTAATATTGAGGGATTTCCATCGCGCGACTACCTCTCTCTTTTGGGAAAAGTGAGGCCTCATCAGGCCACTCTAGTCCCAGACCCTCCCGAGGCGCTCACATCCAATGCGGGTTGGAAGCTCGCAACAAGCGAAAGCCAACTCAGGTCCGTACTTTCAGAGCTGAGATCCATGAGGATTCGAAGCTCCCTTTTTATTGATCCGTTTGACATGGACGAAAAAGATTTTGATGTGTTGGATCGCCTTAAACCCGATCGTGTTGAGCTTTACACTCAGGCCTATGCCGAGGCCTTTAAAACTCCTCGTCACCGAGACACCACGAAGGTCTACCAGCTTGTGGCGGAAGAGTGTGTGTTGAGGGGTGTGGGGGTCAATGCGGGACACGACTTGGACTCTCAAAATTTACCCGACCTGATCCGAACCATTCCGGTGATATCCGAGGTCTCAATTGGGCACGCGCTGATATGCGATGCCCTGTACCTTGGCTTTGCGGAAACGATGAAACGCTACTTAGCTGCGGCTCACACAGTAAATTGACCGAATCCTAGAAACCCAACGGAAAACTCACGACCAACATGTAAGAGTTAATTGAGGTTTTGGGGTCTAGAGAATTAAAGTTCGAGCTTCCACTGTTGTTGTACTTCGCTTCTTTTTGGGTCTGAGCAAAGTACTCAAGGCCAATCGAAATAAACGGCATGACCACATAGTGTAAACCCACTTTGTAGCCATCGCCTCTAAAGTCAGTATCAACTCCTTCTCCGGAACGGTTGTTTGCAATCTGAAAAAAGTAGGTGGCAATAAACCGAAGGGGAATGGCGATAGGGCTGACCGATAAAAACGCACCCAAACCGTTTCCTTTAAACTTATAGTTGGGATTGCCGGAATAATCCCCGACCAAACTGGAATCGTGAATGAGGTATTCGGCCCCAAAGGCGAGGCCCATCAGATTGTACCCCAGTCGAGCACCAAAGGCTGGTCCGGTGAGCTTATGCCGGTTGTTACTGGAAGCGCCAGTATCGTAAGTTCCCATAACTTGATAACCAAAGTAAGGATCAAAAAGAATCCCGGCTTGAGCCCAAGAACCACCTGCAAAGATAAAAAGCGCTAAGAGAACCCCTATCCCCCGTGACATCATGACCTCCCGCTTAAACCCCGACTTTGATCGAGCTCGGAATAAAAGATCCAAAAAACCCACTTTGCCAGTTGAATCAGACCTCGGCAACATACTAGATATGCCTTTCTCTGCGCGACTCACCGGCAAACTTCAGCCGCACTCGCCTACACCGGGCCTTGAAATTTCATACTGGTTTGAACCAAGCCTCCAGCACCTTCACCTTGCCTTTGCGCTTGTTGGACCGGCCACATCGAAAATTAAAAACTTGGACCGCCGGGTTGGTGAAGGGCAACGGCGAGACGAACTTTGGAAAAGTACTTGTTTTGAGTTATTTTTTGCGCAGGTGGGACACGATTCCTACATGGAACTTAACGTCGATCCATTGGGTAACTGGAATCTGTATAGCTTTGATCGGTACAGGTTAAGGAGCGGGCAAATACCTCAGCTACAACGCGCTCCCGAAGTGACTTTAACGAACCCGACTCCCTCCCGCTTTGACATTGAAATCCGTGCCACGCTGTCTCAGGACTGCCCTCTGTTGAGAGGTCCACAGGATCTCGTGTTTCAACCCACTTGTGTGATTGAAATGGAATCAGGCGGGCTCAGCTATTGGGCGCCCTTTCACCTCTCTCAACAGCCCGACTTCCATGCTCGACATCAGGGATGGATACGGACATGATGGGCTCTTGGATACAGCAATGATGAGCTCGATGAAATTGGGACTGGAAGTTTTTCTCGAAAGTTCTTCGCTTCAAAAACAATTGGCCGGAAAGCGAGTGGCTCTTTTGGGACACCCTGCGAGTGTGGATCAAAATCTTCGCCACGCACTCGACCTGATCGCCGAGCGAACTGATTTAAACCTCACCTGCGCCTTTGGGCCTCAACATGGCATGCGGGGTGATAAACAAGATAACATGATCGAAACAGCGGACTATGACGATCCCCTGCTGGGCATTCCCGTGTTTAGTCTGTACGGCGAAGTCCGTCGACCAACTGAAAAGATGATGGACTCGTTTGATGTGCTGTTGGTCGATCTTCAAGACATCGGCACTCGTATTTACACGTATGTCACAACACTCCGGTACATGCTCGAGGCCTGTTCGCAAAAAAACAAGTCTCTTTGGGTTTTGGATCGACCCAACCCCGTGGGCCGACCAGTCGAAGGGTCTCTTTTGCGGCCAGGCTGGGAGAGTTTCGTCGGTGCGGGTCCCCTCACGATGAGACACGGGTTGACCTTGGGAGAGCTTGCGCTTTGGTTTAAAAAAAATCTCAAGCTTGAGATTGATCTCAAGGTGATTCCGATGGAGTCCTACAATCCTGATCAGCCCGACGGTTACGGCTGGCCGAACCAGAATTTGGTGTGGGTCAACCCTTCTCCGAATGCGGCCACTCTCAATATGGCGCGATGTTTTCCGGGGACGGTTTTACTTGAAGGCACCACCTTAAGCGAGGGACGAGGCACAACCCACCCCTTGGAGCTGATGGGTGCACCGGGCTTGGACCACACCTCGATTGCAAAGGAGATGCTGCGCCTCAAGCCCGAGTGGATGGAAGGATGCCGAATTCGACCTTGCTATTTTCAGCCTACATTTCACAAACATCAAAATCAGCTCTGTGCGGGGTTTCAAATCCATGCGGAGGGCCCGCTCTACAAACATAATAAGTTTAAACCCTATCGGATGGTAGCACTTTACTTCAAAGCCATCCGCCGACTTCATCCAAGTTATGAACTGTGGCGCAAGTTTCACTATGAGTATGAGACCGATCGCTTGGCGATTGATCTTCTCAGCGGCGGCACCTTTCTCAGAGAGTGGGTCGACAATCCCAGTTCAACGCCGCAAGATTTCGACACCTACCTAACGCCCGACGAGACTCAATGGACCCGCGAGCGCCAAAGTTCATTGCTCTATGTTGAAAAACGTTAAATGGATTTCGTTGAGAGTAAGCGGAGTTGGTCGACGCCAAACAGGCCCGTTCGTTTAATTTTATCCCGCCTCGATTTCCCCTTCAGTTGACCCATCCACCGCACCGCGTCCCGCGATGTTCCAGGTGCTGATTCTGAACAAAACGCAACCCGCTGTCGAAGACCTCGACCGCGCTTCGCTTGTTGCTGTGGTCCCGATCGACTCTTTCCTACACGTGACTTTATCTTCGGCTGACAAGTCAGCGCAATCGCGAACTCAACTGCGATTTGTTGGGTAGGGGTTTATGAATGTCAGCTTTTCCTGAGAGCGATCCCTCGAAATTCCAAACCTTGAAGAGGGTATTTTTTAAACGCGAGTAAATCGAATCCAGGAAAGGATTCACGAATTTCTTCGTCTGTGTAAGTAACCGAAGTGATTCCCTTGGTGGGGTTATTAGATGCTTTTAGAAGCTCTTCTTTCTGTTTTTCTGTTAGGCAGGGATTGAACAACGCAAACAAAACACCCTTTGGGTTTAGCTTTGTTCTGAGCAATGAAATCGCCTGGTTCATCTCTTCACGAGCGACATTTTCTAAAATCATTGCGGCAACTACTGCATCAAATTTTATGTTTGGAAAAGGATCAGATGTAATAGAGGCTGTTTCAAATCTTGCACTTAGCACTTCCTCCCTTGCCCAATCTCTACAAATGTTCACAGCATTTTCAGAAAAGTCCGAACCAAAGACATCAAAGCCATTTCGAGCTAAGTATATCGACCAGATTCCGACACCGCAACCGATGTCCAAGACAGTTTTTGCTCGAGATTCTCGAAAGAATTCAAGCGCGTCCCTCATAAAAACTTGCTCAGGTGCTTTCCTCCATGCAGGATTTGGAGTCCCAAAAATTTTGTCCCACTGATCTCGGTCTTTTGAATTGAACTTGCCGTCTGCCATGGCTCCAGTTTACCAATTAAGTCCGTTTGGAGTCGACCAGAAGCCAAATGTTTTTAAAAGAACCTGAGCTCCAGAAACTTCTGGTTTCGTGGTCGACACAAGTCGACTCCGCGCTTAGGCCACGAAATTGCTGACAAGTTTTTTTCAAGCACGGGGAGACTACATAAACTTAAACAATTGACTAAAACGTAGCCAACTACGAAATTTTTACTTGACACGAACTGTCTGCACTTTCTCTTCGTGCGACTCCAATCTTGAAAGGCAGCATAAAAGGCGCGCTGAAGGCCGCAAAAGCCCTTGGATTGAGATGAGCCAATCGCATGGACCCCGGATCGATCTGTTCTTCGCAATGTCCCTATTGGCCCGTATACGAGCCGAAAATTTCGCCTGAAAAGCCATGTTATTACATTCGGCTAGGACTTGAATCGAACCAAATAAAAACAAAGGGGATACTTATGAACCTAAAATCACTTTCGGACTCGCAACTGCTTGAATCCACCAAAACGCTGGTGGCTCGTGAACGAGAAGTAATGACTTCGATTCTCTGGCATCTGGAGGAGATCGAGCGTCGCAGGCTTTTTTCGGACTTGGGCTGTAGCTCACTTTATACTTATGCAGTTAAAGTGTTGGGTTACAGCGAAGATCAAGCTTACCGTAGAATTTCGGCCATGAGGCTCCTTCGAACCATGCCTGAGCTTGAGGACAAAATACAATCGGGTCGGTTGTCGGTGTCCAACCTAAGCCTCGCGCAAACTGTGATTAGGCGTGAGGCCAAAGTCGCTCCTCTCACTCCACAGAAAAAGCAGGAACTCGTCGCAAGGCTTGAGAACAAGACTTCAAGACAAGCTCAAGTGATTGCCCTGGATTACAGTTCAACCCCAAGTACGCTCGCGCCTGAAAGAGAGAAGCCACTATCTGAAGAACTCGTGGAGCTCAAGTTCACCGTTTCCAAAAGTACGCTTGAAAAGATCCATCGCCTCAAAGGACTCAGAGCTCATAGGACACCTAACCTTTCAACTTCCGAATTGTTAGATCAACTCTGCGATCTGGCCCTCAAGCATTGGGACCCCGGTGCACGAAGTACTGAAGTTAGGGAAACTGGAACAGCGAAGGCCAACAATTTGAACGATGCTCCGACTAGAACGACGGCGCGGGAGAACAGCAGGGCCATTCCCACCGAAACAGTTCGACAGGTCTGGAGGCGAAATCGCAGCGAGTGCAAAATCTGCGGCTCGCGGTATGCCCTGCAAATAGATCACGTAAAACCGAGGGCCTGGGGAGGTAGCAATGACGAGAACAACCTTCGTTTACTCTGCAGAACCTGTAATCAACGGCAGGCGATAAAGAAAATGGGGATCGAAAAAATGGGGCGGTATATCGAAAACAAAAAGTCGGGCATCGCAGGCGGGAGCTCAAGACCGACCCAAGCCGAGTTCACCTTGGTTGCCGCGGAAAGCACATTTGCTCAGTTGAGCGAACAGCACCATCCACCGCACCGCGTCCCGCGATGTTCCAGGTGATGACTCGAATTTTATCAAAGGCTCTGAGGATCTGAATTCCTTGCCCCTGGGTTTGTGAGGGACTCACCCCCCAATCCATTCCCTCACTGTCGACTCTTTGGACATCGTGACTACATTTATTGTCCCCAACCCCTAAACAGAGATCAATGGGGCCTTGCTGAGCGCATGTGCCTCGAATTACAGGAACCTGAGAAAGTTCAACTCCTCTACTTCTGGCACTCACCTTGCTCCCAGGACTTGGGCAGACGGAACGACGGCAAAGTTGGTGATCGTTCGCGAACTCCAGCGACCTTTCGCGATCGCTCAAAATTCAGGAGAAGTGCATGAATAAACAAGTTCACAAAAATGAAAGCCAGCGCCTGGATACTGACTACCACGGTGGTGCAAGAGCTTCTGACTCACCCGGGCTGATTGCGGGTCTCGTGATTATTCTCATGCTCATTGGTTTAGGTGTTTTGGTTTCACGAAACACTGAACGCACTACGCCTATGGCAGCAGCTGTAAAGTCCTCAACTCTCAAAGTGAAAAGCCAAGAACTCAATCAACTCGACCAAGTCGATCAGGAGGCCACAGCCATGAGACTCGACGCCCCGGGAGACTTTGAGGGCACCGAGGGTGACAAAGTAATCGAGTCAGTGGACCCGATCTATCCTCCAGCCGACTGAGCTCCATTATTGATGAGCCTTCGCGTTGATCGCATTGACGAGGTCCCAATCGTTATTCTTTTGTGAAAATTTCGAAATCGGCCCTAAACAACTAATTTTCCGCCTTGCACGGCGTACTCGTGGACTGGGCCCCGCAAGTTGTACTCGCTGGCCATGACCGCGCCATAGGCGCCGACATCCAGGATCGCCAGCCTGTCACCTTCGGCTGAGTGCTCGAGTTCTCGGTCGCGGCCCAACACGTCGGCGCTCTCACAGATTGGCCCGACCACGTCGACCCGCTCAACTTCCGCGCGTAACTTTTCAGGAACCGACATTCCATTCTCACCCACTCCCCCTCGAAAATGCACAATTCGGTGATAGGCGCTGTACAGCGAGGGTCGAAGCAAGTGGTGCATGCCGGTGTCGACGATTACAAAAGTTTTATGTTGAGTTCTTTTAACGTATTGCACTTCAGTCACAAGCAATCCGAAAGGGCCCACCAACGATCGACCCGGCTCGATCACAATCTCGGGCACCGGCCCTTTCACGCCTTGAAACTTCTTCTCCATAACTTGCGCTAAAACTTCCGCGTAGTCTTCAACGTCAGGAGCGACCTCGCCTTTATAACTAATTCCAAGCCCGCCACCAAAATCAATGTACCGCAAAGTAGGAAAAACCGATTGTAAACTTTGATACTTGGCGCAAAGAATTTCGGCTCCCTCGGTAAGACAGTCCATATCTAACAGCTGCGAGCCAATGTGCATGGCAAGTCCCACCAACGACACTACGCCCTGGGAAGCTCTCACCAGGCTCAGAGCCTCTTCGACCTGGGAGATCTCTAATCCAAATTTATTTTCCTTTAAACCGGTCGTGATGTGGGGATGGGTTTTTGCGTCCACATCAGGATTGAGTCTCAACATCAGGGGAATACCTCGCGCCTTCAAGGCTTGTCCGATTTCAACGATGCGCTCGATTTCGGGTAAACTCTCCACATTTATGGATTTAACCTGACCTCGAACTGCCATTTCAATTTCAGCCTTTGTTTTACCCACCCCCGAAAAGACGATGTCGCGACCTTCAAATCCAGTCTCCAATCCACGAACGAGCTCCCCACCCGACACCACATCAAGCCCGCACCCTGCCCGACGGAGAGTTTGCAATACTTTAACGTGAGAGTTCGCCTTCATCGCAAAGTGAACCTGCCCCTTAAGCCTACGAGAAATCGCAGCCTCATAGCGGCGGGCTTGATTATAAATTCCGTCTAAATCGTACAAGTAAAAGGGCGTGGGCAGGTGCTCAGTCAGCCGCCTAAGCTGTTCAAAATTCCAATTCACAAATCATTCTCCAATCGTTTTTCCCAGTAGCACGTAACAAAATGTATTGGATCCGGGCTACTCAAGAGCAAAGACCCGGTGAAGACCTCGCACTGCGGGTTCGAGCCGATCCGCAGGGATTACCGCAGACACTTTGATCTCCGACGTGGTCGTCAAATGAATGGGTATTTCAAGATCTGCCAAAACTCGAAAGAACTTGGCTGCGACACCCGTGTGATGGCGCATGCCCACTCCGACCGCACTCACCTTGGACACTTGCGACCTCACGTGGACTCGAGCCGCCGGAAAGTGGGATTTCAATAGCCTCTCGGCCGCGGGCAAGTCTTCCGTTGAAACTGAAAACGCCACTCGCTGAAACCCCTCGCCCTGATGAGATTGAGTGATGATGTCCACGACGATGGATTGAGAGGCCAAAAGTTCGAACAGGTCTGCAAGTGATGCGATTTTGTTTGCAACACCTTCCAGTTCCACAACACCAATTTTTTCATCGTGAGTGACGCCCACGACTGCCGGCTGCTCCATGCTCTCTCCTTCTGCGACCACCCAAGTGCCATCTCTTCCTTCAAAACTTGATCTCAAATGAATCCTCACTCCAAACTTCGCCGCAATCTCAACGCTTCGGATGTGCAAGACTTTTGAGCCCAGCGAAGCCATTTCCATCATCTCTTCAAAACAAATCGTTTTAATTTCGCGTGCCGAAGGCACGAGCCTGGGATCTGCCGAAAATATCGCAGGCACATCCGTAAAAATCTCACACTCTGACTGACCTAGAGCCGCAGCCAATGCCACGGCCGTGGTGTCCGAGCCGCCTCGCCCCAGTGTGGTCACTTGGTTTCCCTCGTCTACGCCTTGAAAGCCCGCAACGACGGGAATGATGTTCTCTTCGGCCGCTTTCCAAATCGACTCCGTGTCGATACGCTGAATGCGAGCCTTAGACGAAACTGAATCGGTTTTGATTCCAAGTTGATGGGCCAAATAGGGGCGCGCCTTAAAACCTTTGGCTTCAAAGGCCATTGCAACCAATGCACAAGAAACCTGTTCTCCACTTGCAACCAACATGTCGTACGCGGGGCCCCGAAAGTGAGGAAACAATTTTTCCCCCAAGGCGACCAGTCGGTTGGTCTCGCCGGCCATCGCACTCACAACCAAAACCGGATGATAAGACTTGTCCTTCTCCGCAATGACCCGATCCACAACACTCTGAATTCTCTCAAGAGTGCCAAGCGAAGTCCCACCAAACTTTTTAACCAGAACCTTTCGAGCCATTCACTACACCTATTTTGCTCAAGCCAACGTGCCCGATTTTAACGAGTCAAACAACATAAGAGATTGCTTTTCTCCCGATAACTCTCGCTAGCACAGCGAAGATCAGGACATTTTAAAGTTCTCATTTGACGGCCAACATGAGATTGGAGAGTTTCAACTGAGTCTTAAGGAGACTTTACAATGAAACTCAACCGGGTGGGATACCAGGTCGTCGGAAATAGTTCTCGGCAGTTCCCCATTGGGGCCCACCGTTTTGGTGGTGCGGGTCCAACAATTCTGTTTTTAGGAGGCGTCCACGGCGACGAGTCCGAAGGAGTTGTGCTCGCTCATCACTTAGTGGCCAGGCTCTGCACACATTTTGATTTTGCACTGGATGTGCTCGTGATACCAGCCGTAAATCCCGATGGCGTGCTTGATCGCACTCGTTGCAATGCTCGCAACGTTGACCTTAACCGAAATTTACCCACAAAGGATTGGAATCCTAAAACACTCAACCCTCGCTATCCGCCAGGCCCATTCGCAGGCAGCGAGCCCGAAAACCAAACGTTGCTCGAGGTGATCGAAGTCTTCAAACCGAAACTTGTGGTCTCCTTTCACTCCTGGCACCCCATGCTCAATGTAAATGGACCAAGCCAAGAGTACGCGGAAGTTTTGAGTGCCTATACCGGGTTGCAAATCACAACGGATATGGGTTACCCAACGCCAGGAAGCTTAGGCACTTATCTCGGCGCGGAACGCTCGATCCCCACCATCACCTACGAGATTGAACAGGGTATGCCGCTTGACAAGGTCGCGCCCTTTCATTTGCCGGCGGTGATCGAGCTTCTAAAGTATTTTGAGAAAAAGGCGCACAAATGACAAATTCGACCTCCCCCAACGTTCGGCCTTCGATTCGACATTTAGACCCAGCAGAAGTCCAAAGCCTTCGAGAGCTCATCGAAATCGGCGCGGACAAACCCACCTCGGAACTTCCCACATCCGTGAGAGATGCAGTCCACACGACGATCAAATACCTAAATGCAGGTGTTTTGCGAGTGGCAGAACCTCCACACCGAGAGTTTTCTGAAAGCCCCACGCATGATCAAGGCGACAACCCTCTCCCCTGGAACCTCAACCTGTGGATTAAAAAAGCCATCCTTCTTTATTTTCGTGTTCAGGGCGTTGAACTGATCAAGTCGGGATCACTTGAGTACTGGGACAAAGTTCCAGTCAAAAGCTTTTTGGCGGAAGACCAAGTCCGCGTCGTACCCCCCGCCGTCGCAAGGTATGGCGCACACATCGAGGCCGGTGTGGTACTCATGCCCTCCTATGTCAACATCGGCGCGTGGGTGGGTGCCGGATCGATGATTGACACGTGGGCAACCGTGGGTTCTTGCGCTCAAATCGGAAAGAACGTTCACCTGAGTGGCGGTGTCGGCATTGGCGGAGTGCTCGAGCCCCTCCAAGCCCAACCTGTCATCATCGAAGATGATGCCTTTATCGGGAGTCGCGCGGTTATCGTCGAAGGTGTGCACGTCGGAAAAGGAGCCGTGATCGGGGCGGGCACAGTGCTCACGGGATCAACTAAAATAGTTGATGTGACCCAAAATGAACCGGTCTTCCTGCAGGGGCGTGTACCCGCAAACCGAGTTGTGATCCCCGGGGTTCTACCAAAGAAATTTTTAGCTGGTGAGTACGGCGTGCCCTGCGCTTTAATTGTGGGAATGCGCAAACCCTCCACAGACAAAAAGACCGCTCTCAATCAAACGCTTCGAGAGTTCAACGTTCCGGTTTGATTCCTCAAGGCCTCAACGGGTTGTAATCGACTCAATCTTCGTGAGGTTGCGTAACTCGCAACGGCCGCCACAAAAAATCCTGTCAAAATAACTGCAACGGTGAGGTTGACGTCCAGGCGCACGGGAATCCTCGTGTCATAATAAATATCGGGAAGCCGAATAATTGGATATTTAGCCCAAACAATGCAAAAGAGCGTTCCTGCTCCCGCACCTAAAAAAATGCCAAAGCTCGCCATTGTCATCCCTAAAAGCGTAAACATTTTTACTACATTGTTTGGCGAAAGTCCCATGGCCAGTAAAATTCCAATGTCCATGCGCTTTTGAACAGCAAGTAACGATAAAACAACCACAATCGAAAAGCTTGCAACAAGTAGGGTCAGCGAGAGAAACAAACCCATCAAAAACTTTTCCATGTGCAAACTGTAAAACAAGGACGAGTTACGCTGCTCCCAAGTTTCAAACTTGATACCCTTACTCTTTAAAAAATTCTCTGTTTCTTGCTGAAAGGCGGGATCTAAAAGGCGAATCGCATAACCCTTCTGCAAACTTGCTGACCTCGACAGATTTTTCAGCGACCCATTGCCGACCACATAAAATAGAGTTTGCGAGTCAAAATCGGCTACGTTAGACCGTAACAAACGCTTGACGGTAACCTTCTGAAACGGAGGGGCTTCTCCGGGCGGCAACAGCAAGGCCTCGGGAGGCACCAGAGTCAGCTCCTCGCCCTCAAAAACACCGAGTAACCTCGCAAGATCCACTCCCAAAATGACTTCATTGACTCCAAGATCCTGAAACTCCTCTCCCATCGCATGAGAACCGTTGGCCTCCTGTTGAGTTTTGCCGATCCTGGTTCCTAAGGCCCTAAGTTCCTCCTGAAGCAATCCTCGGGCTTGAGCTCCGCTTGAAAGCTCATCAACGGTTCGAATAAACACGTCCTGATTTTCGTAGGGAGACAAATGGCCGCGCTTGGGTTTTTCCAATCCTTGCGAGTTGGGATTCACTTCTCCAGAACCTAAAAAACTATTTACTTGGGCAATCGAGCTTGAGTCCAGGTCCAAGAGATGGAAGTGAGCGTCAACGTTCAGTATGCGTCTTTGAATGCCGTCTCCAAATCCGGTCATCACGCTCATGACCACAATCATGGCAAACATTCCAACGGCGATACCGACCCAACTCAATATCGAAATACTTCGGACTACTGAAACCGCGCGGCCAGAAAAAAAGAATCTAGAAAAAAACTGCAGGATCATTTAAGCCGAAGCCTAGCTTAAGAACGACCAGGACGCCAGAACTTCAAACGCGAAAGGGCATCCACAATCCAGGACGAAGGACTTCGGCGAGGATTCGTACTTTCCGCGCTCGAACCAAAATTCAACATGACCTTTCCCGCAGGCCAATCGCGGAGTCGGACCGGCTTGACGACATTCTGAACCAAACCATCACGCAGTTGAGGGGAAAGACAGGCAATGGAACTCAAAAGCTCAACCCCTTGTTGAACGGTCGCATCGAGAGGTCTTACGAGATCGTAGCGAACCATTTCGCTCGCGGGGGATTCTTGTTGTCCCGTCTCCTCCTCCACGATCAGACCCGTTTTTAAACCGTCGACGAGGTTCCACTCCAGAACTTGTCCAAAAAACGTAAGCTGCTGTTTGATGATCGTTCCGGCCATGTCGGTCCAAACCACCAAATCGACATCCTCTCCACTCCTAAACCACTTGGTCTCAACTCGATGTTGATCGACGCTAATGTAGTCGACACCCACTTGCTTCACCGCCTCGCCCAGGCGAGCAGCTGAGAAAACGGTCATAAAGTGTCGAGTTTGGTCGGGATCACTCATCGCGCAGGAGGTGTTGAGGGTTGGGGGGAGAGTGTCGTGTCGGATGCGGGAGCACGCTGGGCGCCGGCGGCCGCCTCCTCAGCTCGGACTTCTTTTACCGCGCCCCTCAGTAAAAAACTCTTTTGCATGGCTTTTAGCACCACAACGGTTTCGTCTAAGGCTTCGACGGCTCGGCGAGTGGTACGGGAAATATCAGGGCCTAATACGGAGATGGCAGGCAAAATTTTAGTCATTTCGCCTGTCAACAAAGTGAGCTGACTCAATGTGGTGGTGATCTCCGTCGTCAAGCGAGGGGAATCCTTCAAGACTCCGGTCAACGCGGGTAACGCATGACGAAGCTCCACTGTCAGATCTACAATATTCTGAGCCGCAATTTCGAGTTTGCGATCCTTGTTAAGCGGCCGAATGACTTTTGTAAGCTCGGTGGAAAGGGCCGAAAAATTTCGGACTAAAGGATGAAGATCATCGATCGTTTCAATGAGGGCGGTGGTGCGTTTTGGTTCAGCAAATGCCTCAAGAAGACGCGTCATGCTTTCGGTCACCGCTACTAACGTCGCCATAGACTGACTCAATCCGCCGTTGGCGATCATTTCAAAGACATCGTTGGATGGGCGAGAAGGAATTTCGGATCCAATTTTGAGCATAGAACCCTGACCCGAAGTGATTTCAAGAATTCGCGATCCTATCAAAAACGGTCGCCAAGACTTGACTACTGCACCCTCGCGCAGCTGGTCCCGGTAGCGATCCAAAATCAACATCTCAACTCGAATTTTTCCCTCTTCAACGAACTCGAGGCTGCCCACCGATCCGATTCGAACGCCTGAAAACTGAATGTCACTCCCCGAGGTCAACCCCTGGCCGGAGGCAAGATGGGTCCAATAGACTCGCCTTGACTCAAACCAACCTTGTTTGACAGCGAGACCTACGAGCGTCAAAAGGCCTACGCCCACAGCCCCTAGAACAAAAAATCCCGCCACCTTTTCGACTCGCGTAAATTTAAGCTTCATCCGGTCCTCTGATCTACACCTAAATTGTTTTCTGTTAGTCCGAACTGCACGTTAACCCCTGCCGAGGTCTCAAGCCTTTTGGCTTGCCAAACTTGACTGAACTTCCACTCTGCAAAAGCCGCCCGCGAGTCTGTCGAAATAAAAACGCTGAGCTTTTTGTCTTCTCGCGCTTGCATATACTTTTTGAACCAACTCAGAACCATGTGCGCGTGCTGGGCCGATAACCCGGTCAGCGGATCCTCCAGAAAGATCGCTTCTGGAGACCCAACGGTCGCTCGGAATAGACAGGTGAGCTTTCGAGCGTAGCCTGGAATCACGGCGGGCCTTTGATCGGCGTACTCACGAAGCTCAAAGTAATCCAAATAGTCATTCCAAGACTTCTCGGTGTGGTTCGCATCTGGAAGTCCGTGATAGTAAACCGGCAAGAAAACGTTTTCTGCTAACGTACGGTTGTTTAGCAAACCTCCATGTCCAAAAGCGAACCCACAGCGAATTCTAAATAAAACAAGTTCTTCAAAACTCATCTGGGCCACGTCCTCGCCGTTGACGTAGAACCTCTCCCGCTCCTCGGACCATAGCCCAACCAATCCACGTAAAAACCGAGATCGCTGCACCGGAAACGCACCCGAAATCAAGATCGCTTCGCCAAGTTCGGCCTTGAACGGCTCGAGGAGATTCAGCCGGACGTCCAAATTGGGCTGCCCAGAAAGAAGTGATCGGTGGAGGTGCTTCGAGGCCCTTTCGGCGTTGGTCCGGATTTCAAAGGTCATGGGTTGGTCAGTCTTGGTCACAGCGAGACCCCCAAATCCTTGATCTTCTGTAGATAAGTGAGCACCGTAACCAACAAGTTTAGGCCCACAACATAGATCACGATTCGCATCACCGCGCGAGTCGTGGCTTGCGGCACCTCGTGAGGGCTTCTTCCAACACTAAATCCCTCTTGTGATGCGATCCCAAAAATCATCAGGCCATTAAACATGTTCTTCATCAAAAAGAGTCCCAGGTCCATGGGCGTCAACGAAACTAAAATGGAATGCACAAAGGCCTCAATCGCAATCGGGCCCTTCATCCTCAGAGCCAAATATCCTCCAATAAACGAGCTAAACACGTAGTAGATCGAAAGTGTGGTAACGGCGATGACCCCGCCAACAAGACGCGGGAAAACAACAAAACTCATGGGATCAATTCCCATAACTCTCAAAGCGTCGATTTCATCGTTCACCTTCATGTTGCCGACTTCGGTGGCCACTGCAATTCCAGACCTCGCAATCACAATCAACGCAGTTAAAAGAGGCCCTAGCTCCCTAAACAAAATGGCGACTAAGATGTCCGCATTGCCGGGAGTCCCTCCCAAAAACGAGAGCTGCGCAGACGATTGGATGACCACCACGACTCCGGTTGCGATAGCCAAAATCATCATGAGGGGGAGAGCTTCCCATCCCGTAAAGTAAACTTGTGAAGCGACCACACCCGTAATGGTTCGCCCACTTTGTTTTCGGCCAATAAAAATCGAGCGCAAGGCAACGTAAATCAAAAGCGCTAAACGATGAAGCTTCGATAATCGCATTAGTAGATTGCGCCCGATGGCTCCAAGGACATCTTCAAATTTTTCGGTGCCCACCTGTAGGCGAGAGGCCAAATCGCTCATCAAATGGAGATCGGAATTCACATCCTCGCGGACAAGGCTACAAAAGTCCTGCTAGTCGTAGGCCCAAAATCGATAGAACAAACTCTTCGAAGCCTCACTTAGTACCTCGCTCCATTTGGGGCTCAGACCCGTGCCCACCACTGAGCGGGGCAAAATGGTCACCTCGGGCGGATACGTGCGCTGAAACGTTCGAAGCGCGCGCATCATATGAAGCCTAGACGTGATAAGAATGACATCTCGACACCTAAAAGCCTCCACGAGCGAGGCCGTTTGTTGGGCATTGCCGAAAGTGGTGGTCGAGCGCTTCTCCAACACCACCGCACCAAAGTCGAGGTTTCCGTAAAAGACCCAGCCCGGGATCATGTCCCGAAGAGTTGAGCTGGGATTGGCGCCCGCAATGATGAGGGTCCGTACTCGCTTTTGGGAGAGAAGATCCATCCCCTCCCTAATTCGACCAGCACCGCCGGTCAATGCGACTGCACAGTCGGCCGATTGATCGTCGGTCCAAGAGTTGAGCGGTGTCAGTTGAATCGCTCTCACCTCTCGCCAAAAGAGTGCTCCAATCGCCAGAGAGACTACCGCGGCCCACGACCACCAACTCGAAAACAGAGATTTGGATTTTGTGTTGTCAAAGCTCACAGCTCAAACTCACCACTTGCAGACTCTCAAGTCCAAAGTTCTCATTCATTTCGATCTAGACGCGATCACTTCGATTTCGACCTGAACCCCTTTTGGGAGTCCCGCAACCGCAACCGTCGAACGCGCAGGGTAGGGCTTTCGAAAATGCTTGCCGTAAACTTCATTCACAACGGGGAAGTCCTTCATGTCCGTGAGAAAAATCGTGGTCTTCACCACATGCGAGAGGTCCATGCCTGCTGCCGAAAGCACGGCTTTAATGTTGAGGATAGCCCTCTCGGCCTGATCGGCAACCGGGCCAGTCAAAACCTTATCCGTCGCAGGATCAATTGCGATTTGACCGCTACAAAACAGCCAATCTCCGAGTGCGATGGCTTGCGAATAGGGCCCGACGGGTTTTGGCGCCTGCGCTGTTTCAATTGATTTCATGTTTGCCTCCATTTCAACGAAAGGCGCGGACGACCGCGCCGGGATAATAGTAACCCAAAATATTAAGGTAGGATGCGCCCCTAGAAGCCATCACGTAACTTCCCCACTGCGACATACCGACACCATGTCCTAACCCAAAACCCGAAACGGTCTGCGCTCCTCCCACCACCGGGTTCAAATAAAAATAATTTGTTCGGAGTCCAAAGCTTCGACGCAGTTGATCTCGTAGTCGCATTTGAGTTGTCAGATCACTACCGATCGGGCGACCCGAAATTGCAAGCACCTGAACTCTCCGCGACAAGTTGCGCTGCAAGACCTCAAGACTCACCCCACCATTTACGTTGGAGTCCAACGACCAGCCCATTTCACGAGAAAGCCACTGAGCTAAATTCTGGTTATTTATAGATTGTCGCCAAGTCGCTGCAGAAAGTCCCACTTCACCGACAACCTGAGGATCGTTAACACCCACCACATCGGGCTGATGGGGAAGGTAACCTAAAGCAGCTCCAAAAGAGTCTTGCGACGAAGCCACGTACCCACCCGAATGTGCGGAGTAAAGAGTTTCCGCAATTTCTACAGGGGAGTTGGGTTGATCCTGCCACGTCACGACCTGATCGCGAGTCAAATCGACGGCTTCAGAGGTTGTTGGCTTTTCAGTTGCGATGCCACGATACGACTGAAAGCAAGTCGTCGGGTCCACATCCCATGGTCTTGGAGGGGATAGACGTCGCGCGTTCAAAGAGTGCCTTAGGGCATAGGATCTGGCTGCCACCGACTGCGACTGGAGCGAAGCCAAAGGCCAAGTCCAAAATACCTCAGACGGAACAACCGCCTTTAAGTAATCCTGAAGACTCAACACATTGATTAGACTCCAGAGCTCCTCCTGTGTTGAGTCCGAAACGTTACATCCAAGCCTGCCTGAGCGGGAATATTCGTGCAGAGTTTTCTCAACTACAAACTCCCCGCGAAATCGGCGACGCACTTCTGTCGGTAAACCCGCATCCCATCTGAGCTCAGCCTCAAGGCTTACGGGTCGGATTCGGAGGCTTCTGACACCTGTAAGACTCTGCCAGTTTGACGAAGAATCTAAGCGCAATTGAGGCGGTTCCTCGAGTTTGACTTCGATCTGCTGAGAGACCAATAACCCGGATCCTGAGGTTCCATCGATTCGAATCGATGAAATCTGAAACCCTCCCGAAGAACTCAAACTCAGATCTCTTTTGACCTGAGTGACAGGATAAGGCTCGCCAGCCGGAACACGAAGGATCGGAAAAATGCGGACACGAATCGAATCGTCCACCAGTCCCGCCGCACTTGTCACCTCTGTTGATTCTGCCTCTCGACTTAAAGCGACTTTCTCGCCGGTTGCGGGCGGGCTTTCAAAACGCCACTCCACCACTTGCTCCGGTCCCGATTGTGGAACGCGGGCGCAACCCAACTGAATCACCACCAAACAAATGCACAAAACACTTAAGCGCATGAGTTACTGATAGTCTTTATAACCCCGCCGATCAACCTCTCCCAACGCAGAAAGTTGATCGCGAAGTTTTACGGGGTCACCCAGAACGACAATCTGCATGTTCTGCGGCAGAAAGTGGGTTCGGATCGCCTTATTCAGCGCCTTCAGGCTCACATCCTGAACGAGATCGGAAAACCGCATCAAATAATCATCTGGAATCCCGTAGTGGCGAAGAATCAAAAGTTGCTGCGAAAGCTTTTCGGCTGTCTCAACGGCCTGAGGAAATCGACCAATCATTAAATTCTTAGCTAGAGCCAATTCCTCTTCGGTGACACCGTTTTGAGCAAACTCAAAATTTAGCTTTTGAATTTCTAAAACAGCCTCGGCCATTTTCTCGGGCCGCGTCGAAGTTCGAATCGCCCATGATCCCCCGAGGAACATGGGCGCGAAATCGCTTTGAATCGAATAGGTCAATCCCCGCTGCTCTCGGATCGACTTCATCAAGCGACTTCCCATATGACCACCCAGGATCAGATTGGCTATCCGCAGTGGGATAAAGTCCGGGTGCTGCCTCGGGACCGTGACCTGGGCAAAACGGACCTGCACTTGAGCCAGCGCAGGTTTTTCAACCACCAGAGGCTTACCTGCGGGGCCAACTCCCACGGCCTTAAGAGCGGACTCTGGCACTGGTCGACTGGACCACTCGCCGAAGATCTGCTCGACGCGCTTCACGTTCTCGGCGGAAAACTTACCAATCACCGCGAGAATCGCCTGATTCGGTCTCACGTACCTAAAGTAGTGTTGTGTGATGTTTTTCTTGGTGATTTTGGGTATCTCAGATAACGAGCCGTGAGATTGGCGACCATAAACATGCGAGCCAAACACTTGTCGATCCAAAATTTCATCAGCAAAAGAGCCAGGATCGTCAGTGCGCCTCATCAAACCCGAAGTCACCTGTTGCTTCAGACGCTTGATCTCGCTTTCCTCAAAAGACGGAGAAGTCAAAATTTCAGCGAACAGCTCGGCAAGCGACGTTTGGTACTCCGCAAGCGTTCCCACAGATAAAAAGGAAAAGTCCTCCGTCACCTGGGCAGACCAATCAGCAGCCATCTGACCGAGTTGATCAGCAATTTGGCTCGCGGACTTTTTGGTAGTGCCTTTCGACAGCAGGCTCAACACCATTTGTGTAAGCCCTCCTTGACCGACAGGGTCACTTGAAGCTCCTGAGCGGAGCAGCAGCTGATAGCTCACGTAGGGTAAACTTTGATCTTCGACGAGCAAAAGCGTTAGCCCATTGGGTAAACTCTTTTCTTGAAAATATCTTAAATTTTGTTTGGGTTTAGTCAGCACCTTTGAAGGCGAAAGCCCATTTGTCTGACATCCCAAAAGTACAAAGAGCTGCGAAACCAAAACAAATGTTGTCAGCACCGAGTTTTTCACGTCAACGCCCTCCACTCGCTTCGGGGCGGACAATGACGGCGGTCCTCCGATTGGGTGTGAGATACAAATTTGCAACCTGTTGAATTCGAAGAGGTGTAACCGCGCGATAGCGCCCCAGGTCCTTAAACAGATGTTGGTAAGAACCCAAAAGGGTTTCGTTTAACCCCAGGGCTGAAGCCTTTCCGTGGATTGTCTTGAGGCTATCGACGTAGGACTTGATCACCTGCGTCCTCGCCTTTTTGAGCTCCCCCTCTTGGTACAATTTGTTTCGAGCCGACCAAATTTCTCCAAGGACGATCTTTTGAACCTCTTTTACTGAAGCGCCTCGTCTGAGCGTCACAAAGACATGAAACACTCCATGCTGCTGAAGCGAGGAAAGCCCCGTGTTCACGCCTGTCGCCAACTGAGCTTCGTAAACCAAACGACGATACAGACGGCTCGAAGTTCCGTGGCCCAAAATGTTGCCCAGCAGATCAAGCGCATACCCGTCCTCATGACCAGCACTCGGAGTCAAAAAAGAAAGCGTGTAGTATTCACTCTCCACGCGCTTACGGACCTGGGCATGCCGCTCAAACTTCGCGTAGGGCTCGAGCGCGATTTCCTCAACCGGTCGTGGCTTTCCCGGAATACGTCCGTAGTATTTTTCAATCAGTCGTTTTGCTGAGCTGACATCAAAATCACCCGCGATCACAACAATGGCATTGGCCGGAACGTAAAAGCGACTATGGAAGTCGCGAACGCTATCGGTTGGCATCTTCTCGAGGTCCTTCATGTAACCTACAACCGGCCATCGGTACGGATGAGATTTAAAGACCGTTTCAAAAATCTGCTCAAACAATTGGCCCACGACATCGTCTTCAACCCGAAGCCGCCTCTCCTCTTTAACGACCTCGCGTTCTGCAAAAAAATTGGTTTCATTGACCACAAGACTTTCGAGCCGATCGCTCTCAAGGTCGACTGCGAGCTCAAGTTTGCCTGCCGGCAGAATCAAGTAATACGCCGTCGAATCACGCGTGGTAAAGGCGTTGAGGCTGCCGCCGTTTGAAGAAACCAAACGATCCATCTCGCCAGGGCCAAACCGTTTCGCGCCCCTAAACATCATATGTTCAAAAAGATGAGCCAGTCCCGTAGCTCCCGGCTTTTCGTCTTTAGATCCCACTCGGAACCAGGTTTGATAGGAGATTAAAGGCGCCGAACGATCCGGCGCGAGCAGCACCGTGAGACCGTTCTTGAGTTCATAGCGCTCGACAGGGAACCGAATCGCTTCGTCCCAGTCATCAGCCTGGGTGGGGGCCTCGGCGGTTTCTGCTGCCTTTACGCTTAAGGGATTAACGACTCTGAACCCACCCATAAAGGAGACCAAAACCATGATGCAAGACATCGCTCTTTGGTATTGCACGGCACCTCCATGGCCTTGTGGTTTTCAGTTTTGCCTTTTTAGTTTTCATTAGCCATGTGCGTCGGTCAATCGCGAGGTTCCAAACAGAACTTTTGGACTCTGCATTATGAGACCAGCAACTCAGACTGGCCAAGCTCTCGATTTTTTTCAAAAATTCTTGAAAGTCTTCAGAGCTTTACCGGGTGCTGGCTCCAGAGCGGAACCAAGCATTTCATGACCCATTACAAAATTTCAAGCCAAGTCCAATGGGTTGGATGTCGCCAGAGAATTTGAACTTAAGGCAAATGGCACAGGGCTTGCTTAGTGGAGGATGTCCCTACTTATAGTCGCCCCACGATTGTAAGGTTCAGGTTCAAATTTGAGGTGTCGTCAAAGAGTGATCGACACCCAGAAACTGCGAAGCTGCCTCGGTCCCCTCCAAGGCAGCTTTTTTTTCGTCTCGCCACTGGTCTGGCTATTGAACGACGAACTTTCCAAAATAGACATTTTTGACAACGCCCTTGTCGAGAAATCGATTGAGAGCAGTTGATACCTGATCTTTGAGGAACAGTTTTCCCTGGATCGTTTCAAGTTCCGAATAGGATTTTGAAGCTAGCAACCTGACCAGCTCATCCTTGGCTTCTGGCGCCAGGCGAACCAACTCTTCAAATCCCTCTTCGTCGAGCATTTCCACGTTGAGCTCAGTCTGTAACATTCTCTTGGGGCGCCCCTCAAGATTCACCGTCATTTCAGGTAGCGTGAAGACAACGGGTTCGTGCGAAAGAGTCTGCCGCTCATTTTCTAACGCCGCTCGGGCTTGATGCTCAAGTACCGCGACCGGCGTGTAGCCCAAGGTTTGAGTGTAAACCAAACCAGCCCCAGCTCCCATGGTGCCGATGTTCATCACGATAAAGAGAATCTTTAACAAGGGACCAAGTTTGGCCTTGAGACCGCCCTGAGCTTTCGCCGGCGCCGCTGCCTCTTGAGGTGTTGCCATCCGCTGTTTGCCCCCTCGACATAGGTCTGATCGGATTCTTGAATTCCCAACTTAAGCCGAGGTCCGAGAAGCTCAGCGAGTCGAAATGAAACATCACTCCTCTGAGCCCACCAGTTCCCTCGCAAACCACACCCATCTTGACAGGGCGTCCTACCAGGGCTTCTACTATTGTTATGCGTCACATAATGTTTGTGGGTCGAAGTCAAGGGCTCTTCTCCGTCTCAAATTCGACCAAGATGATCGCGCAAAGCCTATTTCTGCTCTGCTTCTTTTGGGTTGCGCCTTCACTCGGCGATATCAAAAGTTTGCCA
>FRDC01002967.1_pt1 | contig 54511 bp, 93 predicted proteins | sample 1106171 | NCBI WGS metagenome assembly FRDC01 (sample SAMEA3930566, study PRJEB13176) | freshwater metagenome | biome: Drinking water system; feature: drinking water; material: water | place: Singapore | collected 2014-12-20 | reverse complement strand
GGCGCCCCTCAGGTCGGCGCCCCTCAGGTCGGCGCCCGTCAGGTCGGCGCCCGTCAGGTAGGCGCCCGTCAGGTAGGCGCCCCTCAGGTCGGCGCCCGTCCTACTGGCCTCCTGTAATGCCGTACGCACATCCGAAGCGGAGTCGGAAACGTATAGTTCTCTACCGCTTATTGATTTGATTGTGATCATTTCGGCTCCCAAACTATCGGCCACCTGTTAGCGGATTTCCCTGAAACGAAACCCTCCATCACTTCACCGCTGTTGAAGTTCACATAGAAGGCCCTGTAAGTGTCTTGCCCTATCTGCACATAGATGACACGGTTGTAGGAGTCCTCGTTTTCCCTGACACGTATGGCGCCGATCATGGGATTATCCAGCCGAGGTTGATCATCTTTTTTGCGTAGTCGCGGAGCTTCTGGCGCTCTACCTCGTTCAGCACTTCCCATACGTAGATGCACTGCGGCGCTTCGGAAAGGAGTTTCGCGAGCACCTCAACTTTCTCGGCGTCTTCTTTTTCCCATGCCGCTGCGGAACGGACTAGGTCGTTATGGGACCACGCCTGAGTGCATGCGCCTGTCGTCCCAGGGCTGTAGCGTTTCTGCGCCTCTGAAACCACTTTCGCCGCATATCGCATCCTGTTTGGGAGGGTTGAAAGATCAGGGTTCACGACACCAACTCCATCGCTTCACGAAGCATCAACTGGACGGTGGAGACGGAGATCCCCAACCTCTTACCTATGGTTTGCGCGGAAGCCTCTGGGCGTTGGATGATCTGGTCCAAAACTTCCATCATCTGATTGTACTTCGGATTACTGTGACTCAATTTCCGCTTGCACATTCTGGCCTTTTCGAGGCGGTGCTCGTATTTCGGCTCCAACATCACAGTTTTGTGCTTGTACTCCTCTTTCAAAAGGTTGAGGTTCTTCTTGTGATGCTGAAGGAAAGTCGGTCGGTAGTCGTCTCTCTCAGCTTTAGTGTGGCCGCCCCAAATGCCGTTGGGTTCGTCGTTTATCAAAGCTGAGGTTAAACAGGCTCCAATGACGGGGCATTTGAAGCAGATTTCTTTCGCCTTTTTGTTGAGGTATTCATACTCCCCGTCCCACAATTTGGGATCGCGGTCCAGACACGCGCCTCTTGCTTCCCAGGATGTCTTCATTGGCCCTCCTGCGGCTCTCCGGTGATTAACGCGACTAACTCTGATACGGTGCCGAAAACCCACTGCTTTGATGGGTCGGTTGTGCCCCTTCTCTTAGAGATGACGAATCCTGCGAGTGCACCGTAGTTTTTGGCCTCCACCTTGGCTTCATTCGTCCACCCGGGGAGGTCTGTTTTGGCCACGTCTTTCAATTCCAGCGCGATCCTGTGGCCGTGGATCTTCACATTCGCGATGTCGCCGCAATCCTTACTCCCCCGCCTCACTAGACGGTCTATGGAGTCATCCCCGGTTACTTCTTTGAGGTAGTCCGCGATGGACCTCTCAAAGCGTGAGCCGGCCTGTTTGGCGGATTGGCGGGATCTGGGCATCTTCCCCCTGACTTGTCGGTGGGGTGTGCTATGGGCTTAACCATATGATATGTGTCACACCATGTCAAGCGATTCGACAGGAAGATGTCAGATAGGAGTCTTACGATCCACGTGTGAACGATTGGTGGCGCTTCGTCATGGAGGTCACGGACCACGCGACACAGACCTCCATTGCGGAAAAGTCTGGGATAAAACAACCGCTGTTGAGCGACTGGAAGACCGGACGGATCAAACAACCCGATCCCTCTTCGATCGTCACCCTCACGACCGCTTATGGCGTTCCATACACTGATGGACTGGTGGCGGCCGGCCACATGACCGAGGACCAGGCCGCGACTGTGATTGAGCGCAGTCCACGCTCCCTGACAAATTCTCAGTTGTTGAGCGAGATCGCCTGGCGCATCAGGTCATTTGACGACTCTCAGGTGCCGCCCCTTGCCGACGCGGATCGACTGCGTAAGCACTTCGGACTCGATACTCACGTCCAGCAGGGCGATCATGGCGGTAAGCATGTGAGCTGACCACGTCTCGGGGGGGTTCAGCTCTAGCCGAACATGCAGCTCCCCCCGTAGGTAGTCAAGATGGTCGTCCACGGTCTCGAGACGAACTTTGATAACCCGACATGAGACGCAAGATACCTGTCATCTTGGTTTTACGTGTGCGTAACTGTGGAAAAATAATCCAACCCTAAGCTGGCGCTTAAGCCCGCCGCCTTGAAGCGTTGAGGTGTGTGTGTGTGTGAAGCCGATGCTCGCGTTAGCGCTCAAACACGGTGAGATAGGCCCGCTGATGGGGTCCTGCGTCATGTGGAAGGCGATTGGGCCACCAGTTCCAACGCTTCCCTCAGTTGCTGGGGGAGTTTCCTGTTTCTCTTCTCCGCCCGCCTCAAGATCCCCTGACAGGCTCTCTGGCTCAAAAAGTACTTGTGCAGGTGCTCGCCCGGAGTCTCCAAGATGTCCGACAATGAAGACTCGACGACGGCGCTGGGGGACTCCGAAATTTGAAGCGTCCAGCACTCGGTAGGCGAAACCATACCCGCATTCGACCAGCGCTTCGGCGACCGTGTCCATGTCCCTTCCCCCGTTGATGGTGAGGAGTCGGGGCACGTTCTCAAGCATGAACCATTTGGGGTGGAGTTCATCGAGTAGTCGGACAATCTCCCAGAACAATCCTGATCGCTCCCCTGAGAGTCCTCTACCTTTCCCGGCAATGGAAATGTCTTGACAAGGGAAGCCTGCCGTGATGATTCCACGTTCGGGAACAAATCCAACTGCTCTAAGGTCATCACCGGAAACTTTCGCAACGTCATCGAATAGGGCAGAGTCGGGGAAGTGTTTCGCCAGGACTTTCTGACAGTGCTTGTCGATCTCCACCGAGGCCACAGTCTTCACTCCTGCTCTACGGAAGGATTCCTCGAATCCCCCGACACCGGAAAACAGGGAAACCAACGTCAGCATGTATATATGCTATGGCCGATCGTAGTGACTAAAATTCCCCGCGCCTCTTGATCTCTTCTGGGAGGGATTCTTTCAATTGCCCCCTAACCTTGGCCGCTTCCTCAAGGATTTCCTTCGCCCGCTTAGGGCTGTCAGGGATTGAAATCTCAGGAATGAAGACGCTGGCGCACCACACACCACTGGATTCTGTATCAACACAGTGCTTGATGCACTCCGGGCGCACGTTGCAGGTATGGCAGAGGTACTCCACGTCATCGGCCTCACCTTCGGTTAGGCGTTCCGGGGAGATGAGAAATCTGCTATCCGATAGGCAATTGGCGTGATTCTGCCACTCACCGGACTTAAGCCAGGTTTTCACTGGCCGTACTGCCTGAAGCAGCCCAGCCGGCCATAGTTCAGCTCGTCTAAAAGGGTGGCGGTCGCATTGGAGGGACCCATGCGATTCTTCAATACGCTGACATCGATCTCCCCCGGCCGCATGTCCGTATCCCTTGTTAGGGCTAGGATTACGTCACTGTCCATCTCGGCGCCCTCCCTTAGATCCTTCATTAGCGGTTTGCGTGTTTCCCCTTCCCGGCCTCGATTCATCTGGTGAAGCAAAAGCACCGCGCAGTCCATCTTCTTAGAGAGCAGTTTGCATTGCGCCGCAACATGATTCACCTGTTGATGTAAGGCCCACCTCTTATCTGAGGGGGCTAGGAGGAGAGAGTGGTCCACGGCCACTAAATCGAGTCCGCGTTTCTTCAGTGACCGACAGTCCGCGACAATCGACTCGATGGTTTGGGAGGGGTTGTCGTTGATCCTCATGCGAGGCCTGGTGGCGCTTGAGGCGAATCCGTCAATCCTCGCCTTCTCGTCGGCCGTTAGTCGGTGCATGAAAAGGCTCTTCAGCGGAACACTCGTGGCTGCGGAGAGTGTTCTGGACATGCATTCCTCGCGCCCCATCTCTAGGGAGTAGACGACACTCCGGTATCCCGCCCTGGCCGCTTGCAGCATTGCGTTGAGGCATAGAGCGGACTTCCCGGCGCCAGGCCTGCCGGTGATGGTGTAGAGCCGGCCACGATGCCATCCCCCATACAGGAGATGGTTGACCCCAGGCCATGGGGTTGGGATGGCTACTGATTCGTTGTCGTACCATTCGGTCCACGATTGGTACGCGGAGTCGAAATCGTAACCGGTGCAGCCATTGTCGATGTCAGCTTCTTCTACGAACTTGTGCACCGCCAGCACAGCTTCATCGGCATCCAACTCGGTTGCCTGAATCAGCTTGTTGCCGAGATCGTTGATGCGCCTCAGCCTGGCCTTGTTGAATATGAGATCGCAGTAGTACTTCGCATCCCCGCCAGTGGTTTGGACCTGTATCAGATCCGTGAGGTAGGGGGCTCCACCGGCTTTCGTTAAAACCTGTCTACGATCCAACTCCGCCAGGACGGAGGTTGCCGAGACCGGATTACCCTCGCTGAACAAGCCAGCTATTGCATCGAAGATCAGTTCATTGCGGGGGTGGTAAAAGTCTTTCCCCGATATCCGCACCACCACATCGGGGATGGTGGCGGGGAAGAGTATTAAGGTGCCTAGAAGGGTGGACTCGGTCTGTAGTTCGCTGTCTAGAACGCCGGCCCGCCCCACGGGTCCTCAACTGGCTGTGATTTCGCGGCGAAAAGTAGGGATGGGCCGATGTCGTCCAATTTGAGTTGGAACGATGAACGTTTATTACCCTCTTTGTCTTCCCAGTTCTGTTGTTCTAGTTGACCGGAAAAAACCACTCGCGAGCCTTTCCGCAGTTGATCGTTGATGTTCTCCGCCAACTGCTTGAATGCCACAGCCCGGAGGAAGGTTGCGCCGGAATCCTCGTACTGTTTCGTCTCTTTGTTGAACACGCGGTTGTTGCAGGCGATCGAGAGGTTGGTTACCGCCACCCCCGATGGACTGAATCGCCCTTCCGGGTCGGCGGTTAATGTTCCCGATCCCTGCACTTGAGGTAGGCTCATGATTCTCCTTCGTCTAGATAAATATAATCGCTATCGTTGTCACTCAATTTCACCCAACGCCCCCGCATCAACATCGGAATCTTGCTAACGTCTTGCCATGGTCGAATATGAAGCCCCCACATTTCAGCCTCATTTGGATGCTCCGTAACCCATCTGTGGCACGGCGGGCAGAGCGCCGCTATGTTATTGGGCTCCCATTTGCCGCCTGACGAACGGTTTTTACGATGGTGATGCTCTACCCCAAATCGACCACATTTCTCGCAGAATCGATTTGAGCGAGTATTTACAATCTCGCGGCACTGCTTTTCTTTCACCAGTGGTGGTATTTCCATGCCAGCTCGGCGTGAAGCCAAACCAAAATCCGCCAGTGATGCGCCGGAACCACTAAAACGGGTTCCCCGTCTTCCACGAATGCTTGAACGGTGACAGGGTGAACATCACTCATCCTTTCGTAGTTCCTGGTAGACCTTCAGATTCCCCGGGAAAAGCGTGACCGTAACTTTGACAACATCGTCGCTGGAACCGCTGAATTTTATGGAGCCCTTCTCGTACAGGACTTCCTGACCGTCTATCTTCATCACATCCGGCACGATGCAGCGAGGTTCCTTACCAAACCATTCATCATCGACAGTTTCAATTAGTTCGATATCTACGGCGCGATACATCAGATGTCCAACCTCACTGGCCCGGGTGGACCTTGAATGTCTTTTAGAATACTGAACGGGACCCACCGTTTTGGAAATGCATAGCCACATTCCTCGAACCAGTCCCTATCCCATTCGGGCGTTTCGGTCGCCCAAATAAAACCGTTTGTGCCCTCAATGACTGCGGAGGTCATCTTCTCGTAAACCTCATTGAGGGGGATGTTGAATTGTCGGGCGTAATCGCCGGCGTACTCCTTGAACCATGGCCCCGGAGCAAGGGGGAACTTCTTTAGGCGGCGTTTCCAAAGCCAGTAGGCAACAATGGCGGCCAGAAATAGGGCACCAGCGATTAGACCGCCCATGTGAGCCAACGCAACCTTGAGACCCGAATTCGCAGCCTGTCGCGGAGGAGCCTTAGTCGCCACCATCCCACGTGGGCCACCGAGTCGTTGAGAAGCTCATCCAACGGCGCCCAATCGACCACAGTGGTGTAGCCTTCGTCGCGCAACCGTGTTTTGGTGACCTTCATCAATCGATATTCGCGCCCCATCACCATCAGGGAAATATCGCCTTTGGGGTTGTGAAACAGCTTCTCTGCCAAGGGTTCTGCTACTGCTAAGTTAGACATTCTTCCATTCCTGTCGTGTGAGTGTTGCCAGAAAACATTTGACCTCTGCCTCGGGGCGATCGGAGAACCTCAACTCATCCGGGTAGAGTTGGTAGATGGCATAGCCGTTACTGGCCTCGATGTTCACCGAGTGCCAACCAAACGGGGAGGCATTGACGGTGGTGCATTCATCCTCGTACCCTTTGATGAGGGACTGGATGAAGCCTTTAGCGAACAGGCAGACACCGGGGGCTTCCTTGATCACCCACTGGTCGTCGACCTTCTCGACCTTTAGGTTTCCCAGTTTCCCGAATGGAGTGTTGAAGGAGTCGTCGAAGTATTCCGCCCCAGTCTCATCCTGGTATCCATCAGGGCCGAATTTTTCTATCAACTCAAGGGTGATCATCCATCTCCCTCTCCCATAGTTCCAGATCCTCCGCCGACACTTTAGATTCTGCGGCGCGATCTATAAGCCATTTGTGTAGTTCGAACACTTCAGTTTGTGTGACATCTTTGATGGACTTCTCCTGCCACCCTTTACCTTTGAGATAATTGGAGCGGGAGATTTCATAATGGTGGACGATCAAATCCAGCGTGTCTGTGGGGTAGTCGGATTTCTTTTGGATCTCCTGAATAACCACACCCATCGCAACATAGAGCCTCTCCGCAATCTTTAAGGGAATGAGGGGCTCCATCATTCGTCTTTGATGTCTTTCTCGAGAAAATCGAAGAGGGAGGTTTCGCTGGCCTTAACACCCTCACCCACCGCTTCATAGAATCTCTCACAGACTTCGGCGGCTTCTTGTGTGGCCACCATGAGTCCACCCCATCCGTGTGTCTGAATGATCCACCACGCCAACAAACCGGAGTAGGCGGTCATCCATTCGTCGATGGTTTTTCTGACGTTCTCGGGGACGGTGGGGAGCCTCCCGATATAGTCCAAAGCCACCCTCAAATTTTCAGCGAGATAGAAGGGGATACGGAGTTCCGGTTCTTGGGGGACCTCAACCTTTAATGGTGGGGGGATCTTTTTGCGCCGGAACATCAATGCCCCCAATTGTATGCGTTGCCGATGGATTTGTTTCTACCCAAAGTTGTAAAAACCTGCTTATCGTATGCGTGCTTCAATTCAAGCGCCAAAGTCAATTCCGCCTCGGCCACGTCAAGGTCTGACTGTTCCTTTATTGTGACCTTCACAGCGTGGGATTTCGCCTTCCACTGGGGACCTTTGAAATCCAACTGGGCGATGGAGTCCGCGAGTTTCAAAAGTCGTTTCCGCCAGTCCCTCTTGGCGGTGTGCCAAGCTATCACTTTGGAGAGATGTTCGATCTTCTCCCCAAGTTGTTTAAGTTCGTTCTCGATACTTATTGGTGTTGTCATTCGAAACCAAACCTGTACCTGTCTTGCGGGTCTAGGGGTTCTCCGTCGCGCTCGAAATCGTGACAAGATCCGCCGGTAATCTCATCGAGTTCGCAAAGTATCTCGTCGCCCCATTCAAGCGTGGTGATTTCCTTACCGAACAGGGTCCAGCGGAACCGCATTGCTCCCCTTTATCAGTCCCTCGATGTCGACCATCTCGTGTTCGTGGGTTTCCCATTGGTTGTTGCGCCAATGATGGATGCGGAGGCCTTTGACGGTTTTCCCGTGCGCGCGAAGAATCCTCGCGTAAAACGATAGCTGCAACCAGTACGAACCTAGTTGCGTGGAAGGAACAACACCTTTGAATGGGGCCGATATTGTTTCCGACTTGGCTAGGTCGGCGTTTGTCTTGTAGTCCTCCACATAAAGCCCATCAGGCTCTATAACGAGTCTGTCGATGAACCCGCAGTGCGCCCTTACGGGATCTGCCACGAACACCTCGTAGCGGGCGTCCTCATGTTCCCGTGTGGCGAAGAACGCTTCGACGAGGGGGAGAAGTATGGGGTTCTTTGTCAGCGCCGATTCGAGGCTGCCGTCTTTGATCGACCTGGATAGCTGCGCGTACTGTCCCCGGAGTTGTAGGGCCGCGTGAACTGCTGTTCCGACTGTGGCGGAGGCATCCCGGTTCAGCTCCCACATGGCGATAACCTCGGAGGCTTCCACGCCGTACTTGTCTGCGACCTTCTGTGCAACTACGGGGGTGTTGAACCCGCCCTTGTATCGATCGGCGAACACCGACCCGGAGAGCCACTGTTTCCCATCACCGGAGTAGGTGTGGGTAGCGGCATCGAAGGTGACCCGAGTCCCAGAGGCCCAACAGCGTAATTCTTCCCCTGGAATGGGTCGGTAAACATCCAAATCCCTAACCACTAAGGGTTTCGCCGCTGTCCGGTCCCACACGTCTTTCATCTGACGTAGGGCGGCATCCATCGCTGCTTCGTGGGTGTCGGCCTCAGTTTCAAAGGTCGGCTGGATGTTTGCGTATTGAGCGACCGGGATCGTTGCCGTCAGCGTCACACGTGCCAAGGTCAGTAGTCCCAACCCAGCCAGTAGACGTAAAAAGCAACCATCACTACAGCGAAGAATGCCTCATACAAGGCCCATCCGTACTGTCCGTTAGAGGCGTATAGCACGGCCGAGACAGCATCGAAGGCCGCGAATAACCCGCAAAACCACAACATAAACGTTCTCATTGACTCAACTCTTTCTTGACAGCTTGGGCGGTGAAGTGATCTACCGCGTCACGTAATGCTTTCGGGGAGGCGTTGGCGATCTCGCACTTGTGTTTGTCGCTGAAATACTTCTCCACGTCCTCCCGGGATGCGCCGGCCCTGTCCGAAGCTGCTTTCACATCCGCCAGGGAGATGGAGGGCTGAGCCTCTTGATGGCGACGATCATGGGAGCCCCGCTCGTGCGTTGAGGCGTCCGGGTCGGGTTCATCCGTGGGGATCGTTAGGCCTTGGAGGAGGAAGGTCCGGTAAGCCACACTTTGGGCTTTGGTGATGCCTTTGTCTCCGCTGTCTGCGGCTTCGCCATACGAGGCGCCGCTGAAATGGTCCCCATTTGGGCCGTAGACGGTGTATTCCACCTCGACGATGCGGTTGACCATCTTGGCGCCGTTTTTCGATTCGTAGCGCTCTGAGGTCTCACTGAGAACCCTCGGAACAACCACAACACCGTGTGCTCTCAATGCCGGCCCGACAGCGTTCATGACCGCGTCTATGCCCCTGAAGCGGTAGTTCTGCCCGGGGGTGGTGTTGACCCCGTCCTTCCCGATGCCCTGTACGTCTTCCATGACTTTGGACCACGCCCCATAAACTGAGGGGGCACTACTTTCGCTCATCGCGCTAACCGACCGGAAACGCAGGCCCAGTCAAATATCCTTTGAGCCGTTCCAAGAACTAGGTCGGCATCGTTCGATCCCTGGTGGATTTCTGTCGCCAACTCGGCGGCCCACTTGCGGTGTTCGACTTGAAAGCCCGAGTAAAAATTGATCACGTCCGTCATAACTTCTTCGCTTTCAAATTGGTAGCTCCCTGACTTTGGATGGCGGCGTCGAAGATGGGTAACAGCACATCGATCTCCGCTTCGCACACCTCGAAATACCCATATCCTTTACGTGCGCCCGCAGTGGTTAACGTGTAGTGGGCCGCCCAGAAAGCTTTAGCCGGGTCTATGGGTGAGGCGTATTTCTCGGCCGCCTCATTCAATGCCTCGATCGCCTTGAATCCGTGGTCTTTTACCAACCTTCGGGCGATCTGCAGAACCGCTATGGCGCCTTCAGGATCTGGCGTGCGCTTGCCGCCGAGCTTTCTTGCGATTTGGCGAAGGCTACGCATTGACCATCGCATCCAACGCAGCCCTGTGGTCGGCTTCACTTACCGCAGTGGACCAGGTTTCTCCCCGGTCCTGGGCGTCCTGTGCATAAGCGAGCCAGGTGCGCTCTTTGCGATCGATCTCAAAATCGTCAACGTACTCAATCCCTGTGCAGTTGAAGTCGCAGTCCTCAAAGTCGGCGGCGATAAGTCCTGCGTCCCAAAGTCCGTGGCCTACCAAGCAGCTCGCGGCGCCATTCAACACATAGACGCATTGAGGGACATAGCTTGTTGTTCTCGGCGCCACATAGGTCTTGCCGGGCTGTTCTGCGGCGATTCTCCGCACTGCCGCGATGACTTTCTGGCCGTTTTCACTCATCGTCAGCCCTCTTCACTGCTGTGCCCCAAGGGATTTTTATGTCCTGCGCGTCTTGAACGTCGGACAGCCATTGGATTTCTTCGGCATCAACCGCGAGATTCATGCGGAGGTCTAGGGAACGTATGTCGGTCCACGTATTGAGGTCTTCCCCAAGAGTGTCGTCTATAACTCCGCAATCCCACAAGGCGTGTCCTACAAGGCATGATGGCTTACCGTCACGTATGTATGAACACACGCCTGGGAGGTACTCATCGTCTTCATTGGCCGGTTGATACACGAAATCAGGATTCTCTACGGCGTGATGCCGGACTCTCTCGATAAGCCTCTGGCCTAACTCACTCACTTTTAGCCTTCCCGTGGTATTCCTCAAGCTGTTCGCGGAATCTTTTCCCGTCCGCGTAACCATCCGAGTAGCCGGCGTGGTAACCATCAGCGGACCCAATGTCGTAGCCTTCTATCCGGCCCATCTCGTAGCCGTAGAAGTAGTCTTCTTTGATGCCCACCTACTTATTGTAGGGGCGATTGATGTGACTATTTCTGATCTAAAGAGTGACTGTAAATGGCGGTAGAATCTTATATGCAGGGACAGCGGATGCCTCCACACCTCCCCCAGGCCGCGTAAGCGTGATTCAACCTACTGGGATGTCAGTGTGGCGTTGAGTTGTCAGCCCTACCTGCCCTATGAGAAGGGTCTGTCGCAAAACAAACTGACGAACTAATCAGTTGAAACTCCGTCTTTAATCTTCTTTTTAGCAAGGAGATGAAGGCGAGACTAGGCACGAAAGTCCAGTAGTGCAATGGAGTGCACGACGAGACTTAGGAGCTAGAGTCCAGTTCGGAGGTTTTTTCAAGGACGCAAGTTTCGCGCGGAGCTCTTGGTCGTTGATCTTAAAAGAAAAGATTTTCAAAAGATCAAAAGACGGTGGTACTTGCGTCAGTCGGGTACGGCACTTGGTGGACGCGGGGGTCTCGGGGAAAGTTGGGAAACCCTTACATCCAATAACCTGAAGGTTGATGTTGGAAAATAGTCACTACGATCGCCCCCATAATTGATGTATGACACCGGAAGAGTTCGCCGCGAAGGTCCAGTCGGAGGGCGGGATCTGTGACGCCTTCTTTGAGTACGGGCTGAACGAAGATGACCTTGACGACTCAGACCCGCTTCTAAAGCATTTGGTCCGACAGTTTATTCGGGTTAGCGAGCATCTGTACGCAGGCCTGGAATCAGCCCTCGCAAGGTACACGGATTGAGCACCCTCACATCTCTCCTCCTGGCCCGCGAAGCGGTGAAAAGAAACACCCACATCAGGTACAGCCAGAAACACCAGAGATTGGGCAGGGACCTCTACTTCTACTGCCATCTGGGTTGGAGAGACAACGACTACCAAGGGTATGGGTGGGATGTCTCCAAAGCTTTAAGGCCGTATGTCCCTGGCGGGGATTTGACGAAGTGGTGGATTCAGGGGAGATCGAAGCAGGAGATGCTGGATTTATTCAAACAGGCTGCTGAGGGGTTGATGTGATCCAAAACCGGGAAGGTTTAAGTTCCGCCGAAATCGGGTCACAGTGGATCACCCGTGACGGTTTAGTTTACGAGCGCAGAGAGAACGCCTGGTTTTTCAAGATCGACAACGACTGGGTTCAATGCTCAAGCTGGGGCTCCATCCCTCTAAGTTGCAACTTCCCTTTGGAGCGGGCGTGAAATACACAGACACCATTGTTACGGCTGTACAGGTCACCAGACCCTATAGAGCGTTCAAGAAGGCCTTCCCTAGGCACCACGAGTTTAAGTCCGTTACAGGGCGTCTCAGCCACTTTTATGTCTCGGACACGATAGGGAGATCACAGGCCTACCCGGGGGATTGGGTTGTGAAATTCGAGGACGGTTCGGTGGAGATTTTCACCGATGAAGAGTTCACCCGCAGATACAAGGAGGCGTGATGTTTTGGTTAGGGATGTTGGCCGGCGGAGTCCTAGTAGCTCTGTTGGGATACGCGGGCGCCTGCTGGTTTATGGGCGAAATCAAAGACAGCATCTTCTAATGGCCGACCTACTCCTGGCCTCTCTTGTTCTTCTCATAATCATCGGCCCAACACTGTTATCCGAGTACCTTTTGTGGAGGTGGAAGTGGAACCGTTAATTATCGGCGCGTTCTTCGTTCTGTGGGTGGGTGGTGTTTTATGCCTACTTTGAACGAAACCGATGTCACCTCGGATGTGGACAGCGCATTCGAGGAGATGGAATGCATATGCATCCACAGCGACCACGGCGGCGCTCAAGTAGCCTACTACATTGGCCACGGTTGCGCGGACGGAATGCTGTGCCAGGCGCACATGAAATACTACCTTGAACAGTATCGCCCTGGAATCGTGGCCTTGATCGGGCAGTGGGGTGGTGTGACGTGTTCTAAATGCAATAAAAGGTTCTACTCTATTGAGCACCACCACAAGGTTTACCCCTTGTGAAGATGTCCCGCGCCAGGGCTGAAGAACTATGTACGGCAGACGGGGATTACTGCGTCACCTACATCGGCCCCAGGGAGACCGGGGAAGAGTTCTGCCTTTACGGCTCGCCCACGACCTTAGAGGCGTGCGGGTTTTTTGAGGACACCTCTGAATGGATTTGCGAGACGATCCACATCGAACCGGACTGGGCTATTGAATTCTTGGGCGATCACTACTCCGTGTACGACAGATCCAAAAAAGTGTCGTGGATGAATCATCACCCGTGGAGATCAAGGGATCGCGCCGAAAAGTATATAGAGCTACTGAAAGAGGACTGGTGGGATGAATGAAGACCCAGAGGAATACACCGAATCGGAGTTCCTAGGGTTCAGGCCGGATCTACCGTTGATCGAGTACACCGAGTGGGGCTTGTGGGGAGATGCTGTCTTTGGCTGAGTTAATACTAGTTCTGTACGCCCTGGTGTCAATCGCAACCGTTTACGTTGGCGGTAGAGAGTTAATGGAGCACGCGGATGATGCGACCGACTACACGATAATGATGGTGTTACTGAGTCTTTCTGCGCCACTCTGGCCGCTCTGGGTGCCGTTCTACCTTTGGTACAAACACGTCAACAGTTGATGGATAAGTTTTCCGCCGTCACCGCCTGTCCTAAATGCAAAACCCTGGACATTCATAGATTCCGGCTGCCAAAAGAAATCCCCGCCGACTACGAACCCGGAGTGATTAAACGGGTTCAGGCAAGCGGGGTTGTGCACAGGGTCGAATCGTGGGGGATGCCGGATGAGTATGCGATGGAACGGAACTGTGAAGTGATCCGACAATGCAAGTGTGGGAATGAATGGCCAAACAGGTAACCCGCCGGCAATTCTTCACAGGGGCTTGTCTGACGCCACTCCTGGTTTTACGCCCGCCTCAAAAGCCAACAAGGCATGTCTGTTACGCGGCGAAACCTGAACCTGTGATTGTCCACCGCATCATCCCCACAAGGGGGACATACGCGAACTGGCCCTCACCTGGGGTGCCACCACAACCGTTGATAGTTTGAGGAAATTAGATGGATGCAACAGAATTGTTTTTGGAAGTGGCCCGTCTAGCTGGGCTACACGGTTTCAAAGAGGATCTCTACTGGGATCAAGACCTGGCTGTCTCGGTGGATGTGTCCGACCTGTTTTATTGGGCCTGCGCCGACTCCGAAGACGTTACCGAAGAGAACCTGCCGCTATTGAAGCAGTCCATCGAGGATATTGCGAACATCTGCAAACGCTCCGTGCATAAGTACGCAACACCACTTTTCGCCGCCAGAGTGCGAGGACAGCGACCCCAAGGAAAGTACATCTCGGATTACGTGTACGAGTATCCCGACAGGGTGAAGGTGTACGACGAGGAGTTTCAACAGTGGGTTTGGCAGACCCCGAGAGATGCTGACGACAAGCTCTACCATGACCCCCAGTTGACTCAAGCGCTCAAGGCCCTGTTCCTGGCTCTACCTGAGAGGCCGGTGGACTTTGGTAACCCGTTCACGCCAGAAGGCAGCTACGACTACGGCAATGCTGAAGCCTGACTTTCCGCTCGGTTATCGGCACGAAATCACAGGAGGAAACATGACTGAAACAGCCACCTACGAGCACCACTTCATCACCAACGACGGCCCGATCTTCAACATGATCGAGGACGAACGCGGCGAGATTTTCTGGGGCTACGGGCACAGGGAAGCCGATGAGTTTCGATCCGAGGTAAACCGCTGGCTGGCCCACATGGAATGTGGTGAGAACTGTATCGACGGCGGCTATCCGGTTGACCATCTTTGGGCGCGAATGGACGACGAGAACGGCGAACACTTCAAACTGGTCGACAAGCCGTGGCTAGGCACCAAAGAGGCGGCTGACGATGCGTTCCCCGTAACCCGACTGTGCATCTGAGCACATCCATCATGGAGACGCCGCAAGAACTCGCCCAGCGGTGGCGCAAACGTGCCACAACAATGGAAGGCGTGGGCGACGGCCCAGCCAAGCTAGTGGCCTATCACCTGCGCTTCTGCGCCGATGAGCTAGACAGCATCACACCACGATGCACCTGCCCGGCAAGCACCTTATTTAGCGGAAATGTCGGACGCGACTGCCCAGCGCACACCTGGACGTAAAGCCCTCAAGGTATCGGCGAAAGGAACAAGGATGAGTGACGCCAACTCGGTGATAAAGCAGGCCGCAATTGATTGGTTCCACCCCAATTGGCGGCAGGCCGAAGGGTTCGGCGCGTTCGTCCTAAACCAGCTCCAAGCTGTTGGCTACGAAGTGGTCCACGTGCCGGAAGGTATGCGGCTCAGTCTGCGCTACGACCGAGACGCCGAGATAACCCGACTCAACGCCGCCGAGCAAACCGGCACTTGACGTAAGAGGGGCGGTTATCAGATGAGTGCAGGCGGCCCCGACTACTGGTGCCCTAAGCATCTTCGCGAAGTTCTCTGCAAGCAGCAGGCCCACGCGCCTGATCTATTCACCCGCAGCCAGATTAGCCGCTTGGTTCAGGTGTTGGACGTGCACCGGCCACTGGGCAGCAACGGCAAGCACGGCGACCTACACACCACAACCTGCGGGTGCGAGCAAACCGCAGGTTGACATAGGATCGCGTTTATCGGCTAACTGGCCAGGGCATCAATGAAGTCCGGCCGGTACCCATCCACCCGCTTGACCTCACCGTCAATGACGGCCTCAAGAACTGGGATGTAGTTCAATCCCTCAGCCCGGAACTTCTTCGCGGTCTCAATGTCGTTGGTCAGATCGAACTCCTCATACGGGATCTCTTTAAGATTCAACCGTTTCTTCACGGCGTTGCAGCGGAAGCAGTTCGGGGTTGAGAAAAGTTTGACGGTCATTGGTTTCCTATAATCGGTGAAATACTAAGTCTAATATGATTTACAGTCAGTTTTTCAACTGTTTCCGCATCCAATCGACCCCGCCTTGTAGGTCAAAAGGTGAATAATGTGCGTTTGGTTGGCCGGCGAGGAACGAAACACCGGAGATGATGGCCATGACAATCCCGATCACCTCTTCTAACGGAGTCAGAAACAGATCCGCAATCTGCGCGGCCAGGGAGAATGGGTTGGAGAAGAAATCCTTCATCACCGCCTGGTAGATGGCAGCCTTAATCTCCCCGGATTTATCATCGGTGTTCTCGGCGAAAATATCTCCACCTCGGTACACTTCCATCCAATTATCGGGCTGAGAAGGCTTCCCTGGCATTCCAAACCTTCGGTAAGGGTCTAACCCATGGGTGTTGGGTTTCGTCGCCCACGATTGACACCAGGGGGCAATACTGTTGATTTGGCGACAGGGATTCCCGTAGGCCAAGACACCCTTAAGATCCTTCAGTCTCCAATTCAGCGGCTTACCCGGGGCCAGGTAGTCGAAGTAGAAGTAGGAGATGATGATTCCCCCCTGCGAGAATCCGCCCAAGGCCCACGGGGTTCCGGCGGGGAAGGGGGTTCCGTTGTCCAGCTTCGTGGAGCCAACCAAACGGGCGAGTTCTTTAACCCCAGAGGCGTTGTCGAACGGGAGCGCGCCGTTGTTGTATCCAACAGGTTGATGACGAACGAGGCCCTCTTTTTCCAGTTGGTTGGCGGTGTCAGCGACTGGGCCGGCGAACATATCGGAGAGATGGCCCTCGACCGTGAACATGATCGGCTTAACCTTGGAGATCATCCCCAAAGAATCTTGAGTTTGGTAATCCAGCACATCTAGGTAGACACCGTCCGTGCGGAGGTTCCACCCCTCAGCGCTACGCTTAGGTTTGTAGATCCTCAGAACATCTCTCAGTGCTTCATCGAAGTATTCGGTGTCATCCAAATGTTTCGCGTACGAGTATCTAGCTTTGAGTTTCCGTTTCGCCGCCTGAACTGTCGGCCCTGACATACCAAGGGTCCACCCGATCCACGCCATAAATCACTTCCTACTTTTGGGGACGCCAAATAGAACTCACCCCCATGAAGAGGGTGAGATTCGGTTTATTAGAGTGTTCCGTTACCCCCGGAACAGGGGAATTATCAGAACTTCAAACGGTAGGCTTCGATAGCCTTAGTAACCTCGTCTAAAACGTCCTGAGCGTTCTTCTGAAGCACTGGAATTGTCTCCGTGACCTGTTTAGTCACCGGCTCCACAACGTCCTGCACAGCGGGCGGTAGGGCGGCGACGACAGCCTCTGGGTTGTGAGTTGCCAGGGCCGCTTTGATTTGCTCGACAAGGGCTTCGAGTTGAGGATCAGCCTGCGAACCTTTCACCTGAACCAACACACCTGTGAGCACAGATACGGCCGTGCCGATGCCATACGTCCACGAAGATGGGGCGACATTCGTGATCGCTTCGTTCGCCTGAATACCGGTGAGGAAGGTTACAAGAGCCCCGAGAAAAGCCAGGAGGGCGTTGGTGTATTTGGTGAGTTCGGTGAGCTTCACTGGAAGATTCTTCCTAAAATTCCGTAGGGCAGCTTGAACAGCTTGTTGATTTCGGCCGCGAACTCGCCCTCAACCTCATCCAAAACCGCTCTGGTGAAAGGGATTAGAACGTTGCGTGCAAACCAGGTACCGGCCTGGCTGGATAGTTCGTTCACTTGTTGGCGTCAGTCCATGCCTTGAGGATCTCCGCCGGCACCGAAGCGAGAACATCCTTCGCCCGCTCCACAGCGGCCTTATCAGTGACCGCGCCCTCCTCAGAGGCGGTACGGATCACCCTTCGAAGTGAGTCCTCATCCCCCAGGACGGCGGAGCGCTCCACCAGCTCCATGTGCTCCATGCCGTCAACATTCAGTAGAACGTCGACAACTTTCCCGATGGAACCCTCATTCGGCTCCCGATAGATGGAGCGGGAGTACACATCCTGGTTTAGTGCGTCGTCGATCCGTTGAAGCAAAGCCCGGTCTGCGTCTGAAAACATGTCGTCTACCTCTGCGCCTAAGAAAAACTGTTGAAGATATTGGTTGAAAACATCCATCGGGAAGTTCGGCCCAACATCGGTGTGGTTGCCGATCCCCAAATAGGTGATGCCGTTGTGGTCCGTGATCCCCGTGTTCCCCTTAAGGGTGGGGTAGCCGGATGCGCTTCTCCCCCAACGAATTACGGGGGCGATGTTGTATTTGCGGCAATCCTGCGCGGCCAGATACGCGGCGATCTTGATGCCGTTACCCATGTTCTGAAGCCACTCATTGCGGGTCCAGGAAGCAAACGAAGGCCCGAAACAGAGGTTGATGGTGTAACCGTTGGCATCCAGCACCGACCAGGAAGCATCATCGGTGTCCACAAGGTCATAGACGGTGCCGTCATCCCCCACCACATAGTGGTAGGAGACGCTCGCATTCCTCATGTAGTTGACGAGGTTCATCCCCCCCGCACCCTCAGAGGTGTGAAGGACGAAGTAGATCGGCTTTCGACCGTTCCTCGATGATGCGTTCGGCCAACCACTGATCAGGTTCACTTCGTTGAAAAAAGTTGGTGTTACAGGTGTTTGCGGAACTTCGGGAACTGAGACGCTCCCATTAACTGCCCTGTCGTACACCTGGTGGGCCTCATCCCACCGCGCCGCATACCTGTCGGGGAAGGATGAACCCTGAACGTTCTGCGCGAACTTCCCTGCGGTGAAAGCATCCTTCGCATTTACATAGTCATCGGAGAGACGGTCAAGGAACATGTCCGCTGATTCAGCGAGAGTCATCCTCTGACGAGGGGTCCCCCACCACGCCTCCCCGTTAGGTCCGGGCTGCTGCTGGAAGTATCCAGAAGAACGGTTGTCGTCCGACTCTGAATCGTGCGGGTAATCAAAGGTTTCCGGGTCCACACTGTTGGCGGGGCACCACCACTGCCTCTGCCCGAAACCGTCGTTGGCTCCAACCTCCACAGAGATGGTCATCAACGCGATAATCACGGCCATCTTCTCTAGCCCGCGTTTATCCGCCACCTGTTTAACCACCAAAGCGATCTGTTCGCGGGTTAAAAGGGGTTTCTTATCAAATCTGGTAAAGCTCATTACGCTCCGATGGAGTCTGCGGCATACCAGCCGGCGATCTCAGGGCCGGGACCGGAAGATGCGGATTTGAAACCGAAACCCACATACCGGTAGCCGTTGCCGTGGTGAACGATGTTTGTGGAGTCAGTCCACGAAACAAGAGGAGTAGTGGAGGCGCCCACATACACCGAATAGGTATTCGATGATGGATTGTATTCCGCCGTGAAAGTCTCGTAATCCATCGTGTGAGTGACCTCGGAAGACCTATCTGTTATCGTGACAGGTCCCGAACCGGTGCAGATAGCTACATAGTCCGTACCGGAGGTTTGCTTGTGGTGGATGGCGGCGAAATTCGTTCCGTCGTAGTTGGAGTTGATGACAACCCACGCATCCCCATTGCCGGCGGCGACAGTCGAATAGGTGAACCTGACCGCATTAGTTCTAAGGGGGGCGTAGTAGAGCATCGCCGTGTCATCGAAAGTCCCAGAATCGGACTCTCCGATGGCTACAGCGTTAGGTTTACTGTCCTCGGAGTTGTCGTAGACCTGCGCCTTACCCAACAGGATGGTCCAAGCCGGATCAACAACCTGCCCGGGTGTTCCGAAGGAATAGTTGTATTGAACACCCTGGAAAATATCCGAGGTGGCGGGAGCGTTGGGCCAAGGGGCCTCAGCCCTGATAACCGTGCCCTGCTCCCTCAACCGAGGATTTTCCCCGTCGTCGTAGTCGACCTTCAAAGCCCAGGCAGTGCCGGTGGCTAAAAGATCCGAATCGGAGGAGTCCGCGCGAAAAGAGAGAACACCATCCTCGCAGTAAGCGCTCCATGTATCCAAAGTCTGACCGTAGATGTTGGAGAACTGTATAGTTCCCGAAGCGTTGAGGGGAAGATCGGTCTTCTCGTAATAGATATATTCAACGGGATTCCCCCGCTGCAATTCTAGAACCTGATTCGATTTGACCGAATACCGTGGTTTCAAACTCACGCAATCACCCACGTTCTCCGTGGGTCCGGGGTTTCCACTCTATACAGGGAGGCGGAGGCAGAAATGTTCACAGGAATAGACAGTGAAGCCTCGATCGAGATCGGGGCGGCCTCCAAAGAAACACCGAACGCTCCCCAGAAACTATTGGATGAGCTCATCGTGGCGGTACCAACAACGGAAGCCGCACCCGCCCCATCACCCAAAAGGATGGCGCCGGGGAACATCCGTATCGTCTTGTTGTAATTTGTGAAATGCAGAGAACTGACGGGGGCGGTGTTAATCCCGTGAACCGTGACAACCCGGTCACACGGATCATCAGAAGAGACTGTGACGCTATTAGAGACGGTTGCGCTGGGGCCTTGGGTAGTTGGGGAGCCTATCGACCCCACACCCGAGTAGGTGCCGCAAACAATCCCCACATCCCCCGCACCACCCATCGAGGACACATCCACCTGAATGGTCTTCGAACCCGTACCGGGGTCTTCTAGGGTGAATGGATACAGGGCACACTTGTCCGAGAACCATCTGACTACGGTGCCGGCGTCCATGGAGACACCCCCGAAGGATGCGGTGACAGTCCCCCCGGTCGCGTCGGAGGCCCCCCACCACACCACACCCAAAACGGCCGCCCTATCCGTGGCCAGTGTGGAAACGACGTGGGAGAAGGTGGTGTTGTCCGTGGCGCTCAGGGAGTCGAACTTGTATGAGGCCGAGTCGAAAGCTACAGCCATTAGGCGGCTGCTAGGTTCGGGAACTCGATATCGTTCGCGGTCAGAATCAAAACATCGCCCTCGACCACAATCCTGGGAGCCTTTAGGGCGGCGGGGAACAGATACTTGGCGTCCACATCCCCGTCAAAGCCGGACCACACCGAAATATGGGAGATGGTTTCAGGGTCCGTCATATCCCACTGGGCCGGCTCACCCGTTGCCTCCGTAGCCCCGTCATCGGGCGCGGAAAAGGTCATTGCCTTACGTGAGGTCACCTCAGAGACATTTGAGGTGCCCAAAGCCCCGGGATGTCCGTCGTGCAACTGTATACAGGTTATGGGAACTGTGAACGGAACGTTCCGTAAAGTCCCCAGCCATGCGTTAGCTAAATACTCACTCAGCCCGATAGTGGCCATCACATTTCCTTGGCAAGAATTTGAAAGGTGCGGTCATCCTGTCGTCCACCGTTGGTGGTGATGTGGCAGGTAACCGAATATGTTTGCCCCGCGATACCCCCGGAAAGCCACACTGTTGCGATTGTTTCCGTCACATTCGAGGAAATGACAGATAACCCCGGCGAGGGAACGAAGGTGGCGTGGACTAAATAGTCATCCGAGACCAGCCACTTCGACCAGTCCACGGAGTAGTCGAGGATCGCCTCGGGGTCTTTCGTAAAAGTCTTGGCCATTTAATGGCTCCCAACTAAGTGTAGCATTTATAGTTCTGCGGCGAGACCGGCGAGACGAGTGTCCAAGGTGCAATCCTTCAACTTCTGCGTTTCGTGAAAAGTCAAGCCCTTGATCCGAGGAAGAAGCTCATCCACAAGATTGGTGAGTTTGATGATTGCTCTACGAAGAAGGGTGATCTGTTTACCCCGCTCCTCGTATTTGTCGAACAACTCTTTTCTGAGGTCTGCGGAGATTTTCTCGATCATCGCCAACTGATCAAGTTTGTTTTTCCGGCGATTCACCAGCATCGTGAAGAGTTGATTGATCAGTCCCCCACCCAATATGGCGGCGAGGAATTCGAGGGTCGTCACAACGTCAACTTGTTGGCGATGAGTTCCTGAAGCCTCTGCTGAATATCGGGCCGGGACACTAGTTGTTGAGCTGTGGCTAGGCGAACCCGGTACATCAGTTCCGCATAAAGCCACGTCAAAACATCAACCTTGTAAGTAAGTTCCTCAATGGGGTCTGTTTCCACATCGATAATTTCCATGTCTGCTCCTTAAATAACCCGTTCAATGCTGGCGAAGTCGACAAGCAAGCTGTTCGACGCGTTCGTGGCACCCCACTGGGCGGTGACCTTGAGCGCTGTTGATGCCGCTGCCGATGTGGTGTCGATAGTGGTGGTGGACGCGCTGGTGTTGACCAGGTGAGTTAGGCCGGTGGTGGCCAGGTTGATGACGCCTCGGGGTTTTGCCAGTGCGGTGCCGCTTGCGCCCGTGGAGCGCACGGTGATCAGGAATTCGAGGTGGAACGCCGATGCGGCGTTCGCCGTGCCAGTCGATGCCATGACCGCCGTTTGCGCCAGTGCTGTGTTCTGGATATAGGGCGTGAACGTCAGCGAACTCGATGCGGCGTTGCTGGTCTGAATTGTCCCGTCCAGTACCACGCGGTAGGTGGACCCGACGAACAGGCTCGCCACAGGCAGAGTAGCGGTGACCACGTCTATGGCACTGGTGGTGTTTGTTCGAGCCACTTGCGCGCTGATCGCGGACAACCCGCCACGGGGGTAAAGCTCGCCCGCGCCGACGATCGCCCAGTACTTCGTTGCCGAGACCGTGATGACCTGTAGCGCAACCCAACTGCCAGGCTTGATGAGCGCGAATGACGTTTGACCGTCGGTGAAGGTATCGCTACCAGCTCGGGTGAAGGTCACGGAGTTCAGTGTGGTGTCGGTGAATGCCTTCGCCACTACGCAGCCCGAACCTTCATTAAGGCCGGACAACGCGGGCAGGGTGGGGGTGAGTGCGCCGCTGGCCGCGTTGTAGCGGTTGAGGTTGCCCATCGTGGGGGCGGTGCTCGCGGTGATGATCGCCGCCGCGTCGAAGGAGCCTGTGGGGACGCGCGTCATGATTTGCTGCCCTCGTTCGCAAACTTCTCATCTTCCGCCAGGGCCAGCTCGGCTACCTCGATGGCATCTTCATCGCCGGGGAAAGAGTCGGAGTAGCATGCGTTGTTGCGTTTTCCGTTGGGGCCATTGAGTATTGCGATGGCTCGAAGTTGATCACCATGGAATGTCAGGACGATACTGTCTCCGATGTCGCCGACGGTTTCCACCCCCTTGGGGTCGGTGAACTTCACGACGATTTCTTCGCCTCGCGTCTCGATTCCGAGGAAGTGGATCAGGCCGGACCCCAGCGCAATGCTTTTGACTTGCCTTATGCCGATGAAGAATTCGTCGCTGTCCTCGATCCGCACCCGCTGATATGCGGGCTCGACCTTCAGTGCTATTGTCTCGACTCCTGCTGTGCGCGTGATCATTTCGCTACTCTCTATTTCGGCAATACGGCGATGCGGCGGTTCGCGAACGTGCCGGTGCCAGCCGTGACTCGGTACTTCATTTTGAATGTTGTTGACCCGGGTGTTAATCCGGTGAGCAGGAACGATGCGCCGTATGCGCCAGGACTGTTCACAGTGGGTGGGTTGAACACGATGGCGTAAGTGTCGGAGGCGGCCTGGGTGGTTGCACCCGAAATGGCAAAGCTGACGTACGGGATTCCTGCATTGTTGGTGAGTGCGGAGTAGAGAAATACTTCCGCCATGCCGTTGGACCCGACGGTGATGGTGACGTTATCGGTGGTGGTGGTCAGGTCCGCATAACTGGTCGAGGTGGTGGTTTCACTGGTGGCGACAAACGCGGCCGGGGAGAGGTTCGCTCCCTCGACCAGGCTCCAGATCGACATTTCATAGTTGGCAGTTCCCGTCCAGAATGGGTAATCAGCGGCACCAAATCCGGCGTAGCGGAACGACGTCCCCAGCGACGTCTCATTCGAGGTATCAGTGAAGGTGGTGCCGCCGGAAAACGAAAAAGTCATCGGCGTACCGTTTTTCAGCAGTTGGAACTGCCTGTCGCTACCGCCGACCACTCCGCAGACAAGCGTGTACACGGCACCCGGTGTCAACGTGTCGGTGACCGCCTCGCGGAATACGTTGGTGAAAGAGCCGGAGACGCGTCCCGCTATAGCCCATGCCCCGGCGCTGTTGTACTCGGCGAAAACGTAGGTATCACCGGCAGAGTTCATCCGGCCATAGAGAGCCATTCGATCGCCAGAAGACGTGCAAACCGCAGAAACCTTTTGGTAATCAGTCTGCGTTGCCGCCGCGTTGTACCGGACCTTTTCGACAGCGGCTGTCGCTACAACCTTGCCGCCACTAACAGCAATGCCCGACCCGGATATCACCGTGAACTCGCCGGGAAGTGCACCATCTGGCTCAGGCCCAAAGTTGACCGTGGCATTCGTGCCGCCGCCGCTCGATAGTGCCGCCAGCAGTGCATTAATCTCGGTGATGCTCAGCGAGTTTGAAGCCAGAGTGTTCGCGGCGCCAGCGACCGCAGTGTGCGCCACGGCCGGGGTCACCCCGAATCCACCAAGTAATCCGCCGAAGCTGGCCCCGATCGAATTCATAACGCTCTGAACGTTATTCGCGGCTGCTGTCAGGTTATTGCCGACTTGAGAAGTCGCAGCTTTCGCCGCCTGCTGTAATGACTGCGCCACCGTCATGAACGTGCCGTCAGCCTGATCAATGAGGGTGTGAACGGGATTCGCGCCTGGCGTGTACGAGAACGTGCCGTCGAGGTTGTCGACCAACTGGGTCGTCAACGCCGAGAAGGTGCCGTCGAGGTTGTCGAACACTGGCGGCAAAATCCCCTGCAAACCAGTCTGGACCTGGGCCAACAGGTTTTGCAGCGAAACGTCCCCAACTTGCAGCGGGTTGAAGATCCCCGAGAGGCCATTCTTTAGGGCGGTCAACGCTGACAGGATGCCAGTGATGTAGGTGGTTACATCACCAATGACGGTGCCGCCCAATCCAGAAATCAGTGATGAGAACTTCGATGTCGCCGCGTTGATCGCGCCGAACACGTCATTGATCGTTGACCCACCCGTGACACCGCTGATCAGGCTGTTGATGTTGGTGACGGCGCCATTCCAGTTGGTTGACAGCGTCGACAGTGCGGTGCCGCCGAGCAGGATGGCGCCGTTGAGCGTCCCTGTGGCTGAGGAGTTCAGAACCCCAATAAACTGCCCGGTGCCGTTGAAGATTGAACTGAGAGCGGTGCTGCCAATCTGGACTGCGTTATTGATCGTCCCCGACAACCCAGCAGCGTTCAGCGCCCCGGTACTTGGGGTGATGTTGGTCAGCACTGTACTGAGTGCGGTGCCGCCGTACTTGATCGCTGAGTTGAGGGCACCCGTCGCGGACGAGTTCAATACCCCAATGAACTGACCAGAACCATTGAAGATGGAACTTATTGCGGTACTACCGATTTGAACCGCGTTGTTGATTGTGCCCGTCAGGCCTGCGGCGTTTAGAGCACCTGTACTCGCTGTAATGTTGGTGAGTACCGTGCTGAGAGCGGTTCCCCCATATGTGATTGCCGAGTTCAGAGCGCCCGTGGCTGATGAATTCAGAACTCCGATGAACTGACCGCTACCGTTGAACACAGTGCTCAGCGCAGCGCTACCGATCTGCACGGCATTGTTGATGGTTCCGGTCAACCCGGCAGCGTTGATGGCTCCCGTGCTGGCGGTGATGTTCGTCAACACGGTGCTCAAAGCTGTACCGCTATAGGTGATTGCGGAGTTCAACGCCCCCGTTGCGGAGGAGTTCAACACGCCAATGAACTGGCCAGAACCGTTGAAGATCGAACTCAACGCGGTGCTTCCTATTTGCACGGCGTTGTTGATGGTTCCTTGCAATTGAGCGGCGTTGAACTGGCCAGACGAGTTCAGGTATTGCAACAATGTCGATAAGGCGGTACCCCCGAAGGTGACAGCCCCAGCGAGTGCGCCCTGAAGCTGAGCAGCATTGAATTGCCCACTGCTGTTGAGGTATTGAAGGAGCGTGCTCAACGCGGTACCGCCAAAGGTGACCGCACCAGCCAACGCACCCTGCAACTGAGCTGCGTTGAATTGACCTGAGCTGTTTAAGTATTGGAGGAGCGTCGACAACGCCGTGCCGCCGAAAGTCACGGCGCCGGCTAAAGCCCCCTGCAACTGCGCGGCATTGAACTGACCGGAGGAGTTCAGATATTGAAGCAGCGTCGACAGTGCTGTCCCCGCAAACGTGACTGCACCATTCAAAGCACCGGTCAGGATTGAGGCGGGAACACTAGAGAGTGCGGCGATAATGTCTGCCGCCGTCGCGTGGGTGGTTGTGGTTATGCCGTGAACCGGAACGGCGATAGACCCCCATGTCTCACTTGAGCTACCTGTAGCCGTAAAACCGACCGAGGTGGAGCCGATCGACGCATCACCGATCAGCAATCCCAGGTTGAGCCCACCGACCCCCGGTTGAAGCGACCTCTGATTCCTGTTGTAGCTGGACATGGTTTGCAGGAAGTCACTGAACGCCTGGACCACAATGTCGCTTGTTAAGGCTGTCACCGTGTGCGAAAGGGAGGTCCCAGTCCCGGTGTTGGTGACTGGTGTGCCGAAACTCGAAACACCGCTGTAACTGACCGAGTTGGCCGCGTACAGAACATCGGAACCTGCAACGCACGAAACCGTTTGAGCCCCAGTCGAGGGTGCCATCAGCCCGTAGAGCGATAACGTCCACTTGTTGGGTGGGCCACCCGTGGTGTTGTAGACGAAACTCCCCAGTACTGGGATGTTCGTTCCGTTGATGCTGAAAGTTGGTGCGGTAATGGCGTTGTTGTCGTCGTAGACGACGAAAACCAGGATGGCGTTCCCCACCACCGTGTGCGCCCACGAATTGTTCCCACTAGACCACGTTTTACCCGCGCCGGTCGATCCGTAGGTGGGTGTGGGGGTTTGCGGAATGCCGTAGGTACCGCCAGTGAAAGCGTTGGCCAAATTGTCGATGACGGCCTGCATGTCGGTGGACATTCCACGGGTAATGTCACCAATTAGTCCAGCCACTGCGAACTGGCCGCTACTGTTGAGATTCTGCAACAAGGTGGTCAATGCAGTGCCACTGAATGTGACAGCGCCATTCAGGGCGCCGGTCAATTGTGCGGCATTGAACTGACCGGAGGCATTTAGATACTGCAACAACGAGCTGAGGGCATTACCACCGTAAGTAACGGCCCCATTCAACGCTCCGGTGAGCTGAGCTGCGTTGAATTGCCCCGACCCGCTGAGGTATTGGAGCAGCGTCCCTATCGCAGTGCCTGACACGGTTACCGCAGTATTGAGGGCACCCGATATTTGCGACGCCGCCAACTGTCCAGATGGGATGAGTGTGTTGAACGACGTGCCGTTGATGGTGACCGCGTTGTTTAGTGCGCCGGCTATCTGGGACGCAATCAGACCGGAGCCATTAAACAGGGTGGACACGGCATTCCCACCCAGCGTGGCTGCGCTGTTGATAGCGCCCGTAATCTGCGAGCCGTTAAGCAGGCCACTGCCATTGAAGATGGTGCTCAACGGGTTGCCGCTGATCGTCAAACCGGTTGGGAGCGCGCCAGATAAAAGGCTTGCCGGTATAGCAGAAAGCCATGCGATCAACTGCTGCAACAGTCCGCCGAGAACCGCAAACCCTGCCTCGCCAGTGGCTGCAAGGAATGCGGCTAAATCAGCTACCGCATCGGCAGCATCGGAAGCGGCTGTGGTGGCGACGGAGGCTGTAGTGGAGAGGGCGGAGGCTAAAGCCGCACCCGTGGCCTCACTCATCCCCGCGAGGAGGTCGTTCCATTCGTCGTACAGGTCGGAAAGCGACGCCTCAGTTAAAGCAAGCGCCCCACCCAAAGCCGCACCCGACCCAACGGACATCGCAGAGAAAAGATCCGCGATCTCCTGATCGAGAAAGGAGGTGGTTGATATAGCCCCGGATAGAACGGATATGAGGGCGGCGATGCTCCCAACACCTAAACCCGCTAGGAGGGCTGCGATGTCCGCAGCAACATCTATCGCCGTGCCGGCCGCGTCTAGGATGGCGTCAGTCACATCCCCTATGACTGTTCCCCCGACACCCACGATCAGCGCCGCTACGTCATCTACAGTGTCTTTAACGGGGACGAGAACGCTTGTGAGGGCCGATAAATCATCCCCCACACCGCCTAGAGCCGTGACGATTGCAGCGATAGGGGGGACGGATAACGCCCAATCCTCGATGTCGCTGAGGGTGCCCCCAACAACCCCGGTAATGGCCTCAACAATGTCCCCCAAAATGGGGACCTCTTGAATCTGGGCCAAAACAGTTTCGACATCATCGAAGCCCGGGATCAGGCCGAAAAGCTTTGTTGCTATAGCCTCGATAATTGCGAGGGCGAGGGAAACCCCATCCCTCAAACCCTGATACACCAAACCCAAAATGGTGTTGAGAACAGTGTTGGCGGTGATCTCCGCCATTTTCGCGAGACGTACAGCGTTCTCGGTGAGATTCTGCATCCCCGAAATGGCGCCAGTGGCACCGTTGTAGAGGACCCCATCCCAACCGTCCAGCGAAAAGCCGGTTGGGACACCGGGAAGTGGGACGGTCATTTAGTCCTCTAAGTATTCGGTCAAAGCTTCTAGACCTGTGATCTCACTACCAAGGCGATTCATCTCAGACTCAAGTCTTTTACGCGCGGCGGCCTTCTGTTCCTCAGTGCCGGATTCGCGGATATTCTTGATGCTCTGCACAAACTCCGGTTTAGTTTCGGCGACTATTTCAAGAACCTTTTCCGCGATCTGTTCGTTAGTCATCGCAGGTTCAGGAGCGGGGGGCGGGCCTTCAACCAATTCCGCAAGAGACCATTGACCCCCACCTTTAAGATGATGGGTAGCTAATTCGGGGTGGTATCTCAGACCGAGTTTCCACCACAATTCCGAGGTGGGACCCCATGCTTGGACCACGGCAATGGGTTGACGATCACTGATAATGGATCTACCCGGTCGGAAATCAACTATTCCCGCGCCCATGACGAATGCCATACCCTGCGGATGTTCGGGGTCTGGTGGGTGAATCAAAACTGCTCCTATTTGATTCTATCAATAAGATTGTGACTTCAGCCGACGTTGAGATTGGCTTATAAACCTATGGTTAAACCACTAAACGACGAACGAGCATCCGAGGTTGGAGAGCGCATCTTTAGCTCGTTTAACTACCCGCGCCAGACGCTCGCCAGTAGACATCGAGGCTTTGCTCTGCCCGATTTTCACTTGGAAATCCAAGGCTTTATCGTCGTCACCGCCCCAACTTGGGATGAATTCCTCGACTTGCGCCACCCGTACGAAATTAGGAATTCCACGACAAGTAGTTCCAACACGTGTGCCAACCTGGTAATGCCAGCCTGGCAGACTCCAATGGTCCGAGTTCAGTGAAACCGTGTGGGAGGTTTCACTCCTTGAAGCTAGGAATCCCCCACGCATAGCTGCAATAGCACTTAATGACCAGGAGTTGTTTTCCGCGCCCTGTTGGTAGAGTTCCCATAGATGCGCCCAACCGAGGTTTCTTGCTCGGCCGACATTCTTCCATTCCAGCCAGGCGAATATCGTGCCTACCAAGAATGGCATCACTATGCTAGAAATAATCGAACCCAGAGAGGAGAAGCCGCCGAGGAGGAAGTAGCCGGCGATATTTCCAATTGTTTCGATCAGGACTTTAACTGTCGCGTCCGCTGCGGGATTGTCCCCACCCACGATGACGGATCTCGCCGTTGCAGGGGACCACGTTAATTCCGAGGTCTGCATAGGTGAATAGGTGCTATCTCGGAAAACCAACCACGGTGCTACAGGTAAAGTGTTGAGGAATCCCGGCCCATAGTATTCATCCGGGTAGAGGGATTCATTGTCCAAAACCGAGACTGCGGTGTCCTCGATGAACCCACCGAGGTATTGGATGACGCTTCGGAAGAACCCCTGGACGATTGTCCCGCCCAAGAATGTGCCGTTGAGGGAGTCGTGGTAGGCGGAGTCATCGGTGATCTCGAAGACCAAAGCACCGTTAGCCGGTCTGTCGACGAAGAGGATGCCGGTTTCGTTCTCCCCCTCATCGGTAAACACCCTGCGGTATCTCAGCGTTAACTGCGCATCCTCTAGCGCATCCGCTATAACACTGTCGATGGGATTCATACGGGTGGCTATAATGGTCCACAGAGATGAATCGTCGAAAGGTAAAGGATTGGCCTTTATATGGACTTGCCAGTTTCTCCACTCCGTTGGTAAGACAGAGAACCATTGGGCCAAATCGAATGGATCATCCGGCAATTGCCAAAGGTTACCCTCCTGCCTTATCAGATTCAGGAGAATCATGGTGGAGCAGCACCATTTTGCCGGGCCAATTAGAGGGAGTACCCGGGGAAATTGGAAAATCGGGATAGGTAATACAGGGTTTGGCGGGCCTAAAAGGAACTGTAAATATTGCAGGTCATCATTGAAGGTGAACTCCATGAAGTGAACACGGTCACGCATCTTGATCGACCAGTGATGCAATAGCCCGGTCCAGCGCATTTTTCCGCGAAAAAAGTCAACCCGAATGATGATGTTTTTGCATTGATTCGGATCGTTCGGGACAGTCCTCAACCACTCCGAAATGTAATGGTCGAAGCGGAGCTGTATAACCCCTTGGGTGGAGATGTTCTTTTTGAACGGGAAAGATGCTTGTATCGCGTCCTTATAATCCACCCGGCCGTAGTATTCGAGTCCCGGTGATCCGTCCGCTTTGTTTCGGTAGAACGTCACCATTGGCTTCGCTTTCCGAAGCCCCGTTAATTCCTGGCGCCAACCTTCAACGGATGTGTTGATATTGGCGATCTCTTCAAGAGTTCGCATTAACCTTGTTCAGTACAAAGAACTGTTCAGTTTTAATGAACAGTGAAGAATGGTGAACAGGTCACCACGTTGCAATGCTCGCCCGGAGCCAAGTATTCGTTCCCGTGCATATGTACAGATGGGTTCCGTTGTAGGCGATCTGACCAGCCGTGCCAGTTGCGACAGCACTGCCTGGTACTGCGACAATCACGGGGGTGGTGGAGGCGGCGGCTGAGCCGGCAGCAGTGCGGACTGCGGCAGCATTTGCGGCGGTCAGGATTGTTCTGCCAACCGTGGTGGCGTCTGAAATCTCCGCAGCGGTAACACCGTCAGCCGCGTCCGCTGTTGCTGCATCAACGGCGTCGCGGATCACCTTGGATGCGGAGCCTTTACGTAGTGCCATATCTTTCCTTAAATAAGGCCCACAGGTCGCGACCAGGGGCGTGAATACCATTTCGGTATTTCGAGTTGAAGACGGAAACCACCCACCGCATCACTGACGGAAACTGGTATCTCGTCGTAGGTTCCACCCAGAATTGGGTAGAGAAGATCCTTGCCGCCCCACAAACCTTGAAGGTTTATCCGGTTGGCGGCGAGAAGGGTTTGTTTTCGCGGATCGGAATCCGCCACACACCCAGCACCTAAAGGTAGATAGGGGAGGAGGACAGTCCTGCCCATGTCCAGTAATCCGGTGCCGTAGTCGTTGTTTCCCCAAGAGAAGTCGGGGAGTCTCCACCTGGCCTGATCGGTTAGAGTCCATTTCGGCCAAACGGGGACATCGCAGTCGACGTTTAACTCGATATCGACATGCCCAGAGGAGGTGTCGCCTTCCCAGTCGTAGAAATCGGATGGGCCGACATAGAAAGGAAGCTGAGCGGCGACGGTCATAACAACTGTGGAGCAGGCGTAAAGGTGGGGGTCTTTACCTTCCCACGAACCTGACTCGTATGCTTTCGGCTCCTCCAACAATCTTACCTTGAGATCCCGGTAAGAGCCTTTCTCCGTGTAGCGGATGGTGCATTCCTTGACATAGTCGAACGCAAATCTCCACCGGGAATCGATAAGCTTCCACCGTTCCGGGTCGCCTTCTTCATCGAAGATGTTGACGGTGAAAACCATGTCACGGCGCTGCCATAGAAAGTCGACGAATGTTTGACCGTAGGAGGATTTAATCCACAAAGTCTTTACCGGTGCATCCACGGCACCGGTAAGCTTCGGCATTAACTGAACGCCTTGACGCCCACTCCCCGGCCCGGAGATACGAAATACCTCGTTGTGCACGCCAATGATGTCAATAGCGACTGTTTGATCGATTACACTCATTAACCAACTGCTTTGAGAAGGATTAAAACTTCGATATCCACGGCATTTGCGCTTGGGCGTCCATCATTTCCGTGGTCCGCTTGAATTCGTCCAAATTGGTCACATGGATTCCGCCGTTGTAGACCCGCTGATTTACCGGTGGTACCCCGGTTTGCATGGGCTGTCTTTGAGGCAAGAGGGGGATTCCTGAAGCTTGTGCGGTGGAGCCTGGGGTTACGGTGCCCACCATCAGTGAGGAGAGGATGTTCGCGGCACCTGTAGCGATGGACCCGGCGATTTGTGCGCCTGCTTGAATTCCTGCCCCCGCAGCACTTCCCGCGCCTGGGGCTGCGGCGTTCCCTCCCAGCGATGCGGCCATAGCGGCGATAGAGCCGGCAGTGTTGAAGGCGCCCTGAATGCCTTGTGACAGAGCGGGGTGGAGGTGGTCCTGGGATTGCGGCGCTGCGCCCAAGGTTCCACGGGGGTCTGCTCCACTGCCGGGATCAACTCCGGGTTGTGGAAGGTCGGATTGCCCTGGGGCGCCCAAACCTGCTAGGGCGTCGGATACTTGGGGGAGGCCACCCGGGTCGGGAGCGGGAGCAGTCGCCCCGGGTCCGGGTGGGCCTCCGGTTGATGCGGGTGCCGCTGCGTTCGGCTGCTCCAATGGCAGCGGTCCCGGGCTTTGAGGGGGTTGAGGGATGGGACTGGGGCCGAATCCGGGAAGAGGTGGGAATCCACCGTCCTCGAATCGAGGTATACCCCTTGGGAATCCGCCGTTCTTAAACCCTTGGATGGCTGCCCTGGGGATGGACATGTTGTTGAGGGCGTTGAACAGTCCGGGGCCGTAGAAGGCGGTGGCCTTGTTGTTGGTGATGAACTCACCCGTTGAAACAAGGGCTGAACCGTCAGGGAATCCGCCAGCCTTGAAGCCTTTACCTAAACCGATGCCCTTGGGTGAACCGTCAGGGTTCATGCCGTACTTTTTCGTCACATACGGGATGACAGCGGCGATTTGGGCGGCGGGATCGGTGTAACTTCCCCCGAGAACATTGTTGGAGTTGAACGTGTCCAGGTGGAATTGCAGAAGACCGGCCGCCGCTCCCCCATCGCCGTGTATCGGGTCGGGGTTGCCGTTTGATTCGGTTTTGATTTGCCGAATGATGGCGTCTTCCCAGGCTTTAATGTTGGTTACCCCGTATTGGGGTCCAACCTGTTGAAGGATCTGCCTAACCAATGGACGGTACTGTTCCGCCCCACCGCCTGGGTTGTAAGATGCGCCCGAATACCCCAGTGGGAGTTGGCCGTTCAGGTAGCGCTGCATGTCATCGGCGGCCATGTCGTTGAGGATGCTGCCGCCAGCCATGCTCGAATTCCCGAAGGCGTCGATGAGGCCGTTGCCCAGTTGCTGTCCCGAGCCTAGGAGGGAGGAGAAATCAAGTCCGGTGAAGCCGGATATCAGGCCGAGTCCGATGCTTGAGGCTGCCGATCCGATGTTTTGGGCTTGTCCTGTAAAGAATTTCAGGATGTTCTGGGGCTGTAGGTAGGCCGGCCCACCAAACCCCCCCATGTCGGTGAGACCCGGTATCCCTAGCCCACTCATCCCGGGCATCAAACTGTCGAGGGCGCCCGAATCAACTGGCAGATACATCCAATTCGTGAATTGAGACTGCTCCGATCCTCCACCGCCGTACTGAACTCCCCCGGATTCCCCGGAGGAGACTGCGGTTCCATCGGGCAGGGTGAGGGCGGTGTGGGTGGCGTTCCACCCCACGGTGAGGGTTCCCGGGCCACCTTTACCGGGGAGGAAACCTCGTGCGGTCAATTCTTGTAGCTCTGTGCCTGTGGCGAATCGGCTTGACCAGGGGTCTCTACCGGAGGCGATGTTTGCGACCAGCGAAACCAAACCTGAACAGTCCACCCCGGCGGGGGACCATCCACCCCACTGGTAGGGGGTTCCCACGAGCGAGTCGATGACACTGCGCATTTGGGCCATTACTGGGCCTGTAGGGGCTATACGCGGCATTCCACCCGGACCTGGGGTGACTGAGTAGATCGGGGTGTTTCCGACCGGTACAGAGGGAACTGAGGCCGTTGTTGACGATTGGGTGTAAGGGGTTACGGCAGGAGGTTGGGTGGGAACTTGGGGAGTTGGGAAGTCCCCCGCTGCGCCGTCTGGACCCTTACCGTCAGCTCCGGTGATCCACTTTCCGTAGTACCAATAGCCAGTCTGTCCCGGTTGGCCCGGGTCTGCGATGAAGCTTCCGTCCTGCCAGTGCCCTACCGGCGTTGGGCGTTGGGCAGGGTCGGCTGTATTCCCGTTGCCTGGCGGAGGCGGATTCTGGGGTTGCGGGTTGACGGGCGGGGGTGCGGGCGGGGCCTGTGGCAGCGCTGTCTTGGTGGTGTTAGGGAAGATCGTTGGGGGCGAGACAAATGGCAGCACCGTCTGCGGTTTGGCCGGCTGCCCGCCGATGCGCGCCTCTCCTTGCGGTCCCTCGGTATGAGCCCGAGATGTGGCGCTCCCCCGGATTTCGTCCCCCAGCTTCTCCGAAGTCGGCTGCGGCGCGAGATAGTAGGAGGGAGAGTTGGCCCGCCCTCGCCCTTTCACTATCCCTGGGGCGCCAGCAACCTGAGAGGTCGCGCTTCCTGAAATGCCTTCGGCGATGGCTGCGGCGGGGTCGTGGCGGGCGGTATCGAGGAGGCTCGAATCACCGCCACCACTGAACCAGCCACCGATACCATGCCTGGGGATCTCCATATTGTTCAGGGAGTGGAAAAGGGGCTCGCCGTAATAATCAACTGCCGCAGCCTTTGTGACGTGCTCCTTGGGTGACAGCAGTGCAAAGTTCAGGTCGTCGGTGGGGCCACCAATGCCTTCGACTAGGCCGCCCTCAGAGAACCCTTGAACCATGTTGGAGTCGTGGGGCAGGGATACGGTGACGCCCCCACCTTCAAGCCGGTTGACGACGGTGATTCCCTGCTCGGCCCAGGCGTCGATCTGCTTCTCGGTCGGGGTTACGTTCAACGTGACAATCGGTCGATCGTCATTGTCTTTGCGGACGATCGGGTCAGGGTTGAAGTCCCTGAAAGCGCCTAGGCCGGATGGGCTTAACTCCCCCCTACCCCTGGCGGCCTCAGCTCCGCCAGCGTTGATTTGGGACTGCCTGATTTGCGAGTCCGAGGTTGTCTGTAGCGCGAATCCAATCTGCCCCAGTGGCCCTAGCTGTTGCAGAACATCAGTCAGGGTGGGAACCCTGCCCATCGACCCAATGCGGTCCAGCCCTGGCGCGCCGAGCATCTTCCCCGCGATGGAGATCCCTGGCATACCCCCGAGGACGTTCAGTCCCAGGTTGGGGGTGTGGGCAATGAAATTCCGATAAACCTCAAGCTTCGCGGGGTCTCCCATTGCGGCGTCGATCACGTCGGATGGCGTGAGGTGCGCCCCCTGGAAATCGCTTGCGTGATCCCGGTACATGGCGCTGCTCTCGAACTGCGAAATGAGTTGGGGCTTAATCTTGGAGCGGATGGACGCCCTCAAGCCTTCAGCGGAAGGATCTGACGCGGCGCGGACCAAATCCTGCTTGGGGATGCCTGCCTCTTCGGCCAGCTTGTTGATGTTGACTTTGCCGATCCCGGGGATGGTGAAGTCCTCGAAGGACTTGCCTGTTTCCGCCGCCGTTGCGGTGGTTGCAGCACCTGTCGTGGATTCGAGGCTGCCCTTCAGTCGATCAAGGGCGTTCGCTTGCGTTTGCGCCTGCTGTGCCGCGAGTTCGTGAGCCTTCCCCAGTTGGGTGATAAGCGTTGTGACGGTTACGATTGCGGCGGTGAACGCCAATCCGGGGCCGATGAAGCGGAGGAGATTCCCACTGGCTGCGAGCAGTGAGACCGGCCCGCCAGCGATCTTTCCGGCCGCGCCCTTTGCCGCCTCACCCATGGAGCTGATACCACGGGTGGCGGTGACAGTGGCCCCGCCTACGGCACCGACCTTCCCCACGGCCCCGCCTGCTGAGGACCCCATCGCGCTGACATCTTTGGTCGTAACCCTGGCCTGCCCGCTCATGTCAGTGGCCTGCTTGCCCAGGTTGAACATCGACGTTTTCAGTGCGTCGTAACGGGTTTGCGTGGTGGCGAGAGCCCCACCCCCCGCTGACAGGCCAGTCATCACGCGGGAGTACATCGTCCACGCGCCCGTTAAAGCGTGAACAATGGGCGCGGCGATCTTCAGGGTTAGATAAAGCTCGATCAGGGGCTTCAATAGACCCGTGTTGCGCTCAATCCATCCCGCAAGTTTCGAGAATCCCCCGATAACGTCCAGGAGCCTTTGGGACCAGTCCCTTGTGGCTTCGATAACGTCGTGGACGAAAATCTTCACGTTCTTGAGGGCATCCACCAATTTTGAGGTGAAGTCTTTCGCGTGACGGAAGTAGTTCATCAACGTGTCCTGGCCCTTATCGGACTTCAGGAACTCCGCCCACTTCTTGGTTCCGGTCTCCAAGGACCCAACAAATCCGGCCGCGTGCCCGGAGATGGCGTCGAAGGCCTGGGATACGGAGGAGAACATGGAGAAGATGTTGAGCAGGCCATTCCCCAAGGAACTGAGGGATTTCAGACCAGTGTTGATCCACTTATCCAGGGAGCCGTCTTGGGAGACTTTGTTGGCGAATTTATCGAACCGCTCGAAGACTTGGGCGAAAGCGTCACCCAGGCGGGGAAGGAAATTAGCGGACGCTATGGTGAGGAAACCGTGGACAAGTTTATCCAGGCTTCTTGAGGCATTCTCGAGCCCGCCCTCGGTGCCGCCGAAAAGTCGGGTCATCAGGGAGGTGTTTTGGCCCGAACCCAACGAGGAGAACAGCGCCTTGAAGTTGGAGTTCAACCCATCAGATACACCGGACAGTCCCGAACCCAAAGCGGGTAACGTTTTGTGGGCCAGGTCTTTAAGTGATCGATCCATGCCGGCGAACAGATGGTCCGACACGGGCATTTGAACGAGGTTCTTCCACTCCCCCGAGAGGGAATGCAAAGCCTCAACCGTAGACCTGGCGTTAGGGGAGAGCTTCGCTAAAGCCTCGGAGGCCTTGGAGATTTGGGATTCGTGAATCGACTCGGCGGCCCTCGCCACCCTCTCTAAAGCCTCGGAAACCCGCTCCGACCCCATGACACCTTCAGCGTTGGCCTTGTTGGCGTCCTCGATGGTGCGGATGTTCCTGCGACGGACCTCAGACAGGTGGTCGGTGTCCTGCATGAGTTGGAGCTGGGCTCTTTGGTACTCCGTGATGGTGTTGAATCCACCCTTGCGGAGCCTCTCCAAATCCTCCTGAATGGACAGGAGGGCGTCAGCCTCATTGAGGGAGGAGCGGTGCATCTCCGCGTTAAGATCCTCGATCTCCCTCTTTTGATCCCTGATTGCGGAGGTGAGATTCCTTTTCGCGGAGAGCAGTTCGCGCTCGTTGTCGTGGAGCTTCTTCGCGTTCTGGGAGGCGGAGGCCGTGTCCTGCGAGTAGGCCTTGAGGGCGTCGCCAACCCCGTGAAGACCTATCGCCAGGGCGCCTACAGACGCCAAAGCCCCACCCAGAACACCGGGTAGGGCGAAAGCGGATTTACCTAGAGCGTCGAGACCAGCGGCAGCAGAACCGGCCCCGTAAGCCAAAGCGGGGAGGGCGTCCAACCCTGCGACAACAACAGTGAAGATGAGGGCGCGGCGAAGCTTCCCGAACTTGGAAGTGTGGTCACGTTCGATGCGGCGAACCGCAGTATCGAAATGCTTCGTGTCCCCCTTGATAGGGACGTTGACAGCGTTAGCCCGGGCGCGTTCCCTGGCCGCCAATAATGCAGCGTCGAACCGTTTAGTGTCGGCGGCGATGGACACATCGACATCGTTGGCACCCTGGGCTTTACGCCACTCCGCCATCTTCGCGTCAGCCTTGGCAACCTCAGCCGTGACCTCAACCTCTAGGCGGTGGGGTTGCTCTTTTAGCTTCCTGCGAACCTCGGAATGGAAGTTCCGCACTGTGGGGACAATGCGTACAGCCGCTTCACCAGCGAGGACGGCTGCCATTTAGGAGGCTTTCTTTAAGCGGTTACGTTCCTGGGCGCGGGCGACGGCATCCTTGGTTCGGATGATCTTCCGGGTGAGCTTCAACTCAAGGCCCGGAATGATTGGGCGCTTCATTTGCTTGCCGGTCTGAACTTCAATTTGCATCATCATCAAGTTGACCTCTTTTGTGTGCCCGAAAATCGGGGGCCTACTCGATCGTTCCGGTTGTGAAGCCATCCACTCGATGGTTTCCGGGTCCTCCAAAACCTGTTCATTGACTTTCGTGCCCTCGATATTCATGAGGATGTCGAAGAAATCCAGAAGTTCGGAGGTTGGGCGCTTACGGCGCCATTTATAGAAGACTTGACTTCCCACGTGAATGGCGTAGGATTCCCACTTGAAGTAGTCGTGGGCCGAGAAGTGGAGAATGTGCTGGCAGTCCCAGCAGATAGCCGACCAGTAACGGTCAACTATCTTCATCAGCCTTTTAAATCGTCCCCATCCACGCCGAACATGTGGCGCAGGTAGGCCCTATTGAAGTTCTCCCACCGGTATTCCGGCTCATCCTTGAAAAGATTCTTGATGGCCTCATAGTTGTCGCCGAAGAGGGCCTTCTCCCCGGCAACCCCATCACCTTTGACGCCGGCTTCGCGCCACAGATCCATGCGGGTGACGGTGGGCTGTTCGAGGACGATGCCCTTCACCTTCATGGGGGGGACTACGTTCTCTGAGACGATCTCATTCCAGTAGTCGTCAGCGTCCAGTTCGGGGACTGCTTCTACTTTTCGTGCTGGCACAATCTGCTCCTAAATTGTTGCGACAGAATGAAACCCCAGCCCAACGGGATCGCCGCAGGGCCGGGGAGACATGTGGGGGTTAAGCAGAGACGGTGACCGCAACCGTGTCCGTCAAGTCCGGGTTTGCGGCCTTGTAGGTAACGGTGACTGTGGCGGAACCCGTTGCAACACCCGTGATCAGGCCCGTGGAACTCACGGTGGCCTTCGTCAGGTCGGACGAGACGAATGTGCAGTCCGGGGTGTAGTTGACGCCGTTGTTGCCGGTGACGGTGATCTGCTGAGTACCGGCCGGCGCGACCGTTGGCGCTGAAGGGGTTGCGTTGAGTGAGGTGAGTGCGGCCACGAAACCCGCCTGGTCTACCAACTGCCGCCAACCTGGGCCACACCATCCCTGGGCCACCGAGAAGCCCACAGAGCGGTCACGGAACGCCCGGAAGGTCATCTTGTAGCCGAAGGCGTCGTTGTCCTTCGAGTCCTGGTTGTCGACCTTCACCAGCTTCACGCGGGGCATGATGTAGTAGGTGTAGAGGTCGTCGCCGTTAACGTCGTCCGTGGCAACCAGATACGCGCGGTAGAAGATGTTTCGGGGCAGGGTGGGGGCCTGCACAACCACACCGCCGTGGGCGGAGACGCTCAGGTTGTCATCATTGAAGATGGTTCCCCAGAACTTCTCTAGGACAACCTTGTTGGTCTCCAAGAAGTAGGCATCGAACGAGACGACACGCTTGGAGATGATGGTTCGGACGGGGTCCGCTTCACCGTAGGCTTCGATGTCGGTGGAGTCGATGTCGTGGGTTAGCGTGACACCGGCCTTTTTCTCGATGATCCCAGCGCTTTTCGCGGTTGTGGGGATGTCCAGGTCGCCAGTGCCGGCGTCCTCAAGGGTGGAGACGGCATCGTTGTCGAGGTCGTCGAACAGGACGGCGAAGTGCAGATTGGCCAACACCAATGATTCGCGGGCGTCCCGAATTGTTTCAAAGTCGGGCATGAATCCTCTTAATCAGGAAGGAGATTGTTTATGATCTGCCGGTAGTTCGGCAGGTTCCGGGGCTTCCTGATGGGAAGCTTGTAGGTCACCGGAATGAACTTTTCATCAATGATTCGCTCTGGAATCGTCTGCGGGCCAAGCCATTCCTTCGAGTAGGAAAACTTGGTTACAGAGCCGTCCTTGCGGGGGATGGGGAACCTTTCGAGCACGTACGGGTCCATCATCGATCGGACGAAATCACACAATTTCCATGCGTCGGCACGTGTTTCAGCGATGGAGGCTATTTGGATCAGGGTTTCGTCAACGCGAAGGTCCGGTTCCGCTAAGCCTGGCTGTCGCCATACCCTCAAAGTCGGTTGAGTTCCGCCGTTAGGTTCAACTGTTGGTGTGTAATGCCCTGGGGGAAGCCAGGTGCAGACAAAGACGCTGTCGCCCAGGAGCCACTCGAAGTAGTCGCAGATCGCGTCCTCGGTGTCCTCAAACCCTCCCTTAAACCAGTTGGGCAGGTTCATGGGCGATGAGGTAGGACCGCGTGTAGGGCACCTCTGAGGTCGTGCGAGCCTTCGTAAGTGGTGACCTGACCGGGTGTGGGGCTGTGGCGTCCGTACTCGTCGGAGGTGGCGTATTCGACATCCACCAAAACTTCCCCGATGACACGGTCATTCTTGAATCCGCCGATCATGATGGCGGCCTTCACATTCGAGGCCATCAAACCCGGATGCCGGTCGCCTCTGCGGGGACGGTCAGCGATGTTCTGGATGTAGACGGCGGCAACCTTTTGGGTGTAATCCGCCACCACCGCACCTAGCCGTTCGCTCTTCAAAATCTCTGTGAGGGCCGGATTCGGGTAGGGGTATATGTGGACATCTAGGTAGAAGTCTGCTTCGTCATCCAATTCGACCCACCGCCTGGACGTAAAATCTTCCAAAGTCTGTCCCGGTCAACGGGTTTACGTCGTTCCAGTTCGCATTGGTTTTGATTTCGAACTTCATGTTTCCCACCACAACCCGGTCCCCGTACTTCAAGACGATCCCGTCCTTTGGGCAGCAGAAGCTGACGTTGGAGTCCGAAGTTTCTTGACGGGAGGGGGCTCCCAATGTTGACTGTGTGGCAACCGTTGGGGCACCTGGTGTTACGTCCGAAATCCAGATGTCATCGATGGTTCCGATGTATGCGGCCCCATCCTCGTCGGTGATCCCTACAGGAATTCCGTCGTCATCAACGGGGTCTCCGTGACGGTCCCTCTTGGCCCCTACTGTGTCGTTGATGGCGCGAAAAACCTTGCCGATCATCGGTAGTAGGCGCTCCCGTAACCGGGGTCCCCGGGGGCGTACATCGGTATGGGGGCTTTGAAATCCGTTGCCCACACGTAGCCGATGGACTCTTCCGGGTCATCCCTATAGGTGGATTGCACCCACCAATTTCCTGTGACGGAGCATCTTTGGAGGTACGCAATCTCTTCGGGTGTGAAGAACCCGGGGGGGCATGGACTGTAGGCGGCTGAATTGGGGCCGTACGTCTCCGATGTCACCCGCTTGGGGTTTTGCAACTCCCTGCGAACACCCGCCAGGATGATGCCGACAACGGTGTCCCTTTTTGTTGCTGGGATGTGTTCCGTTGTGGGCCAGACTCTTTGTGCGTAGCTGCGCGCCCAAGCCGAGGCCATTTGTAACAGCAACTCGGCTTGAGCCAACTCAGGAGATTCGTCCGCGAAGGACTTCTTCATGAGCGTGGCCAGGTCCGTGACTGTGGCCAGCGCCTCTTGCATTAGGAAACGGTCGCCGCGTAGGTCTTCGTGAAGCCGTCGATATCGGCGGTGATGTTCACTGCACCCGCACCAACACCCGTGACGAGACCGGTGGCGGAGACGGTGGCTTTGGTGTCGTCCGAGGAGTCCCACACCACGAAGGGGTCGCGGGCGCGGTTGTCGCCGTAGTCGTCCACCAAAGTCAACTGGCGGGTGTGGTTTGCACCTGCGCCTGCCGTGATGGTGCCGGTGTTGCCGATGGCGGTGTTGCCGGTGGTGGCCTTCAATTGGATTCGGGCGCCACGAACGAAACCGTCACCGTGAGTACCGAAGTCGTCGGTGTAGGCCGGGTCGATGACCGTCTCGAAACCGCAGTAGGTGTTGAGCACCGAGAGATCGGCCCAGTCTTCCTGCGAGTAGGTGGACAGCCAGCGCATCGCGATACCGTCCTGGCCGGCGTCGGCACCCCGCACGTCGGAGAGGGGCTGCTTCGGGGAGCGGGAGATCATGATGAACGCGGTGGGGTGGAACAGGAACGCGGAACCACTGGGGATGGTGTCAACCTGGAAGATGTTGTTCCCAGCGACCCGGTTAACGCGGGCGTCCTGCAACGCGGCGGAGGCGGCGGCGTCACCAGCGGAGTCGGCGCGGTTGAACCGGTCATCCAACAGCAGAGCCTCATACACCGCCGAGCCAACAATCATGTTGCGGCCCTTGGGGATGCGGCTGTTGTTGAGCTGCGTGCCGGCGCGAGTCATAGCCTCGTACACACCATCCGCGTCTGCGAGGTGGAGGGTGGAGTAGTCGGCTTCCCGAATCTGGTTGGACAGCTTGTATTCGATGCGGTCGCGCACTGCACGGACCTGGCGCGCAAGCACTTTCATCGCGAAGTTGTTGATGTCCAAGGTCCACTCTTCGTCCGTGATTGGGACGGCGTGGTACACGTTGGTTGTCAGCTTCACGTCGATCGTGGTTTCCGACAGGTACTTCTTGTTCAAAGTCCGGTCGACGCCCGTGGAGCGGAGTTCCCACTCGTCAGCGGTGGTGGGGAGTTCGATCCGAACCGTGATGGTGTCGTTCAACAGTCCGCTGAAGTCCGTGCTGAACGGGTTCAGGGAGACCAGGTTGGGCAGGACTAGAACGTCCTGAAGCATCCCGAGGGCGGAATCGACAATCAGGTTCGGCTTTTGGAAAACGTTAGCCATTTATACCCTTTTGGAGGCGTGCGCTTATCGCACGAAAGAATTGTTTTGGTTCTCGCGGAACTTTTTGACAACGTTTCTCACGACGGCTTTATCGTCGGTGTCGCTGCTTGATCCACCGCCGCCGTAGCCTTTCTGAGCGGGCTTTTCGTCCGTCTCTGTGGGCTTCCGCGATGCGGGTTTGGTGGTTTTACCGTCGTTGTAGACGTTAAGGAAGTCTTCGATATCCGCCGTGATGGTGTCGGCGTCTTCGCCCTGAATCCTCGAATAAAATCGGGCGGGCAGTCCCTTGTCTTCCGCGATCTCTCGCACAAGGTTGTCGCGCTGGGTTTTCTTTTCGAAACTTTGCAAACGCTCAAGTTCTGCTTTGAGGGCGTTGCGTTCGTCTTCCCAGCGTTGGGTGTCGGTCTTTTGAGCTTGCTCGAATGGCTCTAGATCCGCTACCCTCTTTTTGAGTATAGCATGTTCTGAAACAATAGGATCATACTTGGATTTCTCCCGCGCGAGACGCTTCTGGACTTTATCGTTCATCCATTCGACCGCTGCGTCTTTATCGGGGAATTGCCACCACGCTTTTGACGCTGGACCGGAATTATCTTCGCTGTCGTCGGCCGTTTCAGCATTTTCGACGGAATCTTCAGACATGTTTTCTCCATTTCCGCACCGTTTAGGGCCGTGCGTTTCGCCTATCCCATTTGGTGTGTGCGGATTCGTATCAAATCGATACGGTTGCGCACATTTTTATGCAGCGAAATTGTTGCGCTGCGCAATCGCCCACTTAACTTGTGGGGAGTTTGGGTGAAAGCCCGCTTGGAGGAGGGAGTTTTCCCTATCCCTTAGCTCCTGCTCAAGCTTGTATATGTCTAGCTGGCTTCCCTCGTAGGGGTTGTTCTTCAGCCATTTTCGGAATTCGTTTACCTGCCCCGTGCTGCTCATTTTCGGGTTCGCGTTGTAAACGTTTTTCCAGCCTTTTCGGTAGTATCGCGCGGCCTCATCCAGGCTTTGGGATTTCGCGTAAACCGGCCTGAGGGTGCATTTACAGTTGTTGTGCACCTTAGCCACATCCGAGAAACCCTCTGGTAGGTCCGGGGCGTTTTTGTTGGGAGTGAAGTCCGCGTCCGATTTCCTACCCTCTTTGCGTGTATCGTTTTCCGGGGAGAATGAGTCTTCCTCGTAAACCGCCCCCCTTGAGGCGAGGAGTGCACAGAAGTGGCAGGGGTTGGAATCCGTTACCCGGGCGTACCCGATGAGTTTCTGATCTATCCTGGTGATGTTTTTGACAACATCCCTGGAACCGTTGATCGCTTCTTTAACGGCCGCACCGGAGGATCGTACGAGGGCGTTGTCCATCAACTCGTCTTCAAGGCCGGGCATTGCTTTTTTGGTTTTGTAGTTCGCCTCGACAGTGAGGGAGGTCGCCACCCTCTGTGTTTCGAATGGGGCGGTGATGTCTCTTAATAGACCTAAACCAAGATCGGGCATGGCGAAGGCATTGGTGGAGATGCTTAGCGGCTTCTCCACGTTGGGGACTGCGATGTGTAAGGGTTCATCGAGCGGGAGGCTTGCAAACCGGACATTCTGTGTAAATACAGCCGCTACACGTTGGCTTTGCAGATAAGCTGTTTTGATCCTCGGTAAAACACCCGCCAGCCACATGGGCATTGTTTTGTCGAGGCTTTGGAAGTCCACCATCGTCCACAGCGGGTAGAGATCCACCGCGAGTGATGCGGCGATAGCCTCTTGATCCTGTTCGTGCCGCGCGGCCAAGTAGGCGACGTAAGCCTCTAAGGGGCGGAGAGCCACGTCCTATACCGCCAATCCGCATTGCAACCCCGCCTCAAGCTCCCCAACGCGAGCCATCAACCACTGGTTTTCGCGTTCCAATTCCGCAATACGGCTTTGGTAGAATTTACGCTCGACCATTTCTGCCAGGTTTTCATGGTGAGATACCGCCTGTAGATGGTTCGGGCTAACACACCAGCGATTGGCGCACGTGTGGTGGATTACCTCACCCTCGTTCAGTGGCGAGCCGGTGGTAACTCTGTAGACGACCCGATGAGCGAGATGATGCTTTCCATTCAGATGGAAGTAGCCGTACCCATCGGGTCGGGGAGTTCCTAGCCACGCCTGGCACCCGTTCCTGTCGGGCGGACCGATCAACTCCGCTAGCCGTTCTTCGACTGACGTAGATAAGCGCTTCTGATCCCCTCGGTATTCACCCGGGTAATGAGCCGAGCACAAGCCCTGGCGCCATACAATACCGTCGCAGAGACGACACGACTTGCGCCTCGCGCAGGGTCGTAGACTTGTTAGGGGGCGACCTCTGTATTGTTGCTGACGATGCCCCTTGCAGTAGCCCATTGAATGATGCCCTCGGTCACAGCCGGGGAAGCTGCATCCGGCCATCTGGGCATCAATCCGCATCGCCATCAGGAGCGCTCATTGGCGCTCGTGACCGGTTTAGGCTGATTTTGCATCGAGTTTGTTCCCCCACGTTGACCGGGGACGGCGCCATCCGGCTTGATGCCTAATTCGCGCAGGTACTTGTTCAGGCGGCCGTGTTCGCCCGTGTCGTTGAAGTAACCTTCCTTCGCCAGCGCAACATCTGCTTGATCCACGCCGGGAATGCCAACCCATGCGAGGTCTTTCGGGTAGCCGAGTTGGGCGCAAATCTTGCCCCAGGCGTCCGCATATTGGGCGAGGCTTCTGATCTGCACATCCTGCCAATGGACTCTTGCGGTGTAGTCGTTGGCGTCGTCGGGGCGGCCCTCGATGAGGGCGGCCAGCCGTAGTACCTGGGCGTGGGATTGCCCGAACATCGTTTGCTTTTCGAACAGTTTCTGGTAGGTGCCGCGCCTCGAAGCCTCAAGTGCATCCGCCGCAATGTTCGCTACCTGTCCCACCAAATCCGGGGGGAGTTGAGTGATGGCGAGGAAGCTTTCAAGGTCAGATTTGTAGGCGGCGATGAAGGGGTCCATCACCGTTTCGTCAAGGGTGCCGAACTTGGCTAGTTCATTAGAGGAGGCGAGGAAGTCGCCATGCTGAAGTTGTTTGGCGGCGGCGACGGTTTTCTCTTCGGTGTCGGGCTGCTCTAGGCCGGTGCCGTAGCGGACTTTGAAGGAGTTGAAGTGCTGGACGAGAAGCCTGTCGAGGACGGTTTTATCCATCCGCGCGGCCAGTTCCACTACGGGTTCGACATCCCCCCAGCATCTTCCCTTGGCGTCGACCTGGTTTAGGTAGCGGACGAAGGGGACAACCCCGTAGGCATGATTCGCTTCTTGGACGTATTCCAGTTCGTCATCGAGTTCAACGGTTCGCGTGGAATCCCACCACCGGTAGGTGCCGTCGAACAACTTCTCTAGGAGATACCTAGGGTAGTCATCCCCGGGGTCTGTGTAGATGGCGAAAGCGTTCTGGGGATCTACGGCGCGAATCACGGCCTGAACTGATTTATCGGCCCCTATCCCCTGCGTCACGCGGACAAAGGAGTATCCGGCGATGATGGTGGTGCGGTTGATGGTCAACTGCTGGGCGGGCATGTTGTTGGCCAGCCATGTATCCCAGGCTTTTTCGTTCTCCCTTGAGCCGTCTTTGCGGAACCCGTCGACAATCATCTGCTGGGCGAAGGTGGAAACCATCAAGGTTATCCACGGGTTGCGGGAGAATCTCTTGAGGACCAGTTTTTCTTTGTTCTGACCCTTGTAATGGTTGGCGGTGGGCTGCTGTCCCGTGCCCCACAGTTCAAGTAGTTGAAGGCGGCACCGCTCCGTTTGGAAGACGGGCATAACGTCGTCGCGGATGAACTTTGCGAGTTCTTTCCCTGACAAGTCTTCTTTGGGAAGTTTGATGACAGCTCCGGGTGGGGGGATCTCCCACGGCTCCGTTAAACCAGCCATATACCGCCCCCGAAGGGTTTACCTTCGTAGTGTTTTCTGTTCAACTCTTCCTCGGAGATTTTCATGTTGAGGCCCCATAAGGCATAAGTAATCGCGCACAACGGGCTGATGTCCACCAGAACGTCTTTTCGTCCCCAATACCAGGCGCGGTATTCTTCTTCCCCTTTAGGGCCGTCAAGTTTTCCCACACGGATTCGGGTAGCACCAGATAGCGCAGTACTAAGAGAAATATCGTTAAGATGACAAAGGGATCGGTTAGTAACCGTTTCGAAAAGGTATCCGCAGGCATCCGTCACATCCCTGGCGCCGAAGGGGATGACTTCAACCGGATTTCCATCGCGGTCCCGAAGCTTCTGTATCTCGGGTATTAAACCGCCCGCGACAGAGCCGGCCTGTACACAAATTCCCAAGGGTGGTGGCCTGAGCCCCGCTTGACAGAGCTTTTGGAGTGCCTCAAGGCACCAAGATAGCGAGCGACCAGTTCGGACAACCTCTACCTGCTTCTTACCTTTGGCATTAAACCCTGCGAGTGCGATTGCAGCGTCATGCGGCGCGGATGGGGTTGCGTCGAGGGCAACCACATATTTTGTGACATCTATCTCGCTTGAGTCTTTTCCGAGGTCGGCCCACAAATCCAAATCGATGACGGATCGGAATTTGTTGTCGGCCCATAATCCGAGGCGTTCCCGGCCGAACTGCTTGTCCGGCTGCCCTCGGCGGGCGCTAACGAGGGATTCAAGGGAAACTCGAATGCCTAGGGCGGGGTTCGCCCTGAAGTACTGCTCCAAGTCGTCCAGGTCGCAACCCGGTTCGGCGCACCACTCCATCAGGGCGAGGGTGTGTTTTCCCTGTTCTGATAAGCCCCGCTCCCGCATCCGCAGTAGCCAGTCGGAGTCATCGAGGCCCGTGGAGGATGTGCAGATGAATTGGCGGTTCGGTGCGGCGCCAACAGCGTTCTCAATGGCTGCCGCGATCTCGTCGTCCATCGCGTAGGCCTCGTCCGCGATGATCACCTGGGGGGAGAGCCCACGGATGGGGTTCTTGCCCCGGGCCTTGTAGAGAATCCTTCGGCCCTGGTATTCGATGCTGAGGTTGTCATTTCCGGCGCGGAACTGAACTTTCCGCATCTCCAGGTCCGGGCAGTTGTCGATTGCCCGCTTCAGATTCAGGTAGCTTTCTCGGCATGTCGGGAATACCTGCGCCGTATTGATGACCAGCGGCTCTTTGAGAACGAACAGTCCTACGAGCGACCGAGCCTCTAGCACGCGGGTTTTCCCGTTGCGGCGGGGCACCAGTAGGCACACCTCTTTGGAGGCGAAAGTCTTGTCGGCCCGAAGGCCTAACATCTGCCTCAACGTCCACTGTTGCCATTCGTCCAGGCCGAAACCCATGAGTTCCAGAAATCGGATGGATTTATCTGCCATTCCCGGGCTGACGATTTCCGGCACGAAGCAGTTGAAGGGGCGCGGCGAGCCTGTTCGGGTTTCCCCTAGATACAGTGGCTCGTCAGGCCCGAGGCTGAATGGGTTGCTCCGGGGATTTTCCGTGGACAAAGAACCCTCAAAATGAGGTAACCGCTAACGCGTGGTGAATGAAACTTAAGAGTTAAACTCTTGCTCTAGGAGATCGAAGAGGCCCTTATGCTCGGACTTTGGATCTTTACCCTTGGGGGTGGCTGTGCCGAGTTTTAGTTGGCCCAGGAGTTGACGTAGGGCTAAACGTTGTTGTCGGATCTCCCTTAGTAGGGGGTTCACGACTAGATGGATTTCCGCCGCGCCATCTGCGAGAAATTCGACTTCTTCAGATAAGCGGAGCCATTCCTGATTTCTGGCGCTGAGAGCCCCTGTAAGCTTGTCTATGATGTCTACGGTACGTACGCACTCTTCGAGTATCGTTAGGCCCGCAGAATCCAAATCAGCCCCATTTACGACCCCATTCCAGAGGTCTCTAGCCCGCGAACCCAATCGGCTTGGCGGATTTTTCCCGCAGCCATCGGAAATGGTTGTCATGGGCCTGTTCCCAGAATTTGATTTCGGTGTCTAGAGGGCTGTACCTGAACCGCTCCGTGGGTTCCTTGGATTTCAGCGAATAGACGCGGCAGAGTTCGGCGGCGGAATACTTGACGAGGTCTTTCAACTCATCGACTGTGAGGCCAACCCATAAAGGCGGCCCACCTGGATCTGGCATAGGTCCCTCCTTTAATTCACATTGTATCAGTATTTGATCAAATGCATTTTTATGCGCTGTTCAGAAGATGGGTGACTTCAATCGGGGGGAGAATAGATGCATGAGTAAGAACTCTGGGGTTCAAGGTAAAACCGTTCCACAGTTGGCGCGTGCGATGGCAGCAGCGAAAAGGAAGAGCCGGCGAGATGCTCGGACCGTCGCCGAACAGTTGGCGGAACTGGATACGCGCCCGGGGAACTCTCTTCGCGAGCGCGGGCGCCTGCAATGCACATGATCCGTGTGAGGTTCGGGAGCGAGACGAGACCGATCATCTGCGCGTACACGGGGAAGCATAAATACGAAACCCAAGACGTAGCCCAGGTCGCCCTGAAAAGGGTGCGGAAAGAACGCTACGCCACCGGGAAAAAGAAGAAGGAGTGCGCCATCTACTACTGCGTCATCTGTGAGAACTACCACCTGACATCGAGGGCATCTTGAAGCGGGTCAGTTTTCTCTTGGAGAAACATCGCCGCGACATTTGGAGTGATGTCGATGGGTACATCTGGTATTGGGATGTAGGACTTGCAACCTGGGTGGTATTAGGCATGGTGCACGGTGGGCATAAGAACATAGCTATGGCGGAGAAATCCTGTTCCGGCTATGGACCGTTCACCCGAGTGGTGAAGGGTTGGCGATGATTAAATTCACGCAGGACCGTGGACCATGGTCGTACTCGGATTCGGGTACGTTTCACCGGCATTGGAGCAGCGATCAGGGCTCGTACGGGATTTGGGAGATGCCGACGAGCCACCGGGGCGACACACCACCGGATTACTGGTTGGGAATTATCAACGACCCCACCGGAGAGGATCGGATGACTGGTGTGACGTGGCTGCCGGACTCGCCCACCTTCCAGTCGGCAGTTGAGTTGGCTCGCCAACATTTCAGCGATGCGCAATGAACTGGGAACCGCAAGAAAAAACCGGCTACACCCTCCTCCATGCCCAAATGGGTGAACGTCTCTACGCCATACAGAAGAAAGACGGCATAGGGGGTTGGAGGTTGTTTTACCGGGGCAGTGAGAGTGAAGTGTTGAGAACCATCTTTATAGGTGGATCTATGACGGATTGTTTCGTGTACGCAGACAGTTATGAGGCGGGAATACAATGAAGGACATCACAGACAACCTGAACGACACCATCGCATCTGCCGTCAAGGTGCAGATCGAAGCGAAGGTGCTTGAGGCCCTCAGTGGCGGGGAGTTTTTTGAGAAGTACGTTCACGCGGTCCTGTATCGGAAGATAGAGGTTCCAGACCCCCAGGACCGCTACCGGAAGGTCCAAATCAATTTCATTGACAATGCGATCTCCAAAGTTATCGAGTCGGCGGTTCAAAATGCGGTCTCGATGGCAGTGGAAGAAGAACGTGAGAAGATTCAAGACGCCGTTCGGAAGGCCGTCAAGCGCCGGTCCGATCAGTTCGCAGAAGATGTGACAGACGGCTTAATTGAGGCAGCGCGAAAGCAATACAGCTACAAATTCGACGTACAGCTCAGTGTCCCGCGCTAGGGGTCGCGCATGATGTCGAAAAAAGATTCCGAATCTTTCTTCCGCATGGCCCTATCAAGGATGCAGTTAGCTTTAACGGAGATTCAACGTATCAGGGTTGAAGTGTATGACTGCCCTTCTTTGGAGGAGGCGGAGAAATCCCTTGAGGAGTCTATTGGGTACTTCATTTTGGGCCGGGATGTGGCTACGGGGGTCTTGGGATTTACTCCCCACGAGTCGATGCCGACTTAACGTAACGCAGGCTTTATCGGTACTCAACAGGAGATGACATGAACGCGACACCGACCTACACCATTCGGAAATCCGATGACGGCATGTGGGAGGCATTTAGCGATGAGTCACCCAACTTGAAGGGCATTGGGAGGACTGAACATCTCGCCATTGACCACCTTAAACAGCAGGTCCAAGAGGCACAGCCATCCGTTATCGGGCTTTACGAGACAACAAACATCGGCAGTCGTGTCACCCTACGCGGAGTCTGCATGGATGAGGACTTTGCGCGGGAGTGGGTGCGGGCGAACGATCCCTCAAAGACATGGGAGTCCCGGCACCAAAGCCGAATCCCCATACTGGGCTGACATTCGAGGGGTGGTTATCAAATGAGCACAGTAAGCCTTCGTCACGTTGAATGGCGCATCAGCAGATTTGATGGACGGTGGGAAGTGGTCCGCCGCGAGAACAGTTGGCCAACCGTGGTTGGTCGATACCCGACTCTGGAACAGGCGCACGAAGCCGCTGAAAACGACCGGGCAACCGTGCTGGCCGACCCGATGGTGACAGAGTTCAAGCCGCTTGAGGTCCGCATCAAGCGGGCGTAAGGAGAGAGATATGCCGCCAAGCGTCCATAAGTTGACCCCACCTGAGAAGCGCCTTCGCAGAATCCACTTCTGGACAGGTAAGGGTCACGAGCCCACTGCAAGCAACTGCTACTGGGCCATGCCGCAAGATCGCACGTCTGGCACGAAATCCGTTTGCGAGCCTTGTGCCCAGTTGCGACGCAGGCTGACGTAAGAAGGGATTTATCGGTGACCTACGAAGGACCAACTGAGACTGCGTTCTCTAACGGCTTCGAGTACGATGAGTGGGCCGATCTCTGGTGTTATCGATGCGTCAAGGATGACATGGAGAGCGTGTTCTGCCCGATCCTTAATGGGGTAATCTTAAACAATGAGGTCCCGAAGGAATGGTCACCAGGAACAGATGATCTACGGGATAGATACCACTGCTCGGAGTTTGAGGCCGAGTGACCGACGACGAATGGGTCGCCGCCCGACTAGCTGAGTATCCGGGAATGTCCGAGGATCGCCGCGCCGAGCTATCAATGCTCCTTTGGCAGCCATCGGATGCTGAGGTGATCAGGTTGAAACGGCCTACCCCTGCCCGCCGGCAGAAGGGTCGGAACGAACAGTTTACGGATAACACTCCGCTGGCGGTCTAAATGAAGGCTGTCCCATTTGAAATCGGTGCGGATCAAACCCTCAAAGACCTGATCGTTTGTGTTGATCAACTGCTCCCGAATATCTGAGAGTCGCGTTTCCAGTCTCTCCCTGGCAGTCTTGACCTCCCGCCCGTTGAGAAGCCCTTCAGCGTAATCAACACCCAACTGCTTCAGGCGTCCAATCAATCCAGCCTCCTCATTGCGAAGCTCCTCAAGGTTCCCTTGGTTGGGATTCACCAGTAACGCATCCGCCAATGGGGATGACAAGAAGCCCTTAACAAGCTTGATCACTAGGCCGTCCACGGGATCTAGTCGTCGAGAGTTCCGGTGGCAGTTCTTGCACACGTAGATCGGGTCATTGGAGGTGTGGGAAACCCCTGACCTCATCGGATGTTCGCAGCGCCCGCAAATCAAGATGCCCGTCAGAAGGCGTTTCCGCGCATTCGTTCCTGCCCTCCGCCCCGGGGTGTTTAGCAGACTGGCGACGGCCCGCCACGTGTCCTCCGTGGTTATGGGCTCCCAAGTGGCATCCGCAACGATCTCCCCCCGATACGATCTCCAACCCGCGTTCCTAGGGTTGATGAGAACCTGCCTCACAGTGGAGCCCGTCCACTTTTTCCCCGCAGTCGTATTGATCCCGTTCCGATTCCATTCGGCAGCTATCGCGTGCAGAGAAATCCCCGAGAGAACCTTCTTGTAGGCGCCCCTCAATAGAGAGGCCTCCGGTTCCAGTGGCAAATCATCCGGGTCATACCCGAAGGCCCTCCTACCGCCCCACCCGTGACCAGCCTCCGCCGCCTGCCTGGCTGCCCTCTTCTGTCTTGCAGACTTCCTCTCCACCTCCGCCTTCGCAACCGCCCCCTTGATCCGGGCGAACAACCTTCCGTTATCTGTGGAGAGATCCACATCCCCCGTCACAGTGGCGAGGGAGAGCCTTTTGCGGTCCGCAAGCTCCATGAAGTGCTCAAGTTCTATGGGTCTTCTATGTAAACGGTCCAGATCCCACACCACCACGCCCTTAATCACGCCCTTTTCGGCGTCCTCCAACAGATTTTGGTATGCCGGCCGCACCCCCTTCGTGGCGCTTGTATCGTTATCCTCATAGAACACCGGCGTCCATCCGCGCTGGTCACACAGCTTTACGCAGTCCTCCCTCTGTCTCGAGACAGCCAGCCCCTCCCCCGTTCTATCAAGGGACTGCCGAAGGTAGACACCCACTCGCATGTGGAGTATCCTAGACGAATATTCCAGGTAACGAAGATTCTCGAAGGATGACATGGCCGGCTTCCTGATCGCACTCCCCATAGGGATTTTGGCGTTTTGGATCACCACCGACGCCCTCTACGCGCCTAAGCCCATCAAACCCCGTCCAGTGACCATCCCAGACGTGTGGAGCAGCATCGCGGAGGCGCAAAACACGCTAGACGCCAGCCTACGGATGATCTACGGGGATCTACCGTGATGTCACACCTTCGGAGTAGGTTCCCCCCATGTGGTGGCTACTCCTCCTCCTCTTCGCACCAATCGCGCACAGTGAATCCCCCGACGAACTGTTCCTCCTACAGTTGTATGCGGACGGAATCACCTACTCCAACGCCCCAGACATCATCGGATACGCCCACGGTGTTTGCGCGGAAATCCCCTCATATTCCTTCCCTACGATCGTTAGTATGATTAGACATGACTTCCCCAGCCTTCCATTGCAGGCGGCGGATCGTCTAGCGGCGGACTCCATCCTGGTCTACTGCCCGAATTATGCGACGAAAGTCATCGAAGACCGGCTGAACGGACAAACGGTGCATTGAGCAAGATCGATGAATTAGCTAAGGCTGCCGAAGCGGCCGGATACGATGTGGAAGTCGATTCTGATGGTGATCTATGGATTCAGAACCTCCCAAACTACGTTATGGCCTCAGGGGAATCCATGTCAGGCGGATGGCACTATGACGAATACGACTTCGACTACAGCCAAATCATGCCGCTGGACCCGGAAAGGGCGATGAAGTATCTCGGCGGAGACCTGCTCTCCTTCGACTGGTAAATCTCAGGAAGAATTAAGCTATTCCCCTTCGGCTCGATCTACACTCATAGACATGATTGAAGTTATCGAAAGTTTCCCCAACGGTTTGGTGGCGAAAATCCAGCTCACCAGTTGCTTCGATGAAGAGAAATTCCGCGACGGGTTTCTCTCGGCCAGGAAAGACTGCCGCGAATTAGGTGTTAAAGGGGCGTTGAAGAAGTGGAACCGGGAAGAAGCTGTGGAGCGGCGGAAACTCGGATTGAAGACGGCGAAGCAGTACTGAACCGCTTTACGTAAGAAACGAGGTACGGCAATGGGTTACGAATGCGACAACGACAACCACGACATCGGATGCCAGTGCCCCGGCGTTCCGAACACTGTCCAGCGGATACGTGAGGTTGTGGCCCGCACGATCTACACAACACCCAGCGAGGCGCTGCGGGGTATGGCGGAAATCCTTCGCATTATCGACGGCCCAAACCCCGCATAAAGAAGGGATTCATCGGGCGCAATGACCGCACACCGTTACGTCACCCTCACATGCGACCTCTGCGGCGCCGCATCCCAAAGTGCTCGCAGCATCGTGGAAGCCCGTGCAATCGCCAGGGCCAAGCAGTGGCGATTCAGCGACTACCGCGATTTATGCCCCAAGCATCCTGTAGTGGCGCCGGCACAAACCTAGCGCGTAATGGGTCCCATCGCACTTTGAACAGCTTTCCCGCCCATACTCCCGAATATCACGGTTGAGACGATTTTGGCGGTAATGGGTCGGACACCAAAAACCCGACCAAACCCTACTTTTACAGCCGGAATGCCGGCAGTCCCTGTGTTTAGGGCAATCCTCACCCAAAGTGCACTTCACGCACCAGCCAAAGTCCATTATTAACCCTTCTGTGGCTAAAAGTGATTTTACCCGAACCTGTGAAATTCACAGTTGGGGATGGGTGGCT
>FRDC01001778.1_pt1 | contig 54741 bp, 37 predicted proteins | sample 1106171 | NCBI WGS metagenome assembly FRDC01 (sample SAMEA3930566, study PRJEB13176) | freshwater metagenome | biome: Drinking water system; feature: drinking water; material: water | place: Singapore | collected 2014-12-20 | reverse complement strand
CCTAATTCCCCCCTTTTTCCCCCGGTTTTCGGAATACGGAAATTGGTGTAAAGGACCCCCGAAATTGGCTAACTTTGCCAAAATTTTGAACATGCTCGATAGTATTGAAAGTGCCATAGAAGACATTAAAAAGGGGAAGCTGATTATTGTGGTTGACGATGAAGACCGTGAAAATGAAGGGGATTTCATTGGTGCGGCCCACCATGTAACGCCCGAAATGATCAATTTTATGAGCAAATACGGCCGTGGTTTGATCTGCGCGCCCCTGCTAGAAGACCGTTGCGACGAGTTGAAACTCGACCTAATGGTCAATAATAATACTGCTCTTCATGAAACGGCCTTTACCGTTTCCATTGATTTATTAGGACATGGTTGTACCACCGGTATTTCCGCTCATGATCGGGCAAAAACCATACAAGCCCTGATCGATCCCGCCACAAAACCCGAAGATTTGGGCCGTCCCGGACATATTTTCCCACTTAGAGCTAAAAAAGGGGGTGTTTTGAGACGCGCAGGTCACACTGAGGCAACAATTGACCTCGCTCGGCTCGCAGGGTATGAACCCGCAGGTGTTTTGGTGGAAATTATGAACGAAGATGGTACTATGGCCCGCCTTCCCGAGTGTATGGAAATTGCCAAAAAATTCGATCTCAAAATCATCTCGATCAAAGATTTGATCGAATACCGACTCAAAACCGACTCTCTGATTGAGGAAGTTGTGAGGGTTGATATGCCTACCATTTGGGGTGATTTCAAATTGATCGCGTTTAGAGAGAAAAATACTTCGAACGAACACTTGGCCCTTATAAAAGGAGAGTGGGACAAAGATGAGCCCGTTTTAGTGCGCGTTCACTCATCCTGCTTTACGGGTGATATCTTAGGTTCACTGCGTTGCGACTGTGGCGATCAACTGCATGCCGCCATGCAATTAGTAGAAAAAGAAGGGAAAGGCGTGATTCTATACATGAATCAAGAGGGGAGAGGTATCGGCTTGCTAAACAAGTTGAAAGCTTATAAACTCCAAGAAAATGGATTCGACACTGTAGAGGCCAATTTACACTTGGGTTTTCCGATGGACAAACGCGATTATGGCGTAGGAGCTCAAATATTACGTTATTTGGGGATCACTAAATTGAAACTCATTAGTAACAATCCTAAGAAAAGAGCAGGTTTGTTGGGGTATGGATTGGAAGTAACAGATTGTGTGCCTGTAAAAATTGCTCCAAATCCTCACAACGAAAAATATTTGAATACCAAGAGGGATAAAATGGGGCACAACCTCTAAAATTCCTCAGGCTGTTCATCGTCCTCTCTTCTTGTAGTAACGGGTGCTGCTTTGTTTACAGTACTGTCTTCGTTCGCAGGGGGAGAGGATTTCTTTTTCTTCTTCTTTTCTCCTTTCCAAAGATCGCTGAATTGCTCAAAATCTTTGCGATAGGAAATACCGGCACCTGAACGGTTTTGTTTGCCGTTAGCAGATTGATAATTGTAAGAATCTCTATAGAAGAAAGTCAAAAGCAGTTTACCATCGGGGCGTAATTTCCATTCGGCTGCAATATCGGGGAGGAATTGCATGGTGGTGCTTCTAGCTTGGGTGGCTGTTATCCCAAAATCCAATGCACTTCCGAATGTGAACGTAAGTCGCTCATTGAACAAACTTTTAGCAAGGGACAGATTTAAATTGGTACGATCAAGGTTGAAACCTCCGGCATTGTTATTCAATAGGTAAGCTCCGTTATAAACTTGCGCATTGAAGTTTACTTTAATGCTGGGGTCATTGAATACTTTCTGAACGATGGAAGAGAATTGCTTGTTCAATGCAGCTGATATAAAGCTTGAAATGCTTCCTGTAACTATACCCTCCACGGCTTGCCCACCCAATCCGCTCTGCGATGAACTGGAAAGCGGACCAAAGCTATTAAAGATGATCAGGAAGGCTACTTGCTTGTTCAATTCATTTTCATCGTTTTGAATTTGACGTAGCAAATTAATTACTAGTGGGTCGTTTTTAAGCGGACTGTTTTGAGGCATTTCCAAATTGAACTTAATAGCAGGTTCCATCAGTTTACCCGACAAATTTGCCAGTACTTTTACTTTCCCTCTGTACTTTTTAATATAGTCGATATCTCCACCAGTTTGTAAATACAGCCGGTCGCCCAAATCGCTGAACTTCACATTGTCTGCTTCGTATTCGGCAGCCACTTTCATATCGGCATCAAAAGGATCGCCATTCCAACGAATATAACTTCCTGCGTCGGGCACTAGCTTAAATGGTTTTCTAAACAGTGTTTGGAAGTTGAAATTGTAATCGCCTCTATCAATATCGTATTGACCGGTTAAGCTAAATTCGCCGGTGGTGCTGGCTCTCATTCTCAAATTCCCATGACCGATGGCGCTCATAATATCATTGGTTAACTCGTCCATGATCACATTCATTTTCGCATAGTTGTTGGCCGAGATGTCGAGGTTGATCGTGAGTTTGCTCTTTCTGCTGGTTTCCCGCTCTTGCATTTCCTTACCATACGTTTTCCAAACGATAAAATCGGCCTGTCCACTCTCTTTGCCGTATTCACTTCTAATAAAAAAGGAAGAAGAATCGGCAGGTTGACCTTTGATATTCATTACCATATTGTCAACAGGGCCGGTGAGTGTCATGTTCGCTTTGGCAATCACTTTACCATAATAGGCTTCATCGGTTCGTTTCGAAGTATTGAGCACTAATAATTTACCGGTATTTAAAGAGAAGTCGAAATCCATGTCCCCAAAACTTTCGTGGCGCAATACACCCTTTGAAAGTTGTCCGGTGTTGCCTAAGCTATCTTTGATATAGAAACTGCCGAAGTCAATTCGGTCGTCTTTGAAAACAACGTTTGCCTTTGGAACTATGTACGAAACATTGGTATAGCCCACTGTAAGTGTATCATTTTCCATGGTTGCTTCACCAATGTATTTAAGTGCATTGGTGGGGCCCACAATGCGTAGTTGACCATAAGCATTGCCCCGCACTTTAGAAAATACATCAACTAAGTATTGTTCAAGCAAGTCTACTTTCGTTCTCTTTACATCGGCAAGCAAATCAAGATTGTCTTTTCCGGCACTGTCTGCAATTTGATAGAAACCACTGACATCAAATCGATAGTTTTGATTGTCAGAAATGCCTTTGAAGTTTACCTTCTTTTGTTTTTTGTTGTAGTTACTGCTCAACACAATATTACCAACAGAGTCATCATCTAAACGAAACTGTTCTACATCCCCATCCATGTCTACATGTAAATTTCCGAATGGATCGGCCACTGCAACATTGGCGCTCAGCAATCCTTCGAGTCTGTTGCTTCTAATGAAATACGGACTAAAATCGCCGATATTGATTTTTTGAAGGTCGATTTTGATGTCATTGGTATTGCCTATATCGGAGGGCTCGGTGGTAATTGATATAGATTGTTGTCCATTATAGATTCGAACCTTTTCAGCTTCTACCAAGTCAGGTGTGAGTACCAGAAGCCCATTTTTATCAATCACCCAACTTTTACCATTGATATCGAAATTAGATTCATTGAAGAGTATACTTACTCCTCGCGGTTTGGTTACAACTTGGGCGGACAAGTTAGCCGCATTCAAAGTTTGATTCGCACTGGTGATAATTTTAACGAGCGAAGTATCATTTCTCGAATCGATGTTCAATGAAGTGCCGGGAAAATGCAAACTGTCGTTGATGTAAACGTCTCCAATTTTCGTTTCTACCGAAAGGTCGGAGAGTGTACCTGCCCCTTTCAAATTAAGGTCGTAAAATGAAATGTTTTTATAACTGAACTGAGGTACTTCTGCATTGAGGTCCAATAAATTTTCTTTGTCATTAATTCGACCTGTAAAAGTACTGTAGTTGAATCCCTTTAATTCGTAGGGGAAGATGTTTAAATAATCCTGGACATTCTTAGTTGAAATAACAAAGCTGAAATTTTCATTTTTTAGAGCGGCTTTGGAAGGCTTGATATAGCTTGGATAGTATTTATTGAGAAAGGTTTGAAAAGCATCCGGCAAGGCGAGGATGCTGAATTCTCCGGCTAACGCAGCATCGAATTCATTGCTTAATACAGTAATGCTTTTATTGTTTTCAATTACTGACGATTCCATTACTAAGGAATCGAAAGGCAATCGAAGTCCTTTATGATAAAGGCTGGCATCGTACACTTTAGCCGTACCTAAAAAATTGTCGATGTTGTTGCCGGTGAAATCGAATCTGAAATTTCCGGAGAACTGAATATCGTTGGGTGTAATATTTGTTTTGCGTAGATCAATGTTTGCAATACTTGCCTCAAAATCAAAGCGAGGAATTGCCTTACTGAAATCAATCAAGCCATCCAAGTTGGCTTTAAAGTTGGGATCATCGGAAGAAAAACGACCATTGAAAAGTTTTTGAGAAACAGTGCCGTTGATCTTAATGTTTTTGTAATCGTAACTATTAAAAGAAAGCGAACTCACTTCGCCATCCAATTCTGCATTGATCGTTTTAAGTTGAATTCCCGATCCATTCACTTTCCCTTTGAACGCTATTGAAGATAGTTGCGGAACATCGATGAAAGTTCCCAAGTCAAAATTGGAGGTTTGTAAAGTGCCCTTGTAAATTGTATTGGCTTTTGCCGGGAACTTCATGTTCAAGTCACTTACCAGTGTTCCCAGATTTGTTTCAATTGCGCCGTAGGTTACAAAGTTATTGATAAAGCCACTGAAATTCCCTTTGAATCGAATGTATTGAAGTAAATCTAAACGAGGTTGCTGAATGGTCTTTATAACCGGCAATAAAGTAACGGCATCGAGATAGGTTGTTCGAAATTCATTTGCATCAAAATCGATGAATGTAGAATTGATGTCTGGTAAACCGTTTAATTTGATGTCGCCATTTAAATAGGTGTTATTGCCCGCAGTTATCACAAGATTTTTCGCGCTTAAATTTTCTACCGTACCTTTTATCTTTCCGTCAATGGTGATATGCGTATTCCATGATTTCAAGGCAGGAGCAAAGTGTGCAATATCTGAACTATGCAATACTGATTTGTTGAAATCTCCTTCCATAGTAACGCGAGAAACAAAGTAAGCGAGATCATCAAATGTTTTGTACTTCATAGCGAAGTAATCGTGTAACCTTGTTTGCGGTGTGCGTAAATCGAGCTGACGGAACTCCATCGCTTCCGGATGAAAACGAATATTCGCATTCAAGGTTCTTACATCGAGCCCCCCTTTTTCGTAAGTACTCATGGCAACTTTTGCCTTGATGGAGTCGTTGATCAATACAATGTTTTTGAATTGACCTTGAATTTTTTTGAATTCAATGTGGTTAGGATCAAATCCTTCACTGTACGGCTCGTAACCTCTGATATCGGATGTGAAACGACCTTCCTGAATGGTAAGGCCATCAATTTTAATACTCCATTTACCCGGATTCCATCTTAAATGATTGCTATCGTTCTTGCCGGTAAACGGTATATCTTTTGGGCGAAGTGAATCGGGGCGGTTGCCATCATAATTTTCAATGCCGAAATAGGGTTGCTTTAAATCGATTGAGCTTATATGAATGCTTTTCTTTTTTAGATCAAATAGGTCGGCATTCAGTTGCAAATGGGAGAGCGCAATATGTTGATCTTCTCCTCTCCATTTATCTTCTTGGAAAAACTGAATTTGATCCAGCTCTACTTTTTCAACCGCTAGTTCAATGGCTTTTTTGGTTGAGTCGCTGGTGCCACCTGAGAAATAGTCGGATAAGAATTGATAATTCCACTTTGGTCCGGTACGCTTCAAGTGAATTTTTGCATTGCTTAGTGCAAATTGATGGATAACAATTTTGTCTTTAAGAAAAAACCAATCGGTTAACGATACTTTAATTTCACCTGCATATAAGAGGCTGTCTTTTTGTTGGTCGTTTACCAATACTCCTTGGAGGTGAAGATTGTCGAAAAAACTGAAATCAACTTTTTTAATGGAAATGGTAGTGTTGAGCTCTTTGGAAAGGTTGGAAGCGATCTTATTTACCAACCAGGTTTGAACAAAACTTGTTTGAAGTAATAGCCATAGCAAAATCACCAGTGCTAAAAGCACCAGCAGGGTTGTACGGGCTATTTTAATCAGACGTTTCAGAATCAGGGAATTATTGGCAAAATTAGGTATATTCTAGCTGTGCAAATACAATACCAAGGGCGAATTCCGAAAGAAAGGCACCCAAATTTTGGAGTATTTTGGCAAATTCTCTGTTATTTCTCGAATTTCTTTGCCGGATCCTTTATTTCCGGACTTTGATTGTATTGTTGAGATTGCCCTTTAGGGATGGAAAGACTTGTCCATTTAGCTTGTTTTATCATTTTGCCTATAAAAACGATTTGGCCTATATGATAAGGGTAGTGGGCTAGTTGGCGGTTGATGGCATCGATCAAACTGAGCGATTCTTCTCGAATGGTAATTGTTTTGAGGAGGTCTTCTTCCTTGAAAGATTCAAGTGCACCGAGAAAGCATTGCCAACCCTCTTCCCATAGATTTAGCAGCTCGGCTGAGGGTAGTTTCCTTTCTACAAACTCTAGGTCCCTTTCTCGCCATGGTTTTTCTCCATCGGAGTTCAAAACATCTGTCCACCTACTCATCATATTTCCCCAAATATGTTGGATAATTACGGCGATGCTATTGGACTCAGCATCGGGAGTAAAATGAAAGTCGTTCGGATCTAATTGACTGAACGTTTTATCTCCCAGGCTTTTATAGTATTTCAATCGTTTGATAGCAGTTTGGAGAAAAGCTTCTCCCGGAGTTAAATTCATTTATCAATAGTTTTCACAAAGGTATCCAAGGATAGTGGGTAAGGTTCAATTAATTCCTTAAAAAATTCATATTTTAGCCTATAACCTTTATTTTAGGTGTCAGATTACCAAAACTAAAAACATCGCACATGAGAAAAGTTAGTATGCTTATACTAATTGTTTTTGCTCTTTGTTCTACAGCAAACGCACAGTATTCATCTAAAAAGAGGACAGGGTTTAAAGTAGGATTGAACTACTCAGCCTTAAGGATAAAAGGCGTTACCAGCTCTAGTTATTCAGATTTCAAAATTGGCGCGGTGGTAGGCTTATTCCGCGAAATTCCATTGAGTGAGCGCGTATTATTTCAGCCCGAACTTTATTACAGCAGATTGGGAGGTAAATCAAATGATATTACAACTAATCTCAGTTATTTTTCTATTCCGGCTTTATTCAAGTTTCATGGAAAGAAATTAGGATTCTATGTTGGTCCACAAGCGAGTTTGTTGTTAAGCGCCAAACAAATAGATGCTGCCGATACCAAGTCTGACATAAAAAGTACCTTGAAATCGGTAGACCTTTCCGGAATTACCGGTTTCGACTATAGTTTCGGGAAAGAAGGCGCTTATGTAGTTGGATTGCGCTATCAATACGCGCTGAACAATATTGTGAAGAATCCGAATCCTGCGGGTACAGGGCTATTGAACTATTCGGTTCAAGCCAGCTTTGGGTTTAGGTTTTAAGAGTACCGTTATCATATAAAGAAGAACCCGCCTATGTGGCGGGTTCTTTTATTTAGTATCCTTCAGCATGGTCATCGCCCCGGCGATCTCCAACCGCTTCAATTTTTCCATTCGGAAGTCTTTTAATTACTTCTGTTCTACCAATTTGTCCTCTGTTTAATATTTTATAGCCCATTTGTTCCAATGCTTTCTTTGTTTCTACATTAAAATCGTTTTCAACAAACACTACATCGGGTAACCATTGGTGATGGAACTTTGGTTTGTTCACTGCGTCAGCAGCACTCATATCAAATTCGAGTACATTAACGAGGGTCTGAAATACTGATGTAGTAATGGTTGTACCACCGGGAGTACCTGCAACTAAGTAAACCTTTTTGTTTTTCAGAACAATGGTAGGAGTCATTGAACTGAGCATTCGTTTACCGGCCGTAATTGCATTGGCTTCTGCACCTACCGCACCGTACATATTGGGTACTCCGGGTTTAACTGAGAAATCATCCATTTCATTGTTAAGAAGGAAGCCGGCGCCTCCAACAACGGTTCTGCTTCCGTATCCTCCATTCAACGTTGTTGTAACAGCTACTGCATTGCCATCTTTATCGATAATGCTCAAATGCGTCGTTTCTTCACTTTCTTTGATTTGGCCTGCTCCAACATCTTTACTGTTGCCGGCTTTATTGGGTTCGAAATCTTTCATTCTTTCTTTAGCATAAGCATCACTGGTAAGCGTTTTAACCGGTACCTTATAGAAGTCAGGATCACCTAAAAATTTCGCTCGGTCGGCATACGCTCTACGTTCAACCTCCACCATTAATTGAACAGAAGCAGGGGTTTGAAAGCCATATTCTTTTATAGGTTTATCGGCAATCATTTTCATCATTTGAGGTAGTAAAATGCCGCCACTACTCGGAAGCGGCATGGTCAATATTTCGAAACCTTTGTAATTAAAAACTACAGGCTCACGGAATTTTGCTTGATAAGATTTCAGATCTTCCAAACTAATGATACCCTTGCCTCTGTTCATTTCCGCAACTATTAACTCGGCCGTTTTTCCTTCATAAAATCCTTTTTGACCGAAGTCGCGAATACGTTTCAATGTTTCTGCCAGCTCTTTCTGAATCAAAGTATCGCCTTCTTTCCAAGTTCCTTCTTTTACGAAGGCTGTAGGTTGGGTGTTGAGTCGTAAGAAATCGTTTTTGGTACCGTTCAAACTTCTTGCTTCTGCAGCAGTAATCACAAACCCTTTCTCGGCTAGATCAATAGCCGGTTGAATAAGAGTTTTGAAGGGTAGTTTTGCATATTTGTGAGCGGCAAAAAGACCGGCAATGGTTCCGGGAACCCCCGCAGCCAAATGACCATCCATGCTCAAACTTGGGATGGCGTTGCCCTGGTCGTTCAGGTACATATCTTTATGTGCTTTTGAGGGCGCTTTTTCACGGTAATCGAGTGTGAGGTTTCTGCCATTGGCCAGTCGGGCTACCATGAATCCACCACCACCGATGTTTCCGGCGCCGGGATAAACTACCGCCAATGCTAATTGAGTAGCAATGGAGGCATCAATAGCATTGCCTCCTTTCTTGAGCATCAGTACGCCTACTTTGCTGGCAAGCGGGTGTGCTGAAACAACTGCACCTTGAGTACAAGTAATTTGTTTTTCAATGGAATAATGAAAAGCATCTATATTAGGGATTGGGGTTGTCGCTTTTTGTGCTGAAAGTACATTGCTTAAAAGTGTAAAACCCGTGAAAAACAAGAAGTAAGATCTCATGCTTGGAAATTTTATTGAAAGCTATTGATTTGCAACCAAATTTACCCATTTTCATTTTCAAGATATCTTTTCAAATTGATTAATTTTAAGGCCCAAATAGGGAAAAATAACTTATCTTCCCATTCTCCAATATTTCTGTGAGCGACCAAACAACAAACTAACCAAACTGAGTCAGCTTATGAGAAATGTCTTCTACTCGTTACGAAGAGCAGGAATTGTTATTTTATCTGTATTAATTAGTCTGGTCTCTTTCGCTCAATCAACCGGTACCGTAAAAGGTATTGTAACAGATTCCAAAGGCGCAGTATTGAGTGGCGCTTCTGTGACCATTGAAGGTCAAAAAGGAGGCACGCTTACAGATGCTGCCGGAGCTTATTCTCTTAAAGTAAAACCCGGAACATACACGCTAGTTATCACATACGTAGGCGCCGCTGCACAGCGCTATCAGGTTAATGTTAGAGCAGGGCAAACTGTAGATCAAAATGTTACTGTTAACGTTTCTTCCGATTTAACCGATGTAGTGGTAATCGGTTCTCGCTCCAGAGTGCCTAGGAGTAAATTGAATACTGTGGTTCCAGTGGATGTAATCAACGCCAAAGAAGTGAAGGCTTTTGCTCAAGCAGACGTAACGCAAATGCTAACGTATGTGGCGCCTTCTTTTCAAAGTGCACGTCAAACAGTTACAGATGGAACAGATCATATCGATCCTGCGGGTTTGCGCTCATTAGGCCCCGATCAAACACTTGTATTAGTAAATGGAAAACGATATCACAATACCGCACTAGTTAATATTAATGGATCCGTTGGAAGAGGTTCTGTAGGTACCGACTTAAACACCATTCCCGTTGCTGCCATTGAAAGAATTGAAGTTCTTCGCGACGGTGCCGCCGCTCAGTATGGCTCAGATGCTATTGCCGGCGTAATCAACATCGTACTCAAGAAAAATTACAAAGGTCTTCAGGTATCCAGCATGGTAGGTCAAAACTTTACCAATATGCCCTATGCCGGGGGTACAAATATTACGGATGGACTTACACGTCAAGTTGATATTTCCGGCGGTTGGGGTTGGAAGTCGGGTGCTTACGTGAACGTTAGCGCACAGTATTTGAAAAGAGATGCTACCAATAGAAGTGGCTTCGACAATATTCCATTGATTTATTATGGAAATGGAGGAACACTTCCCGGTTCTGCTGCCGTTCCTTCCGGAGTAAATGCCAATGATTATTACAGATGGTTGATGGATCTGGACAGGTCAACGGTGTCTTCTAGAAAATACGACCGTAGAAACATCATCGCTGGTAACTCGGCCAATGATAACAAAGGCGTTTTCATCAATTTCGGAATCCCCATTACACCTAATGTAAACTTTTATTCAACTATTGGTTATTCCATTAGAAATGGTAACGCAGGTGGTTTCAGTAGAAACCCGAATAGCTGGAGCCAACAACCTGTATTAGCAAACGGCCAACGTTTCTATTACGATGGCTTCCTCCCTAAAATTTACACTGAATTAGAAGATCATACGGTAACCGCAGGTATTAATGCTAAAATGGGAGAGTGGAACTTCGACATTAGCAATACTCAAGGTGAAAACAGACTTCGGTACGATGTGAAGAATTCAGGCAACTCTTCTTTACCCGCTACCAACAATGTTCAAACTGAGTTTTATGCAGGAACACTACGTTTTGTTCAAAATACGCTGAACTTGGATCTGAATCGTAGTCTTGAGTTGGGTACAGGAAAATCTTTGAATATGGCATTCGGCGGTGAGTACCGCGAAGAGCGTTTCAATATTGCTGCCGGTGAATTGAATTCATACACAAATGGTGGACGTCAATTCCAACCCGATCCTATTCCGAATTATCCCGGTACTTCTTCTTTGTTTACTTTTTCTCCCGGTACCGCTGTTTCCGGATCGCAAGTGTTCCCCGGATTTCAACCTGCTGATCAGGTGAAAGCAAAAAGAAGCATTTATGCTGCTTATGGCGACTTGGAACTTAAAACACGAAAATTCACTTTAGGTGGCGCGCTGCGCTACGAAACCTTTGATGAATTCCAAGTCAACTACGATAATTTAAGTGGGAAAATTGCAAGCCGATATGAGATTACAAATAAGGTAGCTTTAAGAGGATCGGTAAGCACTGGTTTTAGAGCCCCCTCTTTACATCAACGTTATTTCCAAAACACTTCTACACAATTCGTAAACGGATTGCCTTCCCAAGCTCTCACAGCTAATAACTACAATCCAATTGTAAAAAATGCATTTGGAATTGATGGATTGAAGCCCGAGCGTTCTAAAAGTGTAACTGCAGGCTTGGTTGGAAATCTTACAAAAAACATCACCTTCACTTTAGACGCTTACTTCATAAGAATTGACGATCGTATTGTATTGTCATCTCAGTTCAATAGAAGCAATGCCCTAGTAAACACCATATTGAATGCAAACGGTGTGGATCCAACCATTAATGCATTGCAATTCTGGACCAACGCTATCAATACCGAAACCAAAGGAATTGATGTTGTATTGACCGATCGTTTCCGTTTAGGTGCGGGTAATGCAACTTTGTCGATAGCCGGAAATTTCAATAAAAACTCAGTAGTAGGCGGAATCCAGAGTAACTCTGTGATTGATGACGCAACAAATAACCCTAGCTTGAGCGATCCTACTAAGAACCCTGCAAACGATCTGAAAACAGCTTTGTTCGATCGTCAGCAACGCTCACGTATTGAAGTAGGTCAACCCCAAAGCAAAATCAATATTACTTTCAACTACGATTTGCGTAAATGGAACATCTTGGCGCGTTCAGTACGCTTTGGTAAAATCACCTCTTTAAATGCTGCAGATCCTTATTCCAGAAACGCTTCTACCGGCGCTTATTGGAATGATGTTGGATTAGGTACCGATCAAACCTTCAGCGCAAAATGGACCACAGACTTGGTGTTGACATACAAAGCTAGTCCCGGTGTAAGCATCGCAGTTGGTGCAAATAACTTATTCGATATTTATCCGGATCGCATTTTTGTAGATTCAAGAAATGATCCAAGTATTTATTATGTAAGTCCTGTTTCAAATAGCTTGGGTGTGAACAAAACAACCGGTGGTTACAGCGCTGGTCGTGATGGTTCGAACAGAGGTAGATTCTTGTTCCCCGGAAACCAATTTGGTTACAACGGTAGATTCATGTTCGCTCGTTTAACCATCGACGTATTCCAACTGGGCAAAACGGTTAAAAAGCCGGCTCCTGTTATTGCTCCACCACCACCGCCTCCGGCTACACCAAAACCAAAAGATACTGATGGAGATGGCATCACTGATGATAAAGACAAATGTCCTACCGTTCCAGGACCTAAGAATATGATGGGTTGCCCTGATAAAGACGGCGATGGCGTTACTGATGCGGAAGACAAATGTCCGGATGTTGCAGGTGCAAAAATCTTTGGAGGTTGTCCCGATACAGATGGAGATGGAATTGAAGATGCCAAAGACAAATGTAAAGATGTAGCAGGTGTTGCCCAATACGAGGGCTGCCCAATTCCTGACAGAGACAATGACGGAGTAGCCGATGATATCGATCGTTGCCCCGATGAAGCTGGTCCGGTTGGAAACTTTGGATGTCCACGTTTGGAAGACTTGAAATTCAATGCCAAAAACGTAACCTTCTTAACCGGTAGTTCTCAATTAACCACTCAGGCAAAAGCTGAGCTAGATGAATTGGTGACTATTATGAATAAGTTTGCTCGTATATCTGTTAAGATCGATGGACACACAGATAATACCGGTAAGCCGGAGAAAAACTTGGCCTTATCACAAGCGAGAGCAGATGCTGTAAAAGCGTATTTAGTAGAGAAGGGAATTGAGAAAGAGCGTTTGGAAGCTACAGGATATGGTTCAGAGAAACCACTTGCAGATAATAAGACTGCTGCAGGAAAAGCTCAAAACCGACGCGTTGAATTCAGCGTGAAAGGATAATCGATATTAGAATAGACTAAGCTGATTTGGAGTCCCCGTTTTTTTACGAGTGATTGTAAAGAGCGGGGATTCTTTATGTCGAGAAGCGACTACAATTTCTATAAGTTTGGAATGCCCGTTGAATACTTTGCTCACTTTGTCCATAGTATTGTTGTTTTGAGAAAGGTGCCCTAAGATCAAAGTATGCAAGTTTTTGCCTTTGTGTTTTAGAAAAAGTTCGAGTGCTTGATCGTTCGAAAGGTGCCCTTGACGACCTCTAATTCTCCTTTTGAGATGATCCGGGTAACGACCTTCTTCCAGCATTGTGTCGCAATAATTGCTTTCTAATAAAACAGCATCGCAACGCTTAAACTGCTTTTTCACTTCGGCGCAAGCGTGACCGATATCGGTAAAAACACCCATTGACGATTCTTTGTATGAAACCACAAAACTGATGGGTTCAGCCGCATCGTGATGTTTGGAAAAGCTATGGATTTCAAGTCCTCCAATTTGGGTTGAAACGGGTGCTTTGATGATTTGAACAAACTCCGGATCTAGCGGTTGGGAGAGAGCCGAATGGGTGCCTTCCGTGATAAAAACCGGTATTTTAAACTTACGAGTGAGGGCTGTGAGGCCGGTTACATGGTCGGAGTGCTCGTGAGAGATGAATAATGCCTTTACCCTGTCCATTGGGAGCTGTAAACGGCTCATTCTTCGCTCTATTTCCCTCAAAGAAATACCTGCATCAATCAGTACCGCTTCTGTTTCGTTACCCACATAATAGCAGTTTCCATTGCTTCCCGAGTTCAATGAGGCGAATTGCAAATTCATGGCTCAAAATTACAAAACTGTTCACAAACCGCTCATCCACATATCATCCCCATCCCTTTTTTGTTTTCCTTGCTTTCCTTACTTTCACTGCTCATTCACATTGATTATGAAAAGATTACTTCTTGCAATGGGTTTTACCGCATTATTTTTTAGCGGTTCGGCTCAACAACAATCTCCTGAACAATTTTTAGGCTATCCAATTGGAGCCAAGTATTCTGCTCACCACAAAGTAGTGAGCTACTTCAAATATGTTGCTGCTCAAAATCCTACTACGGTGAAATTGGAGCAATATGGTGAAACAAACGAAGGTAGACCCTTGTTGCTCACTTTTATTTCTACCGCCGAAAACATTGCGCAGTTAGAGTCTATTCGCAAGAACAATCTAAAATTAGCCGGACAAAGCTCAGAAGCAGGAAATGAAAATGCGCCTGCGATTGTTTGGTTGAGCTACAATGTACATGGAAATGAAACTTCGAGTTCAGAAGCAGCCATGTTGACTCTTTGGGAATTGGTAAATCCAAATAATTCAAAGACCAAAGAATGGCTCAAAAATGTAGTAGTTGTAATAGACCCTTGTATTAATCCGGATGGGCGTGATCGTTATGTGAACTGGTTCAACAGTGTTGTTGGCAAAACAGCCAATCCACAGCCTTTTGTTCGCGAACACAGCGAACCTTGGCCCGGTGGCAGACCCAATCACTATTACTTCGATTTAAACCGCGATTGGGCTTGGCAAACACAAGTTGAAACACGCCAACGAATTCAACGCTACAATCAATGGTACCCTCAAGTACACGTAGACTTTCACGAACAAGGATACAATAGCCCATACTATTTTGCTCCTGCTGCAGAACCTTACCACGATGTGATTACTCCATGGCAACGTGAATTGCAAGTGATGATTGGAAAGAATCATGCAAAGTATTTTGATGCCAACGGTTGGTTATTCTTTACCAAAGAACGCTTTGACTTGTTATATCCTAGTTATGGAGATACTTATCCAACTTATAAAGGAGCTATTGGTATGACTTTCGAGCAAGGAGGCCATAGTAGAGGTGGTGCTGCAGTAATCAATGCCGATGGAGACACACTCACCTTGTACGATCGGTTGATTCATCACTACACAACCGGTTTGAGTACCATTGAAGTTGCTGCAAACAACAAAGCTCGTTTGCTCAAAGAATTCAAAACTTATTTCGAGAAAGCCAAAACAAGCCCCGGCGGCGAATTTAAGGCAGTGGTGTTAAAAGCAGATCAGGGAGACCGTTTGGCAAGATTAAAATCTTTGTTTGATAGAAATGGAATCGAATGGTCTTATGTTAATGCAGCAACCTATACCGGTACAAATTATTACAGTGGCAAACCTGAACTGTTCAAAGTGGATGCAGGCGATGTGGTAGTGAATATGAATCAAGCAAACTCCAATATGGCGAGAGTATTATTGGAGCGCAGCACTCGTGTAACTGATTCCGCTACGTATGATATTACAGCTTGGGCCATGCCTTATGTATTTGGCGTGCAAGCTTACGGTTTGTCGAATTATATTTCTGCGATCAGTAAAACTGCACCTGCTACACAAGCCATCGCAGTAGATGCCAATGCTACCGCATTTGCCATCAAATGGAATGGTTTAAACAGCGCACAAGCATTATCTGCTTTACTTCAGAAAGGGGTTCGAGTTCGTTATGCTGAACAAGATTTCGCTATCGATGGCAACAGTTTCGAAAAAGGAACTTTGATTGTCACTAAAACAAGCAACCAAAAATTCGGAGCCGGCTTAGAAGCTTTAGTTAAAGAGGCCGCAGCTTCAGTAGGACAGAACTACTATTCCGTTCGCTCTGGTTTTGTTGACAAAGGATACGATCTCGGCTCCGATAAAGTTGTGACCATTCAAGTGCCCAAAGTAACCCTTCTAGCCGGCGATGGCGTTTCATCACTGGGAATGGGAGAAGTTTGGCATTTCATGGAGCAAACCTTGAAGTATCCGGTAAACGTGGTTTGGGTAAACGATTTGAATAAAGGGATACTTGCTCAAACCAATGTTCTGATATTAGCTGATGGACGCTACCGCTTCTTGAGCGACAAAACCATGAACGATGCTTTGAAAGAGTGGGTAAGCAACGGCGGAAAAATAATTGCTCTAGAAGGAGCTGTTGATGCATTATCAAAAGCAGATTGGGGGATCAAAGCAAAAGAGGAATCATCTGGCGACAAGAAAAAGGATACAACCATCAATAAATATGAAAATAGAGAGCGCGATGCACTGGAAGGATTTAACCCGGGTTCAATTTACAAAGTGGAACTCGATAATTCTCATCCTTTAGGATTCGGGTTCCCTAATTTCTATTACACCCTAAAACAGGATGATGTATTGTATGAATATTTGAAAGACGGAAACTGGAATGTAGGCGTCATTAAAAAAGATGCGCATGTTTCAGGATTTGTTGGGGTGAAGGCGAAAGAAAAATTGAAAGAAGGGATGGTATTTGGCGTACAGCAATATGGACGCGGTTCTGTAGTGTATTTAGCCGACGATGTGTTGTTTAGAAATTTCTGGGAGAACGGTAAATTATTGTTTAGCAATGCCCTGTTTTTTGTAGGGCAGTAAAATCTGTTATAATAGCGTGAAAGCGGGGTTCAATACTCCGCTTTTTGCTATATTAAACCTAACTTGAATATTGTTTAAATTACCGATTGCATGAAGAAACTTTTCCTATGCTGTAGCTTACTGATCTCTCTTGGTCTCAGTGCCCAAACACCAAGCTCGGCAGATATCTATGTTTCTCTACAAAAATTAAAAACCCTTAGTTCTGTTTTATACATTGCCGCGCATCCGGACGATGAGAATACGCGATTACTTGCGTGGTTAGCTAAAGACCGTCTTTACAGAACCGGCTATCTCTCTCTTACTCGTGGCGATGGGGGGCAAAACCTCATTGGCGATGAGCAAGGCATTGATTTAGGATTGATACGTACGCAGGAATTGCTAGCCGCCAGAAGAATAGACGGCGCTGAACAATTCTTTACAAGAGCGTTTGATTTTGGGTTTACCAAAACCACTGAAGAAGCCTTGAAAACCTGGGATAAAGAAAAAGTGTTGGGTGATGTAGTTTGGATCATTCGAAAGTTTCAACCCGATGTAATCATTACGCGTTTTCCCGAAGATGCAAGGGCCGGTCACGGTCATCACTCGGGCTCTGCAGTACTAGCTCATGAAGCCTATTTTGCTGCAGCGGATCCTACAAAATATCCTGAACAATTAAAGCTAGGAGTAAATGTATGGCAAGCAAAAAGAATTATGTGGAACACCTTCAATTTTGGAGGAGCAAATACTACTTCTGAAGATCAATTGAAGTTGGATGTAGGGTCTTTCAATCCAATACTTGGCAAAAGTTATGGAGAAATAGCTGCTGAAAGCAGAAGCCAGCACAAGAGTCAAGGCTTTGGCGTGCCAGCTCAGCGAGGAGTTTCAATGGAATATTTTACACCCGTTGCAGGTGAGGGAGCCAAACAAGATATCATGGACGGGGTAGTTACTTCTTGGAGTAAGCTAGGGGCCGATAAAATTGAAAAATCAATTGATGCCATTCTTGCAGCATATTCATTGGCACATCCTGAAAACTCGGTTCCGGCACTTGTAAGTTTGTATAAAGATATTCAGCAATTGCCAGCATCGTATTGGAAGAATCAAAAGTTGAATGAAACAAAAAAGCTGATCGCGGCTTGCAGTGGGTTGTTTATGGAGGCTGCAACTAATAGTAATTACGCCGTACAAGGAGATTCGATCAAATTAATCGTTTCTTTTAATAATAGATTGGGTGTAGAAGCCAAATTGAATACATTGAAATTGGCTCCCATAGACTCAATCTTCAATAAACCATTGAAGAAGAACGAAAATGTGACTATTCCGATCACGTTGACGATTTCTGCTACAGATCCCATCAGTCAACCTTACTGGATGGTGCAAAAAATGACCAAAGGTAGTTTTGTGATCGACAAGCAGGAACAAGTAGGGGCCCCTCAAAATGACGCATCTTATTACGTAAATGCTGCGATATCAATTGCAGGACTCGACTTGAACTACGCATTACCGGTACAGTACAAGTATACAGATCCGGTTAAAGGAGAATTGTATCAACCTTTAGTAGTAGTACCACCCGTAGGAATCAGTACCGATCCAAGTATTGTTATATTTAGAAAGAATCAAGGAATTCAGAAATCCAATATTACCGTAACTGTTAGTGCCTATAAGAATATGTCCGGCTTTCAAGTAAATGTGGCGGGGAGAATGAGCACCAATTCGTTGAATGCAACAGATAGCAGTTTCTCTCTGATAAAAGGCTTAAAAAAGGACTATACTTTGCCCATCAGCAATGAGTTTATGCAAAAAGCAGATCAAGATTATGTGCAGGCATTTGTAAACTTAAACAACAAGAAAGAAGAAATTCCGGCTTTTTTGAATGTAACGAGTATAAAATACGACCATATCCCCAATATTCATTATTTCTATCAAGATGCAGTTAAAGTGCTCAATATCGACCTTAAAACGGTTGGGAAGAAAGTAGGATATATTGAAGGGGCCGGCGATAAAGTAGTGATCGCATTGCAACAAATGGGCTATGAAGTTACCGTCTTAAAGTCAGCCGACATTACTCCTGCAAACTTGAAGCAATTCGATGCAATTATTACTGGCGTTCGAGCCTACAATGTGAATGAGTACATGTTTGAAAAATATGCTACTTTGATGAATTATGTGAAAGATGGAGGTAACTTGATTGTACAGTACAATACCAATAATTTCATCAGTACTACAAAATCGGCTATTGGTCCATATCCCTTTACCGTATCTAGAAACAGAGTTACCGATGAAACCGCTAAAGTTAAATTCGAGTTACCCGATCATCCCGCTCTGAATTATCCCAATAAGATAACAGAAGCAGACTTTGAAGGTTGGGTACAGGAAAGAGGAATCTATTTTGCCGAACCATTTGATGTGCAATATCAAACCCCTTTATCAATGGCAGATCCCAATGAATCAACTCAGAAGGGTGGGCTTATTATTGCCGATTATGGGAAAGGGAAATTTGTTTACACTGGATTGGTTTTCTTCCGGGAACTTCCTGCCGGAGTTCCGGGAGCATATCGTTTGTTAGCGAATTTGATTGCATTGAATAAGAAAAAAGGATTTTAAGAATGAGTAAATCTAATATCAATCCAAGAATTGCCTTCGCCATTGCGATTATTGGTGGCTTGATTATAGGGAAATTGATCAAACGAATGTCTGTTGGATTGGTGATTGGTATTTTTTTTAGTTTGATGTATGCCATGAGCGTGGCTTCAAAATCTCGATCCAATGACGAATGAACCTTCCACCTCGAATAAGAATCGCTGGAACCTTTGGTACATCGCTGTGCTTGGCTTTCTTTTTATTGAAATAGTTTTATTTTCATTGTTTACCCGCTTGTTCTCATGAATTTTACAACCCTCGATTGGCTGGTTCTTTTGTTCACCTTAGCACTAGTAGTAGCTTATGGTGTATACAAAAGTAAAACCTCAAGAAACCTAGAAGGATATTTTCTAGGCGATCGCCAATTGCCCTGGTGGGTGGTACTCTTGAGTATTATGGGAACACAAGCCAGTGCTGTTACATTTTTGACAGCGCCGGGTCAAGCCTATACTGATGGAATGCGGTTTGTACAGTATTATTTTGGACTACCCATTGCTATGGTCATTATCTGTATCACATTAGTTCCTTTGTTTCATAAACTAAAGGTGATCACAGCTTATGAAATGCTAGAGCAACGGTTCGATTTAAAAACACGAACCTTTACATCTTTCTTGTTTCTAATGTCGAGAGGGCTTTCTACCGGCATAAGTGTGATTGCTCCCTCAATTGTACTTCACAGTATGTTGGGTTGGAATTTCTACCTCACCAATATTGCCATGGGTGGCATTTTGATTATCTATACCACTACGGGTGGCGCCAAAGCAGTTGCGTATACTCAACAACTTCAGTTCATCGTAATTTATGCCGCCATGTTTGTTGCCGGGTATTATGCACTCACAATGTTGCCAGATGGTGTGGGCTTGAAAGAAGCTCTGGAAATAGGAGGGAAGTCGGGAAAACTAAACGTGATCACAACTGGCGTTACAGAGAAGGGGTTTGACTGGAACGATCGTTACAATATCTGGAGTGGATTGTTAGGGGGATTGTTTTTGTCGCTGAGCTATTTTGGAACCGACCAAAGTCAAGTTGGACGATACCTTACTTCGAAGAACGAGGGGGAGAGCAAGATCAGTTTGTTGATGAATGGATTGGTGAAAGTTCCTTTACAGTTTTTCATCTTGTTGATTGGTGTTTTTGTTTTTACATTTTATCAGTTTTATCAAGCGCCTTCTTACTTCAATTTGGCTCAACAAAAAACAACCCTTAACTCAAAATACAGCGAAGAATATGTAGAAGCTGATAGCGCCTATCGACTATTGCAATCACAGCGAAAAGTATTAGTCAATAATTTAACGGTAGCGATAAAAGGGAATGAGAAAGAAAAGATAGACATTGCTCAGGAGCAACTTCTGATCAACCAACAAGAGTCAGAAACAGCTCGAAAAGCGGTTAAAGAAGTAGTAAAAAAGGCCAATCCGGGTACCGATGGGAACGACACCAATTATATTTTTCTCCGATTTGTTGGCGATTACCTCCCTCAAGGTTTAGTAGGATTGATCATTGCAATCATATTTCTAGCTTCATGGGGAAGCATAGCAGCTGCTTTGAATTCATTGGCCTCTTGTACAATGGTCGATTTCCACAAGAAGTTTGCAAAGAAGCAATTAACAGAAGAGCAAGAATACAAATGGAGCAAACTCTATACTATTGGCTGGGGATTGTTTTGTGTAATAGCCGCTCAGTTTGCTTACAATTTAGGCAATAGTTTAATTGAGGCGGTGAATGTGCTGGGCTCTTGGTTTTATGGCACTATTCTGGGAATTTTTGTTGTTGCATTTTATTTCAAATGGGTGAAAGGGAATGCCGTATTCTATGCTGCTCTGTTAGCCGAAATATTGGTAATAGCCGTCTATTTCTTGAAAATTGTTTCTTTCTTGTGGTTGAATGTAATTGGTGTTGTGGGAGTGATGTTGTTCAGTGTGCTTTTGCAACTATTCTTCAAATCTAAAAACTCTGCTCAATAAAAAAAGGCTGTTGATCATCAACAGCCTTTTTTTATTCTAATTTGATATTATTTACCTGCCAACGATTTGATTAAATCTGCATTCAACTTTACGTAATCAGGATTTTTTTGCTCTTCAGCTTTTGCCATTGAAGCTTTGGCCGTGGTAATAGCATCGGCTTTCTTACCAAGTTTTGCAAGGCATTTTGCTTTTTGGTAGCTAATCCAATAGGCATTGGGGTCTTTATCAGCAGCAATTGTAAACCACTCCAAAGCTTTATTGAGATCTTTGTTGTTTTCCAAGTAATAGGCTGCAGCAGCAAAATAAGGAGGGTTGTCTGATTTCATCGCCTCATCTATTTGAGCCATAACTTTTGAATCTACTTCAGTAGCTATCGGTAATGCAACCACTGTTTTATCCCACATCAACCAAAGTTCACAAGATGCAGCTTTAATATTGCCAACTTCAATTGTGAAGTTTTCAATGCTTTTAGGGAGGGCCATTGGTTTCACTTTTACACGAACCACATCCTCTTCTTGCTTGTACGCAGAAGGGCTGGTTACATTGGTTTGCTTGGTAATAATGAGTGTCCATTCAGTGGCACCCGGAATAGAAAGCAAACCGTATTTACCTGCTTTAATGGAAGTTCCGCCAATAGTTACATCATCGCCAAAGGTAAGAGTTGTAGCACCGTTTGCACCGGTTCTCCATACTTTTCCAAATGGAACCAGATCACCAAAAATAACACGGCCTTTTTTAGCCGGACGAGAATAGGATAGTTCAATGGAAGAAAGACCAAAGTCTTGTTTCATTGAAACTGTGGGAGAAGGAGCGGGAGTTTTTACTCCTTGAGCGTTTACAGTTGTGCATACCAATGCACCTGCAAGCAATACAAATAAGAGTCGTTTCATAGCAAAAAAAGAGTTTGCGCAAAGGTAGCGGCCTTTTATGAAAACTCCGATTGCTTGTTGATAAATTAACTTAGAAGGGGATAATGGCCATAACTCTGGCCTTTTTACTTTTTAGAAGGTGCCAAGATGGCCCCTCCTTGATCAAACGGATGGCTTCTTCGTCGAATTGATCATTGAGCGATTGCTCAATCCGAAAACTGGACAAGCCACCATCTTTATTTACCACAAAAGATACCACCACCGATAACTTGCCCTCAGGGTTATCTGTAATAATTTTTCGATTGTTGAGCACATATTCGTCAAAAGTGATCCACCCATCAGCGGGCTCAGCCTCCTGAATTAAGCCTTTGGGATAGTTTACCTTATTTTTCGTAATAACTGTAGTTTTAAACCCACTTACCACCAATGGTTGATTTGATGATTTCTTTTTCGAAAGTTCAGAACTTACATTGCTGAAGTTTTTAGCTGATGGAGCAGCGGCTCTGTTGTTTAAAACAATTCCATTTTGATCGGGCCTCAAGCTTGAAGTCAATCCTTGGTAGTTGGGATGTGTGATGCTAATAGGGGCATTGCTATCTGCCAAGTTATATCGGTAGCGACCGTTTATTTGGGGAAGTTTTTCATTGGTTTTCAAGTTTACCACAGTAACATCGTCTAGTATTTTCCCTTCCTCATTCTTTACAGTAAATTCCTTGTATTCCTCTTTTGCAGGCAATGATTTTGCAATTGGTGCTGCACCGGCTTCAGCGTTGGCAGGTGGTATACTCACTTGTACATCACTGATAGGGGCTGCAAGCGGAGCTTTCGAAGCTGATTCGCTCTTCGTTTCCCGCTCAGCTAAAGGAAATGTAGAATTTCCTTGTTGAATACTTGCGTTATTGTTACCGGTTACTGTTGCTGTAGTGTCGATTATTGAGTTTGATAACTTTTGCGTATCAAGCAACGCAGGTGCATTTACCGTAGGTTGCTCATTTTTTGCAATAACTGATTTTTCCTCAGCACCTGAATTTAAAAAATAAACACCCACTGCCAGTAGAACAATCGCTGCCGCTGCGAGCGCTTTCCAATTGAACGAGGAGGTCGACTTTGACAGGAGTTTTGAACGTAGTTCGGCGAGTGTAGCGGCAGTTTTTTTAGGACTTGATTTTACCGCTTCATAACCTTCCATCGCGTCTGCTAAGAAAGGATCGCTTAGTGCGGCTTTTTCCATTGCATGACGTTCTGCAGAACTCATGGCTCCATTCCAATATCGTTGGATATCGGATGCAGTATATTCTCTTTTATGGTGAAGTGAATCACTCATGGCTCTTGTTTATTGGTTGCTCAGCACCGGCGTTTTTCTCCATACAAATTTTCAAATTTCTTCTGCCATTCTGAATAAAACTTCTGATTTTATTCCATTCTATTCCGGTTTCTGCAGCAATATCATGATAACTTTTGTTTTCTAAATAGAACTTTGTTACAGTCAATTTCTGCTCTTCGGAGAGGGTTTCTAAACACCGCTCCATTTGGCTCAATTGCTGTTCTTTGGCTATTACCTCATCCAGATGCGAATCTTCTTCAAATTGCATACGTTCCCCATCAAATTCCGTGGTTTTTAGGTTGCGAGGCGTACGTAACTGCATGAGGCAGTGGTTTTTAGCAACTGTATGCAGCCAACTTTTAAAATTAGAGATTTCATGTTTTTTTACTTTTTCACCCAGTCCCTCAAATACCTGCATTACGGCATCTTTAGAAAGCTCCTCGTCTTTCAAATACTTCAAACAAACCCCGTACAATAGGTCCATATACCGATCAAACAAGGTAGCCAGTGTATTCAAATCGCCCGTTTTTTTGAACGATTGCACCAGTTCTTGATCGCTTTGTAGGTTGGTTGATATTTTTCTTAGAAATCCCAAAATGGCTGTTATACATACAAGATAGAAATTTTTTTGAATCGCTTTATGTAATTCTAGAAAATCAATCATCCTGTAAAAAAATGACGCTATGAAGTACAAAATGTTTTTGATTACCATGCTTGGTTTATTAGTAATGAACTTTGCGTGGGCAACCGAAGTAATTACAGGTTGTATAAAAGATGAGAAGGGTAAACCTATTCCAGGTGCTAGTATTACAGTTAAGAACTCAAAACGAGGAACAATGGCGGATGCCAATGGTTGCTTTTCTATTACAATTGATAATTCCAATCAAAAGTTGGTAGTCAATAGTGTTGGCTTTGAAATACAAGAGATCAGCATTAAGCCGGGTGTAACGAATTACTCAATTGTGTTGATTCAAAGTACAGAAAAACTTAGTGAAGTTGTAGTTACAGCATTAGGCATTCAGAAGAAAAGTAGAAATTTTACCCGTAGCTATGATTTACCCGGCTCAGTTCCCAGTGTTCAGGTTATTAGTGGCAATTACCAGCACTTCGAACCAACACTTGATCGCGAGGGATATGGCTATATCACTGAAAACCGATTCTTGAAAGTGACCGATAATCCACTTTCCACTTTTTCAATTGATGTAGATGCAGCTTCATATAGCAATATCCGCCGATGGATCAAGCAAAATCAATTGCCACCCGCTGGGGCCGTTCGTGTAGAAGAAATGATCAATTATTTCAAATACAATTACTCCAAACCCAACGGCGAACATCCTTTTAGTGTAAATACAGAAGTAGCCATTTGCCCTTGGAATACTGATCACCAATTGGTATTGGTAGGACTCCAAGGAAAGGAAATTCCGGTAGATAATTTGCCTGCATCAAACCTCGTCTTCCTTATTGATGTTTCCGGCTCAATGAGCGATGAAAATAAGCTTCCATTGGTTAAAGCGTCTCTAAAAATGCTTACCGAGCAATTACGCGAGCAAGACAAGGTTTCAATAGTAGTATATGCGGGTAACGCAGGTTTAGTGTTGACTCCAACTTCAGGGGCAAACAAAACTAAAATTATCGAATCGCTTGATCGATTAGAGGCCGGTGGTTCTACAGCAGGTGGACAAGGAATTCAATTGGCTTATCGCGTGGCTCAGGAGCAATTCATTAAAGGAGGAAACAATCGCGTGATTTTGTGTACCGATGGTGATTTCAATGTGGGTGCCTCTAGTGATGATGAATTGGTTCGCATGATCGAACAGAAACGAGAATCTGGGGTGTACCTCACTGTGTTAGGTTATGGAACCGGAAACTATCAGGATAGCAAAATGCAACAATTGGCCGATAAAGGAAATGGCAACCATGCTTATATTGATCAATTGAGTGAAGCGAAAAAAGTATTAGTGAATGAATTTGGTGGAACGCTTTTCACCATTGCGAAGGATGTAAAATTGCAGGTGGAGTTTAATCCCGCCGTAGTTCAAGGTTACCGCCTAATTGGCTATGAAAACAGACTTTTAAATAAGGAAGATTTCAATAACGATAAAAAAGATGCAGGCGAAATGGGCAGCGGCCATTCTGTTACAGCCATCTATGAAGTAATTCCTCAGGGTGTAAGCACCAATTTACTAGACAGTGTGGATGCCTTAAAATATCAAAAGAAAGTAAAACAAGTTAGAACTTCAGGAGAAGAAATGATGACGGTAAAAATCAGGTACAAAATTCCCGAATCTGATAAAAGCATCTTGTTTGATCAAGTAATTAAGCAATCAGATAAAACCATTCTTCAAGTATCAGAGAATCTACGTTGGGCGGCCGCTGTGGCTGAGTTTGGAATGTTGTTGAGAGGTTCTGAATTCGTTCAATCCGGCTCTTATGATCAAGTATTGGAATTGGCAAGAACCTCGAGCACTTTTGACAAAGAGGGCTATAAAAAGGAAATGATCAGTCTGGTGTACCTCGCTTCTTCCATGGCTTCGAATGATAAAAAGAGAGAAAGTAAATCACTCGCTTCACATTAATCAATCAACTAAAACTACTGTGTATGAAAGCAACCTATCAAGTAAGAATCGAAACGCCTTGCTCGGAAGACTGGAGTAAAATGACTCCGGTAGAGAAAGGCAGATATTGTGCCGCTTGCCAAAAAACGGTGGTGGACATGACTCAAATGTCGGATCGTGAAATTCAAGACTTCTTTATGCGAGCCGAAGGTGAGGTTTGTGCGCAATTGCACACCGAACAACAAAATCGAAATTTAATTGCCCATGAAGCTACCAAAAGCAAGGGGTGGCGCTATTTGTGGGGACTCTTGGTTGCCGGGTTGTTTTCATCACAGGAAGTTAAGGCGCAAGGAAAGGCAATCATCAAGCCTGCCATACAGCAGAATATTCCGGCAAAAGGAGTGCAAGTTGAAACCAACTTTTTTTGGGAATTCACCGTAAAGGATTCCAAAACTTTAGAAGCAATACCGAGGGCGAGTGTTCAAATAAGTAGTACGGGAAAGTACCAGTCAGCCGATGAAAATGGTATGGTAAGAATAGAGCTACAAACGAAAGATTCGATAGTGTTGAAGATCTCAGCAATAGGATATCCCGAAATGGAGTACAGTATATCGCCGTCTAACAATTCCCAAGTATTGTATTTAGAACGTAAGGCACAGGACTTGGCACCTGTTGTGGTTTTCGCAAATGACTTAAATAGGCTTAGTTGTAGGGTTGGTGGTTTGACGGTTTGTTATTCAACTTATCGGTACAACTTTATCAAAAAGCCGACCATCGATAGTCTTTCTCAATTCTTCGCGAAAAAGCCATTAAAAGTATACCCCAATCCTGTTTCGCCGGGGTCAAGTTTTCAATTGGAGGTCAACATTGCTCAATTGGGAGAAGCAGTAATCGAAATCATCGACAATCAAGGCAGAATTGTTCAACGTAAACAGATTGTAGTAGAGAACAAGAACAGCATTCTGTCAGTGCCCACCAATAGTGTCTGGGGGCAGGGTGTTTATTGGATTCGAATTACACATCATGCAACAAAGAAAAACTATACGACGAAATTAGTGCTGCAATCGTAAAAGGGGAGAAGAGATCGATGCATTTGAATTGCTTTTCCTACATTTAAATGCTGAAATCAAACTTCATGAATACGGTAAAATACTTCGAACTCAAACCTGATCAGTTTCTTCAACGAATCACTGAACTGCCTTTAGCGTATTTGCCCTTGGGTACATTAGAGTGGCATGGCACTCATTTACCACTGGGTTCAGACGCGTTGCAATCGGAAGCATTGTTTTTAGAGCTGGCACAGGAATGTGGGGGAGTGGTTTTACCGCCCCTTTTTTTAGGGCCTGATCGAAAAATGATAACTGATGATGGGCTTGAATTAATTGGAATGGACTATGCCGCTTCCACGAATCCGCAGCAACAACTTCCCGGTTCCGCTTATTGGATTTCAAATGAACAGTTTGAACAATTGTTGTATTCGATACTCTTACAATTAAAACGTGCCGGATTTAAAGCCGTAATGGCCGATGGGCACGGACCCTCACGTCGTCTTTGGGCGAATAAATGCGAGGCTTGGGAAAAGGAATTTGAACTAAAACTTTTCGGGATCAAAGACGAACAAAGACCAGTGTGGAATTTTATGAACGACCATGCAGCTCAAAACGAGACTTCCATCATGTTGCATTACTACCCAAATTTGGTTGATCTCAGTGTATATCCAAACAATGAGAACGCTACCGTATTGGGAGTAAATGGTGTGCATCCAAGTCTAGCAACTGCTGAATTGGGAAAATTGCTTTCAATAGGCGCAAAACAATACGCGAAAAACTGGATTAATAATTTGAAGTTTTAGCCGGCGGCTTTGGCACTCACTTGTGCTCCCCATTTTTTAATTTGGGCCGCAATTTCTTCTGGTTTAACAGGTTTGCTTACATAATCATCCATTCCTGCATTTAAGCAAATATCCCGATCGCCTTGCATGGCATTTGCGGTCATGGCAATAATGATGGGTTGCTGAATTTGTAAGGTTCTGATTTTTTGTGTTGCTTCCAATCCATCCATCTCAGGCATTTGAACGTCCATGAATATAAGATCGTAGGCTTTTGCTTGCATCATTTCAACTGCCTCTAAACCGTTATTGGCAATTTCAGGATCGTAGCCTTGCTTGGTTAGTACAATTAAGGCCAATTGCTGGTTGATGGGATTATCTTCTGCAATTAATATTTGTAGTGGGAATTGTTCACTAAGGCTAGCCAATGGAACGGTTTCAACTTCCGGCTCGATGACTTCAACATCTTTGTGGAAGAGCGCCACCAATTGCTGCTTAAGTAAATATTGTTTTACCGGTTTACTCAGAATGCTATCAAACAAATGCTGTATGCTCTTGTCCGATTCATTTCCAATGGAACTTAGCAACATTACAGGTATGTCGGGATAGTTCTTTTTAATTTGTTCTGCTAACATTACACCGTCCATTTTCGGCATGTGCATGTCGGTGATTACGATATCGGGTCGATAACCTGCTTCTAATATTTTCAATGCATCTTCGCCATGAGCCGCTTCCTTCGATTCCATATTCCATTGCTTCAGTTGGAATTGAAGAATAGTTCTATTAGTACTGTTGTCGTCAATTACCAATACCTTTTTGTGCTCTATGATAGTATGATCTAGAGCATTCGGCAAAGCTTTGCTTACACCTTCAGTAGTTAGAATACTAAATTGGAAGGTCGATCCTTTGCCAACCGTACTTCTCGCATTTATTTCTCCTCCCATCATTTGCACCAGCTTCTCACATATCACCAATCCTAATCCTGTTCCACCATATTTTCGGGTAGTGGAAGAGTCGACTTGTGAGAACGCTTTGAACAATCGATTCATCTTTTCTTCAGGAATACCAATGCCGGTATCCTTGACTTCAAAAAGGATCGCCAAATCTTTCGAGTCTCCTAATTTGGTAATATTTATAAATACTTCTCCCTTTTCAGTAAACTTTACAGCATTACCTACCAGGTTAATTAATATTTGTTTGATTCGTACTACATCACCAATTAAGAACTCCGGCACATCGGCATCTATGAAGTAAATCAAGTCGATACCCGATTGTGCAGCTTTAGTAGCAAATATATCCAGTACTTCTTCAATAGCCGTGCGAAGATGGAATTCCTTGTTCTCTAATTCCATTTTTCCTGATTCAATTTTCGAGAAGTCAAGGATATCATTGATGACTCCCAATAAGCTTTCTCCGCAACTCTGTATCGTGCTTGTATAACCTTGCTGTTCAGTACTCAATTTTGTTTGTGATAGTAAAGAACTCATTCCAATAATACCATTCAAAGGTGTCCGAATTTCATGGCTCATGGTGGCCAAGAAAATACTTTTAGCCTTATTAGCTTGCTCTGCCTCATGACGAGAGCGTTTTTCTTCTTCCATTGAAACGCCTAGCTGATAGGTCCGCTCTTGAACTTGCTGTGCCAACGTTTCCTTTTGGGTTTGAATGCTTTCGATACGCCATGCATATAATCCTAAACTGGCACCAATTACGGCACTCGCTATTAGTAGTTTGAACCACCATGTCAGCCAAAACGGAGGAACAATTTCAATGACTATTTTCTTCACATTTGTTGACCAGTTTCCATTGTTATTGGTTCCTTTGATTTCTAAAGTGTAAACTCCGGGATCTAGTTTGGTGTACGTAATTTTTCGCTCGGTTCCTATATAGTTCCAAACCTTATCGAAGCCACTTAGTTTATAGGCATATTGTTTATTATTGGTGGAGCTATAATCCAATGAAGCAAATTCAAATGAGATTACATTACTTTCATACGGAATTTTGAGGTGATCTACAGAGTTGATTGCTAGTTGTAAAGGGGTTTCATTTTTTGACGAACTAACCGGCACTTCTTTATTAAAGATTTCAAAGTTTGTCAATACAATTTGAGGCTCATAGTTGTAAAGACGCAGCAATTGAGGGTGAAAAGCGGTAAATCCGTTGATTCCTCCAAAAAAGATCGTGCCATCACTGGCCCTTAAAAAGGCACTTTCTTTGAACTCATCCGACTGAAGGCCATCTGATTTTCGATAGTTCTTGATGGTTCCTGTTTTCAGATCATATCTTGAAATGCCTTTGTTAGTGCTTATCCACAAGAAATTCTTTTCATCTTCAATTATTCCATAGGTAACGTTGTTGGGCAGTCCATCTTTTGTTGAGTAGGCTTTGAACTCCTTTGTTTTCGTATTAAAATAGTTCAAGCCATTTAAGGTTGTTACCCAAAGATTTCCCAGTGAATCCAGTAGTAGTGAATTCACCGAATTGTCACTTATGCTGTTCTTCTTTTCAGTGTGCTCGTATTTTGTAAAGACCTCTGTTTTTTTATCAAAGTAATTTATACCCCCTCCATCTGTACCAATCCAAAAATTGCCATTTTCATCTTCAACTATTGCATGAATAATTAATGTTCCGATACTGTTTGGGTTTGTTTTATCGGGCCTGTAATGTTTAAAAGTTTTTGCTTTAGCATCATATTTATCCAATCCTTCTCCATGGGTGCCGATCCAAATATTGTGTTCTTTGTCTTCGAAAATCGTCCAAACATAATTTCCTCCAACAGATTTTGTATTAGAGGGATCGTTCTTAAAATAATTGAACTTCTTTGTTCTTGGGTCGTAAACAGTAATACCATCACCCCAGGTTCCAAACCAAACCTTGCCTTCATGGTCTTCCATAATACATAGAACATAGTTTCCTGAAATGCCACTGTTAGGCCGTTTGGGGTCGTATTTAAAATGGGTGAAATTCCCTGTTTTGGGATTAAATAGATCCGCACCACCTCCATCAGTTCCAATCCAAATATTCTTGTTTCGGTCTTCTTCAAAGCATAACACCGTGTTGTGTGTGAGACTGTTTTCAGATAGACTATGTTTGTAGTGTACAAAATTGCTATAACTCTTGTTATAGAAATTTACTCCTCCTGAGAATGTGCCCACCCACATATTCCCTTTCCGGTCGCAGTAAGTAGTGTAAATCGAATTATTACTGAGGCTGGTCTCGTTTATTTCATCGTATATATAATTGACGAACTTTCCGGTGTTGTGGTTATAGATACTCAATCCGCCATTTTCTGTACCAAACCACATGTACCCATTGGAGTCTTGTCCAATAGAATAAATTGAAGTAGCGATAATTGTATTTATAGGAGGCTTGTAATCATACTTCACGAAATCGTTCAATTCTTCGTTAAAACGATTGATGGCACTTTTGTCCATTCCAACCCAGATGTTTCCCTTTTTGTCTTGAAATAAAGAGAAAATATTGTTTGAAGAAATTGATTTTTTGTCAGCAGCAGAGTGAGTATATAATTTAAATTGACCGGAATTAATGTCATAGCAACCAAGACCTTCTCCAAAAATACTCATCCAAATTCTATTCTTGTTATCGCACATGATCGTCTGGATATACCGATTCTTTGCCGGATAGAGATTTTTGATTGGATTAAAATTGCTGAATTTATTTTGCTTTTGGTCGAAGATGCAAATTCCTGCATCTTCAGTACCAATCCAAATCCTATTGGAAGAGTCAACAGCTAAACTAATGATTCGATTGCTGGTGAGATCATTCTGGCCGGTACCTGCATGGTATTGTTCGAAGTCTTCTTTGTACTTATTGAATTTACTAAGCCCATTACTTGCGGTAGCTACCCAGATATTTCCGAGCTTATCTTCAACAATTGAATTAATAAAATTACCATTGATTGATTTGGGGTCAGAGGGTTCATTGCGAAATACTTTAAAGTTGTACCCATCAAATCGATTTAAACCATCTCGAGTGCCTAGCCAAATAAATCCTTGCTGATCTTGTAATACACAGATAACATTGTTATGCGAAAGTCCATCATTATTTGTAAAATGTTCGAAACGTAAATGTCCTGTTTGGCTCTTTGCTGAAAGGGCAAATAAGCTGCTAATTAAACCTAGGATTGTTATCTCGCCAAGATAGGATGCATGAGACTTCAATCTGGAAATAACTATTCCAATTATTGTTAGGATTGTCGACGGTGACAGGTTGAAAACCATGGGCTAAGAATGATATACAAATCTTTACTATATATGCAAACGTAGTACCGTTCTCTTTATTCTGCCCTACAAATAAACACTTAGGTATAGATAAAATATTTTTAGCGGGTAAAAGCGGGATGAAAATGCTCCAGTGTTCGTCTTAAAAATTCGCGATCCAAATGCGTATAAATTTCAGTGGTTGTTATACTAGCATGCCCAAGCATTTCTTGTACCGCCCTTAAATCAGCACCACCCTCAACCAAATGGGTGGCAAATGAATGTCGAAAACTGTGCGGAGAAACAGTTTTCTTAATGCCGGCTTTTTTAACCAGGTCTTTAATGATTAGGAACACCATTACTCTGCTTAAACTGGCGCCTTTGTTGTTCAAAAAAACAGTGTCTGCAAATCCTGGCTTAGGCTCTACATGGGCCCGAACGAATTGTTTATAATACTGAATTTCTTTTATCGCATGTTTCCCAATGGGAACCAAACGCTCTTTGTCGCCCTTTCCTATTACCCGAATAAATCCAACGTCCAAGAATAAATGCGATAATTTCAACTGTACCAGCTCACTTACCCTTAATCCGCAACTATACAAAGTTTCCAGCATAGCACTATTGCGATGCCCTTCCGGTTTGCTTTTATCGATTTGAGATAAAATAGATTCTATTTCTTCTGTACTTAGTACATCCGGCAAACTCCTTTTTAGTTTTGGTGCTTCAAGTAGGGTAGTGGGATCTTCTTGAGAAATCTGCTCTATCAAACAGAATTTATAAAAAGAACGAATACCCGAAATAATGCGGGCTTGCGAGGTATCGGTCATACCTAACTCTGAGATCCATTTTATAAACTGCTGCAGGTCTTTTAAATTAATTTGAGCGGGAGATTTTTCAATCTTTTCAACACTGAGAAATTGTGTGAGTTTGTCTATATCGCGCAAGTAGGCCTCAACCGAATGATCGGACAAGGATTTCTCTAATCGAAGCCAAGCCTTATAGCCTTTCTTGTGAATATCCCACATAGGTCAGTTTTTTTTCAATTGGTAGGGGTTTCTTGCTATTTTTCGGCATATTTGCAGTCCAAAACTAACGCAATTCTTCCTCACATGAACAAAACCGTGAATCTTCGCTCGTTTAAACAGAAAGTCCGTCACAATAAATCTGTATTCAAACGTTTTTTGACCAAATTAGAGAAAAATACCCCTCGTGGTCTAGATGCCATTGCTGAAAAAACGAGTGCTGAAGTATGGGAAGAAGTTGATTGTTTAAGCTGTGCCAATTGTTGCAAAACAATGTCACCCACGTATACTACCAAGGATGTTAAACGAATTTCCGAGCATTTGAAAATGACGCCGAAAGCCTTTCGTGATAAATGGCTTCGAAAAGACAGCACCGGCGACTGGATGAACAAAACGGAGCCTTGCCAATTCTTGAATCTGGAGAATAATTATTGCTCGATCTATGAAGTAAGACCCGCAGATTGTGCCGGATTTCCACATCATACCAAGAAAAGAATGAAACAATACATACATGTTCACCAACAGAACATTGAGTATTGTCCGGCCACTTACAAATTGGTCGAGAAAATGAAAGACCTTTTTTCTCAAAAAAAGTAAATGTCTTCTATTAAAAAGAAGACCGGGTCTTGAATGTTTTGGAGATTGATGGCGAGAATATCGATTTGAATTCTCTTGTATTCCGGATGTAGTTCGCTATACCGAGATGCTGCTTTCATCAGAGATTTGATTTTCTTTTTGGAAACGGCTTCTTCCGGAAGTCCGTATTTATCGCCTTTTCTTGTTTTTACTTCTATCAGATGAAGTTTTCCTTGCCTTTCTGCAATAATATCAATTTCATACGGATGCCAACGCCAGTTGGTGGTAACAATGGAGTAACCCTCATTCCTCAACCATTTCGTTGCCAGCATTTCACCTAATTTCCCTGTTTCTTGATTGCAAAACATAACAAGTTTGTAACATTGTAGTTTAATAAGAAAGATCACTCAAAGTAATTTCAAAATGTTCAAACTATCGGGCGTTGTACAACATTATAACTGGGGAGGATCAAGCTTTATCCCAAGTTTAATTGGATTCCAGAATATAGAAGGGCAACCTTGTGCAGAGTATTGGATGGGGGCTCATACAAAAGCTCCTTCAATTGTTGTCAAAGACAATAACGCTGCTACAACGCTCGATAAATGGATAGAGGAAGCACCAAGCCTGGTTTTGGGCGAAAGCGTGTACAAACAGTTTGGAGGCTTACCGTATTTGTTGAAGGTATTGGATGTGAAAGACATGTTGTCGATACAGGTACACCCTTCTAAATCTGCTGCCAAACTCGGATTTGAGGCGGAAGAGTGCGCCGGCATTCCCATTGAGGCCCCTTATAGAAACTACAAAGACAAGAACCACAAACCGGAGTTAATGTTTGCTTTGAGTGAATTTTGGCTACTCCATGGGTTCAAATCCATTCAAAAGATCAACAAATCAATAGCTAACAATAGCGAGTTATCTTCCCTTCAACCATATTTAGAAAATGGCGGATTCAAAGCAGTGTATGAATACATCATGCAACTGCCCCAATCTGAGGTAAATAGCATTCTTAAACCCCTAATAGATCGTATCCTACCACTTTATGAACAGGGGCAATTGACTAAAGATCAAGAAGCTTTCTGGGCTGCTCGAGCCTTTAAAACCTTTTGTACCCCTAATTGGTATGATCGCGGACTGTTTTCAATATATCTTTTCAATATTGTTCATTTGAATCCAGGTGAAGCTATTTTTCAGGGACAAGGTATGTTGCATGCATATTTAGAAGGCCAGAACATAGAATTGATGGCCAATTCCGACAATGTATTGCGAGGTGGCCTTACCAATAAACACATCGATGTTGAAGAGCTACTTAAACATGTTGTTTTCGACGAAACCCTGCCAAGAGTGTTGTCCACTCACAAAGATGTACAATCGGGAGAAACTGTGTATGAAACCCCTGCCGAAGATTTCGAACTGAGGTCTCTTTCACTTGAGTTGGGCGAACAAGCTAATGTGATTTCCAATACGGTTGAAATTTGGATCATTATCAAGGGCTTAGTTGAACTGGAAGGGTTAACCGGAAGCGATCATTTAAACAAGGGGCAATGCTTTTTAACTGCTGCAAATGAAGGCATTACCATTAGGGCAAAACAGCCTTCTCTGCTGTTTAAAGCAACGGTCCCTTACTCACAGCCCGTGAATAAATAATACCGCAACACTGCTCATACCAGCCCGATTTACACTATTTTTGAGCTTTACAATTCGGTTAATTTATGAAATTACAGAAGTCGATCATCGGTTCATTGGTTATTGCCATTGTGGTAGCAGCATTGTATCGAATCATTCCCGGCCGCCCCTTCGGATTTGCTCCACAAATTGGTTTGGCCTTGTTTGGTGGTGTTTTGATCAAGGATAAAAAATGGGCTTTTGCATTACCCATCTTTTCAATGATTATTTCAGATGCCATTTATCAAGCGCTTTATTTGAATGGATTGACATCGATAAGAGGTTTTTACAGCGGGCAATGGTTAAATTACCTGGAAATTGCCAGTGTGGTTGTTGTAGGCTTCTTTATGCGTAAAGTAAGCTTGGGAAGTTTTACAGCATTTTCATTTATTGCACCTACTTGGTTCTTCTTAATTTCAAATTTCACTGTTTGGGCAGGGAGTGAGGGAACGATTATCCCTAAAACAATGTCGGGTTTGATGGCTACTTATACCTTGGGCTTACCTTTTTATTATGCAAGCGTTGCATCAACTTTTGTTTTTGGAGCCCTCTTTTTTGGTTCTTGGTATTACATGAATAACAAGAGCTGGGAAGTATCAAAAGCGTAATGATTGTTTCATACTCTTTATAAAGAAAGCCATCAGATATGATGGCTTTTCTGTTTTTATAGTCTCTTGTTTTTTTAGATTAGTGAGGATTTTCTTCTTCGAATACTTCATCTATTTCTAAGTGAGAGCCATCAGCTGCTTCTGTAGCCAATTCATCACATCTATTGTTATGAGGATTGTCGGCATGACCTTTCACCCAAACAAAACGAACAGTGTGCTTTTGTGCCAGTTCATGGTATTTCAACCATAGATCTTTGTTCTTCTTTCCGCCTTTGAAGTTGTTGGCAATCCAATTGCGCAGCCATCCTTCCTGAACGGCTTTTACTACATATTGGCTGTCGGAATAAACTACAATTCTTAAACCTTCTTTATTCAAAGCTTCAAGACCGGCAATCACTGCCATTAATTCCATTCGATTATTGGTGGTTCTTCGGAAACCTTTTGAAAGTTCTTTTCGTTTACTTCCCCAAAATAAGATGGTTCCATACCCTCCGGGGCCCGGGTTGCCTCTCGACGAACCATCGGTATACATCACTAGTTCTTGTGTACTCACTGGCGCTTTATTGATAAGTGTATCGTTGAATAATGGTGCATTTTGGGTTTAAATACAAGCGGTCAATCGGTATAATTTCCATGTTAGCAAAGGCTTTTTCGGGAACATGAAAGTATTGTTTTATTATCTTGAATTTCGACTTATCTGTAAGCCGCTGTATCTCGATTTTTAATTTATGTTGCGTGGCAAGATCCAACCCTTTTGTAATCATTTCAGAGCAGTACATGGCTGAATCTGTTTTCAAGTTAAATGCCATATCAAATTTTACTTTCTTTTGATATTGCTGCTCTAGATAGTTGATAAATTCTTGCGTTTCTTTTTCTCTTAATTCATAACGGGCGAGCGCAAAGCCATTGTTGTGGGCTTTATTCAGGAAGGTATCAATCAGCTCTTTTCGCACTTTGTCTTTTACTAGAAAATAGTCCGGTTCAATATGATACACCAACCATTGGTTGTTTTCAAAATGAGCGATGCCTCCATGAGAATAAGATTTGTCTTCTTTCGACATGTCTTTGATCTGCTCACTCGAGTAATCCGTACCCGAACGGAGTATAAGATCGCCTTCTTTTAGTTTTGACTTAATATCGGCGAGAACCGAATCGTTCGCTTCAGTAATAGCATGAATATCTGCAATCAGTGAAACATCTTCTGTTTTTGTTTTTTCTGTAGAGTCGGAACAAGCCGAAAATAGGCTTGCACATACCACGAGTATAGCGAGAACTTGCTTCATGAATGTAAAAATAAAAAAATCGGCCGGTAAAGGCCGATTTCCACAATTAAGAACAATATTTCTTATTTACTAACGAACTCAAGTTTATCGATACCAATCATATCACTGTTGGCTCCACTAGGTCCACCTTCAGTTACAAAATAACGGAAACCGAAACGGGCTTTCACCGTTCCTGTTACGCCTGATACGGTAATAGTGTACTTTGTCCATGATACAGGGTAATCTACCAGATTTAAGTTTGGATTGATATCCAATAGAAGTGTTGTGAAATCTCCCACTTCATTGGGGCCTGAACCAACATTGGTACTAGTAGTGGTGTAATTGGCTCTAACTTGCAAACGGTCGGCATAATCGCCATTACAACGCGTATAGAAGCTCAATACATCTCCATTTTTTACAATAATTTCTTTTGTAATGATCCATGCGCTTAAAGTAGCAACATCCGATCCGCAGTTCAAATCTACGCTCGCAAATTCATTTTGATTGTATACAGCTGAATAGGCGGGAAATCCAACAATATCATTACCTAACTTACCTCCTAACTCATATTTGCCCTGGCGCCATGACATAGGGCCTGAAGGAGCACTGTTGTTTACAATTACCCAACCTTTTGCAGATAAATTGCCAACTGTATCGAATTCTTCAACAAAAGAATTGGACACCACCGGTGGAGCAGGTAATTTCTCATCTGTTTTTGCGTCCTTCTCACAAGCCACTATCAATACCATTGCTAGCGACAAACCAGTGAGTGAAAGAAACAGTTTCTTTGTCATATAATCAGTTAGTTTAAGTTAGGTTGAATTATTTTTTGCTGATATAGCTTACTTGGTCTATTCCAATAGCGCTACCATTACCGTTCGAACCGGCATCCAACGTATAGTATCTGAATGCAAATCGTCCTTTGGTAGGGCCATTCAAGCCGCCAATAGTTACTTCAAATCTTGTCCAACGTGATGGATATGCCAAAGGATCAAATAAACTAGGTAAGCTATGCGATTCTTTATAGGTCCAGAATTTATTGGCGTTGTCGTACACGGGTGGATTGATCGACAATGCTAAACTGAAATCACCTCTATCTGTTGAAATGTTGTAGGAGGCTGATTTTGGATCATAGGCCGTCCCTACATTGGTTCCGGTATTTTTTGTGTTGATGCAAACTTCTAAGTTGTTGCCGTAATCAGTTGAGTCACCGGAAACTGAAAAGTTTTGTAGTAATTGAGTTCTTGTATAGAATACAATCTTATCACCGTTTTGCATTGTAACTACTGGAGATATCAGCCAATTTGAAATCACATCATCAGTTCCTGATGTGGAAGTATAATCAGCACCGATAAAGCCCGGATAAGTACCCTTGGAAGAATAAGGTGCAAAAATTGGAAGTAAGCCTCCACCTTGTGCCCATATGCCGGAACCTTTGGGATTACTGTTGTTGATGGGAACCCAACCACGTTTGAATGATTGCGCCACTGTGTCAAATTCTTCCGTAAACGATTGATCGGGAACAGGAGGGGGGATCAAAGATGCAGGATCATCCTTAACGCAGGAAACAAACGATACTCCCACTACCACTAATGACAATACTATCTTGCCCAGAGTAGATTTTCTCATAATGCGCTGGTTAGTTTGGTAATTAAGTACGGTGAAAATACTGATTTTTCATATACATACCAAACTAAACAGCACTCCGGTTCAAATCTACCTAGACCCCTTTTTTTGCGTCTTTATTGTGTGTTAAACTTGAAATACTCCGGTTTTAAATGGTTGAATTTCAGGATTTTGGTTAGCGGCTGTAATTCCTTGAGAAATGATTCCGCGAGTATCTCTTGGGTCTATAATTCCGTCCGTCCACAGCCGAGCCGCGGCGTAATATGGACTTGTTTGTGTATCGTATTTTTGTTTAATAGTTGCAAGCATTGAAGCTTCTTCTTCAGCGCTCAAAGTTTTACCAACAGCTTTCTGCGAGGCCACTTGAATTTGAAGCAAGGTTTTCGCTGCTTGATCTCCTCCCATTACAGCAATTTTCGAAGTTGGCCAAGCAAAAATCAATCGGGGATCGTATGCTTTTCCACACATGGCATAATTTCCTGCTCCAAATGAATTTCCGATTATAAAAGTAAACTTCGGAACAACGGAATTGGCTACAGCATTCACCAATTTCGCACCATCTTTGATAATTCCTGAATGTTCACTTCGGCTTCCCACCATAAATCCGGTAACATCTTGTAAGAATACAAGCGGAATTTTTTTCTGATTGCAATTCATTATGAAACGCGCTGCTTTGTCGGCACTGTCATTATAAATAACACCGCCCATTTGCATTTCACCTTTCTTACTTTTTACCATTTTTCTTTGATTCGCGACTATTCCAACAGCCCAGCCATCAATTCTCGCATATCCGCAAACGATGGTTTTACCAAATTCATCTTTATAGGGTTGGAAACTACCTCCGTCTACAATACAGTCAATAATATCTTTTATATCATAGGGCTTTCCTTCACTCGGAAACAGTCCCAGAACATCGTCTGGCGGCTTTGAAGGAGCTACTGCTTTGATTCGATCAAATCCTGCTTTGGGAGCGTCTCCTAACAAACTCATTAGCTTTTTTACGTGATCCAAACAGGCTTGTTCGCTGTCAAATTTATAGTCGGCGATCCCGCTAATAGCGGTGTGAGTTTCAGCTCCTCCCAGTGTTTCAATGTCGATGTCTTCTCCAATAGCAGCTTTTACTAAATAAGGGCCTGCCAGAAATATCGAGCCGGCATTCGATACCATCAAGGTTTCATCACTCATAATTGGCAAATACGCGCCTCCGGCAACGCATGCTCCCATAACTGCAGAAATTTGAGTGATGCCCATGGCACTCATTCGGGCATTGTTTCTGAAGATCCTTCCGAAATGCTCCTTGTCGGGAAATATCTCATCTTGCATCGGTAAGAAAACTCCGGCACTGTCTACCAAGTAAATAACAGGCAAATGATTCTCCATTGCTATTTCTTGCAAGCGTAAATTCTTCTTGCCCGTAATGGGAAACCAAGCTCCGGCTTTTACTGTTTGATCATTCGCTATAATCATACACTGTTTTCCTGCCACATATCCGATGCCTCCAACAGTACCACCCGCTGGGCAACCTCCTTGTTCAGCATACATTTCGTATCCGGTAAAAGCACCTATTTCAATAAATGGGGAATTCGGATCGCGCAAATATTCGATGCGCTCGCGAGCCGTAAGTTTGTTTTTTTCGTGCTGTTTTTCGATCGATTTCTTACCGCCGCCTTCTTTGATCTTTTCAAGGCGTTGCTTCATTTGACTTATAGCCAAACGCATTGCATCTTCGTTCTTATTAAATTCAAGGTTCATACAAGCAAGCAATTATAGTACAATTATAAGCCGATTTGGCCTTATTTTTATATCCATGTTTAAACGAATGAATGTTTGGATTGTTTTAATAGCACTGATAGTGTTAATAAAGTGCTGGGCTTTAAATCCGGTTTTTGTTGAAACTACCTATTCGCAATCCTTTTACCCAATTATTAGCAACTTACTTCGAATTCTAACAGGTTGGATTCCTTTTAGTTTGGGTGATTTGTTATACGCCCTGGCTGTTATTCTATTGGCAAGAGTGCTCGTTAAATGGTTTTCGCGTCTTAAACAACAAAAAAGCAACCGAGACTTTTGGAAAGAAACCGGTGCCGGTGTTTTGAAATGCGGACTGGTTATATACATTGTTTTTAATGTGTTTTGGGGGCTGAACTATAATAGAGCCGGGGTGGCATTTCAGTTTCAATTGAAAGATACGGCGATATCAAAAAAAGATCTTTCTTCCCTTATGTATTGGTTACGTGATAAGGTAAATGAAACAGAAGCGGCGGCACACGCTAATAGAAATCAACTGAAGAATATGGACTACATTTATTCAGGTGCCATCGAAGCTTATAGCGTAATAAAAATCAAACATCCCTTTTTGGAATACAAACACCCAAGTGTGAAGTCCTCATTGTTTGGTGTGATGGGAAATTATTTCGGATATACCGGTTACTACAATCCATTCACAGGAGAAGCTCAAGTGAATACGAAAGTACCCTCATTTGTACTGCCGTTTACAACTTGTCATGAAATAGGCCATCAATTAGGCTATGCAAAAGAAAATGAAGCTAACTTTTCAGGCTTTTTGGCGGCCGCATCCAGCAAAGATCCTTTGTTCAACTATTCCGTTTATCTGGATTTATATATGTACGGACGGCCTTATTTGTATCGATCAGATAGCATTCAATTGAAAAAAATTGATAGTAGTTTAAGCCCGGCAGTAAAAGATGATTTTAAGGAGCTTCAACAATTCTATAAGAAGTACGAGAATCCGGTGGAAAAGGTAATTGACTTTTGGTACGGCCAATTCTTAAAAGCAAATCAACAGCCAGATGGTAAAATCACCTACAGTAGGGTCATTCTATGGCTGCAAGAATACGAACGGAAATACAAGCATTAAAACTGGTTCTTCCACATCATACTTTCTACCGGTTTACTGGCTTGCCCGCTGTATTTAGCGTTTTTCTTCTCGTTGTATTTTACTTCAATTTCGCCTTCTACCGGGAAATAAATTAACTGTCCAATAGGCATTCCTTTGTAAACGCGAACGGGTTGTTTTACAGAAATTTCGAGTGTCCAATACCCGCAGAAGCCTACATCTCCTTTTCCTGCAGTAGCATGTATATCAATTCCTAATCTGCCGGTAGACGACTTACCTTCCAGAAAAGGCACATGTGCGTGGGTTTCTGTATATTCTAATGTTGCACCTAAATAAAACACGTGCGGGTACAGTACAAAACCATCGTCCGGAATTTCGAAGTATTCAATTTCGTTGTGCTTCTTAGCATCCAAGATGTGGTTGCGATAGGTGGCTAGCCATTGCCCCAAATGAACGTCGTACGAATTACTGCCAAGGCAAGATCGATTGTATGGGTCTAGTTTAATCGTACCTTTTTCTATCTCTTCTAAAATTCTTTTATCTGATAAAATCATAACTTACTCCCTAATTTTGATGGTGCAGCGTGCCTTGGCAAAATAAACCTGATTTTTCGAAAGATGCCCCTATTTTATCAACATAATATCGACCAGCATACTCATTTAGCCATTTGGAGAATTGAAGAAAATGCTGAGTTTTTTCTAGCGAAAGTACCGCTTAAGAAAGAAGTAAAACATCCTTACAAGATGTTACAGCACCTCGCAGGTCGATTTGTTTTGACCCAGCTTTTTGATGACTTTCCTTTGGAAGAAATTGAAATTGCAGATACCCGCAAACCATTTTTACCGGATGAGAAATACCATTTTTCAATTTCACATTGTGGCAATTATGCAGCGGCAATTGCTAGTAGTACAAAGCGGGTAGGAGTAGATGTTGAGTTCATTTCGCCTCGTCTAGAATCCATTGCTCACAAATTTCTTCATGCAAGTGAAGCGGCTTATATGGAGAATTGGCGTTACTTAGAAGAAATGCATTTGCAATTGACTACAGTAATGTGGAGCGCAAAAGAAGCGGTTTATAAGTGGTATGGCAAAGGAGGCGTCGACTTCAAAGAGCACATGCAACTAAACGGTATACCGATTTATAAAAACGATGATTTTATCGACCTTCCTTTTCATTTTTTAAAAGAAAAACCCCGGCAACTAGAAGTGCAGGGGCGTATTTTTGATCCATTGGTTCTTAGTTGGGTGGTATCGGAACCTTGAGCCTAATCTAACATCAATTCATCGGTGCCATCACCCAAGAGGTTTAAATTGATCGAATCTTGACCGGCTATACCTTCTACACTTCCTTTTATGTGTGCAGCATTGAGCAATACTTTTTCCAGTTGTTTCTCCCGTGCTTTCCACAACTTTTCCATGGCATCGCGTTCTTTTTGAATGGACAATTTCATTGACATGAACCCCTCCCTAATAGCTTTCCATTGCTCACTAAATTCATTACTTGTTAAATAATTGTAGAGCATGTGCATTTTATCGCCCTTGTTTTCTTCATTCTTTGTTGCATTGTAAATGCGAATGATGCCATCGCGTAGCAAATGAGTGACACCGGATACCTCATCAAAACTACAAATCCACACGCCATCTTTTTCTCCAAACTGTTTCATGTCTTTAGGCATAGCTTGGGTTACAATCACTGCAACATCGGCATTTAAACTTCTTTTATCGGCTTTTAGTTTTTCAATCCACTCCATAGAGAAATCTTTGGTACGTTTACTTTCATAGATAATTGTACCGCAATTTTGACCGGTATTGTTACGAACGGTCTGAATACAATCGGCTCCACGAATGCCTTTCCCAACTTCACTGATAGCGTCAAAAGGAAAGTTCGATCGTAACAATTCTTCCAAAGCCAATTCCTGAATTTCGCCTTGCAATTGCATAGAGCCCTGCTCTGCTTTACGTCTCATCTCATCTGCCAACTTCTTCTGATCTTCTAATTGCTTTTCCAATTCGCGCATCCGCATTTGGTATTCCAATTCTTTATTGGCCGTTTTCTGTTCTTCCAGCTTTCGAATATCATCACTCAACTTCGAACGTTCTTCTTGCAACCTTTTCTGAACTGATAGCTCTAATTCCGCTTCTTTGTTCTTCAATTGCTGTTCCTTCTGTAGAAACTCCACTTCTTTCATACGCGCCTCTTTCAAACGGGCTTCGTTCTCTTTATTGGTGGTTTCCAATAAGCGAAGTTTGTTATCATAGTCGGCTGAAAGCGATTTTCGGAGTTGTTGTTCTATTTCAAGCTGCGTTTTTCGTTTTTCATCCTGCAATTGCAGATCCATTTCCTGCTGTTTCTTCTTTTGCCACTCAACCATTTTCACACGCAATTCTTTCTCTACCTCCTCACGAATGATTTCATTGGGCTCAAATGTGGTGTGACAATTTGGACATGTTATAGATGCTGACATCCGGTATTTTTTTACAAGATTACGAAATCACATCGGACCTTCCTGTTTCCAACCCCAAAATTTTTAGTAAAATTTTCCCCGATTCTATTGAATTAGCTGGAACGAAGCCTGCCACTTTCAGATTACTAATAATTGTAATTATAAAACCGCCAGAAAAAAGGGTTAACGCCCCAATCAGTTAAAAACAAACTAATAATGATGACAGCCGTCTGTAAAAAAAACTTGCAGATTCTGAGATTAATTCAGGAAATTACAGAGCATCCATTCTTAATCAACTAACTAATTATTGCTATGCAACAAAGTAGAAGAAACTTCCTCAAAAACGGCTCTGTTTTATTAGCAGGCGCCGGTGTAATGAGGTCCGGTTTATTTGAGTTCAATAAGAACGAAAAGCTAACCGGGGTCCAACTGTATTCTGTTCGAAACGAAATGATGAAAGACCCTCTTGGAACCCTGAAGCAATTAGCTGCTATGGGTTACAAACATGTTGAACATGCTAATTACATCAATCGAAAATTCTACGGATACACAGCAAAAGAGTTTAAGAAAATTTTAGACGATTTAGGTATGACTATGCCCAGTGGCCACACTGTAATGGGCAAAGGGCACTGGGATGCAGAGAAGAAAGAGTTCACCGATGCCTGGAAATACACTGTTGAAGATGCCGCTATCGTGGGGCAGAAATTTGTAATTAGCCCATGGCTCGATGAAAGCCTCCGCAAAACTTATGACGGTATTTTGTCATATATGGAAGTGTTCAATAAAAGTGGTGAGCTCTGTAAAGCTTCAGGAATGAAGTTCGGATACCATAACCACGATTTTGAATTCAGTCAACAGCTCAATGGACAATCAGTTTACGATATCATTTTGAAAAATACTGATCCTTCTCTGGTAATGCAACAGTTGGACATTGGTAACCTGTACAATGGCGGCGCAAAAGCCATTGATATCGTTAAAAAATGGCCCGGACGTTTTGAATCAATGCACGTGAAAGATGAAATTCTTGCAAAAGAAGGACATGAAAAATACGAAAGCACTATTTTGGGTAAAGGTATTGTTAGCGTAAAAGAAGTTATTGATTTAGGAAAGAAGTCTGGCGGTACCATTCACTTCATCATAGAGCAAGAGAGCTATCAAGGTAGAAGCCCACTCGATGATGTAAAAGAAGATTTGGCTATTATGAAAAAATGGGGCTACTAATAAGTCTGCTCCTCAGACTATAAAATACAAAAGGCGCCATCGGCGCCTTTTGTATTTTAATTCTTAATTCTTAACTCTTAATTGTCTTCTCACTTCGTAAATCCCCAATCCAACACCCTTCTGAAATATTTTTTGTCCTCTATTACCCATGTCACTTCATAACTTCCCTCTTCATTTTTACTGAGCATATAAATATACATCCGTTTGCCATCGGGTGAGAAATAAACACCATTACTTGTGCGCTCAGTGCCGGCTTTATCTTTATAAGTGAAGTTTAAATTATACAAGTCAAAGTAGGCGATTTTGGGAATTTCAATGGTGTCTTTACCCCAAATTACTTTTACAGATTCAATAGCCGTGATAGGCATTTGACCGAAACTTCCATAAAAGGGTTTCCCATCTATTTTCACAACATGCTCACCAACTTTTTGAATTTTCTTTCCTGTTGCACTAAATGGCACAGTAGTTACTGTTACTGTAATATCATCTTGCTTAAAATTCATCATATGGCGGGTGTAAGCAAAAGGAGAAATTTTCTTCAAAGGTGTTTTGCCGATGCTTTCATCCAAGCCACCAATGGTGAAACTGGCGAGATCTGCCTTGATGTATTTTTCTGAAACTTTGGCAAAGCTTTCTTTTTTATTGCGGTAGTCGGGAAAATCGGGCACATCTTGCGCGTTTGAAACCAAAACACTACTAATTAATACGAAAAAAAGAAGGGATCTCATTGGACTCGTTTTTTATAAGATGGTGAAATAGCCGTCGGCGTTGGCTTTCGTTGAACAAAATAAAGGATTCAAAGGGAATCCGCAAATAAACGTGTGTTAGTATTTTGCAAATTGGAAGACAATAATCCTAAGAAGTACCAAAGATTGCATCCATTTTCAGGTTTTCAGGGGTAAATTTGTGCCTCATTAGCTTTCAAGATCATGCAACAACATTTGGCCAAATTGGCTCAGCGACTAGAGGGGAAATTGTATACGGATAAAACCATGAGAACACTCTATGCAACCGACGCGTCTGCATATCGAGAAATGCCCTTAGCCGTTGCCATTCCTGCCTCAGAAAATGACTTGAAAGAGCTGATCGCTTTTGCACGCACACATCAAACTTCCTTGATTCCAAGAACGGCAGGAACCTCTCTCGCCGGCCAAGTAGTAGGCAATGGTATAATTGTAGATGTGTCAAAAAATTTTACTTCCATTTTAGAATTGAACAAAGAAGAAGGTTGGGTTCGTGTACAGCCGGGGGTGATACGTGATGAATTGAACCTTTTTTTAAAGCCTCATGGACTTTATTTCGGGCCGGAAACTTCTACTGCCAACCGAGCCATGATAGGGGGTATGGTAGGAAACAATAGTTGCGGATCTAATAGTGTTGTTTACAGAAGTACTCGAGAACATTTATTGGAAGTTAAGACGATCTTGAGTGATGGTTCAGAAGCGGTATTTGGTGCTTTGACTTTGGATGATTTTCACGCGAAATGCGAAGGGGATAGTTTAGAGGCTGCCATCTACCGAGAAACCCGATCACTGCTTTCTAACTTCGATACTCAAACCGAGATCCGAAACCAGTTTCCAAAGAAAACCGTTGAACGAAGAAATACCGGTTATGCGGTTGATTTATTGATCGAAATGGCTCCATTCAACGCAGGTGGACCCGAGTTCAATTTTTGTTCACTTATTGCAGGAAGTGAAGGTACCCTCGCCTTCATCACAGAAATAAAACTGAATGTAGTACCGCTTCCTCCGAAGGAAACGGGGCTGCTTTGCGTTCATTTTAACTCAATTGATGAATCACTTCGTGCCAATTTGATCGCTGTTGAGTTTCAAATTAGTGCAAGCGAACTAATCGACCATTATATTCTCGAATGCACCAAAAACAATATCGAGCAACAAAAAAACCGCTTCTTCGTGCAAGGAGACCCCGGTGCTATTTTGGTGATCGAATTCGCGCGAGAAACAAGAGAAGAAATTGAAAGAGACGCTAAAGCCTGTGAAGAAAGGATGCGTGCCGCCGGACTTGGGTATCATTTCCCTCTTTTGTTTGGTGCCGATACGAAAAAGATCTGGACCCTTCGCAAAGCCGGTTTAGGGCTCTTAAGTAACCTGCCCGGTGATGAAAAAGCGGTGCCTGTAATTGAAGATACGGCTGTTGATGTGAAGGATCTTCCTGCATACATTGCTGAATTCAACGAGATCCTAAAAAAATACAATCTTTACTCGGTTCACTACGCGCATGCCGGTTCGGGAGAACTGCACCTGCGACCCATTATCAACCTAAAAACAAAAGAAGGCAATCAGCTTTTTCATGACATCGCTAGTGAAATCGCAACTTTGGTCAAAAAATACCAAGGCTCTCTTAGTGGTGAACACGGCGATGGTCGCTTAAGAGGTGAATTCATTGAGCAAATGGTAGGTAAGAAAAATTATCAGTTGCTTAAAAAGATCAAGCTTTTATGGGATCCTCAGAATATCTTCAATCCCAATAAGATTGTTGATACTCCTCCAATGAATGCGATGCTTCGTTACACTCCGGGCCAGCAAACACCCGAGTTCAAGACGCATTTCCGGTTCCATAATCAAGATATTTTACAACACGCCGAACAATGCAATGGAAGTGGCGATTGTAGAAAAACTCATTTGAGCGGTGGAACTATGTGTCCATCGTATATGGCTACACGAAACGAAAAGGAAACTACCCGCGCTCGTGCAAATATTCTTCGGGAGTTTCTAACTCATTCCGATAAGATGAATCGTTTCGATCATAAAGAAATTTATGAAGTAATGGATCTTTGTTTGAGTTGCAAAGGATGTAAATCGGAATGTCCGAGCAATGTAGATGTGGCGAAACTAAAAGCTGAATTTTTACAGCACTACTATGATGCGAACGGAGTGCCTTTCCGTTCCAAACTGATCTCTCAATTTGGCACCGCTTCAAAGCTAGCGTCTGTTTGGCCGGGAGCTTATAACTTTTTAGTAAAGAATCCGGCAACCTCAAGTATGATTAAATCCATTGCAGGATTTGCCAAAGATCGTTCCATGCCTACTTTGCACAAATTCACCTTAGAGGCTTGGTACAAAAAGTTTTTGTCAAACAAGCGCAGTGATTATCATAGTAAAGTATTTTTCTTCTGCGATGAATTCACCAATTTCAACGATACTGAAATTGGAATGAAAGCCATCTTATTACTTGATAAACTTGGTTATGATGTAGTGATTCCAAAACACACGGAAAGCGGCAGAGCTTCTTTGTCGAAGGGATTGCTCAAGCGTGCGAAAACCTTTGTTGAAGTGAATGTGAAAGCTTTGGCTCCATTGGTATCTGAAACCACGCCAATAGTGGGAGTGGAACCTTCCGCAATTTTAACCTTTCGAGATGAATACGTTGATTTGGCTTCCGATCAAACGCTCGAGCAAGCCAGCCATTTAGCAAAAAATAGTTTCACTATTGAAGAATTTCTTGACCGTGAATTGAAAGCCGGTAGAATCGACACTTCCTTGTTTGAAACAAAGGAACAAGAGATTTTGCTTCATGGCCACTGCCAACAAAAATCTGTTTCATCGGTTCAACCCACCGTCTCTATCCTTTCTATTCCGAAAGGATACAAAGTATCAGTTATCCCTTCCGGCTGTTGTGGAATGGCCGGTAGTTTCGGTTATGAAAAAGAACATTATGACCTATCAGTGAAAGTAGGGGAGTTGGTATTGTTTCCTGCTGTAAGAACAGCTTCCGAGGCCACCATCATTGCAGCGCCGGGTACTAGTTGCCGACACCAAGTGAAAGACGGAACAGGTAAAATAGCCTTGCACCCTGTTGAAGTGTTGTACAATGCATTAAAATGAGCATAAAAAAAGGAGTTAGTTTTACTAACTCCTTTTTTAGTTCGATACTATTGATATTAATAACGATAATGTTCAGCTTTGAACGGCCCGTTCTTAGGAATACCCAAGTAATCGGCTTGTTCTTGCGTTAACTCATCCAATTCAACTCCAATTTTAGCCAAATGCAAACGAGCAACTTTCTCATCTAAATGTTTAGGGAGAACGTATACTTTGTTTTCATAATTGCTGTGGTTAGTCCACAACTCAATTTGAGCCAAAGTTTGGTTAGTGAATGAATTACTCATTACGAATGATGGGTGACCGGTAGCGCAACCTAAGTTTACCAAACGGCCTTCCGCCAATACGATGATGTCTTTACCATCGATGTTATAGATATCAACCTGAGGTTTGATGGTATCTTTCGTATGACCGTAGTTTTTGTTCAACCAAGCCATATCAATTTCAATATCGAAGTGACCGATGTTACAAACAATCGCCTTATCTTTCATCAAGCGGAAATGCTTTTCAGTGATCAAGTCGCGGCAACCTGAAGCAGTTACGATGATATCCGCTTCTTTAACAGCGTCCACCATTTTCTTCACTTCAAAACCGTCCATAGCAGCTTGCAAAGCGCAAATAGGATCGATTTCAGTTACAATAACACGGCATCCTGAACCTTGTAAAGATGCAGCAGATCCTTTACCAACGTCACCATAGCTGCCTACAACAGCCACTTTACCGGCCAACATTACATCGGTAGCACGACGGATCGCATCAACCAAGCTTTCTTTACAACCGTATTTGTTATCGAATTTAGACTTCGTAACAGAATCGTTTACGTTGATCGCAGGCATTGGTAAAGTACCTTTCGCCATACGCTCGTACAAACGGTGAACACCGGTAGTAGTTTCTTCTGAAATACCTTTCACATTTGGAACCAATTCAGGGTATTTATCCAAAACCATATTGGTCAAATCACCACCATCGTCCAAAATCATGTTCAAAGGCTTATCTGCGCTACCAAAGAACAAAGTTTGTTCAATACACCAATCAGCTTCTTCAATGGTTTGACCTTTCCAAGCGAATACTCCGATACCTGCAGCGGCTATGGCAGCAGCAGCATGATCTTGAGTTGAGAAGATATTACAAGAACTCCATTTTACTTCAGCACCTAATGCCACCAAAGTCTCGATCAAAACCGCAGTTTGGATGGTCATGTGTAAACATCCTGCGATACGAGCACCCTTTAGTGGTTGGCTTGCGCCATATTCGGCACGGAGGGCCATCAAACCCGGCATTTCAGCTTCTGCCAAACGGATTTCTTTACGTCCCCATTCAGCAAGGCTGATATCTTTTACCTTGTATTGAAGGCTAAAGTCAATTTGAGAAAGTGTTGTTGACATGTTATCTAGTTTATTTTTTGCAAAATTAGTACTAATAGAGCGTTCTCCCAAGGGTGAAAAACTCCCAAATGGGGATAAGGCTAAATCAACGGTTCGATGCTATTTTTCGTAACTTGTAAAAAAGCAGCTATATGTACGTATATGAAACGGTTTCAGAAGCCATTTCAGGGCTTATTTCAAGAGGGTTTGAGCACGATTTCAGTATCGATGCTCATGCTGTTACATGCTCCAATAGCCGCATGTACAGTGCAGTAGACCTAGAAATTGTTGAGTGGTATCGCTTTGAAGGAGATACCGATCCTGCTGACGAAGCAATTGTTTTGGGCTTGGCTGCTTCCGATGGTACAAAAGGCACCTTGGTAGTGAACTATGGACCCAATATGGAACAGGCCAACGCGGCATTTTTAGAAAAAATAAGCTTGCATTTGAGCAAATAAGTGTTATGATTAAATCATCCTTGCGTTTCACATTGTTGTTGTGTTCAGTGTTTGGTTTTGGATCTGTTTTAAAGGCTCAACAATTCGGTGGAAATCCCCCCTCCATTCATTGGAAGCAAATTATAACGAAAGAAGCCAGAGTGGTCTATCCATTTGGGCTCGATTCTATTGCAAAAAAAATATCAATTATTACGGGGAGCTTGGCACCTACTGCCCAAACATTGGGTGGAAAGAATCGACGCATCCCAATTCTTCTGCAAAATCAAACAACGGTTTCCAATGGGTATGTAGGACTAGGGCCTTGGCGTAGCGAATTTTTTATGACGCCAAATCAAAACAGTTTCGAATTGGGCTCTTTACCGTGGTATGAACAATTGGCTACCCACGAATTCAGACATGTGCAACAATTTGCCAATTTTAATAAAGGCATCACTAAAGCCAGTTACATATTCGGAGGACAATTGGCAGTTACCTTAGTAGCCAATGCTGCTGTTCCAAATTGGTTTTGGGAGGGCGATGCTGTGTATCAAGAAACGCAGCAAACCAATCAAGGTAGAGGTCGATTGCCTTATTTTTTCAATAGTTATCGATCGCTTTGGCTGGCCAACAAGAATTATTCATGGATGAAACTTAGAAATGGTTCGCTGCGCGATTATGTTCCCAGTCACTATGATCTTGGCTACATGCTCACGGCTTACGGTCGTGAAAAATATGGCGCCGATTTTTGGGGTAAGGTCACCAATGATGCTGCTCGTTTCAAAGGACTGTTCTATCCCTTTCAAGCCGGTATTAAAAGAGCAACCGGTAAATCCTACACTCAATTTGTAAGTGAGGCGCTACAGTTCTATAAAAATCAATTGGTTTCAGAAACAGATACCATTCACCAATTCGCTGCTTCCCAAAAGCATTTTGTGAGCGAAGAAGAGTATCCGCAATGGCTCGATAAAGATCATTATGTATATGTTTCCAGCTCGTATAAACGCATTCCCTATTTTGTTAGTAAGAACGTTAAGACGGGAGAAGAGAAAAAAATTCGATTGAAAGATCTTTCTCTGGATGCCTATTTTTCAGTTCGCAATCAGCAAATTGTTTACGCTGCTGTGGGTTACGACCTTCGCTGGGGGTGGAGAAACTACAGTGAAATAAGATTATTGGATGCAACTTCCGGAGAACAACGTACCATTACTAAACACACCAAATTATTCTCTCCGGATATTAATGCCAAAGGCGATCGAATTGTAGCCGTTCAACAAACTACCGATGGTAAGAATTCTGTTGAATTGTTGGATGCTATTGAAGGCAAAACAATTAAATCCTTTGCTAACATTCAGCGTTACTATTATTTGGGTCCCAAATTCTTGAATGCACAAACTATTGTAGTAGCTGCAAGAAATCAGGACGGACAAATGGGCATCACTAAACTCGATATTAGTACGGGTAAAGAAACGGTTTTACTTCCTTTTCAATGGCAGGTAATCGGATTTTTGAATACCCACAACGATAGCCTTTATTTTACTATGAGCTGGGGCAATGCCGATCATCTATTTCTCTACGATGGAAAGTCATTTTTTAAAATGGATCGGGGAACAGTCAATACCGGCGCCTATCAATTAGCTGCCAATGGGGCAAAAGCAGTTTGGACCGAGTTTACTGCCGTGGGTCAACAGATTGTCGAAGCGGATCTGAATAAATTAAGATGGGAAGCTGTTGATCCTTCAAAATCGGCTCGCTTTAACTTTGGTGTGAATGCGATAGAATCAGGTAGATTGCCATTAAATGATAGCACGCCTTCTAAAACCAAGTACTTCTCAAAAGCGTTCAATTTATTCAACTTTCACAGTTGGTTGCCCGACTTTAATGATCCGGAATACACGCTTACTTTTATAAGTGAGAACGTGTTGAATACATTGCAATCTGATCTAAGCTTTACCTACAATACCAATGAAAAATCAAAAAAGGTTGGTTATGTGGCCACTTATGCCGCTTGGTTTCCCTGGATTCGAATGGGTGTGAACTACAACAAGGATAGAGCTTTCACCTATAACAATGATTTGGTTCGTTGGAATGAGTTTGAGTCGAGAGTAGGCGTTTCAATACCGCTTAATTTTTCAGGCAAGAAGTACTTCAGAAATTTAAGATTAACCAGCGATTTTGTATTGAACAAACCCGATTATTTGGGTAAGTATAAAGATACCTTTGACCGACGCAGTTTCACCTATGTTGTGAGCAACCTTAGCTATGTGCAACAACTGCCAACTGCCAAAATGCAGATCTATCCTCGCTTTGCAAAGAGTTTGTTGCTTACATTTTATAAAACAGCAACGCGTGTTAACGGCTATCAGTTCTTAGCCAATGGTACGGTGTACCTGCCCGGATTAGCCGCCACACACAGCTTGGTAATAAATGCGGCTGTTCACCGCCGTGATACCATTCGAGATATTTTCTTTAGCAATTCGTTTCCGTTTTCAAGAGGTTATGTGGCGCGTAATTTCCATCAAATGATGAAAGCAGGTGTTAATTATCATTTTCCGATTTTATATCCCGACAAAGGAGTGGCCAGCATCGTGTACGTGCAACGAATCCGCGCAAATGCCTTCTTCGATTATACCAAAATTGCAGAATACAATACGCAACGCAGATTGGTTAATTTGGAATACCGTTCAACCGGTGGGGAGATTTACTTCGATACCAAATGGTGGAATCAGCAACCTGTAAGTTTTGGACTACGGTACAGCTATTTGCTGGATGCGTCTTTACAAGGGTTGTCCCCACATCAATTTGAATTCGTATTGCCAGTAAACTTGATTTCTCGCTAAGTGAATAATACAATAAGAAAGCCCCCAATGCTTGCGCATTGAGGGCCTTTTTATTTTTCGGTAATTTTAGTTTCCTAAACTTGCTTCAATCACTTTTATCTTGGTTTCTGCATCTTCTTTCTTTCTTCTTTCTAATTCAACCACTTCCGGCTTTGCATTTTGAACAAAACGTTCGTTGCTTAATTTCTTTTCCACGGATGCAAGAAAGCCTTTTAAGTATTCCAACTCTTTTAAAAGTTCTTCTTTTTGATTGGCAGTATCAATAGGTTTTTCAGAAACAATATAGAAAGTATCTTTTCCTATTACAGTAGTGAAAGAACCCGATACAGCTGTGTTCACAAAATCGAGCTTGGTAGCATTTACCTGCTTGCAAAGAACGCCATTGATTCCTTCAAAATTGGCCGCTTGAGCTGTTTCAACAGATAACTCAATGGTTTCTTTCGGTTTCAATTGTTGTTTGTTGCGGATGTCGCGAATACCTGAAATATACGACTTGAGAAGCTCACCTTGAGTTAAGATACCAGCATTGAAAGATTTTGGCGCAGTCATTTGCTTGATCGTTAAGGCATCGCCTTCCTTTCTGCTTCCAAGTTGCTGATAAATTTCTTCCGTAATAAATGGCATGAAGGGGTGTAACAACAACAATAGTTCTTCAAAATAGCCTACTGTTTTCTTATATACTGATGCTGAAATAGGTTGTTCGAAACCGGGCTTTACCCATTCCAAATACCAACTACAGAAATCATCCCAAATCAGTGAATATAGGGTTTTTAATGCTTCACTTAACTTGAACTCAGTATACTGTTCTTCTAATTGAAGTTTTACTTGTTCCAAACGGTTTGCAAACCAGTCGGTAGCGAAAGTAGAAGCTTCACCTTCTGTTTCTGATACTCTCGATTCCCACATCTTCACCAACTTCAAGGCATTCCA